>Ga0182740_1001666_pt1 | contig 14613 bp, 15 predicted proteins | sample eDN5th37CKraftBY_FD_128872 | JGI IMG/M metagenome (GOLD analysis project Ga0182740, IMG submission 128872) | Enriched backyard soil microbial communities from Emeryville, California, USA - eDNA 5th pass 37_C Kraft BY (version 2) (version 2) | ecosystem: Environmental > Terrestrial > Soil >...
ATGCCGTCACGATCGCGGCGGAGGTCTACGCCCACGGGCAACGGCGGGGCCTGGTGGCGTCCGCCTCGGCGGAGAACCCGCGCCTCCTGCTGCTGGAGAGCATGCCATCCGTCGATCCGAACCTGGTGACGCCCTTCGGCCTGCTCCTGCGGAAGTACCTGCGCGGCGCCGTGATCGTCGGGATCGAGCAGCCGCCGCTGGAGCGGATCGTGACGCTGAAGCTGGCGAAGCGGATGCCCCCGGCGGAAGCGACCGGCAGCCGCAAGAAGCGCAAGGCGGCCGAGGAGGCGCTGGCAGCGCGCCTCGCGGAGGACGGGTCGCCCTCCCCCGAGCCGGAGGCGGTCGCAGACGACGATGAGTCCCAAGACCTCAACGCCGGGCTGGCCGAGGACGATGTCTGGAACGCGACCGATGTCGTGCACCTCGACCTGGCCGTGGAGATCATGGGGCGGCACAGCAACCTGATCCTGATCGGCGACGATGGCGTGGTGATGGAGAGCGCCAAGCGCGTCACCAGCCAGATGAGCCGCGTCCGGTCCGTCCTGCCGCGCAGGCCCTACGTGTTGCCGCCCGTGCCGGACAAGCCCGACCCCCGGCAAGTGACCTCGGCGGGGATCGAAACGCTGGTGCGCAACGCCAAACCAGGCACGACGATCCCGGACCTGCTGGTGCGCGGCCTGCGCGGCGTGAGCCCGCAGATCGCGCGGGAGGCGTCGTTCCGGCTGGACGGCGACATCGGCACCACGGTGGAGACGATCGATCCGGAACGCGCGCGGGATCTCTCCCGCATCGTGCGTGGCCTTTACGAGCCGTTCCTGACCGGCGCCTGGGACCCGACCGTCTATCGAGACGAGGATGGCCTCGTGCGCGCCTATGCGGCGATCGCGATGGGGTATCTCGACGAGGAATACGAGGCACACGAGGTGGCCTCCATCTCCGCCGCGATCGAGCTCGCGGGCGAGCTGGATTCGGCAGCCGACGCCCCCCGCGATCACGTCCAGCGGCGGGCGCGGCTGGTAGCCGCGATCGACGCGGCGACGGCAAAGGTGGAGAGCCGGCTGCATTCCTTCCGCGAGCAGCACCGGAAGACGGAGGACCTGGAGCACCTGCGCTTCTGGGGCGAGCAGATCTTCGCCTGGATGTGGCAGATCCAGCCGGGCGACGCCGAACTGGTGGTGGAGGGAGAGACGATCCCGCTCGATCCGGCGCTGACGGCGAAGGAGAACGCGCAGGAGTACTTCGAACGCTACCGGAAGGCGCAGAAGGCGGGAGACCAGCTTCCGGAACGGATCGCGGAGGCCGAGACCGAGCGCGACTACCTGCGCCAGTTGCGCGTGCAGGCCGAACACGCCGAGACCTTCCCGGCGATCGAGGCGATCCGCGCCGAGTTCGAGGAACACACCGGGGGACGCCAGCCGGTGGGGGAGAAGCCAGGACAGAAGGCGAAGAAGGCCCGGCAGACCCGCCGCGTGACGCCGCTGGCGGACCTTGAGGGCAACCTGATCTACATCGGACGGTCCGGCAAGGAGAACGACCAGGTGACGTTCGACGTCGGTGGCCCGAACGACCTCTGGCTGCACGCGCGGGGGATTCCGGGCTCGCACGTCATCCTGCGCACCGTGCGCCCGGACGACGAGCCGGAGGAGGCGATCGAGACGGCGGCGGCACTGGCGGCCTTCTACAGCGGCTCCCGGAGCGATGGCACGGTGGAAGTCGATGTGGCCCGGCGGCGAGACGTACGCAAGATCAAGGGCGGCGGACCGGGCATGGTGACGTACCGGAACGAATACACGATCCCGGTACGCCCGTTGAGCGAGGAGGACCTGCGGGCGGCCCGGCGGTTGTCCTGAGGAAGGCAACTCGGGAAATGGCGACCCGGGCGCGGATCGGCCCTGCAGACGGCCGGTCATTCCGCGCCCGTGGCAGCGGTGTCATCCCGCGCCCGTGGCAACGCTCGTCACTCCGCGCCCCCTCGGGTGTCATCCCGAGCGGAGCGGTGGATCGGGATCGGGATCGGTGCGTGCAGGGTGCAGCGGAGTCGAGGGGCCAGGTCACATGGGGAGTGCCTTGCCGCCGTACCCTGCTGCCCCGCGGGACGAGGCGAGCCTCCATCCATGCCCGGCAATCCGAGCCCTTCGACGTGCTCCCCCATCCATGCAGCAATGCCGGTTCACCGCTACCACATGCTCGGAACGACCGGCGTGGTGACCGAAGGGCAGGGGTCGTGACGGCCATCCGGTCCCTCGACTTCGCTCCCGTTCGCATGCCAACACCGTCCCTGCACCGCTCCGCTCGGGATGACACCCGAGGGATGGCACACCCGAGGGGAGCGGGCCTGGTGGTGGGAGGGCGCGGGATGACCCGAGGTCCGTCTGAGGGCGGGGCGATGGCCTGCGGCCACGCGAGCACCGGTCGCGGCAACCGCTGCGGGGATCTCCCCTGCAGGACGTCATCGTCCGTGCATGGCCATGCACTGTGACTTGGCTGAAGGGGACCTGGCCGGAACATCTCGTCATCGAATGCCCGGCATGGGCTCGGGAACGACGCAGGCCGGGCTCGATCGAGCCCGGCCTGCGTCCTGTTCGGCGAAAGGATGTGCTATCCGCGCTCGACCGGCGTCGCCGGGGTTGCCATCTCCGGGAGCTTGTCGCGGAGCGAGGTCTTCGCGAAGATGCTGGTGATGACGAGGCCGAATTCGTACAGGATCAGCAGCGGAATCGCCACGATCGCCATGTTGAACGGGTCGGTGCTGGGGGTGATTACGGCCGCGACGACGCAGAGCACGAGGATGGCGTAGCGCCGCCATTCCCGGAGTTTCTTTGTGGTCACGATGCCGATCTTGGCGAGGATGAACATGATCACCGGTAACTGGAAGGCCAGCCCGAGGCCGATCATCAGGGTCAGGAAGAAACTGATGACCTCGGGGCCGTCCGGTTGCCAGGTGTAAACACCAAGGTTCCAGGTCGAGAGGAAGTGCAGCGCCCGTGGCGCCGCGACCGCATACCCGTAGACCACGCCGCCGATGAAGAGGATCGAGACGAAGGGCAGCGCGGTGAAGAGGACGCGCTTCTCCTTCCGGGTGAGGCCCGGGGAGAGGAAGGCGACGACCTGGTAGACGATCACCGGGGCGATGATGGCGATCGCGACGTAGAACGAGACCTTGAAGGTCAGCGTGATCGGGTCGGTCGGGCTGCGGACGTCGAGGCCTTCGGTGGCGTTGGCCTTCTCGCGGATGTTCTCGAGGATGCCGCCCTGGAAGTAGAACCCGACGATCATCGCGAGCACGAGGGCGATGACGACCTTCATGATGCGGTCGCGCAACTCGACGAGGTGTTCCTGGAGAGTCATCTCCTCGAACACATCCTCGGTGCCTTCATCGGGGCCGTAGATATCGCGAACGGCGCGATAGGGCTTGAGCGGATCGCGCATGGCGCGGGCGGTCTTGGCCAGTGCGTTGGCCGACCCCGCGCCGATCTTCCTGGGCAGTGAACTCATGGGTCGATTCCCTTCGCCATCGTCCGGACGGTCCGGGCTGGGGCCGGACGCCGGTGCTTCCGTCGATCGGTCGCTTCAGCCGCGTCCCTGGCGGGAGGCGGGATGAAGCACGAAGCCGCCCGAGAGGCCCCCGAAGGGGCCGGCCAGGCGGTGATCCAGGGACAGCTGTCGATGCCGGGCCGGAAAGCGGCGCAGAATGGGCGAGGGCCGCACGCATCCGAGGAGACACGCGGCGCCGTATGAGGAACCGGGTGTGGTGTCTGCCATCGGATGGGTGATTGCGCCGTGTCCATATGCGTCATTTCCGAAGCCTGTTGCCCTGTGCAGGCAGGCGACGATCGACAGATGGAGCTCCAGTGGCGCGAGGGGGAGAGTACGGAGGCTGTGGGTGTCAGCGGTGTCGGAGACGACCAGGATGGATACACGGTTCGTCCGGGTGCCGGCGGCATCGGCGCTGGGCCTGGATGCGTCCGGCTATGGATGGGAGCGCCGTAAGGGCGACAGGATCGCCGGCAGGCGCTCCCCGTGCTGTCACAGGTCGTCCGCGTCCACTTCCACTCGCGGGGTCTAGGACTCCTGATGCTCGTTGATGTACGCCACGGCGTCGCCGACGGTGCGGATCTTCTCCGCGTCCTCGTCCTTGATTTCGAGATCGAATTCCTGCTCGAACGCCATGATGACCTCAACGAGGTCCAGCGAGTCCGCGTCGAGATCGCCGATGAACTCGGCTTCGGGGACCACCTTTTCCTCGTCGACCCCGAGACGCTCAGCGACGATGCCCTGAACTCGCTCAAGTACAGTTGCCAACCCAGATCCTCCTCGAACGTGTGCGAAACCGGTGCGCAAGCCTGGGGCTTGTCTGCATGTCTGAACGGAGCGTCCATCGGGGCGTCCGCGCCCGCAGGCAGGCACGATCGAAGCATAGCAGCCTCGTTCGCGGAGGGCGACCGTGTGGCGTCTCCTGCATGCGAATCGGAACGATGATACACGAACGCCCGCGCGGACGGGTAGGAGAACGATCCGGATGCGCGTCCGGCCTGACGCGAACGGGGCAGGCCGGGCCCGGGCTCCGTCAGGCGTCGCGGCTGGGGGGCGCCTCGGCGTCCGGGCCGAGCTCCGGTGCAGGGGATTCGGGGGCGTCCGGGGAGTCCTCCGCCTCGTCGGCGGCGGAGGGCTCTGCGTCATCCCCGGGCGTGTCGCCAGGGGTTCGGTCGTCCTCGTCGGAGACGGCGTCCTCCAGGGGTTCCGCGGCGGGTGATCCGGCATCGCTCTCGGAGACGAGGATCGCGCCCTCGGGCAGTGCGTCCGGTGTGACGTCCACTGACGGAATCTCGTCGATCCCGGGCAGGGCGACCTCCTCCTCGACCGGTTCGTGACCGGGCGTCCCGGCGGACGGAGCCGCTTTGCGTCCGGCGGCGCTGGCGGCGGACGCCTTCTCCTGGGCCAGCTCCCGGGCGATGGTGCCCAACACGCCGTTCACGAACTTGCCGGAACTGGGACCGCCGTAGTGCTTGGCGATCTCCACCGCCTCGTTGATCGCCACCCGGACCGGCACCTCGTCGGTCGCCATCTCCCAGATCGCGATCCGCATCACGTTGCGGTCGATCGACGCGAGTTGCTGGACCGGGAAGGCCGGCGCCGCCGCCGCGATCCGGGCGTCGATCTCGGCCTTCATCGCGCGGATGCCGGTGGTGAGCTTGATCGCGTATTCCCCAGTGACGTTCGGCACCGGCTCGTCGGGGTCGGTGCGCATCCGCTCGAGGATCTCGTCCAGGTCGTGCTGCGCCACATCCTGTTCGAAGAGCATCTGCATGGCCAGCACGCGTCCGTGGTGGCGGCGCGAGAGATAGCGCGCCTGGAGCGCGGCTGCCTCTTCGGAACTGGTCGTGCGTCCGTGCTTCCCCTTCTTCGACCGGCGCTTGCGAGCGGCCTTCGGGGCGGCCGGCGCGGCATTCGGGGAAGCGGGCGCGACCTCGGTCGCGTCGGGAAGCTCGGGCGGGGTAGGCTCGGTGGTTGGGCTGGGGGCTGGCTGGTCGGAGTGGTCGGACATGATAGGGTGCAACGCCTTCCGGATGGGTGCGAGGGGAATCGGTCGTGAATTGGGTCGGGGGAGTGAGTCCAGCGCCGTTCGCGCCGGGTCACCGGGGACTACATGGTGGTCGGAAGCGGGTAGAGCTCGTCCTCGGCCTCCTCGGCGGTGATGTCGTCGCGCAGCTTCTCGCCGACGCGATCGAGGAACTCACCGACAAACCCCGTGTGGACGTGCCCGGCCTTGAAGTCGGGATCGGCCACGATCTCGCGATGGAACGGGATGGTGTGCGTGACGCCGGTGATGACGGTTTCCCGCAGGGCGCGTTCCATCCGGGTCACGGCCTCCTCGCGGGTGGGCGCCCAGACGATCACCTTGCCGAGCAGGGAGTCGTAATTGGGCGGAACGGCGTAGCCGCTGAAGAGATGGGAATCCATGCGCGTGCCAGGGCCGCTGGGCGCGACGTAGGTCTGGATGGTGCCGACCGAGGGGGCGAAGTCCTTGGCGGCGTTCTCCGCCGTGATCCGGCACTCGATGGCGTGCCCGACCGGCTCCAGCTGCTCCTTCGGGATGGTCAGGCGCTCGCCGGCGGCGATCCGGATCTGCCACGCCACGAGGTCCAGGCGGGTCACCTCTTCCGTCACCGGGTGCTCGACCTGGATGCGGGTGTTCATCTCCATGAAGTAGAACCGGCCATCCGCATCGAGCAGGAATTCAAGGGTGCCCGCGCTGGTGTATCCGGCGTTCTTCGCACCCTTCTGGGCCGTCTTCAGCAGGTTGTCGCGCACCCGCCGGTTCAGGTTGGGGGCGGGGGCCTCCTCGACCACCTTCTGGTGGCGGCGCTGGAGCGAACAATCGCGCTCGCCGACGGCGACGACGTTGCCATAGTTGTCGCCGAGGACCTGCACCTCGACGTGGCGGGGCCGCTCGACGTACCGCTCGATGTAGACCTCGCCATTCCCGAAGGCGGATTCGGCCTCCGCGACCGCCATGGAGTAGCCACGCACCAGCTCCGCCTCATTGGTGGCGACCCGCATGCCGCGCCCCCCGCCCCCGGCAACCGCCTTGATGATGACGGGATACCCGATCTTGGCGGCGGCTTCCCGCGCGGCCTGGATGGTGGGCACGGTGCCATCCGTGCCGGGCAGCAGGGGGACCCCGGCGGCCTTCATCACCTTCCGGGCCTCGGCCTTGTTGCCCATCCGCTGGATGACATCGGGGCGCGGGCCGATGAACGTGATGCCCACCCGCTCGCAGATCTCGGCGAGGTCGGCATTCTCGGCCAGGAAGCCGTAGCCAGGGTGAATGGCGTCGCAGCCGGTGATGAGGGCGGCGCTGATGACGGCGGGGATGTTGTTGTAGGAGCGCGCGGCCTGGGCGGGACCGATGCAGACGGCCTCGTCCGCGAGGCGCACGGGCAGCGAATCGCGGTCGACATCGCTGTAGGCGACCACGGCGGGGACGCCGAGATCGCGGCAGGCGCGCAGGATGCGCAGCGCGATCTCTCCGCGATTGGCGATCAGGATTTTCTGGAACACCGGTGTGCCTCCCGAACGGCGGGGAAATCGCCCTCGATTTCCTCGGCGCCGACGATGCTGGGTCTGCTGTGAGGAAGTGTACCCGGATGTGCTCCCGGGTCGGACCCGGCGTGACGGGCAGCCTGGATTACGACGCCATGAAGAGGCCACCGTCCACCGTCAGGACGTGACCGGTGATGAAGGCGGCATCGGGAGAAACGAGGAAGGAGACGGCGCCCGCGATGTCCTCCGGCGTGCCGAAGCGACCCAGCGGCGTGCTCTTGAGCAGGAAGTCCTTGTTCTCGTCGGGCAGGACCTCGGTGAGGCGGGTATCGATGAAGCCAGGCGCGACCGCGTTCACCGTGATCCCGCGCGATCCTACCTCCTTCGCCAGCGTCTTCGTCAGGCCGACGAGACCGGCCTTCGCGGCGGCGTAGTTCGCCTGACCGGCGTTGCCGACGAGGCCGACGACGGAGGTGAGGTTCACGATCCGGCCGGACCGCTGGCGCAGCATCGGCCGGATCGCCGCCTTGCTGGTCAGGAACGCTCCCTTCAGGTTCGTGTCGATCACGTCGTCCCAGTCGGACTCGCTCATGCGCATGATCAGGCCGTCGCGGGTGATGCCCGCGTTGTTGATCAGGGCGTCGATGCGGCCCAGCTTCTGGACGGCGGTCTCGATCGTCAGGCCCGCGCCATCGCCGGTCGAGATGTCGGCGGCGAGGACCTCTACCGTGCGGTCTCCAGCGGCGGCCCGGAGTTCGGCGGAGGCCGACTCGGCGGCGGCGGTATCGCCCCGGTAGGTGGCGAGGACATCGAAGCCGTCGGCGAGCAGGCGGTGGGCAATGGCGAGGCCGATGCCGCGCGTGCCCCCGGTGACGACGGCGACCTTCTTCGTGGTGGTTGTCGATTCGGACATGCAGTCGCTCCCTTGCGATGGATGGACGGCGCTAGACAGATGCGGTGGCCGTGGCTGTGGCTGTAGCCGGCTCGGTGGCGTCGGTTGCGGCAGTTGGCGGCTCGACCCCGGCGACGCCCCAGCGGACGACCCCGGCGGCCCAGGCCAGACCGGCCCCGAACGCGACGAGGACGACGTTGTCGCCTTCCTTCAGTGCGCCGGCGTCCGCGGCCTCGGCGAGCGCGATCGGAACGGAGGCGGCGGAGGTGTTGCCGTAGCGATCGACATTCACCCACACCTTCTCCCGAGGCAGGTCGAGGCGGCGGGCGGCGGCGTCGATGATGCGGGCGTTCGCCTGGTGCGGGATGAGCATGGCGATGTCGTCGAAGGAGAGGCCGACCTTCTGGACGGCCTCGACGGCGGAATCGCCCATCGCCTGCACGGCGAACTTGAAGACCTCGCGCCCGTTCATCTTCATGTACGGGCTCTCCTCCGCGAAGATTGCCGCCGATTCCGGGACGAGCTTGGCGGAATTGGCGACGTACTTCGTGCGGCCGGGTACGTAGAGATGCTTGTGACCGTTACCGTCCGCGCCGAGCACGGTGGAGAGCAGGCCGCGCGACTCCTCGGTGGCTTCCAGCACGACGGCGCCCGCGCCGTCCCCGAAGAGGATGCAGGTGCCGCGGTCCTGGTAGTCGACATACCGCGTGAGCGTGTCGACGCCGATCACGAGGACGCGCCGGTAGACGCCACCGGTGACGAACTGGGTCGCGACGGAAAGCGCGGTGACGAACCCGGCGCAGGCCGCCCCGACATCGAAGGCTGCACCGCCCGCGCCCAGCTCGGCCTGGATCAGGCAGGCCTGGGAGACGAGGAAATCGTCCGGGGTAGCAGTGGCGACCACGATGAGGTCGATATCGTCCGCCGACCGGCCCGCCTTCGCCAGGGCCTGCCGCGCCGCGCCCGCGCCAAGCGAGGTGGTGCTCTCGCCGCCGCTCACGATGTGGCGCTCGCGGATGCCGGTGCGCGAGACGATCCACTCGTCGGAGGTCTCGACCATCTGCTCGAGATCCTGGTTGGTGAGGATGCGTTCCGGGATGGCGGCTCCCCATCCCGTAATGGCGGCGTAGGGCATCGTCGGTCCTGTTCCGTAGTCGTGGCGGGCGCGTCGAGGGCGTCCGCATGATCGTCACGGCCTGCCAGCGGCACGGCCTGGCGGCAGGCGGGATTCGAGCGGCCCATCATGGCAACAGCCATCGCGCGGCCGCTGGAACGCCGGCGTGGCGGAATCGCGGGGCTGGCGCATCTGCATGCGGTCATTATGGGCGAGACACGGGAAACGGGCGAGGAGGCAGGATATGCCACCTCACCCGTTGTCCGAAGGCATCTGTTGCGGGGCGGGCGATACCGGCCGGCCCCGGTCCGCCGGTTACGCCTGGGGGCGTCGGCGAGCCTCGATCTCGATCACCTGGCGGCCGCGATAGGTGCCGCACGTCGGGCAGACGTGATGCGACCGGCGCTTGGCGCCGCAGTTCGGGCAGTCCACGAGCTGCGGGGCGACGAGGAAATGATGGCGGCGGCGGTTGCCCTGCCGCGCGCGGCTGATCCGTTGCTTGGGAAGTGCACCCATGACGATTGCTCCTTGTCCGGGGGAGCCGCTTCAGGCGGTTCCCGATGACTGTGATTGTGATCCTTCCGAATGCCGGCGTCAGGCGCTGGCGTCGGGTTCCATATCCTCGAGTAGCCTGGCGAGGTCTGCGAAGCTGCCGGACCCGGGAGCGTTCTCGTCCGACGAGGTCATCGCCGGGCCGGGACACGCATCGCCGCACGTCGGGCGCATGGGCAGCGCCAGGAGTATCCACTGCCGAAGCGACTCGCCGAAGTCCAGCTGGTGATTCTCGTCGATGGAGAATCGCAGGTCCTCGTCGTCATCGTCCTCGACCCCCGTACTCGTCTTCGGGGTCAACTCGGCTCCACTGCGGACATCGACCGTCTGGAAGAACTGTTCGGTGAAGTCCTCATCGAACGGCTGATCGTACGGTTCGAGACAGCGGACACATTCGAGCTGAACGTGACCGGTGGCATGCGCCGAGACGAGGATCTGATCCTGCAAGCGGGTCAGGCGGCCCTGCATCTCGACATGTCGGGCGACCAGCTCGTCATCCAGCGGAAACTCCGGAATCGTGAGCTCGACATCCCGCGTACTTCCGACCGGCTCCATCAACAGCGAAGCGACATTGAGCCGGGTATCGTCCTGCAGGTCGACGATGCGACCTTCGTCGTGTGTCATGGCGTTGCTCGTACCGTCCCGTTCGTGCCGCGCCAGCGGATGCAGATCGCCGCCGGGATGGCGTGCACGAAAACGCCGGGGGTAACACCCGGCGTAACCGTGACAGTATACGGCACGCTGTCCGCGCGATCAATGGGCTGTCGCGGGGCGATCCGCCGCCGTCAGGAGCCGACGGCGGCCCGGGCCTGCTCCATCGTCTCCAGGGTCTGCTCGACGGCGTCTTCCATCACCGCCATGCCCCGGCGGACGGCGGCCTCCACCAGCTCGATCTGCTCCATGATGAAGACGTCGATCTCGCCGCGGGCGCGCTGGCGCTCCTCCTCGGCCAGGCGCAGCATCTCCTCGCTGCGTTGCCGGGATTCCTGCACGATCGCGTTCTGGGAGACGAGGCGTTCCGCCTGCCCCTGCGCCAGGTCGACGATGCGCGCGGCCTCGCCCTGCGCCTCGCCGATGATGCGCTCGCGCTCCTTGATCACGCGCTGGGCCTGCTTGATCTCGTTCGGCACGGCCTCGCGAAGCTGGTCGACGAGGGCGAGGAACTCCTCCTCCTCGACCATGATCCGCGTGCTGAAGGGCACGCGCTTGCCTTCACCGACGAGTTCTTCCAGCCGGTCGACCAGATAGAGGATGTCGGCGGTGCCATCCGGCTGTATCTGGTGCCCACCGCGGTCGTTCATGGTCATCTCCCGAAAGCCGGCGCTAGCACCCTGCGGGGATTCCGCGCGGAATGCCCTCGTGCGCCCGGCATCTGGTACGCATTCCCGATTCCTGCGCCCATTCTCTCAGGTCTGGCGCGGCATTGGCAAAACCTGGCCGTTCGCTGCGCGGTCGGGCATGCGCCGCCCCTGCCCGTCATCCGAGCGGGGCCGGGGCAAACCGCCGGAGCAGCGCCTCCTCCACATTCGCGGGAACGAGGCCATGCACGTCGCCACCGAGCGAGGAGACCTCGCGGATGAAGGTGGAGCTGATGAACGAATGCCTGGCCGAGGTCATGAGGCAGACGACCTCGATCTCCGGCGCCAGGTGCTCGTTCATGTGGGCGTACTTGAACTCGTACTCGAAATCGGAGACGGCGCGCAGGCCGCGCACGATGGTGGTGGCGCCTTTCGCCCGCGCGTAGTTGACGGCCAGCCCGGTGAAGCTGTCCACGACGATGCGCTCGGCGAAGGGATCGTCCGAGGTGGCGATCGCCTCCCGCGCGAGGGCGATGCGCTCCGAGAACGGGAAGAGCGCGGTCGGCTTCTCCGATCCTTCGTAGATCGAGAGGATGAGGGTATCGAAGAGGCGGGCCGCGCGCAGCGCGACATCGAGGTGCCCGTTCGTGATCGGATCGAAACTGCCCGGATAGATGGCGAGCGTCATGAGGCTCCCTCGTCGTCCACGTTCACGTCCCCCTCCACCGATTCGACGGCTGGCTCGTCGTCTGGCGCGACCTCGTAGATGGAGAAGCAGCTGTCGCCGTGGCAGCGGAGCTTCAGGCGTTCCAGGCGCCCGGCAGTGTCCGGCATGGGCACGCGTTCGGCGTGGCCGACGACGACGATCGTGTCGGATTGTACCAATCGTGACGCGGCGACCCGCTCGAGGACGGGGACGATCTCGGGATCGGCGTAGGGCGGGTCCATCATGATGAAGTCGTACGGCTCGCGCGCGGCATCCACGAAGCTCTCGACACCGACCTGCCTGACCTCGGCGCGATCCTGGAACCCGACATGATCGAGGTTCCAGCGGATGGTGGCGCACTGCTCGCGGCCCTTGTCCACGAAGGTGGCCCAGGAGCCGCCCCGGGAGAGGGCCTCGATGCCGATGGCGCCGGTGCCGGCGTAGAGGTCGAGGATGCGGTCCGGCTCCACGCCGAGGGAGAGCAGGGTGTTGAAGAGGGCGCCCTTGACCTTGTCGGTCATGGGACGGGTCGCGAAGCTGGGCGGACCCTTGAGCTGGCGGCCTCGGGCGGACCCGGCGATGACGCGCATGAACGGGGAAACTCCTGGGGTGAACGGGGCGGGCGCCGGTGACGGGCGCGTGATGGCGCAATGATACGCGGGGGCGCCATCCGGCGAGGCTGCCCGTTCGCGCGGGCCGTGGGGAACCCGGCATCCGCGTAGATGCGCTGGGCAGGTCACCAGCGGACCGCCCCTCGCCGCACCGAACGTGTCACCCCGAGTCGATATGACGCGGTGGATATTCGCCCCATCGCCAGAGCCCATGAACACGGGTATTCCCCTTCGCCCCGGTGGGTCATCCCGAGCCCTTCGGCTACGCTCCGGGTGAACTCCGCGGTGCCGGGACGACCAGCGCATCGAGGGTGAAGCGCAGTCGAGGGATCGGGTCCCCCGGCTCCATGTGATCGCCCCGGCTACGGCCCTGCTCGACTGAACGCCCTGGCGGTGGTGGCCTGCCCGGCGGATCGTCGCAGGGCGTAGACGTGGCCCTTGTGGCCGCCGAGGGGGGCATGCGGTCCGTCCGAGGGCGGGGTGACGGCTTGCCCGGTCAGGCGACCACCGGCAGCAGCGGCAAGGGTCACATCTCCGGGATCGCGGAAATCGCCGATGGAGGATATGCGCCCGGTTTTCCTGCGCTGGCGGGCAGGAGGGCACAGAGGCAAGGCACTCGCCATGCAACCCGGTCCCTCGACTCCGCTGCGTCCGAAATGCCCCGGCGTTGGAGCCGCCGCTCCGCTCGGGATGACAGCTGAGAGGTCGGGCGGGCCGTGGTGACTGAAGGAGGCGGGATGACACCCGAGGGAGTGCGGAGGGACGAGCGCTGCCAAGGGCGCGGAATGACCGGCCGCTTGGAGAAACGATCCGCGTCGGGGTCGCCGTTGTCCAGGCAACACGCGCTCGGAGGAGCGCCCTGCCGTCCGTGACGGGCGGCGGGGCGGTGGTCCGTCGCGCTGCGGCCTTCGTGTCGGCCCGCCAAGCCAGCATGAGACCCCTTGAGCGAGATAGCCGCTCAGGATGACATGCCATGACGGCTTCTTGCCGAGCGCCCCAAGTGCCAGGTAACGCGAGACAATCCAACGACTGCACCAGCTCGCCTGTCACCGGAACGCCTGCCCATCCGGCCATTACTTCCAAACAGGAAGCCACTCTACAATGAGAGCGTGCCGCGCGGCACGCTCTCATCGACGTTATTCACGAAGGGAACCGGGATCGATGGTACGACTGAACGCAGGATTGGTGATTCCCCGCGGGCCACAGGGCGCGGCCGGACAACTGGAGGCCATCCAGCTCGCCGAATCGCGCGGTGTGGAGCAGGTCTGGTCCACCGTCGGCGGCCCCGCCCCCGATCCCGTCACCACCCTCGCCGCCGGAGCCGCGACCACCCAGCGCGTCCGTCTCGGCACCTCCGTCGTGCCCATCTACCCCATCCACCCGATCACGCTCGCCTCCCAGGCCCTCGCGCTGGAGGGCCTCGCCCCCGGACGCATCCGGCTCGGGATCGGCACCAGCCACAAGCCGATGGTGGAGGGCATGTACGGCCTCCAGATGAACCGTCCCCTCAGTTACCTCCGCGAGTACCTGACCGTCCTCCGCGCCCTCCTCTGGCAGGGCGATGTCGACCACGCCGGGGAGTTCTTCACGGTGAAGGCGAGCCTGGCCCGGGACGCGACCCTGCCCCGCACGCCCCTCCTGATCTCGGCGCTGCGGGAGAATGCCTTCCAGCTGGCGGGAGAGTTGAGCGACGGGGCGATCACCTGGGTCACGCCGGTCGAGTACATCCTGAAGACGGCGATCCCGGCGATGGAACGTGGCGCCGAGAAGGCCCGCCGCAAGGAGCGCCCGCCTGTGGTGGCACACATCCCGGTCGCCATCTCGCAGGACCGGGATGCCGCCCGCAACGCCTTCCGCGCCCAGTTCCCGATCTACAGCAAGCTGCCCTTCTACCAGGGGATGTTCAAGGACGCCGGTTATCCGGTCACGGCCCAGGAGGAGATGACGGACGAGCTGGTGGACGTGCTCTGCGTCTCCGGGAATCCGGCGACCGTGAAATACCGGCTTCAGCAGCTGCGGGAGGCCGGGCTGGACGAGCTGATCGTCTCCCACGTCGTCGTCACGGACGAGGCGGCGGAGCTGGAGCAGCTTTCCGCCATCCTCGCGGACCTGCCGTGATCTACCCGCGCGACCGGACGGGAGTGCCCATGGACGCTTTCGAGCTGCTGACCCAGTGGCTCACGGCAAGGATGCGCGAGCGCGTGCCGGAGACCATGTCCTGCCCGATCTCTCCGGTCCGCTGGTCATGACCTCGCCATCGCGGGGGTACCTGCCTCATCTGGGCAGCAGGATCTGGATCGATCTCGTCCCGGACGACGCGGGCAGGTCCCAGTGGCTGCGGTTCGCGGCACGGCTCGTCCCACGCGACACCTGAGCGGTGGTCCGGGCGTCCGCCA
>Ga0182740_1001667_pt1 | contig 14603 bp, 16 predicted proteins | sample eDN5th37CKraftBY_FD_128872 | JGI IMG/M metagenome (GOLD analysis project Ga0182740, IMG submission 128872) | Enriched backyard soil microbial communities from Emeryville, California, USA - eDNA 5th pass 37_C Kraft BY (version 2) (version 2) | ecosystem: Environmental > Terrestrial > Soil >...
AATCGGTTGCAGGGATTATTGATCACTCCGAGCCGTGAGCAACACCTCTGCTCAGAACCGAAGCGATCACCATCCGTTGACGATAGAGAAATCAAAGGGGCAGCCATGGATCCGTTCGTATCCGCACTCGAAGAACTCGCCGAGGCCCTGATGGCCGGCGAGGACCCGGAACAGGCCCTGCCGGATATCGCCGGCGAGCACGACCTACCGGTCCAGGCTCTGCGCAACCGGGCGCTGAGGGCCCTCGGGCCGCTCGAGACCTACAAGCAGCGGCAGGCCGAGTTGAAGAAGGAGCGGGAGCAGACCGCGCGGCGTCGCGACCCGGTGTTTGCGGGAGCCTCCTTCCTGGCAGCCGTCGCGAGCCTGAACCCACGGCTTTCGCCGGAGGACAGGCAGGCCGAGATCCAGCGTCTGGCGGCGGAGTACGATGTCGATCCCGCGGCTCACAAGGAAGCCATCGAGAGGCTGCGCAAGCGCTGACAGCCCGGCCGGCGATCAGACCTCCCGCGCCGGTGCGGATTCCGGTACGGCGGGCTCCGACACGGCCTCGCCGGCCGGCTTCCGGTCCCGCGTCACCAGGCGGAAGAAAAGCGGCACGAAGAGAATCGCCAGGAAAGTCGCGGCGAGCATGCCGCCGATGACGCCGGTACCGACCGAGTGACGGCTCGCGGACCCCGCACCCGTCGAAATCGCCAGCGGCACGACACCGAGGATGAAGGCGAGAGAGGTCATCACGATGGGGCGGAACCGGAGGCGGGCCGCATCCAGAGCCGCGTCGTGGACGCTTTCGCCGGCCCGGTGGCGCTCGGCCGCGAATTCGACGATCAGGATCGCGTTCTTGGCCGCCAGCCCGATGAGGGTGACGAGCCCGACCTGGAAATAGATGTCGTTCTCGATCCCGCGGAGCCAGATCGCCACGATGGCGCCGAAAACCGCGAAGGGCACGGCCGTAATGACGGCGAGCGGCAGGGACCAGCGCTCGTATTGCGCGGCGAGGATCAGGAACACCATCACGAGGCCCAGGAGAAACCCTTGAGACCCGGTCCCGGCGGATTGCAGTTCCTGATAGGCCGATCCCGTCCAGCCGATGGAATAGTCCGAGGACAGGTTCTGCGACACGATCTGCTCGATCGCGGCGATCGCCTGCCCGGACGAATATCCCGGAGCCGGATTGCCCTGGATCTTGGCGGCGGGGAATACATTGAACCGGTCGACCACATCCGGCCCGACGATTCGCGCCGTGGAGAGGAGGACGCTGAGCGGAACCATGTTTCCCCTGTCGGACCGGACGAATACGTGCTGCAGATCGTTCGGGCTCATCCGGAACTCGGGCTCGGAGGACAGGCTCACCCGATAGGTTCGCCCGAACAGGCCAAAATCGTTGACGTAAAGACTGCCGAACGTGCTCTGCATCGTGTCGAAGATGGCCGAGATCGGTACGCCGAGCGCCTTCGCCTTGTCGCGATCGACGTCGATCCGGTATTGCGGCACGTTCGTGTTGAACGTCGTGGAGACGCCTGAGAGTTCGGGCCGCTCTCTCGCGGCCTGGACCACCTGCTGGGCCGCCTGGGAGAGGCTTTCGAGAGAACCGCCCGAGCGATCCTGCAGGAAGAACTCGAACCCGCCCGTGGTGCTCATGCCGGTGATCGGCGGCGGGTTGAAGCCGAAGACTACACCGTCACGGAAATTGACGTTCAGACCCGCGAAAGCGGGCGCGAGGTTGCGGGCATCGAGGCGCGGATCGGTTCGCTCCGACCAGTCCTTGAGGGTCACGAAGGACACACCGGCATTCGTCTTCTGAGCGCCCGACAGGAGATCGAACCCGGCAATCGTCACCACATCCGCGACGGCGGGATTCTCCTTGAGCTCCTCGCTCACCTTCGCGGTGATGTCGAGGGTCCGGTCGAGGGAGGCGGCGGGCGGCAGGGCGGTGACGACGAAGACGTTGCCCAGATCCTCCGCCGGCACGAGGCCGCCCGGCACCCGCTCGAACAGCCACCAGGTCGCACCGAGCATTCCGGCGATCAACGCGAGGGCGATCACGGCGTGCCGCAGGAAGAAAGCCGTGCCGGAGGTGAAAGTCCGCATCACCCAGTCGAAGCCTCGATTGAACACCCGGAACGGCAGCCACGGCTCCTGATGCCCTTCCTTGAGGAGCAGCGCGCACAGGGCCGGGGTCAAGGTCAGCGCCACGATACCGGAGATCACCACCGATACCGCGATCGTCACGGCGAATTGCCGGTAGAGCTCTCCGGCCAGTCCTCCGAGGAACGAGACGGGGATGAACACCGCGCAAAGCACGAGCACGACGGCGATCACCGGTCCGCTCACCTCCTGCATCGCCTGGATGGCCGCCTCCCGTGGCGGCTTGCGCTCGGTCGACATGATGCGCTCGACATTCTCCAGCACGATGATGGCATCGTCGACCACGATGCCGATGGCGAGGATGAGGCCGAAGAGCGTGAGAAGGTTGACCGAGAAGCCGAGCACATACATGCCGGCGAAAGTGCCGATGATGGACACGGGAACGGCCAGCAGCGGGATCAAGGTCGCGCGCCAGTTCTGGAGGAACAGGAAGACCACGATCACGACCAGCACGATGGCCTCGGCGAAGGTCCGGACCACCTCGTCGATTGAAACCTGGATGAACTTCGTCGTGTTGTAGGGAACGTCGTAGCGCAGACCGTCGGGGAAGCGCTGGGCGAGCCGGTTCATCGTCGCATCGACGGCGGCCGACACGCTGAGCGCGTTGGCGCCGGGCTGAAGATAGATCCCGATCGGCACCGTCGGTGCCCCGTTGAGGGTCGAGACGGTCGAATAGTTCAGCGATCCGAGTTCGACCCGGGCGACATCCTTCAGCCGCAGCGCACCGCCGTTCTCGTCCGAGCGCAGGACGATCTGCTCGAACTCGCGGGGATCGGCGAAGCGACCTTGGGTCGTGACCGAATAGGTGAAGGCCTGCCGTCCCGGAGTCGGCTCTTCGCCAAAGCGCCCGGCGGCGAACTGCGCGTTCTGGTCGCGAATGGCGGCGGCGACATCGCCCGGCGTCAGATTGTACTGCGCAAGCTTGTCCGGACGAAGCCAGATGCGCATGGAGTAATCCGAAGCACCGAAGAGCGATGCGTCGCCGACGCCCGGCGTGCGGCGCAGCTCGTCGATGATGTTGATGAGCGCATAATTGGAGATGTAGATCGGGTCATAGCGCCGATCGGGCGAGGACAGGGCAACGATCTGCAGGATCGAGGAGGAGCGCTTGGTCACCGTCACGCCCTGCCGCCGCACCTCCTCGGGCAGGACGGCCGTAGCCCGCTGCACACGATTGTTGACGTTGATGGTCGCCTGGTCGGCATCCGTTCCGGTCTGGAAGTAGACCGACAGGCTCATGGTCCCCGAGCCGGTGGAGGTCGACTGCATGTAGATCATGCCCTCGACCCCGTTGACCTGCTGCTCCAAGGGAGCCGCGACGGTCTCGGCGATGGTCTGCGCGCTCGCGCCCGGGTAATTGGCCGCGACGACGACCTGGGGCGGCACGATCTCGGGATATTGCGCGACCGGCAGGATCCGCATCGCAATCAGGCCGATGAGCACGATGGCGATGGAGAGAACCGAGGCGAAGATCGGACGGTCGATGAAAAACTTCGAGATCATGGCTGCCCCCCGGATGCGGGGCCGCTCTGAGGAGTCGTGGACTGTGTGGCTTTCGGATCCATCTCCACCGGCTTGACGGGCTGACCCGGCCTGACCCGGATCACGCCATCCACGATCACCCGTTCTCCGCCCTTCAGGCCATCCTGCACGACCCAGCCCGTCGCGACTTCCGGCCCTAGGCGGATCGGGCGCGCCTGGGCGACGTCGTTCTCGCCGACGACGTAGACCGTCGGCCCCTGGGGCCCCTGGCTGACGGCCTGCTGCGGCACGACGATGGCGTCGGGCAAGGTGATGCCGATGAGACGCACCCTGACGAACTGGCCCGGCAGCAACAGGCCGTCAGGATTCGGAAAGACCGCCCGTGCCTGGATCGTCCCGGTCTGGAGATCGACCCGCTGGGCCGCCATGTCGATCCTGCCCGTCTGCGGATACTTTCCCTGCTGGGCGAATTGCAGCTCGACCGTCAGATCCTTTTCGGAAATCGGCTTCTCCCGCTTCTCGTTCAGGGCACGAAAGGCCCTGCCCTCCTCGTCGGTGAAGGAGAAGATCACGTAGGCGGGATCGATCTGGGAGATCGTCGTCAGCAGCGTCTGCTGTGCCTGAACGAGCGCGCCGACCGGCGGCGATTCCAGGGCCGTGACACCTGTTCCCGGCGCCGTGATGGTGGTGTAGCTCAGGTTCAGCTTGGCGTTCTGGACCTCGGTTTCACCGAGCTGCACTCCGGCTCTAGCCTGGTCGCGCTGCGAGCGGGCGTCCTCGAGCTGTGCCGCGGTCGAAACGCCCCGACGGACGAGCTGTTCGATCCGCGTGTAATTTTCCTCTGCCTGACGGACAGCCGCCTGAGCTTGCTGCAGCTGGGCCTCCGCCCGGCTCCGCGCCAGCTCGTAGGGCGCCGGATCGATGCGAAAGAGCACCTGATCCTGCGTGACGCGAGCTCCCTCTTCGAATTCACGCTCGAGCAGCAGCCCGCCCACGCGCGAGCGCACTTCGATGTCACGAAACCCCGAGACGCGGCCCGCATACTCCACCGGATACGGCACTTCAGCGGGCTGGACGACCATGATGCCGACCTGGGGAGTGGGCAGCGCCGCCGACGCCGTCTGTGGCGGCGACGCGTTGCGTGGCGCGCGGATCATGAAAAAATAGCCTGCCGCCACAAGAGCCACGCCGGCCATGACGACCAGGAGAATTCGCTTAACCACTCAACCCTCCGGAGACTTTCACGCTAGGCGCCGCGATCACGGCTGACCTCATCGGCGCTTATGGAGCGAGCGGCCACCAGCAGATCTTCACCCTAGGCAGAACATCCTGGCCATGCACGAGTTCCGCCGCGGCCGGGCATGCCGATCGAAGTCTGCGGCATTTTAACGTGTGTTAACAATTTCTTGCCTTGTGTCGGGTTCCGGACAGACGAACAGGCGTGATTCGGTATCATTCGGTCCAATAACAGAATGAACTGATTGCTGGGGGCACCAACATGGCCATCCGCACGCTGTCCGCTTCTTTCGAGAAGGCCGCGGGCTGCGCCGGACCATGGAGTGCTTGATGAAGGCCAAGAAAAGAAAACCCATTTCTTCCGAGACTCGTCGGACCGCCAAGCTTGAGCGAGAGCTCAAGGCGATCGAAGCGCAAATCGTGCTTCTGGAAAAAGATACGCGCATGGACCTCGCCGTGCAGGACCATTTCGTCCTGTGGAGACGGCCGAACCTATTTGCTCCCTGGCCGTTGGGTGTCCAGCACTAGGCATTGTTCCATCATCATTCAGCACCTGGACGGCTGCGTTCCGCGCAGGGCTGCCTTTCATCCGATATTTGCGAGTGGATCGTCATTATGCGAAAAATTACCCAGACGCCTCCGGACAAGGCGCGTGATCTCTTCGAAAAGCTTCTCGCCACTTCCGACAACGCGGTGAAATCCCGCGAACGTCTGTTTGCAGACCTGCAGGAAGAGCTACGCCTCCTGGCAACGCTACAGGAGCAGCATCTCCTGCCTGTGCTTCGCCGGCACGGGATGGAGGAACTCGTTCGGCAGGCCCTCCAGGACAACGAGGAGACCAATACGCTTCTGGCGGATCTGGAGCGTATGCCGAAGAACACCGGTGAATTTCTCTCCAAGGTGGCGGAGCTGAGGCGGGTGTTTCAGCAACATATTCGTGACGACAGAAAGGAACTTCTCCCGGCCGTGCTTGAGGTCCTGAGCGACGATGAGGCGGAAGCGGTCGCCGAGAAGGTGGAGAATGAAATGGCAGCGATCGACGAGACGAAACGGTTCGAAGCGCGACGTGCGCGGGAGCAGGTCGCGACGGTCCAGAGCATGACCGAGGACTTGGCCGAGACCGTGAAGACCGGGACGGAGAACGCCCAGAGCATCGCTCAGGCCATGCAGCAGGCCCTCCAGACCAGCTTCGGGCTGTTCTCCGAGCTGGCTCGCCGCTCGACGGGTCAGGCCATGCAGATATATGCCCGTCCCAATGGAGAGGCGCGCTCGTTCAGCGAGCAGACCTCAGGCAATCTCAAGACCGTGGTACAAGCCAACACCTATCTGGCGAAGGGCATGCAGGACGCGTCGCGCGAGTGGTTCGAGCTATGTCAGAAGCGCTTGCAGACGAATATCGATGGCTTCAATGCCCTTGCACGCTGTCGCTCCATGAATGACTTCGTTGCTGTCCAGGGCTCGCTCATCCGGGAAAATCTCGAGCAGACCATGGAAAACAGCCGGCGCATGGCCGAGCTCACGATGCAGCTGGCCGACGAGGCCTCGCGGAATGCGAAGGCCGAGGTGACGCAAATCGCCGAGCGAGCGAACCAAGCGGCCTGAAGCATGTCGGCAATATCGCGCCCCGGACCGTGTCCGGGGCGCCTATGCTGATGCACCGCGATACCGGTCAGTGTTTCGTGGAGCGGTTCAGGACGTTTGTCCAACGCCGCGGCCAGAAGGCCAGGACGGCAACAATGAAGGTGAGCAGGAGCAGGGCCACCATGACCTGCGCCACTCCGAAGATCGGCGCATCCTTGGCAACGAACAAGCCGGTGAGGACACCTGCCGCGATCATCAAAATCCGAACGATCCACCCGATCATGAGCGCCTCCGAGGCCACGAACAGCTCACTGCTTTGCACAGCTTGGCCGACGAGAATGGCAGAAGCTTCTTCCGATGCTTTGATCGGAATCAATGCTCGCGACATCCGCTTATTGCAAGGTCATGTCCAAGCTTTTGATGAGCAACGTCACGCTGCGTGTTCATATCAAGGTCGTATTGTGAGTTTATGTTAGCGGCTCAAGAAGGCCAAGCCTACGAGAATACCGTCGGAGGAAGCTATGGATACGGATACCGAGCATTTCCAGAAGGTATCGAACAGGGAAAACTTCTACTCTCCCGACATTCTCCCTCAGCTCCAAACTGTGCTTGCCGATCTGGCGGACATCGATTTCGCCTACGAGAAAAGCCTCGATTCCATCAGACACAGTGAGGCGGATGAAGCTCGCAAGAGCGAAATGATCGCCGTCCTCTGGCGCCTGCATCGTGAGCGGCGAGCGCCTTATGTTCAGGAACTCATGACCCTGCGCTCCCGGATCGAAGAGACCTTCGCCTGAGCGACCGCCGCAAATCCCATTCCTGCAGAGCTCAGCCCTCCGGATTGTCTAAATAGGGCTGAGCATCAAACGCGAGTTCGGTTACACGTCCGATGCTTCAGCCCTGGACCGAATTCAGGTAGGCGATGAGGTCGTTGATCTGAGCGGGATCGAGCTGAAACTGAGGCATGGAGGGATGTCCTGTCGTGATGCCCTCCGCGAAAGCCTCCGCCAGATCCTCGATCGGGTAACGGGTATGCAGGGTCCGGAACGGCGGCGCCTCGGGAACGGGACTCTCGCCGACCCGTCCGATGGCGTGGCATTGGGAACAGTTGGTCTGCGCGAACGTCTGCCCGCGCTGGATGCGTCCCGACTGAGCCATGACGTTCGTCGTTCCGAGGACGAGCCCGATTCCGCAAATGGCAAGGAATCTCATAACCGGCGTCCTTCCGCTGGCGACGGCTCGGCATTCCGGATCGAAACGATTTCAAACGTATAAGGCTTGTCGTCCTCGCCCCGGATGGTGACGTACTCGCCTTCGGCGAAACGATGCTGGTCGAGGCGATAGCCCGCCTCCTCGTCGCCGAGGCGGCCTTGGTTGTAGTCGATCATCCAGGTCGCGCCACCGGCGCCGCCCGGTCGGTGGATGAGAACCCCCTGCCGCTCGCCCTCGTCGCCCCAGAAGCGGCGGACACGGCAGAAGGATTTCTTGCGCGCCCATTCCTCCTGATCGATATGCCCGCCATCATCGAGCGGCGCGGTCAGCTCATAGCCGTAGCGCGGACTGCCTTCCGGAAACTGCCCATTGCGGGCAAGATGAAGGGTGATGTGGTAAAGCAATTGTCCCTCCCGATCTCGAGCGGGCCTCTCATGAGCCTGCCTGTCGAGGCGAAGCTTAGGACCAGGTCATCCACCTGCCTTGATTCACGTCAAATTGCGGCATGAGCGGGACTGCAACAGGCTGTTCCGGTGGTCTTGTGGGATATCCGATAGGGAAATGGGGGCAACTGGCCGGGCGGGCTGTCTGCGCCTGCGCCGAGCAGAGAGCAGTTTGGAGCGTGATGCCGATCTCAGAGAGCCGATAAGCATGATGAACGGCTGTGGGAAGCATGACAGCATCCCCTGCAGCGCTCGCAAAATAAAAGGCCCTGAAACCGGTCTGCACACGATCCGCGAGCAATCACGGGGTAGCCAAACAACCAGCTCAGGGCCCGCAACGACTGTAGATTAGCAGATGATGCAGTCAACCGACGAAACCGCCCAACAGGGCTCGATGGACAAGAGTTCAGGGCAGTTTAAGGCGTGGTGGAAGGAGAGCTTGGATCAGCTTTCCCGCCCGACGCACAAATTAACCGCGAGACAGCGAGAATCCTGGCGTGGTTGGCATGAGCGGGACTGCGCCGGGCTGTTCCGGTGGCCTTATGGAACATCCGGCAGGAAAATGGGCGCAACTGGCCCGAATAGGCAGACCGTCTGCTTCTCCGCGAAGCAGGGAATGGCGACTCCGGTAGGGCTCGAACCTACGACCTGCCGCTTAGAAGGCGGCTGCTCTATCCAGCTGAGCTACGGAGCCATCCGACCGGCGATCGGCCTTGTCCTCAGTGAGTCCAGGGCCCGACGCGGTTGAACTTGAAATTGTCCGAGTAGGAAATCGTCCGCCGCTTGATCTCCTTCGGCTCCTCGACCCGGTAGGCAATGCCCTCGCGCTCGGCATAGGCCATCGCCTCTTCCTTGGTGTCGAACCAGAGGCGGAGCTGCTGGCGGGTATCGCCCGAACTCGTCCAACCCATCAGGGGCTCGATCTCGCGGGGCTTGTCCTGCTCGAAAACGAGAAGCCACTGCTTGGTCCGGGCCATTCCGGACTGCGTTGCGGACTTGGCGGGCTTATAGATCCGTGCAGGCATTGGTTTTGGACTCTCTCCAAGACTCATCCCGTGAAGATGGTCGGGGCGGCAGGATTTGAACCCGCGACCCTCTGCTCCCAAAGCAGATGCGCTACCAGACTGCGCTACACCCCGTTATCCTCAACAGCTTGGTTTCTCTATCGATTTGAGAACCGATGCGCAAGGGCGTGGTTCCTCTCTCGGAAAACAAAGAAAAACATGCCGTCCGCCCGGTCAAGCCACCGGGAACCCTCCCGGGTACTCGGGAGGGGCAAGGCCGGGCCCGGCCTATCCCGAATGCGATATTCTTCCGAGGCACCCCTACCCCGCATGATTGCCGGCGGGGTTCTTCTCTCCGCCGCCGTTAGGCTCATAATCCTCGTCCCGGTCCAGGTTTGCCCCTAAGGATCGTACCTGGGCGCTGTCCGCGAGGAGGCGCTTCTTTTTTGACGTCAGCTTCCGCAACGGAATGTATCGCGTCGCAAGACCATTTTCACACCAGCTTCATCCCCTAGAAGGGTCTTACCCTCAACGGCAGGATCACAAGCATGAGCCATCGGATACTGGAGCGTCGATCATGTGAGCGCTACCCTGCTCAGCTTGAAGGCTGGATTCCGAGCGAGAGGACCGGCGAACGGATCGAATGCACGGTCTGGGACCTGTCGGAGGCTGGCGTTCGCCTGGTGGTCACGCCGCCTGCGGACGTTCCCCTGGAATTCGAGCTTCGCATTCCCTCGCAGGACGCAACCGCGAATGTCCGGCTGATCTGGACCAGCGGCATCCATTACGGGGCGAGATTTACGGATTGATGGGCGCCGTGGGACGGGGCAATTCCCGTCCGCTTCACCGCTTGAAGAGCGGATGCTCCACCCGGTCGCCCGGTTTGATCCCGAGCTTGGCCGCCGTCCCGGCATTCAGTTCCAGCACCGACAGTACCGGCTCGCCCGAGGAAATGGTCCGCGTCGAGAGCGGTTCGGTATTGGCCGCGATTCGGGCAATCGTCCCATCGGCGCGGATGAACAGCATGTCGAGGGGCAGATAGGTGTTCTGCATCCACATGGAGACGGGCTCGACCCGGCCGAAATCGAACAGCATGCCCTGATCGGCCGGCATGGACCGGCGGAACATCAGCCCCTGGGCCCGGTCCGCATCGTTTCGGGCGACCTCGACCCTGAAGGTCTGCCGCTGCCCACCCTGGGTGGCGATGGACAGGCTCTCGAATGCCTGCGCGCAGGCCGTGCCGGCGAACAGGACGAGGAAAAAGAAGGCCGAAAACGCAGGCCGGATACGCGACAGCACGGAAAAGCTCATCAATGGGAGTGCGGCAGGGCCATGTCGGCCAGACGAACCTCGGCGGCCATGAGGCCCTTGGACCCGTCGCCGAAGCGGACGAAGACGCGTTCCCCCGGCTTCAGTTCGGCAATGCCGTAGCGGCGCAGGGTTTCCATATGCACGAAGATGTCCGGCTTGCCTTCCCCTTGGGTCAGGAAACCAAAACCGCGCAGCCGGTTGAACCACTTCACGACGGCCGGCTCGAGCCCGCTCGTCGGCACCACCTGGACGTGGGTCCGGGGCAGCGGAAGCTCCGACGGGTGCAGGGCCGTGGATTCGTCCAGCGAAAGGATGCGGAAGGCCTGGAGCCCCCTGGGACGCTGAACCGCCTCCACGACGATCCGCGCCCCTTCATTGGCCGCCTGGTAGCCGTCCCGGCGCAGGCAGGTCACATGGAGCAGAACATCGGGCATGCCGTTGTCGGGGACGATGAAGCCGAAACCTTTAGCCACATCGAACCACTTGATACGACCGCTGACCTGGACGAGCTCGAGAGCAGCCTCGTCCGAGGCTGGCTGAGCGACCTCGCGGTGACCCTGATCTAATGAGGAATTCTCCTCGCGGAGACTGAAAGAATTGGAGCCGTAATCGCCAGTCATGAAATTACCCAAACTCGAATCATGATCCCGATTCTTAACAAGAGGATAACATCGTCCTGAATCAGGGGAAGCCAGAAACGCGCATCGGAGGTCGATGAAATTTTCGGCAATCCGCATGTTCTTGAAGTTACGGCACAAATACTGAAAACACCGGCCCGATTTCCGCATGGATCACCAGATCGGCGGTCTCGTCGAGGGGTGTCGGCTCCCGGTTCACGATCACCAGCCGCGCCCCGTTCTCCTTGGCGAAGGCCGGGAAAGCGGCCGCCGGATAGACCACCAGGGAGGACCCCGCGACCAGGAAGAGGTCGCAGGAGGCCGCCAATCGCTGGGCCTGGCGCATCGGGCCCTCAGGCATGGTCTGCCCGAAGGAAATGGTCGCCGATTTGAGAATCCCCCCGCAAATCCGGCAACCGGGAGGCTCGCCGTCCGCATCGAAACGCCGCCTTATCCAGTCGAGCTCATGACGGCGGCCGCAGGACAGGCACTTGGCATAGGTGCCGTTGCCGTGGAGTTCGATGACCTGATCGTCGCCGAGGCCCGAAGCCTGATGCAGGCCATCGATGTTCTGGGTGATGACGGCGGGCATCCGGCCGGACGCCACAAGGGATGCGAAACCAAGATGCCCCGGGCCCGGCTGCGCGCCTCGATAGAGATCGTCCATGGCGAATTTCCGCCGCCATGCCTCCCGGCGGGCTTCCGCGCTCTGCAGGAAAAGATCGAAGGAGATCGGCTTGTGACGCATCCAGGGACTGCCGGGCGAGCGAAAATCCGGGATGCCGCTTTCGGTCGAGATTCCGGCGCCGGTGAACCCGGCGATCACACGGGCGTCTTGAATCATGTCCCGTAATGTGGCGATTGATGCGTCAAGGCTCTCGGTCATGTCACTCACATAAGGCCGACAGGCTGTGAGGGAACGCCTTTGCCCATGAGACCGACGGACACGACCGCCCCCCTGCCCCAAGCCCGCACCGCCTCGCAACGCTGGGACGCCATCGATGTCGCCCGCGGCCTCGCGATCGCCGCGATGATCCTCTACCATTTCAGCTGGGACCTGAGCTTCCTGCAGCTGATCGGAACGAACATCCTCCAGATCCCGGCATGGCGCTGGTTCGCGAGGGGAATCGCAGGCTCGTTTCTGATGCTCGCGGGTTTCGGTCTGGCGCTCGCCCATGCCAAGGGCTTCCGGCGGATCCCTTTCCTGAAACGCCTCATGAAGGTCGGCGGGGCGGCTTTGGCCGTGACCCTGGCGACGTACTTTGCCTTTCCCGAAAGCTATATCTTCTTCGGCATCCTGCATTGCATCGCCGTGTCGAGCCTTCTGGCCCTGCCCTTCCTGCGCCTTCCCCCGGTCCTCACCCTGGTGGGGGCCGGGTTCTTCCTGATCGGTCCCTGGCTTTTCACGAGCCCTGCCCTCGATGCCCCATGGCTCGATTGGCTCGGGCTTGGCGCTGCCGATCCGGTGACGAACGATTACGTGCCGATCTTTCCATGGTTCGGTCTCGTGCTGATCGGCGTCGCGGGCGGAAAGCTGCTTCTGGCCCGGCAGGAGACGCTCGCCCTGGCGCGCTGGCGCGCCGGAAATCCGGCCTTCAGGCTCCTCGTCTGGGCCGGACGCAAGAGCCTGCCGATCTACCTGACGCACCAGATCGTCCTGCTGGGAGTTCTCTTCGGCGTCGCTCAGATCCTGGGCCCGGCGCCGTCGGCGGCCTGTCGGCAGATCTGCCTGATGCAGAACGGTGACCCGGCCCTGTGTCCATCGGTCTGCTCGTGCATTCTGCAGCAGGTCCCGGAGCGCGATCTCTGGCAAAGGCTCCTCGCCAACAAGGCGGCCGAGGAGGACAACACGCGGGTCTCGCGGGCGGCGCAGCAATGCATGCGTCAGCGCCCGCCTTCGTAAGATTTAATCACTCGCACATCATCATTCCGGGGCCGCGCAGCGGAACCCATAGCCGCTATCGGTGCAAGAAGAGGCGTGACGTTGATCGCTCATTCCTTCCATGTCGTGGCTATGGGTTCCGGGCTCGCCTTCGGCGCCCCGGAATGACAGTGCTGGACACCTCAGACCACGTTCAACCGTGTCTCCTTCGAGGCCCGCTCCGCCCTCGCCTCGGCCAGCAGGCAGAGGAGCTCGAATGCGATGGAGGCCCCGACCAGCGCAGTCCCGCCGGACTGATCGAGCGGTGGCGACACCTCCACCATGTCGGCGCCGATCAGGTTCAGGTGCCGGAAGCCGCGAACGAGCTGCAACGCCTCGCGGCTCGTGAAGCCGCCGATCTCGGGTGTGCCGGTGCCCGGCGCGAAGGCCGGATCGATGGAATCGATGTCGAAGGTGAAATAGGTGGCGTCCATCCCGACGATGCGACGCGCCTCGGCGATCGCATAGGGAATGCCTTTCTCCACCACCTCGTCCATGTCGATGATGCGGATCCCCTGGTCGAGGGCCCATTCACGGTCGTCGGCGGCATACATGTGCCCCCGGATCCCGATCTGCACCATGCGCTTGGGATCGAGCACGCCGTCCTCGATGGCGCGGCGGAACGGCGTTCCGTGGGTGAGCTTCTGGCCGCCGAAAAAGGTGTCGCCCGTATCGCTGTGCGCATCCACATGGATCATGCCCACCGGACCGCTCTTCGCGGCGAGCGCGCGCAGGATCGGATAGGAGACGATGTGATCGCCGCCGATGGAGAGGGGCGTCACGCCGCCCTGATGGAGATAGGACACCTCCGCCTCGATGCGGCGAAGCGTATCCTGCACGTCGATGGGATTGACCGGAACGTCGCCCACATCCGCGCAGGCGCAGAGGTCGTAAGGCGCGACCAGGGTTCCGTAATTGACCAAGCGCATGAGCGACGATGCCTCGCGCACCTGGCGCGGCCCAAGGCGGGTTCCAGGACGATTGGTGGTCGCTCCGTCGAAGGGAATGCCGAGGATCGCGATGTCGATCTCGCCCGGGGCCTGGTTAGGCGCGAGATAGGGCAGCCGCATGAAGGTCGAGATGCCGGCGAAACGCGGAACCACCATCCCGGACAAGGGCCGGTAAGCCTCCAATCGCTGCTCGCGGCTGGCAGGCTCCGTCTTCTTCTTGAGGTTCTGTGCCATCGATGAATCCCTCATGCATCAATGAACGGCGCGGGCGAAAACGCGCTCGACCCGCTCCATGCCCCAGTCGATCTCGTCGCGGGTGATGGTGAGCGGCGGCGCGAAACGCAGAACCGTCCCGTGGGTATCCTTCGAGAGAATGCCGTTCTGGAGCAGCGCGTCGCAGATGGAACGGGCGGAGACCACGTTCGCGTCCACCTCGACACCGACCCACAGGCCGCGGCCGCGCACGTCCTTCACGATGTTGCTGCGCATGCCGCGCAGCCGATCCTGGAGGTAGCTTCCCATGTCCGCGCTTCGCTCGACGAGATGCTCATCCTCGATCACGGCCAGCGCCTCGAGGCCGATTCTGGCCGCCAGGGCGTTGCCGCCGAAAGTCGATCCATGGGAGCCGGGATTGAACACGTCCATGACGTCGTGTGTGCCCACGAAGGCCGAGACCGGATAGACGCCGCCGCCCAGGGCCA
>Ga0182740_1001668_pt1 | contig 14603 bp, 16 predicted proteins | sample eDN5th37CKraftBY_FD_128872 | JGI IMG/M metagenome (GOLD analysis project Ga0182740, IMG submission 128872) | Enriched backyard soil microbial communities from Emeryville, California, USA - eDNA 5th pass 37_C Kraft BY (version 2) (version 2) | ecosystem: Environmental > Terrestrial > Soil >...
CGGCCGACGACCCGGATGAGCCCTCGGACAATGTCACCGGCGTCCGTGGCGAAGAGCCATCTTCGCCGGGAACACGCAGCTTGGGCCGCGATGCAAAGGCTGCGAACCTCTGCAAAGCCACCGCTCCCGATCCGCATTTCAAGACGCCTCTAGAAACGCCCCTCAATAATCCGGGCCCTGAACCCGGTGGATCGAGACAGGAAAGAATATAATCCTATATGCAATTGTTGTCAAGCCGCTAAACTGCGGCCATGACGCTGCTCCGCATCGCCCTGTCCGCCGCCGTCGCGCTGGCGCCCCTCCCCGCCCTTGCCACGGGCGGCTTCGGTTGCGAAGCCGCCGACAACAACGTGAAGTTCGAGATCAATGCCGGCATGCAGCGCGGCGGCGCCGCGGCGCTGCTGAATTTCCGCGCCGAGATCGAAAGTCTTTTGAAAGATACGCCCGCGGATTTCCGCAAGCTTTCGCTCGACCGCGAGGCGATCAGCCAGCACTGGATCGACGGCCGCGACTTCAAACTCCAGCTCTATACCGAGCGCAGCCAGGGATTGTTCGGCGCGCTGGACCTGGTGATCGAAGCTGTCCAGCGCGGCAAGGATAAGGACGAAGGCACTTACAAGGGCAGCTACCGGCTGACGATCGAAAACATGGAAACGGAGCAGTCTTCGGAGGCAAAGACGCTCAAGGCCCGCGGCAAAGTGATTTGTTTCGTTGAATGAAAAAGCCCTGTCATGCCCGGCCCTGTACCCTGTGCCATGTGCCGGGCATCCAGCTTGCTTGCTGAGTGATCGTCAGGACGCGGGCTGGCCGGCAATCCCGGCCACGGCGTCATCCCGCTTTCAGCTTCCCGCCTGCCGCTTGCGCTGGCGCGCCGGGGTCTTCTTGGTTTGCTGGAAGGCGACATCGAACACTTTTTCGACGACGAGTTCCTGCAGCCGCGGGTTCTTGTCGATATTGGTATGCGTGACGGTGTGGTCGGCGGTGAGATCGACATTCACCAGTTCGCCGGTGAAGCCATAGCCCGGCTGCGCGACCTTGCCGAAACCGTTGTCCTGATAATAGTTGATGAAGCGCTGCACGTTGCTCGGCACGCGCAGCGGCTGCGTGATGTCGAAGGTGACGATCAGATCGATCGGAATATTGGCCTGCCGCACGGCGCTTGCGACCTGGATCGTCGAGTCGGAGCCGAGCGAGTGGCCGATCAATATGATCTGGCCGGTTTCCCCGGCGCGGTTCCTGGCAAGGATGTCGCTCGCGATCGAGCCCCACTGATCCCAGGCGTAGATGCGCGGATCGTAACCCTGCGCGCGCAAGCGATCGGCGAGCGTATCGATGCCGAGGGAGAAGACGCCGAGCAGCCCGCGCATCATGTAGATGCGCACCTGCGGCGCGGCGTTGGCGCCGCTTTGCGCCACCGCGCGGCTGCCGCTGCCGGAAAGCGGCAATAACAGCGCGCAGGCCATGACGCCGAGAAGCGTAAAACGCGCCAGCCGTGCGAATTGCATATCGATTCAACCCCCGAGCCAGCATGCAATCTGGCCGATAAGCGGGTTTCGCACAATGGCTCGCGTCCGGAAGGCTCTGGAACCCGCAGGGCGCAAGCGGCGTTAACACGCCAAACCGGCAACTCAGCCGTGCCATAAAGGGAGCGCCCGTCATGACCCGCTCAACGGCCCCGATCGCGCCGCATCATCATCGCGAATTGCCCTATTCGCGCGACCCGATCATCTTCTGGACGGCGTTTGTCGCCGTCTTCGGTATTCTGGTCGTGGTGCTCGGCCTCATTCTGGGCCAGGCCATCGCCGCCCGCCGCGCCGCCATGATGTCGTTCGTGAGCGAAACCTATCAGCTTGCAAGCAGCAGCTCAGGCACCGCCTCTTCCTCGGCCCCGGTCCTGCAGCGGCCGGTGCGCGTGATCCTCGCCCGCTGATATTCGCAGCCGTCAACAAAAAAAGCCCCGCTCTAGAGCGGGGCTTTTCGTTACGCGCGGAACTCAATAGACGCCGTAATAGTCGGTGCTGCAGGTATCGACATAGCGATAGCCGAAATTCGTCCACACCCACTGATAGCAACCGTCATAGGCCGCATAGTCATCGTAGTAGTAGGTCGGCCCCCACCACACGCCGCTGAAGTGGCGGTGATGGCGATGATGCCGGTGACGATGGCGATCGTTCGATGCGATCCGCTGGTTGGCAACCCTGCGGTCCATGCGGTTGACCGAACGGCTGCGCAAAGCGCCATCGTTCGCCGCCGCAAAATTCCGGTTCATCCGCGATTGATGGGCATGACCGTGAAAACTGCGGCCGCTGTTGAAGCTGCGGCTCGAGATGCCGCGATTCGAGACGCCGCCCGAAAAGCTGCGCGCGGCACTTGAATGGCCCGAATAGCTCCGGCCGCCGCCGCCGAATGAACGGCCGCCGCCGCCGCCACCACCGCCGCCGCTGACATGAGAGCCACCGCCGCCGCCCTGATGTTGCGCCATCGTCGCCTGCGGCGCGGCAAAGGCGAGCGCGGCTGCTGCCGCGATACCCAACACAAGCTTTTGCATGATCACTACTCCTCCGTCCCTCGCGATTGCCGAGGGCGTTCCTGACAGAGATAAGTATCTCCGCGCGGTTTTGATCGGGGCGCGGGGCAGGATTCGCCGCGCCTCGCGCAATCGTGTTGACGGATGAACGGCCGTTCAACATCGAGTCTGCATTACGGCGGAAGGCGCGCCGGGCAAAACGGCCAGCCGGCCGTTGCCAACGGCAGACGTTAACGGAACGGTCGCCGTGATGCGTCCGGCGATAGTGCCAGCCGTCATGCAAGCCCTACGGGAACCGCGCCAGAAATGGCGGCAATAGCCGCGCCCGTGACGATGGCCGGTATTTCCGGTCAGATATTTTCGAGAATGAGCGAAGCCGCCGTTTTATGACCGACCGGCTCGGCCGGCACCAGCCCGCGCACCGAATTGCCGAGATAAATCCTGTCGGCGCTCGAAAGATCGCGCGGCGTGAGCACGGCCTCATGCGCCCTGCCCTCGGCGAGCAACTGCTCGCGCAGCGTGCCGGGAAGAAGCCCGCACGAAAGCGCGGGCGTCAGCAGCATGCCGCCGCGCTCGATGAAGATATTGGTGAAGCTGCCTTCGGTCAGCTCGCCGCGCTCGTTGCGGAAGATCACCTCGTCGGCGCCGAAAAATTTTGCCGCTTCCTCGCGCGGCTTGTCGTAGATCGCGCGCCGCGTCGTCTTGTGGCGCAGCAAGGGATCGCCGGAGTCCATCCGGTCGTCGGCCAGCATGAAGCGCAAGGGCTTCACCGCCGGCAGCGGCACGGAAGTAGCGATCATCCGGCCCTCCGGCGTAAGCACGAGCCGCACGCGCAAGGCTCCCGGCTTGCCTTTGACCGCCTGCTCGAGCGCCGCCATCGCCTCCTCGCGGGCATAGCGATAGCCGAAATGCGCCGCCGAACGCGACAGCCGCGCAAGATGCCGCTCCAGCAGCCAGAAGCCGCGCTCGTCATGCAGCATCGTTTCGATCAGCCCCGGCGGCTCGGTGGCGCGGCGGAAGAAGTCGAGTTTCAGGAGACACTCGTTGAATTCGGATTGTTCCTGCGAGTCGGCGACAATGCCGCCGCCGATGCCGACCTCGCCGCGGCCCGAGGCGTCGATCACCGCGGTGCGGATCGCGACATTGAAGGCGAAATCGCCGTTCGGCGCGAGATAGCCGATCGAGCCGGTATAAAGACCGCGCGGGCCGCGCTCGACCTCGTGAATGATCTGCATCGCGCGGATCTTCGGCGCGCCGGTGACCGAGCCGCAGGGAAACAGCGCCCGCAGGATGTCGCCGAACCCGAGGCCCGGCTTCAGACCGGCCGCGACGGTCGACGTCATCTGATGCAGGCTGCGGTAGGTCTCGACGGAAAACAGGCTCTCGACCTTGACGCTGCCCATCCTGGCGATGCGCCCGACGTCGTTGCGCAAAAGATCGACGATCATCAGATTTTCGGCGCGCGACTTCTCGTCGGCGACGAGCGCGCGCTTGATCTCTTCGTCTTCGGCGGGCGTCGCGCCGCGCGGCGCCGTGCCCTTCATCGGCCGCGTGACGATGCGCCCGCCGCGATTTTCGATGAACAGTTCGGGCGAGAGCGACAGCACGTGATGCTCGCCGCTCGCGATGAACGCGCCATGCGCCACCGGCTGGTTGCGGCAAAGATCGCGATAGAGCGCGAGCGGATCGCCCTGCACCCGGAAGCGCGAGCACATCGTGAGGTTGATTTGATAAACGTCGCCGGCGTGGATGTAGTCCATCACCTTGCGGAAGGCTTCGCCGTATTCGTCGCGCGCCATCGAAAAGCGCATGTCGCCGACCTGCACCAGTTCGCGCGAGGCGCGCTCCTTGAGCCAGCGCCAGGCGGCGATGCGGTCCATCTCGGCGGGCGCGTCATAGACGCCGAGCCAGAACAGCGGAAACGCCGTCTCCTCCGGCAGGAGCGGCGCGAGGCGCTCCTCGAAGACAAGCCCGAGTTCGTAAGAAAGATAGCCCGCAAGATGCTTCCCGGCGCGCGATTGCGCTTCCGCCTCGCGCAGGAGCGCCGGAACTTCGGCGCGCTTGCGCGTCGTCAGCACGCGCGCGGGCTTTTCGAACAGCAGGCTGCGGCCCGCATCGGGCGCGTTGTCGTGCAGCAGCACGGTTCCGTAAAGCCCGGAATGCAGGCCGGAATTCTGGTTGGGCGCGGTCATTGGGCGCCTTCATAGCGCTATCCGCACGTCCATGCAGCAGTTATTGCCGCCCGCGCCGAAGCCGGTTGTTTGATTGGCCTCAGCCTTGTGAGCTTCAGACTTGCGAACTTCAGCTTTGGCGGCCGAACGCCGCCTTCAGCAGACCGAGCTGCGTCTCGACCGGGTTCGACGGCGGCATGGCTTCCGGTTCGGACGGCGCGCCATAGACCAGCGCGTCGAGGCGCAGCACATGATCGTGCAGCCGCCGCGAGTCGGCGATCAAGGCGACGAGTTTCGCCGGCAGCGAATTGACGACGTCGGGATCGAGATTGGGGAACGGCGAGAGCTTCACCTTCATCTTCTCGGTGCGCGCCTGATCGAAGGTCAGTTCGCCCTCGTTGACCGCGCGCTGCAGGAGAAGCCACGACGCAAGCTGCATCAGCCGCGTGGTGAGGCGCATGGATTCGGTGGCGTAGTTGAGCGCGGCCGGGCGATCGAGATCTTTCGCCTCAGCGCGGCCCGGCCCGTCGAGATAGGCGGCGGTCGCTTCCACGAGCGCCATGCCTTCGCGGAACAAGGCGGTGAATGTATTCCCTGTGGCCAAACGCTTTGCCAAGACGACCGGATCGGTCGAATTCGATGTGGCACCCGGCATTAACGCTACTCCCGTCCCGTTTCATTGATGCGCCATGCGCCGCCCGCTTGTCAAAAGATTCACTGGCGATGCATGCGGGACTCTGTGCAAAACGCGCGCCGCCAATTTCGTCTCGATGCGAGACAAATATCCGCGCGCGTTAACCGCCTAACTCATTCGCTTTGCGCATAAAAAAAGAGCCACCGAAGGTGGCTCTAAAGTTATTTCACAGGGAGGCGTCAAAAGAGTGGACAGGAGCCACTCGCGTCCAAATGTTGGACAGCGCCATAATGGTCGGGAAACCTTAATTGATGGTTAATTTAATAAAATTTGAATAATTGCCGCGCCGTTGCGCGCTTTCATCGCTTGAAGAAATTGTCGGCCGCGCTCTTCGAGGATTCCTTGGCTTTCACCGTCTTCTCGATGCGCGCGATCTCCTCGCTAAGCGCGAGAATCCGCTCCTTCAGCTCGAAAACCGAAAGCTGCGACAGATCCTGCCCGATCTCGTGAACGGCCTTTTTCCGCGGTTCCGCAGGCTCTTCCATGGCGTCTCGCTCCAGCTTTTGCGGGCCCGGACAAGGTTAACGCCGCCGGCCTGCCGTTGTCAGCGCGGCGTGACAATCGTAGGACAGGGACATCCTTGCAAGACCCGGAGAACAAAATGCCGCTGCCCGCCCGCATGACCGTTGTCGCCATCACCAAGCCCGGCGGGCCCGACGTTCTGGTGCCCGAAGAGCGCGCGCTCCCCGTACCGGGCCCGACGGAACTTCTGATCAAGGTCGCGGCCGCCGGCGTCAACCGGCCCGACGTCATGCAGCGCGAAGGCAAGTATCCGGTGCCGCCCGGCGCTTCCGATCTTCCGGGCCTCGAGGTCGCGGGCGAAGTCGTCGCCGCGGGCAAGGAGGCAAAACGTTTCAAGGTCGGCGATAAAGTGCTCTCGCTCGTCGCGGGCGGCGGCTATGCCGAATACTGCATCGCCGACGACGCGGTCGCGCTTCCCATTCCGTCCGGCTTCTCGATGGTGGAAGCGGCCGCCGTTCCCGAAACCTTCATGACGGTTTGGCACAACGTCTTTCAGCGCGGCGCGCTGAAAGCAGGCGAGACGCTGCTCATCCACGGCGGCTCATCCGGCATCGGCACCACCGCCATCATGCTCGCCAAAAATTTCGGCGCGAGCGTCATCGTCACCGCCGGCGACGACGCCAAGTGCGAGGCCTGCAAAAAATTGGGCGCGGACTTCGCGATCAACTACAAGACGCAGGACTTCGTCGAGGAAGTGAAGAAGGCGACCGGCGGCAAGGGCGCCGATCTCATTCTCGACATGGTCGGCGGCGAATACACCGGCCGCAACTACGACGCCGCCGCCGTCGAAGGCCGCATCGTCCAGATCGCCACCCAGCAGGGCTACAAGGTCCAGATCAATCTTCTCAAGATCATGCAAAAGCGCCTCACGCATACCGGCTCGACGCTGCGGCCGCGCTCCAACGCCGACAAGTCGATGATCGCCCGCGACCTCGAAGCCAAGGCCTGGCCGCTTCTCGCCGCCGGCAAGGTCAAGCCGGTGATCGATTCCACCTTCGCGCTGAAAGACGCCTCGAAAGCCCATGCCCGCATGGATTCGAGCGCCCATATCGGCAAGATCGTGCTGACGGCGGGCTGAACCTTGCCTTCTCGCCGCCTTAACCCGAAGCTAGATTCCGCCGCCCTCGGACACGATCCGTACCGGGCGGTGTGTGGGGATTGATTTGCGTAACCGCCTGATCGCGTTTTGCCTGCTGGTGTCCGCGCTTTTCAGCGCGGGCAACGCGCATGCCCTCGAGGCGGTCTCGATCCGCAAAGGCACCGCCGCGATCGATCTTCTGCCCGCGACCGAGCGCTACACCACCGACGGCGACCGCGTGCAGCTTGCCACCGCCGCCGGTTCCGACGGCATCGTCCGCCGCATCGAGGTGATCGCGAGCGTCATTAAAGGCACCTCCGACTGGGCGGTGTTCGCGCTTTCCAACAACACCGACGAGCAGGTCGACCGCCTCATCGTCGCGCCGCATTACACGATGGCGGGCTCCGGCATTTTCTGGCCCGATCTCGGCTCGAAGCGCATCGTCAGCGTCACGCCGAGCCAGGGCTTTCGCCCTGAAAAGCAGGCGTCGAACGACGCCGACATTTATCTGATCACCATCGACCCCGGCACGACCGTGACACTCGTCGTGGAGCTTGCGTCGAACAACCTGCCGCAGCTCTATCTGTGGGAGCCCGAAGCCTACAAAGGCAAGATCAACTCCTTCACACTTTATAACGGCATCGTCATCGGCGTTTCGGGCCTGCTCGCGCTGTTCCTCACGATCCTGTTCGTCGTGAAGGGCTCGATCATGTTCCCCGCCGCCGCCGCGCTCGCCTGGGCCGTGCTCGGCTATATCGGCATCGACTTCGGCTTCTGGAATAAAGTGTTTGCCCTCTCCCCCGGCGCCGAACAGTTCTGGCGCGCCGCGGGCGAAGCGATCCTCGCCGCGACGCTGATCGTCTTTCTGTTTGCCTATCTCAATCTCGGCCGCTGGAATGTGCGCTACTCGCACCTGGCGGCGGGCTGGCTCGCCTTCCTCGCGCTTCTCGTCGCCGTCGCCTTCGTCGATCCGGCGATCGCCGCCGGCATCGCGCGCTTGTCGCTCTTGGCCGTCGCCATCGTCGGCTTCGGCCTCGTCGTTTATCTTGCGACCCACAATTACGACCGCGCGGTGCTGCTGATCCCGACCTGGTTCCTGCTCACCGTCTGGGTGCTCGCCGCGGGCTTTGCCGTCGCCGGCGTTCTCACCAACGATCTGATTGCGCCGGCGCTCTTGGGCGGCCTCGAGCTGATCGTCATGCTCATCGGCTTTACGGTCATGCAACATGCCTTTGCCGGTGTCGGCGCCGAAGGCATCGTCAACGATGTCGAGCGCCGCGCGCTGGCGCTCACGGGCGCTGGCGACATCGTCTGGGACTGGGATGTCGATCGCGATCTCATCTACACCAGCGCCGAAGCCGAGCAGCACCTCGGCCTGAAGCGCGGCACGCTGGAAACCTCCGCCGCCGACTGGCTTGAATTCCTGCATCCCGGCGACCGCGACCGCTTCCGCATGGCGCTCGATTCGATGCTCGAGCAGCGCCGCGGCCGCATCGCGCAGGAATTCCGCCTGCGCTCCGAGAGCGGCACCTATCTCTGGTTCATGCTGCGCGCCCGGCCTGTCGTCGGCTCCGACGGCGAAGTGCTGCGCGTCGTCGGCACCCTTGCCGACACCACCGAGAACAAGATCGCGCAGGAGCGCCTGTTGCACGACGCGGTGCACGACAACCTCACGAGCTTGCCGAACCGCGAGCTGTTCCTCGACCGCCTGGAATCGGCGCTCAAGATGGCGGCGACCGGCGGCGATGCCGTGCGGCCGACCGTCATCATCATCGACCTCGACCGCTTCAAACAGGTCAATGCCAGCGCCGGCATGGCCGTTGGCGATTCGATCCTGCTCACCATCACGCGCCGTCTCTCGCGCCTTCTGAAACCGCAGGACACCCTCGCCCGCATCGCCGGCGATCAGTTCGGCATGATCCTCCTGTCGGAGCGCGACCCCGCCCGCATCACCGCTTTCGCCGACACCATCCGCCGCAGCCTGCGCGCGCCCATCGGTTTCGGCGCGCGCCAGATCTTCCTGACGGCCTCCATCGGCCTCGTGCTCACCGACGGCACCATGCAGCAGGACGAAGACGTGCTGAAGAATGCCGAGCTTGCGATGTATCACGCCAAGCAGCAGGGCGCCGACCGCATCGAGGTCTTCCGTCCGGCGATGCGCACGCAAAAAATCGACTCGCTGACGATGGAGTCGGATCTGCGCCGCGCGCTTGAGCGCGACGAGATCGCCGTTCTCTACCAGCCGATCATCCGGCTCGAGAACCGCTCGGTCGCGGGCTTCGAAGCGCTCTTGCGCTGGAACCACCCGCGCCTCGGCCGCATCGGCCCCGCCGAATTCATCCCGATCGCCGAGGAAACCGGCCTGATCGTCGATCTCGGCCATTTCGCGCTCGAGCGCGCCGCGCATCAGCTCGCGCTATGGCAGCGTGCGATGCCGGCGCAGGCGGCGCCTGTCTTCATGAGCGTCAACGTCTCCTCGCGCCAGTTGCTGCGCCATGATCTCATCCAGGACATCAAGGGCGTTCTGTCGCGCAACGTCCTCTCGCCGGGCACGTTCAAGCTGGAAATTACCGAGTCGCTCGTCATGGAAAATCCCGAGCTTGCGGCTCAGATGCTGGCGCGCATCCGCGAGCTGGGCGCCGGGCTTTCGCTCGACGATTTCGGCACCGGCTATTCGTCGCTCGCCTATTTGCAGCGCTTCCCGTTCGACACCATCAAGATCGACCAGCAATTCGTGCGCGGCTCCTCGCGCGGCGGCGCGCGGCCGGTGATTTTGCGCTCGATCATCGCGCTTGCGCACGACCTCAACATGGAAGTCGTCGCCGAGGGTGCCGAAACCGATTCCGATGCCGTCGAGCTTTACCAGCTCGGCTGCCACTTCGCGCAAGGCTACATCTTCGGCGAGCCGATGACCGCCGAGCAGGCGCGCCAGCTTGTGGCGCCCATGCAGCCGATGGAGCGGCGCGCGGCGGCGCGCGCAAGCTGATCGCCGGCATGAAGCCGCAGTGGCGACCGGCAACGAAACCAGACCTCGCCGCCATTCAGCGCATCGCCGAGCATGTCCATCCCGAACTGCCCGAGCGGCCGGAAGTCTTCGCCGAGAAACTGACATTGTTCTCCGAAGGCTGCTTCGTGCTCGCCCGCGAGACGGAAGCCGCCGGCTATGCTTTCGCCCACCCCTGGCATCTGAAACAAATCCCGCCGCTCGATACGCTCCTGCACGCCCTGCCGCCCGCGCCCGAATGCCTGTTCGTGCATGACATCGCGGTGCTGCCCGAAGCGCGCGGCCACGGCGCGGCGGCCATGCTGGTCGCGATCCTCACGCGAATTGCGAAGAAGTACGACCTTCCGCGCCTCGCGCTGGTTTCGGTCTATGGCTCGGACGTTCTGTGGTCCGCGCAGGGTTTCAAGCCCGCACGCGACAAGGCGCTTGGGCCCGCGCTCGCGCCTTACGGCGAGAGCGCCAAATACATGATGCGAAAAATCTGATCTTTCAGGCGTGCCCGGCGTCGGCCGAAAGCTGCGCCGGATCGATGCCGATCTTGCGCAGCGCCGTCGCGTATTTCGCTTCCGGCGTGCTGCCGAAAATCAGCTGATCGTCGGCCGCGCAGTTGAGCCAGCCGTTCGCCTGGATTTCGCTCTCGAGCTGGCCCGGCGCCCAGCCTGCGTAACCGAGCGCCAGGATCGCGCTCGCCGGGCCCTCGCCGCGCGCCATCGCCTTCAGAATGTCGAGCGTCGCCGTAAGACAGATGCTCTCGTCGATCGAGAGCGTCGAATCCTTGATGAAGAAATCCGCCGAGTGCAGCACGAAGCCGCGCTGCGTTTCGACCGGCCCGCCTTTCAGGACGGGGATCGGCGAAATGCGGATCGGCTCGCCGGTCTCTTTCGGGATGACGTCGAGCTGCTCGAGAAGATCGTGGAATCTGACGTTCGGCGCCGGCTTGTTGATGACGATGCCCATCGCGCCTTCCGGCGAGTGCGCGCACATATAGATCACCGTTCGCGCGAAACGGTCATCCTGGATGGTCGGCATGGCGACAAGGATCTGGCCGTCGAGATAACCGGGCGTCTTCATGTGCCCGCTTTCGATGGAGGTAGGGCCAATCTTCATCATCAAAGACTATCCCCGATTTGTGGCATTGCAACCTCCAGCCGCTCTGCCTTAATTCACGTGAAAGTGGCTAGGCGCTAAACCTCGCGCGCGCTAGGAAACTCCGATGATTTCTTCGTGTTTGCGAAACGTCGCCGCAGCCTTTGCGTTCCTGCTCGCGCTTGCGGCCTCGCACGCGGCGCTCGCGCTCGAATCGGAATGGTTCGATACGGGCCATGCGCAGGCGCGGCTGATCGCCGATGCCGGCGGCGACGGCCCGCGTGCCGGCGTCGAGATCCGGCTCGAGAAAGGCTGGAAGACCTACTGGCGCTATCCGGGTGACGCCGGCGTGCCGCCGCGTTTCGACTGGTCGGGTTCCGAAAATCTGCAATCGGTGAAGGTCGAATGGCCCGCGCCCGCGATGTTCGTCGATGACAGCGGCTCGAAGTCGATCGGCTATCACGATCGCGTCGTCTTTCCGGTCTCGATCGCGCCGGCCGATGTCGGCCAGCCGATCAAGCTGCGCCTCAAGCTCGATTTTGCCGTCTGCGAAAAACTTTGCGTGCCGGCGCAGGCCGAAATGTCGCTCATGATCCCGGTCGAAAGCGGCGACCTTTCCGAAGCGTTAGAGCAGGCGATCGCCACCGTGCCGCAGCACGCGATTCTCGGCCAGAATGCCGACAAGCCGAACGCGCTGGCCGTCATGAATATCCGCATCGAGCACGGCAACAAGCCGCGCGCCATCATCGCGATCAAGGCGCCGGCGGGCAGCAACCCGCAGCTCTTTGCCGAAGGCCCGGACGAGCAGTGGGCGCTGCCGCTGCCGGAAAAGCTCGGCGAGGAAGACGGCCTGACGCGCTTTTCGCTGGCCTTCAGCGGCGCGCCGCCGGGCGCCAGGCCCATTCCGCCGAAACTGATCCTGACGCTTGCCGCCGAGGGCGGCGCGCGTGAAGTTGAAATCCCGCTCGAATGAGCACAAACCTTCTCTGACTTCCCTTCAATCCCTGCAATGGAGCGTGCAATGACGATCAAACCGGGCGACAAACTGCCGGACGCGACCTTCCGCGTGATGGCCGAAGGCGGCGGACAGGAAAAATCCACCGCCGATATTTTCAACGGCAAGAAGGTCGTGCTGATCGGCATGCCCGGCGCCTTCACCCCGACCTGCCATCGCAACCACCTGCCCGGCTATATCGAGGAAGCCGAAAAGTTCCGCGGCAAGGGCATCGACACCATCGCCGTCACCACCACCAACGACCATTTCGTCATGGGCGCCTGGTCGAAGGCGACCGGCGGCGACGGCAAGGTGGTGTTCCTTGCCGACGGCAACGGCGACTTCGCCAAAGCCATCGGCATGGCCTTCGACGCCTCCGGCCGCGGCCTCGGCGCCGTCCGCTCCAAGCGCTATTCGATGTATGTCGAAAACGGCGTCGTGAAGGTGCTGAATATCGAGGAAAACCCCGGCCAGGCCGAAACCACCAAGGCCGCCAATATGCTGGCCGCGCTTTAATCGAATCGGCTTTCGCCGCCCGGTGCAAAACCGCGCCGGGCGGCTTTTTCGTTATGCGATGATGTCGGGGAACAATTTATCCTCGGATTCCGCGATACGATCGCGGATCTGCAACTTGCGCTTTTTCAGGCGCTGCACCTGCAAGCGATCGTAGCCGGCCTGCGCCATCAGCGCCTCGATAGCCGCATCGAGATCACGGTGTTCCTGCCGCAACCTTTCGAGTTCCACGCGCAGTTCGCGTTCTTCCTGGCTGATCATCGATGGCCAATCGCCGCCCATGGGAGAAGCTTAGCGTTCCCCCGGTTTTCGCAAAACCGGAAAATTGATGTTTCTTTCGTCATGCAAACTCGACACCCGCCAAGTTTCATGACAGGATTTTGCGATCAGCAGAACCTGAAGCGGAGGGAATTTCCCAATGTCCAGTCAGGCTGACCTGACCGATCTCAAACAACAGCACCAGGCGCTTGAGCGGGAGATCGCGGATACCGCGTCTCACCTCGGCGCCGACGATCTGAAGCTCGCAGAACTCAAGCGACGCAAACTACAGCTCAAGGACGAAATCGCACGGCTCTCCCAAGACGCGACCGTACACTAGTTTTTCGTCCGCTTTATTCCGCCCTGACAGGCCGCAGCGGCTGATACGCGGCCTTGCGTTCTTCCTGCGCCAAACTTGCATTTTCCCCGCGCCAACCCGGCGCGGCAGGAGCCGTTTTAACCTCGTTCATTAGGCCTAACGCTTAAGGTTGATTGCTCATTGCGCGCCAACCCGCGGCATTTTCCAATAATCTGAGCGAACTCGTTGGGTTGGAGTTGACGATGTTGCGCTTCGCCAGACCCGCGGTTCGGAGAGCCGCGTAGCTGCCACGAGCGCACTGTTCTCCCGGAATACGGGAAGCATTTGTGCAGAACCGCACAGCCGCCGATTCACCCTGCCTCACCGAGGAAAGAAACCAGCCGGAGTTGGGCTGCAAGCGCCGCTCCCGCTCGAATCCAGTGAGGATAATGAAATGAAAGCATTGAAATTGACCTTGGCTGCCTCATTCGTCGCCGGCGCGCTCGCGTTCGGCTCGGCTCCGGCGAACGCCGCGATTTGTGTCCGTTGCGGCCCGCTCGCGGGCGGCAGCGTCAGCTCCAGCACCGCGTGGTGGATCATGGCCTGCCCGGCCGGCATCGTCACCGCCGCGCTGGCGAAAAACTGGAAGCGCCACAAAGAGCTCACCGCGCCGGAAGCCTGGACCTGCGGCCTGCAATACTGGTGGAACGAAGCGACCGGCCAATACGACAAGCCGGCGCGCAAGCACCGCCGCCGCTAAATCCGGATATCCGCGATGAAAACCTGCGCCGCCCCGCGGCGCGGGTTTTTTTCGCGCGGCGGCGCGGCTCTTAACCTCAACAATTATCCTTACCCGTTAGCTACGAAAATATTCCTCACAATCCTTGAGACAAATTTTCATCTAATTTTTCCCGGCTCGTTGAGTTGGAGTTGACGATGTTGCGTACGGGCCGGCTGCGACAGCAGCTGAATTTCCTGCGCACGACCGCTCAATTCGGTCTTCCACGCCACAACCGGCGTGGGCCGCGATCCATTCCTCGCTCTCGGGCACATGCAACTGACAGAGAGGAATAGCTATGAAGACATCGAAATTGATCGCGGCCGGCGCGATCGCGAGCCTCGTGTTCGCCATCTCGCCCGCGACGGCGATCGCCGCCAACGGAGGCCCGAACAATTCGGGTCAGCATTCTTCGAACTATCAGGGTGCGAAGAATGGCAATTACGGCCCGCAGAGCAATAACCACCAGGGCCCCAACAACAACCAGTACTCTTCGAGCAACAACTCGAAGAACTACAATTCGAAGAACTACAACTCAAAGAACTACAACTCGAACCAGCACTCCTCGAACAGCAATTCGAAGAACTATAATTCGAAGAGCTACAACTCGAAGAGTTACAACTCGAAGAACTACTCAAATCAGCACGGCTCGAACCAGTACTCTTCGAACAAGGGTTCGA
>Ga0182740_1001671_pt1 | contig 14563 bp, 14 predicted proteins | sample eDN5th37CKraftBY_FD_128872 | JGI IMG/M metagenome (GOLD analysis project Ga0182740, IMG submission 128872) | Enriched backyard soil microbial communities from Emeryville, California, USA - eDNA 5th pass 37_C Kraft BY (version 2) (version 2) | ecosystem: Environmental > Terrestrial > Soil >...
GGGTCCGGCGTCGGCAAGTCGGTGCTGCTGTCGATGATGGCGCGCAATGTCGAGGCCGATGTCTCGGTGATCGGCCTTGTCGGCGAGCGCGGCCGCGAGGTTCAGGAGTTCCTTCAGGACGACCTCGGGGAGGCGGGCCTCGCCCGCTCCGTGGTCGTGGTCGCGACGTCGGATGAGCCGGCCCTCATGCGCCGGCAGGCGGCTTACCTGACCATGGCGGTGGCCGAATACTTTCGCGACCAGCGTCAGGACGTTTTGGTGATGATGGATTCGGTGACGCGCTTCGCGATGGCCCAGCGTGAGATCGGGCTGTCCGCCGGCGAGCCGCCGACCGCGAAGGGTTACACGCCTACGGTTTTCACGGAACTGCCGCGGCTGCTGGAGCGCGCGGGGCCCGGCGCGGCCGGGCAGGGGACGATCACCGGTATTTTCACCGTGCTGGTGGATGGCGGGGACCATGACGAGCCGGTGGCCGACGCCGTGCGCGGCATTCTGGACGGGCATATCGTGATGGAGCGCAGCATCGCCGAGCGCGGCCGCTATCCGGCGATCAACGTGCTGAAATCCGTCTCCCGGACCATGCCGCGGTCAGCCAATCCGGATTTTCTGCCGGTCATCCGGCAGGCCCGTCAGGTGCTGGCGACCTATTCCGACATGGAGGAGCTCATCCGCCTGGGCGCTTATCGCGCCGGCTCCAGCGCCGAGGTGGACGAGGCGATCCGCCTGCATGCGCAGCTCGAAGCCTTTCTGAGCCAGCGTAAGGACGAAGCGACGGGTTTGCTGGCCGGTTATCAGCAATTGGCGCAAATCCTGCCCGTTTTGGAAACCGAAAACTAAGATTGTGGCGGCAGACTGCCGGCAATCCGGCCTTTCGCTTCGGCCAGACGAGCATGGGTGAGGGGAAAGCGCCCCGCTGCGGCGGGAACCCTCAGCCCCGTTCCGGGCCTTCCGGGCACAGGACGTGTAGGAGTAGCAGTCGATGAAGTCACGCGACACCTTGATCCGCCTGAAGAAATTTCAGGTCGATGAGAAGCGCCGGAAGGTGGCTCAGATCGAAGGCATGATCGCCGAATTCGAGCGCATGGCGGCGGATCTTGAGCGCGAGATTTCCGTGGAGCAGGACCGGGCCGGCATCAGCGATCCCTCGCACTACGCCTATCCGACCTATGCCAAGGCTGCGATGCAGCGCCGGGAGAATCTCAAGCGCTCCGCAGACGAATTGCGCGGGCAGCTTGAGGAGGCCAAGTCCCACCTTCAGGAAGCTTTCGAGGAACTGAAAAAGGTGGAACTGCTCGACGAACGCGATCAGATGCGCGAGCGCGAGGAAGCCGCTGCCCGCGAACAGGCCAGCATGGACGCCATCGGCCTGATGCGGATGGGCAGCGCCACGCTTTAGGGCGGTGCTGCACGGCGATCAAAAAAGCCGGCGCTTCGCCGGCTTTTTTACTGAAAACGGAATGGACGTCTGCGCCGGCCGATCTAGCTGATCAGCCTGCCAGATGACCACATCAGCGGATCATGGAGCTGCCTTCGTGAACGGCGGTCACGGTGGTCTTGCTCGCCTTCACGACGCCGCTGCTGGCGTGCATGCTGGTCGCCGCCGCGACATCAGGATTCGCGAGCCGGGCGGAAATACCGAAGCCGGCGATGGCCGTCGCGGCCACCAGCGCGACCACGACGATCTTCAGATGCGTCAGGCGGTCGGCCGTGAACAAGGAATAATTCATCGCTTCCCCCTGTTAGAGCAGCATGCCGGAGTTGACAGGCAGCAAACGCGAAGGGGTGGAAATTAGTTCCTCAGGGCTGTGCTGAACACTTTGTGACCGAGGCACCCTCAGCGACCGGTAATGCCGATGGCTCTGGAATGCATTGATTTGATTATCTTATTTTGATGAAATCGGCTGCCGTCACGGTGATTGTCAGATGCTGCCGACAGTCTTGAGCCGCGCGCGGGGATGGATTTCCGCCTGGGACAGCACGGCGGTTTGCCCGCGGAACCGCTCGACGATGGCGCGCACTTGCGGGCGGATCGAGGCCGACGTCACCAGCACCGGCGCTTCGCCGGCGCGGGCGGCTTCCTCGAAACGCTCGCGCACCAGCGTGATGAATTCCGACAGGCGTGACGGCTGCATCGCGAGGTGGCGCTCCTCGCCCTGGCCGATCATGGAATCGGCGAAAGCCTGTTCCCACTGGGCGCTGAGGGCGATCAGCGGCAGATAGCCGGCCGGCGAAGTGTATTGAGCGCAGAGTTGGCGCGAGAGACGGGCGCGGACATGCTCGGCAATCGCCGCCGGATTGCGCGTGAAGGACACGGCATCCGCGACGCCTTCGAGAATGGTGGACAGGTCGCGGATCGAGACGCGCTCGGCGAGCAGCGTCTGAAGCACGCGCTGGATGCCCGACACGGTGATCTGCGCCGGTACGATGTCCTTGACGAGTTCGGTCTGTTCCTTGGGTAGCTCCTTGAGTAGCTTCTGCACTTCGCCGTAGGACAGCAGCTCCGAGGTGTTGGTCTTCAGCAGTTCGGTGAGATGGGTGGAGAGCACCGTGGCGGCGTCCACCACCGTGTAGCCGCGAATGGACGCTTCCTCCTTGAACTCCGTCTCCACCCATGTCGCCGGCAGGCCGAAGGTCGGTTCGGTCGTATGCACGCCGGGCAGCGTGACCTGCCCGCCATGGGGGTCCATGACCATGAACTGGTTCGGCCAGATCTTGCCGGAGCCGGCATCCACTTCCTTGATCTTGATCGTGTAGGAATTGGCTTCCAGTTGCACGTTGTCGAGAATGCGCACGGCCGGCATCACGAAGCCCATCTCGGTGGCCAGTGAGCGGCGCAGCGCCTTGATCTGCTCGGTGAGCCGGTCGGAGCCGTCCGGCGAGTTCACCAGCGGCAGCAGCGCATAGCCCAGCTCGATGCGCAGGTCGTCCATCTTCAGCGCGGCCGAGATCGGTTCTTCAGCGGGCGCTGCGGTGGCGGCCGCAGCGATGCTGCTCTCCTCGGCCGCTGCCTTCACGGCGGTCTTCTGCTGCTGGGCGATGGTATAGGCCAGCGCGCCGGCGCCGCCGCCGAGCATCAGGAACGGCAGCATCGGAATGCCGGGCAGCAGTGCCAGCACCAGCATCACGCCGGCGGACATGCCGAGCGCCTTCGGGTAACCCGAGAGCTGGGACATCAGCGCCTTGTCGGCGGCACCCGTCACGCCGGCCTTGGAGACCAGCAGGCCGGCGGCCATCGAGACGATCAGCGCCGGCACCTGCGTCACGAGGCCGTCGCCGACCGTGAGCAGCGTGTAGGTCCGCGCGGCTTCCGCGAAGCCCAGGCCGTTCTGCGCGACGCCGATGATGATGCCGCCGATGATGTTGATGAACACCACGAGCAGGCCGGCGATGGCGTCGCCCCGCACGAATTTCGAGGCGCCGTCCATGGCGCCGAAGAAGCCGCTCTCGTCTTCGAGATCCTTGCGCCGCTTGCGGGCGGTGTGCTCGTCGATGATGCCGGAGGAAAGATCGGCGTCGATAGCCATCTGCTTGCCGGGCATGGCGTCTAGCGTGAAGCGCGCCGCGACTTCGGCGATTCTCCCTGAACCCTTGGTGATGACGATGAAGTTGACGATCACCAGGATCGAGAAAACGATGATGCCGATGACGAAATTGCCACCCATCACGAAGTTGCCGAAGGCTTCGATGACATGGCCGGCGGCGGCGGGACCGTCATGGCCGTGGCTCAGGATCAGCCGTGTGGAGGCGAGATTCAGCGCCAGCCGGAACAGCGTCGAGATCAGAAGCACGGTGGGGAAGGCGGAGAATTCCAGCGGCGCCTGAATGAACAGGGCCGTCATCAGGATCAGGATTGACAGCGTGATCGACACCGCCAGCAGCAGGTCGAGGATCACCGCCGGCAACGGCATGATGAGCACGACCAGAATCGCGAGCACCCCGATCGCGAGCGCGAGGTCGCTGCGCCTGAGCAGCGTGCCCATGGCGTTAAGATCGGGAATCTTGAAGTTGGCGGCGCTGAATCCGGCGGAGGTCGTGTCGGTCATGGACGCTGAAGGATCCTGCCTGGCCCGCCGCCCGGAATTGAAACCCCGGGCCGCGGCGGCGAGGCCGGCGGGCCGGATGAGTGGTGAAGCGCTCGCGTCCAAGGCTTCCCCCTCCGGGCTGGCCTGTGTCGTCGCCGGGAAATGCGTGATAGTCCGCTTCCCCCGGCAAAATTTGCCCGGTTCATGGTTAGCGGAAGGTTAACGGCGTGGTATGCGCCGGGCTGGCGGGCATCCGCGCGCCGCAACGGAAGGGACGGAAGATGGCAAGCGAGTCAGTGATTCGGGGATGGGCGAAATCGCCCGGTTCCGTGGCTGCTCTTGTGGCCGGTCTCGTGGCTAGCATGGCTGTGGCGGCGCCCGCGTCCCCGGCCGCGGCCGAAGGGCTTGAGGCCGGCCTCTGGCAGGTGACGACCCGGACGATCATCCCCGGCGCGCCGCCGAGCGAGGGGCGCAACAACCGCTGCCTCACGGCCGAGGCAGTCGCCGATCTGGACAGGACCTTCAGCCCGGTGGCGACCACGGTGAATGCCAATTGCGACCGCACCGAACACGACTTCACGCCGGCGCGGCTGAAATGGCGGCTGGTCTGCAAGGGCAACCTGGACATGGACGTGTCCGGCGAATTCCGCTTCGAGACGCCGCAGCGCTATACCGCGACGCTGACGACGCTCGCCACCATCCAGGGCCGCGTCGCCCAGCAGAGCCGCGCCGAGATCGAGGCGGTGCGGACGGGGGATTGTCCTTGAGCCGTTCAGCTTAGAACGTCTCGACCCACGGACGCACCTCGATCTCCCAGGACCAGGCGCTATGCGGCTGATGGATGAGATGCAGATAGCTCGCGGCGATGGATTGCGGGTCGAGCAGGCTTCCCGGCCTGTCGGCAGCTTCCTGCCGCCGCGCGCTCTTGATGCCGCCGTCGATCACCACATGGCCGACATGGACGCCTTGCGGATGCAGTTCGCGCGCCATGCTCTGGGCAAGGCCGCGCAGCGCGAATTTCCCCATCGCGAAAGGCGCTGACAGTGGATAGCCCTTCACGCCGGCGGAAGCGCCGGTGAAGACGATGCAGCCATGCCGGCGCGGCAGCATCCGGCGCGCGGCCTGCTGGGCGACGAGGAACGCCCCAAAGGCGGTCACCTCGATGGTCTTGCGCACCTCGTCGGGATCGAGATCGACCAGCGCCCCGCGCACCCGGTAGCTCGGATTGTAGATCACGACATCAGGCGCGCCGCCGTCTTCGTCCAGCGCGGCGAACAGCGCTGCCACCTGATCGGCCTGGGTCGCGTCGCAGGCGAAGGCACGCCCGCCGATTTCTTCGGCCAGCGCCGCGAGATCGTCGATGGTGCGGGCGGCGAGGGAGACCGTCATGCCCTCCTGCGCCAGCACGCGGGCGAGTGCTGCGGAGAGACCGGAGCCCGCGCCGACGATGAGCGCGCGGTCGAAGCGGGGACGGGTCATGACAGCCTCCTGCTGGGTCCGGCGTGATGATAGGTCACTTTGCCGCCCGACGAAATCGGAGCGCGCGTCGTGGCCGCGGCTTCGCCGCTTTCTTCGTCCGGACGGGTGCCGTATCGCGAGAGCCGCCGCAGGCGCGGCGAAAAGTAAAATCACCGCGCCACGGAAAGCGCGGTGATCGTTGCGGCAGCCAGAAATGGCGTTGGGCTCAGGCCGCGCCGCGCAGCTCCGCGCCGCCGTTGTTGGGCGGCGGCACCGGCACGCCGTCGCCGGCATATTCGTTCAGCTTGTTGCGCAGAGTGCGGATGGAGATGCCGAGGATGTTGGCGGCATGGGTGCGGTTGCCGAGGCAGTGTTTCAGCGTCTCCAGGATCAGGTCCCGCTCGACATCCGCCACGGTGCGGCCGACCAGCGCGCGCGTGACCGTTTCCGCCGCCATGGTGGCATGGGCGACGGCGGCCGGCGCGCGGTTCTGGTCGAGGCGCATGCCGTCCGGCGCGACGATGCCGTCGATGCCGATTTCCTCGCCGGTTGCGAGCAGCACGGCGCGATGCAGCGTGTTCTCCAGTTCGCGCACGTTGCCCGGCCAGCGGTTCAGCACCAGCGCGCGGCGCGCTTCCGCCGAGAGCGGCCGTTCCGGCACGCTGTTGGCGGCGGCATATTTGCGGATGAAATGCTGGGCGAGTTCGAGAACGTCCGCCGGGCGCTCGCGCAGCGGCGGCAGCTTGAGATTGACGACGTTGAGGCGGAACAGCAGGTCCTCGCGGAAGGTGCCTTCGCGCACGGCCTCCGCAAGGTTGCGATTGGAGGTGGCGATGATGCGGATGTTCACCGGCACCGGCTTGCCGCCGCCGACGCGGTCGATCACGCGTTCCTGAATGGCGCGCAGCAGCTTGGCCTGCAAGCGCACGTCCATCTCGGAGATTTCGTCGAGCAGCAATGTGCCGCCATTGGCTTCCTCGAATTTGCCGATGCGCCGCGCGATCGCGCCGGTGAAGGCGCCTTTCTCGTGGCCGAACAGTTCCGACTCCAGCAGATGTTCGGGGATCGCCGCGCAGTTCACGGAGATGAAGGGCGCGCGGGCGCGGTTCGAGCGGCCGTGGACATAGCGCGCCAGCACCTCCTTGCCGGTGCCGGACTCGCCGGTGACGAGCACGGAGGCGTCGCTCGGCGCGATCTGCTGCGCCAGCTTGACGACATGCGCCATGATCTCGTCGCGATAGATCATCTCGCGGGAATCGTCCGTCACCGCCGCGAGCACGGCGGCGATCAGTTCCGGGTCCGGCGGCAGCGGGATGTATTCCTTCGCGCCGGCGCGGATCGCCTCGACAGCCGCGCGGGCGTCGTTGGTCACGCCGCAGGCAACGATCGGCACATGGATATGCTCGGCTTCGAGCCGGGCGATGAGATCGCGGATGTCGATGGCGACATCCACCATCAGCAGGTCCGCGCCGCGCGCACGCAGGACCCGGAGCGCCTGTTCGCTGTCCTCGGCATTGGTGACGCTGGCGCCGCGCGCCATGGCGATCTTGGTGGCGACGGTGAGCTGGCCCTTGAGGGTGCCGACGATCAGCAGGCGCATGGATGCCTCCTCAGTTCCGGTCGGATTTGATGATTTCGGTCATGGTGACGCCGAGCTTGTCCTCGACGAGCACGACCTCGCCGCGGGCGATCAGGCGGTTGTTCACATAGATGTCGATGGCCTCGCCGACCTTGCGGTCGAGTTCGAGCACCGCGCCCGGCCCGAGCTTGAGCAGGTCCCCGACATCCATCCGCGTGCGGCCCAGCACGGCGGAGACCTTCACCGGCACGTCGAAGACGGCTTCGAGGTCCGAGACGGTGGCGTTGGTGATTTCAGCGGCCGCCTGTTCCGCGCTCATATCCATCGGCGGCACCATGGCGCCTGCGCCTTCGAGTTCCGGTAGCGGAATCTTGTTGTCGTCGGTCACGGCTCGGTCCTTTCGGAAGGCGGTTGGGTTGCGCCGGCGGAAGCGCCGGTGCGCGCCGCGATGTAGCGGCGCAGCAGCGTGTCGATGACGGCGTCGGTGTCGTCGCGCTGGCGGGTGATGCCGCCGTCGGCCCATTCGATGCGGCAGTCGCCGTCCGCGAGGTCCGGATCGGCGAGAACGATGAGGCGGCCCTCGAAGCCGCTGCGGCGGGCGATGGCGTCGAGTTCGCTGCGGGCGAGGTCCAGCAGAGTCTCGCCGACGCGGACGACGAGATGGGGCGCTGCGGCCAGATGGCGGAAACAGTCCTCCGCCAGTGCCGCGATCTCGGCGAAGGGCTCGCGGGCGATCAGCGCCGGCGCCAGTTTGCGGGCGACCGCGACCGCCAGCGCCGCCGCCTCGGCCTGGAGCCGGCTTTCGACACTGTCGAAGTCCGTGCGCATCCGGGCCACGGCATCCGCGATGGATTCCAGCGCAACTGCCTGGCGGCGCTGGAGCGCGGCCTGCATCTCGCCTTCCGCGGCGGCGAAGCCCTTGCGGTAGCCGGCCGCCTCGGCCTGCGCCAGCAGCGCCTGATGGTCCGCCAGCGGCATGGTCTGCCTGGTCTCGGTCTTGGCGCCGAAGTCGCTGTCGAAGAGGAATTTGGCGGGCTGGGCCATCAGTAGACCAGCTCCTCGTCGCTGCGTCCCTTGGAGATCATGATCTCGCCCTTGGCGGCAAGGTCCTTGGCGAGGTTGACGAGGGAGCCTTGCGCATCGTCCACGTCGCGCAGGCGGACCGCGCCGAGCGCAGCCATGTCGTCCATCAGCATCTTGGCGGCGCGCGTGGACATATTGCTCATGAAGAACTGGCGTACCGTCTCGCTCGCGCCCTTCAGCGCGATGCCGAGCTTGTCCTTGTCGACATGACGCATCAGCGTCTGGGCGGAGCCGGCATCGAGGCGGATGAGGTCGTCGAAGGTGAACATCAGGGTCTTGATGCGTTCGGCGCTCTCGCGATTGTCCTCCTCAAGGGAGGTCATGAAGCGGGTTTCGGTCTGCCGGTCGAAGTTGTTGAAGATCTCCGCCATCTGCTCATGGGCGTCGCGCCGGCGGGTCTGGGACAGGCTGGACATGAATTCGGTGCGCAGCGTCTGCTCGACGCGCTCGATCACTTCCTTCTGCACCGCCTCCATGCGCAGCATGCGGTTGACCACGTCGATGGCGAGGTCCTCGGGCAGGATGCTGAGCACGCGGGCGGCATGTTCCGCGCGGATTTTCGACAGCACCACCGCGACGGTCTGCGGATATTCGTTCTTGAGATAGTTCGCGAGCATCTCCTCCTGCACGTTGGAGAGCTTCTCCCACATGTTGCGGCCGGCCGGCCCGCGGATCTCGTCCATGAGGCTGTTGACGCGCTCCGGCGGCAGAAATTGCTGCAACAGCCGTTCGGTGGCGTCGTAGTTGCCCATCAGCGCGCCGGAGGCGGACATGCGCGAGACGAATTCCAGCAGCAGGTTCTCCACCTGCGCGGCGTCGATGGTGCCGAGGGTGGACATGACGACGGAGATTTCCCGCAGTTCGTCGTCGTCGAGCATGGTCCAGAGCCGGCCGCTATGGCTTTCGCCCAGCGCGAGCAGCAGGATCGCGGCGCGTTCAGGTCCCGTCAGCCGGCGGGCCGGCTTGGCGTCGGCCTGGCGGCTGGCCAGCGTGGAGACCAGGCTGGAGATTTCGGACGTGCCGTCGGACAGGCGGGCATAGGCGGATGGCATGATGAGGGCTCACGCTGCGTCATGAAGCCAGGAGCGGATGATCGACACGGTCTCGTGGGGGTTCTTCTCCACGAGTTCGGCGACCTTCTGCACGGACTGGGCATGGACCTGGCCCTGCACCTGGGCGATGTCGATCATCTTGGAGGTGCTGCTGGGCACACCCATGATCGCTTCCGGCGTCGCGCCGGCTTCCACCGCGGCCTGCACGTCCCCGGCGGCGATCGCGGTGGCGATGCCGGGCGGCAGCGCGGGCAACATGGTGTCCGGCAACAGGGCGCGCCGCACCAGCGGCCGCACCACCATCATCAGCACGACGATGCCGAGCAGCGCCAGCACGCCGAGCTCGCTCCAGCGCATGATGTCGTCCTTGGTGAAATGCAAGATCGACATAAAGCCCGACGGCTCGGTGATGATGTTGGTCGGCGCCTCGGCGAAGCGCAGGTTCACGATCTCCACCTGGTCGCCGCGCTTCTGGTCGAAGCCGATGGCGGAGCGCACCAGCGCCCCGATGCGGTCCAGCTCCTCCTGCGGGCGCGCCTGATAGGCGAGTTCGCCCTTGTCGTCGCGGGCATACACGCCATCGACCAGTACGGCGACGGAGATGCGGTTCACGCGGCCGGCTTCGGTCACTTCCGTCTTGGTCACGCGGGAAATCTCGTAGTTGACGATTTCCTCGGTCTTCTTGCTCTGGTCGCGGTTGGCATTCTGCTGTTGCTGCTGGGCATTCGCGCCGGGCAATTCGTTGCCGACGGAGACGGCGCCCTCCTGACGGTCGGTCGCGGCGCTTTCCTCCCGGGTCTGGCTGGAGCGCAGGACGCGGCCCTCCGGATCGTAGCGGTCGGAGGTCTGGGTCACGCGGTTGACGTCGAAATCGGCGGCGACCTGTACCCGCGCGCGGCCGGGCCCCACGATGGACGAGACGATGCCTTCCACCTGGTCGCGCATGCGACGCTCGAAGGCGGTTTGCCGCTCGTCGGCCTGTCCGGCGGTGTCGCCGACATTGGCGCCGTCGGCCAGCAGCCGGCCCGCTTCGTCCACGATCGACACGCGCTCCGGCTTCAGGCCGTTCACCGCGGAGGCCGCGAGATGGCGGATGGCGCGGACCTGGCTGGCTTCGAGCTGGCCGCGCACCTTGAGCACGATGGAGGCGGAAGCCTCGGCGCGGTCGCGGGCGAACAGCGGCCGCTCCGGCAGCACGAGATGCACGCGCGCGGCGCTGACCCGGTCGATGCCGCGGATGGTGCGGGCCAGTTCGCCCTCCAGCGCGCGCAGCTTGTTCATGTTCTGGACGAAGGTGGTCGCGCCCAGGGCGTCGCTCTTGTCGAAAATCTCGTAGCCGACGCCGCCGCCCTTGGGCAGGCCGCTTTCGGCGAGTTTCATGCGCAGGCGCGGGACCTGCTCGCGGGGAACGAGGATGGTCGCGCCGTCATGGCGCAGTTCGAACGGCACGGTCTGCCGTTCGAGGTCTTTCACCACCGCCACCGAGTCCTCGAAAGTGAGGTCGGTGAACAGCGGCGACATCTGCGGCGCGCTCATCCGCAGAATGATGAAGGCGAAAAAGCCGATCAGCGCGAGGGCGACGCCAGCCATGGCCGCGATGCGCCCCGCGCCGATGGTCCGAACGAATTCTGTAAGTGCCTGCAAGGGGTTCAGCCCGGTGACCGTTTCACCCGGCAATTATTGCCCGGTTCATGGTTACCGGCTGGTTAACGGCGCGGACCGAAACGTTAACCGGGCTTAAGATTCAGCCGAGCACGGCCGCGATGGTCCGGTCCTTGGGATCAACCAGCAAAACCTTGCCATCCTTGTAGATGAAGCGATGCGACCGGATCTGCGGAATCTTGTCCATGGCGACCTGCGGCAGCATGTGCAGCACGATGGGCTCGGGCACCGTGGCGCCGACCTCCTCGGGAACCGTTGCGGGTTCCGGCGGCAGCTTCATCTCTTTCACGACCTCCGTGATGATGTGCTGCTGTTCCATGGTCAGGTTGACGCGCGCGGATTCCGTCGGCGGTGGCAGATTGCGCTCCACCGGCGCCTGACCATGGGCAAAGGCGCTGAGAAAAAGAATTCCGGAACCGGAAACGACGGCCATGAGAAAGCGGCGCATCGGGATGCTCCTGCCACTGCGTGCAGCAGGGTAACGGCGCGCCGGGTGGCGGGTTCCGCCGGTGCGGCGTCGCACCGGACGCCGGGTCTGCCCGGAAATGCGAAATGCCGACTCAAGGGGTGAGCCGGCATTTCGGTAAAGGTCGCTGAACTTACTGACGGTATTGCTGAATTCGCGTGGTGCGCAAGCCGGCGAGGCCGTGCTGCTCGATCGAATACTGCCACGACAGAAATTCTTCCACCGTCAGGGTATAGCGGCTGCACGCTTCTTCGAGAGAAAGAAGCCCGCCGCGCACGGCGGCGACAACCTCCGCCTTGCGGCGGATCACCCAGCGTTTGGTGCCGGGGGCTGGCAGATCGGCAATCGTCAGCGGGCTGCCATCGGGCCCTATGACGTATTTGGCCCTTGGTCGCAAAGGCTCCGTCATGGATACAACTCACGCACTCGACAAAACTCTTGTGTGAAGGTTTTACCGGGCACGACTTAAAATTTGCCTAAGCGGGAGGTATCAATTGCTTGCAGCCCTCAAATCGCCACAGAGCTAGCCGTTGGCGCCGCGAATGACCTTGCGGATCTTGTCCAGAGCGAAGGTATTTCCGCCGATGGACAGGACCGGCGGGTTCTGGGTGAGATCGACCGAATCCACCGTGCCTTCGATTTCGGTCGAGACCGCGACGGACTGGCCGGTGGTGTCCTTGGCGGTGATCCTCAGGGTATAGGGTCCGTCCGGCGCCTGGCTGCCGTTGCTGGTCAGGCCGTTCCACAGGAACTCGGCCGAGCCGGGATTCACCGTGCGGGTTTCCGTATAGATGACCTGGCCGCTCTTATCCTCGATGTTGAAGGTCGCGGTGGCGTTGCGCGAGGAGGTGTAGGCCCAGCGCGCGGAATTGTCCGACAGGTTGGCGACATTGCCGTCGATCTCCACCTTGGCGCCGACGAAATTCAGCGCGCCGGTCGCGAGCGAGGCGTTCTGGAGCAGCGTCATCGTGGAGAGCAGGTCGTTGCCCTTCATCTGCTGTTCGACCTGCGCGAACTGCACGAGCTGCTGGGTGAACTGGTTGGTGTCCAGCGGATCGAGCGGGTTCTGGTTCTTCAACTGCGTTGTCAGCAGTTGAAGAAAGGTCGTGAAGTTGCTCGCGAGAGTCTGCGCGCTGGTCGCCGTTCCCGTGGAGGACGAAGTGGTGCCGACGCCATTGGTGATCGTTGTCATGAGCTCGCTCACACTCTGATGTCGATGCCGTCGCCGCCGCGCAGGGCGCGCCCATAGGCGGCTCCGGCGGGGTCGGGCGGCATGATGTCGGGATCGGACAGAACCATTGTCCGCAGATCGTGGCCGGGTCCCTGATGATGGGGGCCGTTCTGGCCGGCCTGTCCGCCGCCCTGATCGCGGAGGCTGAATTGCAGGCTGCCGTCGCCGGTCTTGAGGCCGGAATCCTGCAAGGCGCGTTCCAGAGTCTGGGCGTCGCGGCGCAGCAGGTCCAGGGTTTCGGGCCGCTCGACCATGAGGCGCGAGGTGACATGGCCGTGACGGTCCACTTCGAGCCGCACGTCGATCCGGCCAAGCTCCGGCGGATCGAGCCGGATCTCGAAGCGGTTGGTGCCGTCCTTCGCCCGCGCCGCGATCTCGAACGGGACGCCCGCGACCGGGACGGCGGGGCCGGGAGCCGGCTGCGCGGCTGTCGCGGTCGGAACGGGCGCCGCGCTGTCGCTTTGCGAGGCGGTGGGCGTCAGCGCCGTGAGTTGCGCGGCCTGCCCGGTCTGGCCCGGCTGGCCATGAGTGGTCCGCGCGACATCCGGCTGAGATGCCTGTTCGAAAATGTCCGCGAAGGATTTCGCTAGCGTGGCGGCGGAATCAGCGTCGGCGGTTGTCCCCTCGGCCCCGGATTCCGCTGTTGACGGCCCGGCTTCATGATCCTCCGGCCCGGCGTCGGGCCGATGAGGCGCGGGCGCCAGCCCGGCGGTTTCGGGCAAGGACGCTTCGGACAGGGAAGCCTCGGACAGATTCCGCGCGGTGTCGGCCGTTGGCGCAGCCGGTGCACCGGCCGTTGCCGGCAGAGGAGCTGCCGGCAGGGCCGCCGCCGACGCGCCGTCCGGATCGGATGCGGCGCCGTCTGCTGCCTCGTCCGCGAGAGCGGCCTCGGCATGCGAGGGATCGGCGGCATCCCCTTCGGGCGCGATATCCGCCGTGGCGGCGGACAAGCCCTGCTGGAGCGGCACCGGGACTGGAACGGACGGGTCGCCGGCCGGTGTCGCCGTGGCATCGGACGCCGTCCGGTCCTCTTTGGCGTTGTCCTCCGTCCGGGACGCAGCACCGTCCGTGGCCTCGCGCGGAGCGGTGTCGGCTCCGGAGCCTGCCCCGCGCAAAGATTCGGATACGCTTTGTCCCGGCGCGGAGGCAGAGTTTCGCGTGTTTTCCTGCGGGATCATGTCAGCGAAGGGGTCGGCCGGCGTTTCGACACGCTGGGGACGCCCGCGCTGGGTTGGCGCGGGTGGAGTGACGGTCGAAACGGAGCCGGCGTGGGACACGGAAGAAACCTTGCGCAATCAGTCCGGGACATGTCTGCAAGGCCGGGGCCAGTCGTGCAGAATGAAAAATAATAAGAAATTCAATTGCTTATCTGGCACACACGGATGTCCTCGGAACCGTGCGCCGGCAAGGACTGCTGCGGCCCGGCATTTCTTGCCGTGTCGGCGCGGCGTGCACACCGGCGGGGGCGGGGTAGGGCGTTGCGATCGCCGATCGCGAGGCCGGAAGCGGACGGTTGCGGCGTCTTTTAATTTTGAACCGTTGCAGACTGGTTGGGGCAGATGCAGCAAAGCGTCGTGATGGCCATTATCCCGCCTTGCGCCCGTGCAACGCGCTCTATAGTGCCTATATTCAGCCTGGATTTCGGCAGCGATGTGCGGAACGCAGTGAGATGTTGAACAGCCTCGAACTGGAAGGGCGGCCGCAGGACACGCGCGTGGTCGTGGCGATGTCCGGCGGCGTGGACTCGTCGGTCACGGCTGCCCTGCTGAAGGCGGAGGGTTACGACGTCGTCGGCGTCACGCTCCAGCTTTACGACCACGGCGAGGCGACCCATCGCAAGGGCGCCTGCTGCGCGGGACAGGACATTCACGACGCCCGCGACGTCGCCGCCCGCATCGGCATTCCCCATTACGTGCTGGACTATGAGGCGCGCTTCAAGGAAGCGGTGATCGACAGCTTCGCGGACAGCTACGCCGCCGGCGAGACGCCGGTGCCCTGCGTCGCCTGCAA
>Ga0182740_1001676_pt1 | contig 14505 bp, 17 predicted proteins | sample eDN5th37CKraftBY_FD_128872 | JGI IMG/M metagenome (GOLD analysis project Ga0182740, IMG submission 128872) | Enriched backyard soil microbial communities from Emeryville, California, USA - eDNA 5th pass 37_C Kraft BY (version 2) (version 2) | ecosystem: Environmental > Terrestrial > Soil >...
TGCCTGGCCGAAGGGCTGGTCGGTGGTGAAGGCTTCGCCATCGATGCCAGCGTCATCAAGGCCGATGCCAACCGCCAGCGCGGTGTCCCGGGCACCGAAGCCACCTGGGATCGGGAGTCGTCGCTGACGCGGCCGGTACGCGAGTATCTGGAGGCGCTGGACGCCGCCGAGGAGCCGCGCAAACCGCCGAAGAATGTATCGCTCAACCGGCAAGGCCACAGCGGACGACACGCTGATCTATCGCAGCAGCGTCTACGACTGCGCAGACTGTGAGCTCAAGTCCCGGTGCTGCCCCAACACCACGCATCGAAAGATCGCCCGGCAGGTCCATGAATCCGACACGCGACGCGGCTCGTCAGTTGGCAACGACACCTCGATACGCGCGATCGCGCAGACATCGAAAGAAGGTCGAGATGCTGTTCGCTCACCTCAAACGCATCCTCCGGCTGGATCGCTTGCGGCTCCGCGGCCTGAAAGGCGCCCGCGACGAGTTCCTATTGGCGGCAACTGCGCAAAATCTGCGAAGGATGGCAGCGTGGTTGATGCCGAAAGGACCGGAAGCGGGAATTGCGGTGCCCATCTAAGGCATGGGGGCGCTTACGAGCCCGCATTTGCTTCATCCCGGATCGAGCAATCCTGGTTCCGGCTGCATGGTCACGTGGCGCTCCCGCTCCAGAACCGAGTTTTTCAACGGAATAGGCCAAGAGCGGACGTATGTCGCATACCGGGCGATCAGTGAGGCGTCGCCTTAGCTCACGATCTGCCAGCTCATCATCTATTCGTATCTCCCATAAGGCTCTCAGCGGGAGCGGAGTTGCGTTCGTCCGGCGCCAAGGCCGCGCATGGATCGATGTCGCAGGCACGCGGCTCGCACTGCGCATCGACCGGTGCTGCGAGCAGAACCTCGCCGCGCCGGTCCTCGCCCAAGTCCCAGGCATGGATGGCGCCGCTGGCCACATCGACCAGGTAGAAGCCGATCAGGTTGCTGCCGATCTCCGGCAGGCCTTCGCCGCGCCAGCGCAGCGCGAACACGTAGCGCACGGCCGCATCCTCCTGAAGCTCGCACAGATATTCACCGCGTCCATCACCAGCCACCCAGCGGCGATCCCGCGCTGCGTCAACCAGCCGCGCGCAGGCTCGTTCCGCGCCCTCGTCAACAGCTGCGACGACGGGGCTCGCCAGGCCGGTCCAAAGGCTCGCGGCAAGCGCGATGACGCGTGCGTTCATGCGTGCCGCTTCGGCCGGCAAGTTACCGCAGAATCGCGGGAACTCGTCGCGCATCTGCTCGAGTCCACTCATGCACCCTCGTTGCCTCCAGCGTCCACAAGCACCACCAGCGCGATCGCGAAATGCACGTCGCCGTCGCCCTTGGCACCGATGTAGTGCGCAGCACCAACCGGCCATCCGCGCGCCACCAGGCGATATCGGTACAGTCCATCGACTGCAGTACGATGTCCGGATCGCGCAGTTGGGGCGGCAGATCGCGCTCGAAGTCCGGATGCTCGGGCGTGTACCAGCCGGGCATCGACAGGCTCAACAGGTCGCGCATGCCGAGCCGGTGCGCGGGGCCGAGTTCGGCTTCCAGGATCGCTACGCAGCGTTCGGCCATGCTGCGGTACTGCGCATCGAGCTCGTTCCAGGCCTCATCGAAATCGTCGACAGGTTCCTCGTAGTCGCGGTAGCCGTCGGCGATCAGGTGCACCCGTCGGCCAGGCGCGTCGGCGAACCAGCGCTGCCATTCCTCCCATGAGAAGGTGGAGTCCGGCGGCGCGACGGCGGACGGGAATGGCGCGTGCAACAGCCGCTGCAATTCGGCGGGCAGGTCGCAGAGCAGGCGATCGATGGGGATGCGATGGGGCATGGTGGTGGCGGTTCCTGGTTGAATTCCTGCGCTGCCTGATAGCGCCAGCATGCCCAGCAAGCTGGCGCCGCCGGGGTAGCGGATGTCGCGGATGCGCACGCCATCGCGGGTGGTGACGAAGACGAAACGGATCTCCGTCCAACCGCTTTCGCCGAAACGGCGGAAGCGCACGCGCACTTCGTCCGGCGCGTCGGCGGCTGTTTCCACGACGAGGTCGCTTGCGTTCGGGTCTGCACTGTCCCACAGCGGCATCGCGTCTAGCCGGCAAATTTCCCGCGTGCGGCGTTCGCAGGCCTGGTTCGCCAGGATCAGTCGGGTCAAGGGCTCGTCGAAATAACCCCGCAGTACCGTGGCGGGCTGGTCGAACAGCGGGGTGTGTGAGGGACGCGCCATCACCGCTTCCCATGCGTAGGCCTGGTACATCGCCCGCACCAGCGCGACGCGCGCGGAGGCGTCGGCCGCGAATGCAGGCGCGGCAGACAGTGGCACCAGCAGCAGGCCAATGGCGAAGCGCGCCCGCCGCGCAGCGTGTGCGCCAGTCAAGTGCTGCCCTCGCCGTCCCCGAGCAAGCGCCGCAGCACGCCAACGAACGGTTGCGCGCCTGCCGTCATGCGCCGCCCTCCTTGGCGACCTGCTCGCGCATCCGCGCGAACGCGACCTGCCCGGCCCGCCGGCAGTTCGGCGCCTACCATCTCGCGCTCCCATTCAGGTGGCTCTATCGCCGTGCTCGGCTCGCAACCGGCAGCGGACAGGAAATCAGGCTGCGCCATCGAGACCGTCCCCCTCCTTGCCGAACGCAATGCATGCCTGCCCGGCCGCGGCCATGCGCGCAAGTTGCGCCACCGCCTGCGCAAGCAGGCCAGGCTGCGCCTGGAAAGTGAAGCGGACGCGCTCCCGCAATGCCAACACCAGCGCGCCTGCGGGCGACACCGCCAGTTCGAGATCCATCGCGCCGACCCGCAACCCGGGCACTTCGCCGCTGCAGGCCAGGTCCTGGTCGGTGCGCTCCAGGTACAGCGCGTCGCAACCGGCATCGCCCGTCGCCTGTCTGCCGCAGGCGATGTGCAGCATGTCGAGCGGATCGTGCGCAGACACGAAACCCAGGCGGAGCCTCAGCAGGCCGTCGCCATCGCCGCTGTGCACTTCGACGATGTCGATGCTTTCCCCGATGCCTTCCTCCCTGCCATGGCTCACCGCTCAACCCTCCGCGCAGACTTCATCGAACCGCCCGTCGACCAGACGGATGCTCACGCATTGATCGTCCCACGGAATCTCGTAGTTGATCGAGCAGGCATCGGCGTCGGCGCCGCCGTGCACCTCGATCCAGCACGGTTGCAGGTGCGCCCACAGATTGGCTTCGGACAGCGCGACGTGGTCCGGCACCACGTCGCACTCCAGCAGATAGGCCACCAACGCCGGTGTCGCCTGCGCGCGGATGCGCTCGCCATCCGCCAGCACCCGCGCGAAGGCGGCGGCCTGTTCCGGCATGGGACCCTCGCGCCGGCCATGCACGCGCAGGTCGAACCCGGCACCCAGGTGCGGCAGGTCGATCGTCCCTTCCCAGACGCTGCCTTGCCCCTGCGCGACCAGCCTGCCGAATGGCGGACAATCGAGGTGTCGGTCGAACATTCCCATGTGCGGCCCCGCTGGCGTCAGGAATTCATTGTCAATGGCCCCATTGCACCACCGTCCAGGCGCCAGTTGTTCGGGGCTTATGTCCAGCTTTCGCGCGTGTGGAAAGAATGCTCGACGCGCGGCTCGCTGCATCGTCGTACAGCGCCTCGATCCGTTCGGCCACGTCCATCGGCAAACCCTCGTCGTAGGCATCATCGTCCAGGCCCACCCATTCGCTGCCGGGCACGATGGCGTACATCGCCTCGGGCACCGGACGCCGGGTTTCGACGGTGTCGGTCAGCCATTCCAGCGTGTAGCGGTTGCCGTCGTCATTGGAGCGCGCGGCGGAGAGATGCCACTGCGCCGGCGTGGCCTGCTCCAGGTAGCGCAGGACGATGGCTTGCTCTTCGCGCTCGAGGGGATTTTCGATGTCGTCGCTCATGGCGTCGGTTCCAGTTCGATGCGGTAGTCGTCCTGCAAGGCGCGGCCGCTGCGGTGGTGCGGCCACCGGTGCAAGTAGCGGGCTTCGTGCATATCGCCGCCAAGGCGGTAATGCGCGCGCAGGCGCAGCGTCGGACGGCTCCTGCCGGCGCGTTCAATGCGACCGACCTGTACGGCATCGGCGGGATTGTTGGCGGTGCTGTCCGTCTGGGCCATCACCCGGCCGTCGCGCAGGACCAGCAGCAGATGCGCGTGCTGGTAGATGCCGAGGAACGGCGATTCGGCATGGATCAGGCGGGCGATGCCGTCCAGCTGCGGGCTTGCGGTATGCCGCATCAGGCCCAGCAGGCTGTGGCTGACGATGACGGTATCGCGCAGCCGCGCGCGCAGCAGCTCGTGGTGGTCGGCGATGCAGTCGGCCAGGCGACGCGCCTCGGCGGCATCCGCGCGCGACGGCGGCAAGTAGAGGGTGTCGCCGCGCTCGCTGCCGCTGGGCTCGGCCAGGCCGCGCGTGTCCAGGTCCAGACCGAAGTTGTAGCTGCGCGTGGGATCGCGCAGGCGGTAGCCATCCAGGTTGAGGTAGTAGCCCTCGTAGCGGACCGCCTCCAGTGTCTGTCCGCGCCAGCGATAGCGCAGTTCCAACTTCATGCCGCCGGCCTCGTTGCGCGCATAGGGTCGCGCGTCGATCGCCAGCATGCCACCGGAGCATGTCAGTTGCACCACGGCTTGCCAGTCGGCTGCCATCAGCGGGCCGCACCACGGCAGCAGGCACAACGCAGCGAGCAGCCTGCGGCGGGCGGGACGGTGCATCGTTCGGTCGGCATGGGTGGCGGGCATCGGCGTTTCATCGGTTGTTGGAGAAGAACGGTTTTCGGCTCCCAATCCGCTCAGGCCTTCGATGCGCGGGCGGTGAGCGCCGTCCCCATCGAATTCCGTTCAAACTAAGGAATCCGCCCCTAGCGCGCACTTTCCTTCCATGCTGACCGCCGAACTCGACCGCCTTGGCGATCAATTTGCCCGCCTGCATGACGTGGTCGCTCCGCTTGGGCTGAAGCTCGTCGGCGACCCGAACTGGACGGAGCCTTCCAACTTCCATTACCTGACCGAGAAGGACCGCGCCGACCCCCACATCATGGCCAACGTCGAGGCGATGTGCGCGACCAACGTGCTGATCCCCTGGTTCGGCCAGGACAACGAGGGCTTCGTCGGCCTGTGGCGGGGGCTGGCCAACACGCCGCCGGGGTCGGCGCCGGTGGTGCGACTGGACAGCGAAGGCCAGTACGCGCTGGTTGCCGACGGCATCGGCAACTATCTGGCGATCTCCCGCGACGAGGACGACTTCGCCGAGGTGCGCACCGCGCTGGTCGATGCCGGCTTCGCGGTTGCGGACGCATATGAGGACATCTGGGGTACGACCGAAGGCCATGCCTGCCCGAATGCGTATCGACATCTCCTGTACAACGCCGGCCTGACCCGGCGCGGGCTGCCGCCGGTGGAAGCATGAGCGCGGGCATGGTGACCCGGTGCCTCGCCCTTGCGCTGCTGTTGGCGGCGCCGTCCATGGCCGGCGCCATCGTCATTCGTGACGACGTCGACGATGCGCGCTACCGAATCCCGGCGTCCGCCCTGCCCGCGCTCGCCGACCTGCCGGGCGAGGGCCACGGCGTACTGATCGCCCCGCGCTGGGTGCTGACCGCCGCGCATGCCATCGCCTGGCAACCCGCGCTGCGCGAAGTGTCCATTGCTGGGGTGCCGAGGCGGGTCCAGCGCGTGGTCGTCCATCCCGGCTACCGGACGCTGCCGCGGGACCTCGTCGATGCGGCGCTTGCCTCTGGAGATGCGAGCCGGCTGATGGCCTTCATTGCCGGATCCGACGACATCGCCTTGCTGCAACTCGCCGAACCTGTCGAGGGTGTCGGGCCCATCGAGATCCATGCCGGCGACGCCACGGGAAAAGTCGTGTGGATCGTCGGCAAGGGCGCCACCGGGACCGGCGTGCGCGGCCACGATCCGCAAGGCCCCAACCGCACCGAGCTGCGTCATGCCTTCAACACCATCACCCGCGCGGAAGGCCGCTGGCTGGAATACGTATTCGACGCACCGCCCGCGGCGCTGCCACTGGAGGGCATGGCCGGCAATGGCGACAGCGGCGGGCCGATGCTGGTCGACGTCGACGGCCACTGGGAACTGGCGGGGCTGACCTCCTGGAAACGCGTCGACGGCAACCCCGCCACGTTCCGGCCCGGGATTTACGGCCAGATCAGTTATGGCGTTCGCCTTGGCCACTACATCGACTGGATCGACGACACCATGACATCGACAACGCGCAATGCCGACGCCCGCCCGAATCGCCGCACACTCACCGTTGCCGAGGTCGTTGCGGCATTTGACCTCGAACGCCGGCTTGGCGAGGGTTTCGACGATCTCATCGGCAACCGGCTGGAGGAGGACGACGAAGCGCTCGTCCTCGACGGCGACACCGTCTCCCGCGGCGATCTCGATCTCCTGCACGAGCCGCCGATGGCCTTCGGCGAGGCGTGGCATCCCCCGCGGCACGGATTGATCGTCGTCGATGGCAACCTGACCATCGGCCGGATCGACCTTTGGGGGATCGATGGCCTGATCGTGCTCGGCGACCTGCACTGCGACAGCATCCACCTGCGCGAGGAACTGCTGTACGTGCAAGGCGATCTGCTGGCCCGCGACGCGGTGCGGGCCACGGCGGCGCAGGACTGGCACGAGGCCATGGCGCAAACGCTCGGCCCGCTGCATGTGCATGTGAAAGGCACTGCTAGCAGTCCCGTGGTGCAGACCTGGCATATGCCGTTGCGCCACCTGCGCTGGACGCAAGACAGTGGGCGCGAACAGTCCTTGGTGCTGCAATGAACGTAGCCTCCATGAACCCGCTGCGGTTGTTCCAGCTGCGCACGCCATTGCAACAGGTGCTGCACGCCGCCTCCGAAGGCTGGCTGTACCTGCGCCAGGTGCCCGAGACGCTGGATGAAACCGCTTTTACGCGTGAACGCTGCCGGCGAGGCTGATGCGCCGCAGAATGCACGCACCCTTGCCTTCGACTGGCTGCGGCGAGTACGAACACGCTAGCTACAGCATCGAGGCTATCCGTCCGTTGCGCAATGATGCGCCCGGGCAGCCTGCACGTGGCGAGGCGGCCCCGAGACCCGGATCCGGGCAGGATGTGAGATTCCGCGCGCTCGTGCGAATCATGGTTTCGAGGGGCGCGAAGACCGCGCCGGTGAACCAATGGGTACGATCGCAACCACCATGACCACCAACGAGGCCCGGGACGCCTTCGGCACGCTGCTGCAGCGGAATTCGGGCATCGTGTTCAAGGTCGCTAACAGCTATGCACAGGATATCGACGATCGTGCCGAACTGGCGCAGGAGATCGCCGTGCAGCTGTGGCATGCGTACCCAAATTATGACCCGACGCGCAGCTTCAGCACCTGGATGTACCGGATCGCGCTGAACGTGGCGATCAGCCACTTGCGCCATCTGGAATTGCGGCGGCGGCACGACGCGGTGCCGCTGGACGATGCCCTGCACGATGTCGTCGACGGCAATGCTGCCGATCCCGAACAGCAACAACGCCTGCATCTGTTGCAAGGCTTCATCGCCCGCCAGCCGCCGCTGGATCGCGCCTTGCTGCTGCTCTATCTCGAGGAACGGCCGCAACGCGAGATCGCCGATATCCTCGGCATCACCGAAAGCAACGTCTCCACCAAGATCGGGCGCCTGAAACAGCGCATCCGCGACGAATTTCGATAAGACGCGACATGGATACCATGATGGAACTCGACGACTTCAAATCGGCTTGGCAATCGCTGGACCGCCGGCTGCAACGGGACGACACGCTGAAGCTGCACGAGCTGCGCGAACGCAAGCTGGACAAGGCGCGCGGCAGCCTACGCCCGCTGTACTGGGGCCAGGTCGTGCAGATCCTGTTCGGCATTCCCTTCATCCTGCTTGCTTCGCTGCTGTGGATAAGCCAACCGGCACATGCTTCGTCCATCGTCGCCGGCGTGCTGGTGCAGGCGTATGGCGTACTGATGATCATCGCCGCGGGCTTGGTGCTGGGCAAGATCGGCAACATCGACTATTCGCAGCCGGTGCTCGGCATCCAGAAACAGTTGCTGCGCGCACGCACGTTGTACATCCGCAGCGGCATGGTTGCCGGCCTGCCGTGGTGGTTCCTATGGATCGCGATATTGCAGACCTTGGCTGGCTTAAGTGATGTCGATCTGCTGGTCCAGGCGCCTGCGCTGGTGTGGAGCGGCTACAGCATCGGTATCGCCGGCCTGCTGGCGACCTGGTGGTTTCATCGCTGGGCGCGCCGCCCGCAACGCGCTGAATTCGGCCGAAAAATGGACGACAGCCTGAGTGGCGGCAGCCTGCGCAAGGCGCTGGCGCAACTGGACGAACTACAGCGCTTCGAGCGCGACTGAGCGCGCGTTTCCCCTCGGCCGGCAACGCCGGACTTCACCCTTGAACCGTACCCGGCCGCAAGCCATCGCTTGCGGCGCGGCCCCGCGCATCCCGAACAACGGAGACTTCCATGCAAACCCCGCCTGTCCACCCGCACCACGAACGCCTGCACGGCCTGGATGCCGTGCGCGGCATCGCCCTGCTGTTCGGCGTGATCGTGCATGCCAGCATGTCCTGGCTGCCGGGCGCGCAGTATTTCTGGCTCACCCACGACGCCTCGCCCAGCGAGTTCGCCGGGCTGGTGTTCTACGTGCCGCATATGTTCCGCATGCTGCTGTTCTTCCTGCTCGCCGGCTTCTTCGCGCGGATGGCCTGCGAACGGCTCGGCGCGAAGGGCTTCATCCGCGACCGCGCGCGCCGCATCGGCATGCCCCTGCTGGTCGGCTGGGGGCCTATGTTGGCGGCGATCCTCGCGGTCGGCGCATGGGCCGCGTGGCTGGCCAACAACGGCCAGTTGCCGCCCCCGCCGGAAACGCCGCCGCTGTCGCCCCGCCATTTCCCGCTCACCCATCTATGGTTCCTGTACGTGTTGCTGCTTTGCTATGCAGCGGCCCTGGCATTGCGCGCCACGCTTGGCCACAGCGGTGCCATGCGGCGTGCGGTCGATACCGGGGTGCGCATGCTCGCTTCTCCCATCGGCCCGTTGCTGCTGGCGCTGCCGCTGGGCGCCGCCTTGTCTGCGCATGCGCAGTGGTACGCCTGGTTCGGCATTCCTACGCCCGACCAGTCGCTGTATCCCAACCTGGCCGCGTGCGTCGCGTTCGGCAGCGCCTTCGGGTTCGGTTGGCTGCTGCAGCGGCAACCGGCCCTGCTGCAGCACTGGGCCATACGCTGGCCGCTGCACCTGGCGATCGCGGTGCTGGCCACCATCGGATGCCTGTGGCATGCCGGGCTCGCGCCGCGGCTGGTGCCGGCGACGCAGGACATCGAGACCCTCGCCTATGCCGTGGCCTATGCCATCGCTGGCTGGAGCTGGACCTTCGCCCTCGTCGGCCTGGGCCTGCGCTTCCTGTCCGCGCACAGCCCGTGGCGCCGCTACCTGGCCGATGCCTCGTACTGGATCTACCTCGTCCACCTGCCGCTGGTGATGGCGTTGCAGGTCGCGATGTCGCGCGTGCAATGGCCGTGGTTCGTGGAGTTCGCACTGGTGCTGGCGGTGGCGATGGCCCTGCTGCTGGCCAGCTACGACCTGCTGGTGCGCAACAGCGTCATTGGTGCTTGGCTCAACGGGCGGCGCAAGGCGCGCGGGTTGGATCGTCGCTGAAGTCCTGCCGGAAATTGGCTTGACTTCAGTAATTGGGCTCGGTGGAGTCGGGTAGTTTCAGTATGAAAGCAGGATGCGTACCTACCCCTATCTCTCTTGACGCACAAGGGTGGCAGCTCGTGGGCCTGCCTTCCGCCAGACAAACAGGTTCTGCATGATCTTCGACATCGAAACAGAACGCCGCGCCATGGCGTTGTTTCGCCACCTTCTGGAAATCGAACCGGCCAGCGATGCGGCGCTCGAGTCGGAACTCGCTCGCAGCGATGCCAATGTGGCCGCACGCGTGCGTGGCATGCTGGATAGCCATCGGAGCACGACATCGCGCATCGAACGCAGTTGGCAGGACGACGTGCCCGACGCGCTGCCGGCAAGGCTCGGGGTCTACACCTTGTTGGGTGAGCTCGGGCGCGGCGGCATGGGTATGGTGATGCTGGGCGAACGCGATATCGCCGGGTTCGTACAACGCGTGGCGATCAAGTTGATTCAGCCTTGCCAACTCGATTACGAGCGGTGTGCGCGCTTCGCGCTGGAGCGTGATCTGGCGGCACGCTTGCGCCACCCACACATCGTGCAGTTGTTCGACTGCGGCGAAGGCCCGGATGGCGAGCTGTGGTACGCGATGGAGCTGGTCGAGGGTGCGACGCTGCCAGTACATTGCGACCAGCGAGCGCTTGGCTTACGCGAACGTGTTGGCTTGCTGGTTGACCTATGTGAAGCAGTCGGCCATGCGCATAGGAACTCAATCCTGCATCGCGATATCAAGCCATCGAATGTACTGGTCACTGCCGATGGACAACTCAAGTTGATCGACTTCGGCATCGCCAAGATGCTGGACGAGGGAGACGGCGAACTTACCGGCGATTTGCTCCCCATGACGCCGCGCTACGCCCCCCCGGAATTGTTGCAGGGACAACGCCCGACCACCGCCAGCGACCTGTGGCAGCTGGGCGCGATGGCGTTCGAGGTGCTGGTCGGCCGGCCGTTGCGCGATGTCGGCGCAGGCGAGTCTTCCGCGCCAAGCCAGCGCTCACGTACTGTCGATGCGGCCACGCCCGCCGCGCGCGGACTTGTGATGGCGCAACTCACGCCCGCTTTGCGTGGCGATCTCGACGCGATCGTGACCAAGGCGCTGCGCCCGGAACCAGGGGCACGCTATGCCAGCGCCGACGAAATGGCTGCCGACCTGCGTGCCTGGCTGGCCGCTCAGCCGGTGGCGGCACGGCGCGGCGAGCGCGGCTACGCGCTGAAACGGCTGCTGCGTGCGCACCGTTTTGCGGTCGGTTTCGCAGCGTTGGCACGGTTGGCGGTGATCAACGATGGTATGGCGTCGTTCGTGCAAGAGCAGCATACCGGCGAGGAGGCACGCATCGCGCAGAGTACCAGCACCTTGCTGCCGGGCAGCGATGCCATGCTCGGGCGCGCCGTGACGCAGGCGGCGAAAGGCCAGCACGAAGAGGTGTTGACGCCCTTACAGGCTGCTGCGGAGAGCCTTGACGCAGTCGAAGGCGCAATGTCGCAATGTTTCGAGCGGTTGGATATCGACCATGAGCGCGGTCACCAGCTGTACGCACCCGGTCGCCATGCAGAGGCGCTCGCGGTGCAGGCTTCGGTTCTGGACGCGCAGGCCCTCCTGTTCGGAGAGGACCATCCGGAAATCCGGCAATTGCGAGCCGAGCTTCTTCAGTTGCGGCGAACTGCTGGAGTCACGTCATGATTGAAGTCTCGTTCGCGCCCGCGGATGCGGCGCTTTACACCGAGATATATCAGCAGCTCAAGCGGCGCGCGTGTGCGCTGCGCCGGGGTCAGCATGGCAACACACTCGATACCACGGCGTTGGTCCACGAATCGTTCATCAAGCTGGTCGAGATGAGAGCGCGTGTGCACGACCGCGCGCACCTGTTCCGACTTGCCGCCTTGGCAATGCGGCAGATATTCATCGACCACCTGCGCGAGCGGCGGGCCGGCAAACGCGGCGGACGCTTGCAACGAGTCGAGCTGACCGACCTGGCCCTGCCCGAAGACGACCCTGCGCATGGCCTGGCCGTGGTCGCGCAGGCGCTGGACCAACTACGCGCGGTCGACCAGCGCATGGCCGACGTATTCTCGCTACGAGTGTTTGGAGGACTCGAGTTCGAGGAAATCGGCGCCCTGCTGGGCAACTCGCGCCCGACCGCGCAACGCGACTTCCAGGCCGCGCGCGCGTGGCTGCTCAGCGCGATGAACGATGCCGAGGGACCTGCCGGCTCCGTCGCCGTAAGGCATCCGATTGGCCGCTCGGGCCGGGAGTGAGCGGGACGTGCGCCCGATTTCGTTAGTCAATGCAGGCCGGGTGCTTCCTTCGAATCCTCCGAATAGCTCCTCGCATCCGGAGATGGTTCACTTCTCGGGAGCGGCTGGAATTTCGCCCTGCCAACCCAACCTTCGCTATCCAAGGGAACACTTGAAGAACCTTGTATTCGCATTCACCCTGCTGGCCACCGCGTCAGCGACCCCCACCGAAACCAGCGCGTCCGTTGCCCAAGTTGCCGAGGCACCCGGGAGCCAGGAACGCCACGCGGAAGCGCTGCTGGCCCGACTCCGCGAACAGCACGGATTGCCAGCGCTCGCGGCCGTCGTCGTGAGCTCGAATGTGACGCTCGACTTGGCCGTGACCGGCCTCCGGCGGCAAGGAAAACCGGAAAGGATCGAACCGGCCGACCGCTTCCATCTGGGTTCCATGGGCAAGGCGATCACCGCGACCGTGATTGCCCGGCTGGTCGAGGAAGGCAAGCTTTCGTGGACGACGCGGCCCGTCGATTTATTCCCGGAGCTCGCATCGGCCGTTCATCCGGGCTATCGGGACATCACCATCGAACAACTGCTGCGGCACGACGCAGGCACGCCGCCTTACGATTCGACCACTGAGATAAGAGGGGCGGGCGCACGAGCGGGCTCCGGCTCTCCGCGCGACCAGCGCCGCGCGTTCAGCATATGGCTCCTGCAGCAACGGCCGCACGTCACGCCGGGGACGCGGCCGGAGTACTCGAACGCAGGGTATCCCGTTGCCGCCGCCATGGCCGAAGCCGCCACCGGCGAGACATGGGAGTCGCTGGTCGAGAGCAGGCTGGCCCGGCCCTTGGGAATCAACCTGACGTACGGCTTGCCTGCGCGTGGCGACAGCGCCCAACCGTGGGGGCACAAACCGAAGTCCGCATTCTTAGGCTTGGCGATATCCCCGAATGCTGTCGAACTGCAGGCCCCCAAGGACGGCTGGGCACTCGGCGTCATCTTCGAGCCGGCCGGTGATTATTCGTTGTCACTCGCGGATTACGCGAAGTTCCTGCAAATGCATCTTGCGGGCCTCGCCGGTCGTGACGGGCTGCTCAAGGCATCTTCCATACAGCGCCTGCATGCCGGCCCCGGCGAGTATGCGATGGGGTGGTTCTTGCGCGAGTTCGACGGAACGGCGGCGCACTGGCACACGGGATCCATAGATACGTTCTTTTCCCGCGTAATCATGCTACCGGAACGCGACATTGCGGTAGCGGTCCTGACGAACGCTGGAAGCGAGACCGCAAGCACGGCCTCCCGCGAGGCGGCGATGGAACTGCTGCGACTCTATGGCCCACCCGCCGCGAGGTGACCAGTCCATGCGGCGCACGATCCCAGTCTGGGCCCGCACGACGAGTTCTGCAGCGTCAGGCCTGGCAGGTTTGTTGGAGGGCGGCTGACGGTCTATTCCGTTGAAAAACTCGCTCCTGGAGCGGGAACGCTGCTGACCACGCAGCCGGAACGGCATTTGTTCGATCAGGAATGAAGCAAATGAGGGGCGCGTAAGCGCCCTCATTCCTTAGATGGGTGCCGCAATTCCCGATTCCGGGCCTTTCGGCATCAACCACGCTGCCATTCTTCTCAGATTTTGAACGGTTGCGGCCAATAGGAACTCGTCCCGGGCGCCTTTCAGGCCGCGGAGCCGCAGGCGGTCCAGTCGCAGGATGCGTTTCAAGTGTGCGAACAGCATCTCGACCTTCTTTCGATGCCTCCGCGACCGCGCGTACCGCGGTGTCTTCGATAGCTGCCGTGCGACATCCCGCGCCGACTCGTTGAGTTGGCGGGCGATCTTACGCATCGGCGTGTTCGGGCAGCACTGCATCTTCAACGGACAGCCCTTGCAGTCGTTCGCACTGGCCCGATAGATGATCGTGTCGGCCTTGGTCACGCCCGAGCGCGGCACCGTGAATTTTCGTCGATCGCAGCGAAGGGCCTTGCCCGCCGGGCAGCGGTACTCGTTGTCCTGCTCGTGCCATTCAAAGTCGGTGCGGGAGAACGTGCCATCGGTGCGCTCAGCCTTATCCCACACCGGCACGTGCGGCTCGATCGCCTTCTCTTCCACCATCCAGCCCAACATCTCGGCCGTGCCGTAGGCGGTGTCGCCGATCAGGTGCGTCGGTTTGATCTCGAACCGCTCCTCGACACGATCCACCATGGTTCGGGTGGCATTGACCTCGTCCGTGCGGTGCGCAGGCGTGGCCTCCACATCGACGATGACGCCGGCCTTGGTGTCGATCAGGTAGTTGGTCGAGTAGGCGTAAAACGCCGGACCGCCAGGTGCGGCGGTCCACTGTGCCGCCGGATCGGTGAGCGACACGTTCTTCGGCGGTTTGCGCGGTTCCTCGGCGGCGTCCAGCGCCTCCAGATACTCGCGTACTGGCCGCGTCAACGACGACTCCCGATCCCAGGTGGCTTCGGTGCCCGGGACACCGCGCTGGCGGTTGGCATCGGCCTTGATGACGCTGGCATCGATGGCGAAGCCTTCACCACCGACCAGCCCTTCGGCCAGGCA
>Ga0182740_1001677_pt1 | contig 14504 bp, 13 predicted proteins | sample eDN5th37CKraftBY_FD_128872 | JGI IMG/M metagenome (GOLD analysis project Ga0182740, IMG submission 128872) | Enriched backyard soil microbial communities from Emeryville, California, USA - eDNA 5th pass 37_C Kraft BY (version 2) (version 2) | ecosystem: Environmental > Terrestrial > Soil >...
GCGATACCGCAAGTCCGGCGATGATAACAGCACGGCTCAAGGTCTTCTTGTTCATTGTTATACTTCTCCTAGTGACGTTGCGTTGAGTGAATCGCAACGGCCAACTTTTTGTTCCCTCTGCCTGCGCGCGCAGTCTTGGCGACGTTGCGGTCTGCAAAACAAAAACGGCCGGACCCGCGGTCCAACCGTTCTGAGATTTCGTTCAGCGTTGTTCGATCGTGATCAGGCCCGACGTATGAAGCTCGCGACGATCGAAACGATGAAAAGCACGATCGCGACCCAGAAGATCAGCCGAGCGCCTTCCATTGCGGTGCCGGCCACGCCGCCGAAGCCCAACGCGGCCGCGACGATCGCAACGATCAAAAACACGATTGCGTAGTAGAGCAGGTTTCCCATCGGTCAATTCCCATTTCATTTCCTTACACGGCGTGTCGAAACGGAGAACGTGTGCCTGCGGGCCGAGGTTCCCAAATTGGGCGAATGCAAGGCAGATGCATGGGCTGCACGACTACGCACAAAAAAAACAGAGTCCGCGCCGCCCGGGGGAAAGCGGTCGCGAACTCTCTTAAGTGATGACGCGCCCTGGGCCACGGGGGAGTGGGGAGGGAGTATTGGGCGCGGTCACAATGGGAGAACGTGGCCGGGATGCGCCGGTTCCATGATTTTCGGAACCGATTTTCCCGCATTGTGCAGGCGATTGGAAGAATGCGTCTGCTTTTAATTAAATCGAGATAACGGGGATCGTTGCGCAATGCATTACAAACTCGAAAGGTCAAAGAAGCGCCGTTCTAGTATTGCTAGTAGAAATTGCTTCCATTAGCCGGTTGGCACGATCCGTAAGTCGTGTCATTTCATAGGCTTTCCATTTTCAGCATTCAGGTTATGAGCCGCCAAAACATATCGCGGAGATCGGCAGCGTTTCTAACGTCCAACGCGACGAGAACGCTGCTGGTGTGGGTTCTGATCGCCATTCTTTCTGGCCTTGCAGCCATCGTCGCTTGGCAATGGACGGTGACGGCAGGCGACCGCGTCGCTCAGACGCTGATTTATCAACAGGGTCTGACGAAGTGGCTCAGCGCCGCTCAAGACCTCGAAATCGCGCAACGTGGATATTTGCTGACGAAGGACCCCGCCTATCTGACGTCGTTTGAGACGGCAAAGACGGCGGTCCGAAACATCCATTCGGATTTCATCCGGAACAGGCGCAAGACGCCCGAACTTGTGGCTGCCATCGAGGCGGTCAACACGGCGCAGCAGGACCATGTGTCCGCGATGGAAAAGAGTCTTTCGGAGGCGGCAAAGAATCCGGGTTCTGCCGGCCAGCTTGCGCAGAATAGCCTTGGCGCGCTGTCCGACCGCCTGCGCGACGAAATCAACGCCGCAAGCCGGCAACAGCAGCGTCTTTTCGAGGCGCGCGTTGCGCAGTTCCATGATCAGAGTTTCTGGCTCCTCGTCGCAATGCTCTCGATCCTGCTCGCCTGCGCCGCATTGGCGATGGTCGCCTTGATCCGTGAGCGGCAGCGCGTCGAGGCGCTTGAAATCACTGCGCTGACGTTGACGTCGGCAAACCGGTCACTGGAAGCGCGCGTCAAAGCCCGCACGGAAGAGCTGGCGATCGAACGCGATCGTGCGGAAGCTCTGCTCAGGGATGTTACGCACCGTATCGGCAACACCCTTTCGCTCGTCGTTGGCTTCATCAACTTGCACATCCGGCACACGACCGATCCGAAATCGCTGAAGACATTGACGGGAGCCCGCGATCGCATTCACGCCATCGCGAGTGCGCAGCGACGCATGAACGTGGTAAACGATTTGGAACTCGTGCGCATCGACACGCTCATTCAGGCCGTTCTCGAGGACGTGGTTGATACGGCGAGCGTAGACAGAATTCAGCTCGATATCGATGTGCCGCCGCTGTTGGCGCCTGCGCAGGTGGCGACATCGCTTTGCGTTCTGACGCAGGAATTCGTGGTCAACTCCTTCAAGCATGCCTTTGCTGACGATGGTTCCGGCGTAGTGAATGTCCGGCTGAAGCAGATGGGAAAGACCGGCGCGGAGCTGATCGTTGAGGATAACGGCAGCGGTATCGACCCTGGCATTGTGGCCGCAAGTGGCGAGGAGGCAGATAAGCAGCTTTACGAACATGCGAACCATGCCGGCGAAGGCTTGGGTGCGAAGATTGCGGCCCTCTTAACCCGGCAGTTTTCGGGATCAATCCGATATGAACCCGTGCGACCCGGCCATTCGCGGCCCGGCACGCGCGTCTCTATTCAGCTTCCCGAGCTGTCGTTATCCGTCCCTGAAGAGGAAATTTTGGCGGCAGCAAAAGCGATGAAGGGGGATACGGAAGACAACAGCGCGAAAGAGGCGAAGGAAATGAAGGCGACAACGGTGTGATCGAGCTCAGCCGCCGACAGCGCGCGCCCCGAGGATTTTCAACTGACCTTCCAGCGTTCCGCGAAGGCCGGGGAGAGTTCAAGAGCGCGCGGTTTAGGCCGCAGCGAACGTCCCGTCTCCATACAGTCGACGACAAAGGCGATTGCCGATTTGACCGCGCTTTCGGTGTAGGGCTTGACGATGATGCCGCAGGCCGGAGAGAAATCTTGCGGTATGTGTCTTGGATTGGACGTCGTGAAGATCACCGTCGCATGCGCATCTTCGCTGAGATGGCGCGCAACGCTCGGGCCCGTTATGCCGTCGCTCAAATAGAGGTCTACAAGGGCTAGGTCGCACTCCGTTGACTGCGCGAGCTGGACAGCGTGCCGGGAAGATCCGGCGATGCCCACCACCTGATGGCCGAGATCTCTCACGATCGTTTCAAGTTCGTTGGCGACTATCGGCTCATCTTCGGTGATCAGTATCTTCATGATACCCCCAGAAGTCGTTTCCCCATCCGAGAACAACGTAGGCTGAGGGCCACAGTTCCCTTTTAGTGTGGATGCCCCTGTGGATTACGCGGTGGCGTCAGGCTTCTGTGCCGATCTTGCGGGGGTGACCGATGTTCACGAGAGGGCCGGTCAGAGTCCAGGTAAACTCATCGTCCTTGGCCTGCGCATTTGCCGAGAGTTTCAGGCCTTGCGTCGAGAATCGTTCAACGACTGACATGCCGTAACCCTTGGGGCTGTCGGCTAGAAATGGCGCGCCGCCCTTCTCCCGCCAGCAAATCAAAATCGTCCCCGCGTCGGGGAGCGACCATTCCAGCAGAACTTCGCCCGTGGCTGACGATAAGCCTCCATGCTCGACAGCGTTGAGGGCAAGTTCGGTCAGAACCATGCCGAGCGTTTGCGCAGCCTCCGGCGTCAGCATCACGGGCGGCCCCACGATGGCGACGCGATCGGCATCGGTGCGCGCCACGGCTCCGATCTCTGCGGCGGCCAAGGTAGCAAGATCGACGCTTTGCCAATCCGAGGCGACGATCAGATCCTGCGAAGCGGCCAAGCCCGCCACGCGAAGGGTGAAATCCTTCAGATGGGATTTGACGTCGACGGCATCCCGCGCCGTCAGCCGCGCCATCGCGAGGATCAACGCCAGCAAGTTCTTCGAGCGATGCGAAACCTCGCGCAGCAGTGCGTCTGTCCGCGTGAGGCTCAACTTTTGATCGGTCACGTCATAAGCAACGCCCGCAACCACCGAAGCTTCGTTGCCATCGCTTTCGATCTGCGCGCCGCGGACCGCAATCCAGCGGACGTCTCCATCGGGACGGCGGGCGCGAATTTCCAAAGCTAAAGGTTTGCCATGGCTGATAGCAGCGCTAATGGCTTTCAGCAGCCGGCGTCGATCGTAACGGTCGACGCGGCGCATGAGCAGACGGGCGGGATGATCACTCGCAGGCCCAAGATCGTCAAAGAGGTCCGAGATTTCGGCATCCCAGTGGACGTTGCCGGTGCGGAGATCCCATTCCCATACGCCGACATTGCCGGCGCGTAGGATTTGGCGAAGCCGTTGTTCCCGGCTTTTCTGTTCCCGCGAACCGGACTTTTTGCCCGGCCTGTCTAACGGCAATGACATTCCTGCTCTTTGGTCGGGTTCTCGGCCTTGTGGACCCGGTATGAATGTTGACCTTGTAGCGTTGGACCCGTGCGAAATGTTCCGCGTAAGCCATGTCGCCCCTGCAAGCGACGTGGCCGCCAACAGTGAGGAAAGTGTCAGGAACGTTATCCAGTTTCGTGTGGCGCCCTGCTCAAATGCATTTTCTGGGATACGGGCGGCTACCTTCCAGCCAAACTGTGCCGTATCAGCCATAGCTTCCACAATGGATGCCCGCTTCACTTCTCCCAAATGCGGTGCGTTTCCAGCTTTGGCGCGGGTCCGGGCCAGAACTTGGCCGTCGGAACCTAGCACGGCGATCGTCCAAGGGCCGCCAGATGCGAAACTCCTGAGTGTGGCGGTAAAATACGAGGACGGGATTTTGGCTTGGAGCAATACGGGGCCTGAACGGGCGCTCTCGGCCGCGATCCAAACGTCTATTCCTTTGTCTGCGTCCTGGCCGTAGCGGGTGATCTGGGGGGCAAGGGTCGACAGGGCCGCTTCGGCAGCGGAACGTGCCGCGCCGTCGAGGTTGAGCATGGTCGTGTCGAGCCCGCCTACCGGCGTCAGAAGGTCGAGATTTTCGCCCCTGGTGAAGAGCTGGATGCCGTTTTTGCTGAGTTCGTCGCGGATCCGATCTTCGGTGCTGCCGGGCGATTCTGATGAAGCCGATGGAAGAGCTTTCAATGTGCCGAGGAGCTTGCCCATCTGGTCGTCGACACATGACGCCGCGAGCATGGCCCGTGAGCGCGCGGCTGCCTGCAAGAGCGTTAGCTCCTGCGAACGCACGCTACTCATCAGATACGCGGCAAAACCCAGGCACGGGACGAGCATGCCGAGGCAAACGAGGTAAACCGCCGCTTTCGGTGCGGAGGCGGGACTTTTCAAACGGCTGGGGGCGAGGAGTGGCCAGCCGGCCTTCCCCTTATTCTTTGTATTCACAATGTGTTCTATCGTTCTGAAAGACCGAATCTCGCGGAATAGACAATGCTCGAAAGCGGCTTTTGGTTCCAATTTTACGGAGCACGCGCCGGTTTTACCGGGGATCGCGGGCCCGCCTTGAGCGTTGGCTTGGGCGAGCCTTAGGCTGGTAGCCCGGTCGGGCCCGCTTTCCCGCCGCCTCTTCATCAGGGCAAGGCGAGGCAAATTTTCCGCGTTTCCGAGAGGCTTTGGATTTCCATTTTAACGGATCGTCGCCCTGCAGATCGGGCGTTTCGACCTGCAAATCGTCTAATAAGCTCAGCATTTCTTCTTCGTTCATGGCGCCTGGGGGGGCCGATAGGTTCTCAGCATATCTTTCCAACCCTGAGAGGTTCCCTATGTCGTTTCTTCCCTTGACGCGCAGATCGGCTATCGGAGCCGCGCTGGGTCTCGGTCTGGCCGGGCTGTCCGGCTACGCCTCTGCTGCAGACGTTTCGCTGCTCAATGTCTCCTACGATCCGACCCGCGAACTCTATGTCGATTACAACAAGGCGTTCGCAAAGCACTGGAAGGAAACGACTGGCGACAACGTGACCATCAAGCAGTCGCATGGCGGCTCAGGCAAGCAGGCGCGGTCGGTCATCGATGGTCTCGAGGCCGATGTCGTGACCTTGGCTCTCGCGCGCGACGTCGACGCGATCGTGGAAAAAGCAAAGCTCATTCCGGCGGACTGGCAGTCCCGGCTTCCGCACAATTCTGCGCCTTATACCTCAACGATCGTCTTTCTGGTGCGCAAGGGGAATCCCAAAGGCATCAAGGACTGGGACGATCTCGTGAAGGAAGACGTGGCTGTGATTACGCCGAACCCGAAGACGTCGGGCGGCGCGCAGTGGAACTACCTCGCGGCTTGGCATTACGCTGACGTGAAGTACGGCGGTGAGGACAAGGCGAAGGAGTTCGTGACGAAGCTCTACAAGAACGTGCCCGTTCTCGACAGTGGTGCACGCGGTTCGACGACCACGTTTGTCGAACGCGGTATCGGCGACGTGCTGATTGCTTGGGAAAATGAAGCCTATCTCTCGCTCAAGGAACTTGGTGCCGACAAGCTCGAGATCGTCGTCCCGTCGGTGTCGATCCTTGCAGAGCCTACGGTCTCGATCGTCGACAAGAACGTCGACAAGCACGGAACGCGCAAAGTGGCGGAGGAATACCTGAAGTATCTCTACTCGCCCGAAGGTCAGGAAATTGCGGCGCGTAACTTCTACCGGCCGACTGATCCGGCTGTAGCAGAGAAGTTTGCCGGCAATTTCCAGAAGATCAATCTCTTCAAGATCGACGACGCGTTCGGCGGTTGGAGCAAGGCTTTCAACGCCCACTTCAAAGACGGCGGGAGCTTCGACCAGATCTATACGCCTGGCAACAAGAGCTAATCCCGTTTCTCGAAACTGAATTCGTGCGTCGCTCTTCTCGACCCGAAGCTCCTCCAGACCAATTCGGATGAGCAGGGCGGCGCACGAGGCAAGCCGATCCATCATTTCGCGACGGAATTCGAAACAATGCTGAAGTCAGGACAGGACCGCCAGAGGTGTAGCAGCTGATTCCGCACCAGCGGGATCATTCACGGTGAGCGCCGCGCGCGTGCGGGCCTCATCTGCCCTCAGACCTGAAACGACGCCGCCGGCTTTTTCGCCGGCTCCAGCATCAAGGATGAATTCAATGTCGACAACTCTCATCGTCCCGGGACTTCGTTCGAGCGGACCCACCCACTGGCAGACGTGGCTGGAGCGGCGGGTCAGCGGCAGCGTCCGCGTCACGCAGCGCGATTGGAACGACCCACATTTGCCGGAATGGTCGGCGCGCGTCCGGCGCGAAATTGCACGCGCAACTGGATCCATCTTCATTGCTGCCCACTCGTTCGGCGCGTTGGCCGCGGCGCAGGCCGCAAGCGACCACGCGGAGCGAATCACCGGGGCACTGCTGGTCGCACCGGCGGATCCAGAAGGCTTCGGAGTGGCGGAATTTCTGCCTGTGAAGCCTTTGGGATTCCCGGTCGTCGTGGTCGCGAGCCGAAACGATCCCTGGATGGCGTTCGACAAGGCGCGCCGGTGGGCGGAGCTGTGGCGGGCCGATTTCGTCGATCTCGGCGATGCCGGGCATATCAATGCGGAAGCAGGCTTCGGTCCCTGGCCGGAAGGCCTCGCGTTGCTTGAAAGATTGCGCCGCGCGGCTGAATTCCGCTCGGCTGCGGAACGGCTTGCGGCATTGGAGCTCGCGCATGGACAGCCGCTTCAGCGGCATTGGCTGGCGCGCAGGCGGCAGGCGCTTCGCGTTTCGCAAGCATTCGATCAGCGTGATCTCATCGGCGCCGCGGCGCTGTTGCGATCAGCCGGGTGGTCCGTGGGCGCACCCTCCGAGCAAGTTCGTGGGACAAGATAGCCACGCCACTATTGCAGAAATGTCCAGCGATTGGACCGCTCGATTGACTAACCTTGCGCATATGCCACCAAATACCAGGGATAGATCAAACAACTAGCTTCACTACACATCCACTAAAACAGACGGGGGTCTGAAATATTATGGAACTCATAGGGAGAACGCGCGGCCGTTGGCGGCTCTGGGCGGCGGCGCTCTTGGCCAGCACATGGGCCATGCCGGCAGCTGCAGCGGATCTCGGCGGCGATTGCTGCGCGGATCTCGAAGAGCGGGTAGCCGAGCTTGAGGCCACGACGGCGCGCAAAGGGAATCGCAAGGTCAGCCTGACGGTGTCCGGCTGGGTCAGCGAGGCCGTCATGTGGTTTGACGACGGCGCCGAGTCGAACGTTTATGTCGGCACGAGCCCGGTCGAGCAGAGCCGCGTGCGCTTCGTCGGCGAAGCCAAGGTCACGCCCGACGTATCGGCCGGCTACGTGCTCGAATTTGGCATTTATGGCGCCAGCAGCAACGGCTGGGATCAGGACACGCCGGACGGCAGCACGCCCAACAGCGTCTCTGTCCGCAAAAGCAGCTGGTTCTTGAAGAGCAAGACCTTCGGCAAGGTGACGGTCGGCCAGGACGGCACGGCGACCTACCATTTGCTCGACGACGCCGACACTTCGATGACGCGTAACTTCTACGACGGCGAAGCCTCGGCGATTTACGCGCGGCCGTTCTTCCTGCGCGACAGGGCGGGCAATCGGATTGACCCAGGCCCGGGCTCCGACTTGAAGTGGAGCGACGCGCTGCGCGGGTTCTTCAACTCGACGCCGGGCGACAGCGGCCGCCGCAACATCGTGCGCTACGACACGCCGACCTTCGGCGGCTTCAGCATCGCTGCGGCCTGGGGTGAGGACGACCTGTGGGACATGGCCGTCATCTACAAGGGCGAGCTTGGCGACTTCGACCTCAACGCGCGTGCCGGCTACGGCCAGTCGTCCGATGGTTTCTCGACGCCATGCCACGGTTCGACGGGTTCGCCTGATAATGCGATGGACTGCGAATGGTGGGGCGTTTCGGCGTTCCTGCAGCACAAGCCGACGGGGCTCTTCGTCTTCGCGGGTTACGGCGACCAGAAGGACGGCTCGAAGGATCCGGCGATCGATGCCGCCATTATCGAGAAGGACTCGCACACCTGGTTCGTGCAGGGTGGTATCGAGAAGAAGTGGATCCCGCTTGGCAAGACCAACTTCTTCGGCGAGTACCGCCGGGATGACGCCGGCTCGAACCTCGTAGCTGCCGGCCTCCGGACCCAAAGCGCCGAGATCAACACCTGGGCGATCGGTGCGGCGCAGAACCTGGAAGCGGCGGAAGCGACGCTCTATGTCGTGTACCAGCACGCCGATGGTGAAGTTCGCGTGGGTAGCGATACGACCGACACGTCGCTCTCGGCGCTGCAGCAGGTCATCGGCGGCATGAAGATCAACTTCTAAAAGTTTGTGCACTCCCGGGTCTTCGGGAGTGACACCTTTCTGACGTTCCCGTCAGAGCGACTGCGAGAAGGAGAGCCGAAGGGCTTTCCTTCTTTTTTTGTGGTTTTTTGTGTGGTCATGCCCAGCGAGGCTTGGCCCATAATTCAGCTCATAAGCTCATCACTTCTTCTTCGTTCTGCCGGTATCGCCGCTCGGCTATCCGTATTTGCAGATGCAAATACGATGGCGAAAGTCGCGGCGATGGTGATGGCCAGAAAAGAAGACTTCGAGAATTTTCCAGGCGCCGATGGCGCTCCGACCAAGCTTTCAATCATCGTCGGCGAAAACTTGCGTCAGCTCAGGCGTAAGAACGGGCTGTCGCTCGAACAATTGGGCTCCCTGTCGGGTGTCAGCCGGGCGATGCTCGGGCAGATCGAAACGGGCAAAAGCGCCCCTACGATCAACCTGTTGGGCCGCATCGCGGAAGCCTTGAAGGTTTCGGTGCCGAGCCTGATTTCAAATCCGGGGGCGGGCGGTACGATCATCGTTCCGCGGGATCGGGCCACCATCGTCACGTCCAGCGAAGGCGGCTTCGTCAGCCGTGCGCTTTTCCCGTGGGGGGACCCGCAGAGCGTCGAAATCTATGAGGTCACGGTGAGCGCGCAGCATCGCGAAACGTTTGCGGCGCAACCAGCGGGGGCGAAAAAAAACTTAGTCATTCTGACTGGGTCGCTCGAGATCGTTGTCGGCGAGGATTCTCCGGCAAGGCTGCTTGAAGGTGATGCCATCCTCTTCAACGCGGATACGCCGCATCATTTTCGCAATCCAGGCGACGATGTAGCAAAAGCGTTTCTCGTCGTCACTGGATCTGACGGATCAAACGCGCGGGTGCGCTAGGTTAATCCGTCTTTACCGAAGCTATCCCGATATTCGAATATGCTTAGCAGGTCTTCTTTGTTGCGGGGAGAGCACTCTTACATAGTGTGCTGGTTGCTTGCTTTAGCAGAAGAGACGCGCGGATGACCGCAAGAGAAATGATCTTCAGCACGGCGCTGTCCTGGGCCGGCGTCGTCGCCGCAGCGGGCTTCGTTATCGCGATCGCCGTGCTGAGTTAGGGGCGAGGGGAAATGTCTGGGGTGAATAAGCGGGTCCTACCGGGCTTCGGGCTGTCGCTCGGGTTCACGCTGGTCTATCTGTCGCTCATCGTGCTCATACCGCTCTCTGCTGTCTTCATCAAAACATCGACGATGAGCTGGCAGGAGTTTTGGGATGTCGTGACGGCGCCGCGCGTCGTCGCTTCCTATAAGCTGACGTTCGGCGCTTCGTTCCTTGCAGCTCTGATCAATGCAGTTTTTGGCCTCCTGCTCGCCTGGGGCTTGACCCGCTACACGTTTCCGGGCCGGAAGATCGTCGATGCCTTGATCGACTTGCCGTTTGCCTTGCCGACTGCGGTGGCTGGCATCGCGCTGACCGCGATCTACGCCAAGAATGGGTGGGTCGGCAGTCTGCTTGAGCCTCTCGGAATCAAGATTGCGTTTGGCCCTCCTGGCGTGCTGGTTGCTCTCACATTCATCGGGCTGCCGTTTGTCGTCAGAACGGTGCAGCCGGTGCTCGAAGATCTCGAAACGGAGTATGAGGAAGCGGCCGCGAGTCTCGGCGCAACGCGCTGGCAGGCGTTTCAGCACGTGGTGTTTCCGGCGCTCTTTCCGGCATTGCTGACAGGCTTCGCGCTCGCGTTTGCGCGTGCCGTCGGGGAATACGGGTCGGTGGTCTTCATCGCCGGCAATATCCCGATGGTCTCTGAGATCACGCCGCTCATCATCATCACGAAACTCGAGCAATTCGACTACAAGGGCGCGACGGCCATTGCCGCGGTCATGCTCGTCATCTCGTTCGTGCTTCTGCTCGTCATCAACGGACTGCAGGCATGGACGGCGCGGCGTACGGGGAGAGCGGTCTGATGGCTGGCGTTGCTGCAACTTTCGATGCGCGGCCCGATACGGCCAGCAAGTTCGAAGCCAATCCCGCGACGCGCGATGCGCCTTGGGTGAAATACCTCATCATCGGATTGGGACTGAGCTACTTCGCGATCTTCCTGCTGTTGCCGCTGATCGCGGTGTTCGTAGAGGCGTTTCGCAAGGGCGTGGGTACGTATCTCGATGCGCTCGTCGAGCCCGACGCGCTGGCGGCCATTCGCCTGACGCTTCTGGCGGCCGCGATATCGGTGCCGCTCAATCTGATCTTCGGCATATCAGCTGCGTGGGCAATCGCGAAATTTCAATTCCGTGGCAAGAACTTCCTCATCACGCTCATCGACCTGCCGTTTTCGGTTTCGCCGGTGGTCGCGGGTTTGATCTACGTGCTCGTGTTCGGCATGCAGGGGTGGTTCGGGCCATGGCTGCGCGAGCATGATATCAAAGTCATCTTTGCGGTGCCCGGCATTGTGCTGGCGACGATCTTCGTGACGTTCCCCTTCATCGCGCGCGAACTCATTCCGCTGATGCAGGCGCAGGGGCGCGATGAAGAGGAGGCCTCGATCTCGCTCGGCGCTTCAGGTTTCCAGACGTTCTGGCGGGTCACTCTTCCCAACATCAAGTGGGCGCTGCTCTACGGGGTCATCCTGTGTAACGCGCGCGCGATGGGAGAGTTCGGCGCTGTGTCTGTCGTTTCGGGGCACATCCGCGGCGAAACGAACACGATGCCGCTGCATGTCGAGATTCTCTATAATGAGTATCAGTTCGCCGCGGCATTCGCCGTCGCATCGCTGCTGGCTTTGCTGGCGCTCGTTACGCTGATTTTGAAGACGTATGTCGAGTGGCGCGCCCACCGTCCAATAGCCCGGGAAGAGGTTTCATGAGCATCGAGGTCATTGACGTCAGCAAGACGTTCGGCAGCTTCAAGGCGCTGAATAACGTCTCTCTCAATTTCCCCGACGGTAAGCTCGTTGCCCTTCTTGGTCCTTCGGGCTGCGGAAAGACGACGCTGCTGCGGGTTATTGCTGGCCTTGAGCATGCCGATACGGGCCGCATCGTGCTCGATGGCACGGACGCGACAGACAAGGATGTCCGGCAGCGCCGGGTGGGCTTCGTGTTTCAGCACTACGCGCTTTTCCGGCACATGACGGTGTTTGACAACATCGCGTTTGGCCTGCGCGTTCGTCCGCGCCGCGAGCGGCCGAGCGAAAAGGAAATTCGCACCAAGGTTACGCGGCTGCTCGATCTCGTGCAGCTCGGCTGGGTCGCGAACCGGTTTCCCTCGCAGCTTTCAGGCGGGCAGCGGCAGCGCATCGCGCTTGCCCGTGCGCTCGCCGTCGAGCCGCGCGTTCTGCTGCTCGATGAGCCGTTCGGCGCGCTTGACGCCAAGGTTCGCAAGGAGCTCCGGCGCTGGCTGCGGACGCTGCATGACGAACTCCATATCTCGTCGATCTTCGTGACGCACGATCAGGAAGAGGCGCTCGAAGTCTCCGACCAGATCGTGCTCGTGAACAAGGGCTCGGTGGAGCAGGTCGGCACGCCAAGGGAAATTTATGAGCGTCCGGCTACGGCTTTTGCCTATAGCTTCATCGGCTCGGTGAACGAGTTCCACGGCCGCGTCGAGGGACGTTATGTGCGTGTGGGCGATGAGCGCCTCGGCTTCGAGAATGGGAGCTTCAAAGACGGGCAGGAGGTCGTCGCCTTCAGCCGTCCCCACGATACCGAGATCATCGCCAACCCGCAGTCCGAAGACGGCGTATCGGCGAGCGTCAATCGCATTCTCGGCACGGGCTCACTCGCCCGGGTAGAACTCGTTGCGAATGGCCACGCCCGCGAGGGCCGGAAAGACTTCTTCGAAGTCGAGATTCCCGGCGCTGAAATTCAATCTCTCGGGCTGTCAGCCGGACAGCATGTCAAGCTTAGAGGACGCCATCTAAGCGTCTTTCCCTCCCCGAACTCATCACAGGCCGCGTCGTGAACTTCCAGCAACTGCGTATTATTCGAGAAACCCTTCGCCGCAATTTCAATCTGACTGAAGTTGCCAACGCGCTCTACACGTCCCAGTCGGGTGTTTCCAAGCACATCAAAGATCTCGAGGACGAACTCGGCGTCGAGCTGTTCGTTCGCCGTGGCAAGCGGCTGCTCGGTCTTACCGAACCCGGAAAGGAACTTGCGCTGATCGTCGATCGGATCCTGCTCGACACGGCCAACATCAAGCGGCTTGCCGATCAGTTCGCCGGGTCCGATCGCGGCGAGATCGTCATTGCGACGACGCACACGCAGGCGCGCTATGCGCTGCCCGGGCCGATTTCCGCGTTCCGAAAAGAGTTTCCGAACGTCCATCTCGTCTTGCATCAGGGGACGCCGAAAGACATTGCCCAGATGCTGAACGACGGCACGGCGGATATCGGCATCGCGACCGAAGCGCTGGAAGATACGCCGGAGCACGTCACCTTCCCGTTCTATTCCTGGCACCACGGCATTGTCGTGCCGAAAGGGCATCCGCTGGAAAGTGAGCAGCCAGTGACGCTCGAGAAGGTCGCCGAGTATCCGATCATCACCTACAACGAGGGGTTCACCGGGCGGCCGGCGATCGATGCGGCGTTTGCTGCGGCCAACCTCTCACCCGACATCGTGATGGTGGCGTTGGACGCCGATGTCATCAAAACCTATGTGGAAGTGGGGCTTGGCATTGGCATCGTCGGTTCGATGGCCTACGAGGCGAACCGCGATTCCGGTTTGACGCTGCTGGAAAGCTCTCATCTCTTTCCGAAATCCACCTCGCGCATCGCGCTTCGCCGGGGCCGCTTCCTGCGCGGCTTCGCCTACCGGTTCCTGGCGCTTTGCTCGCCGGATCTGACGGAGAAGGTCGTGAAGGAAAAAATCGCGTCGCCCACCGATTGAGGCGAGGCCTCAGTTACGCGATTTGGGGCTTCGACTTCAGCGCCCTGAACCAGGCAAGACTGTCGTAGGTGGAGGCGAGCGGCCTGTACTCGCAGCCGATCCAGCCTTTGTAGCCGATATCGTCGAGATGCCGGAATATGAAGGGATAGTTGATCTCTCCCGTGCCCGGCTGGTGGCGGCCCGGCGTGTCGGCGATTTGAATGTGGCCGATGATGCCGAGGTATTTATCGATGGTCGGCGTCAGATCGCCTTCCATGATCTGCATGTGATAGACGTCGTATTGAAGACGCAGGTTCGGCGCCTCGACGCTTTCGATGATGTCGGCGGCCTTTGCTGTCGAATCGAGGAAGTAGCCCGGAATATCGCGTGTGTTGATCGGCTCGATGAGCAGCGTCATGCCTTCATCGGCTAAGCGGGCTGCCGCATAGCGCAAATTCTCGACATAGGTTTTGCGCATGGCGCGATGATCGGCGCCTAAGGGCGCGATGCCCGCCAGGCAATGAAGCTGATTGCACCCCAGAACTTTGGCGTATTTGATCGCGCGGGCGACGCTGCTCCGAAATTCGCCCACGAGATTTGGGTAGATCGCGATGCCGCGCTCACCGGCCTCCCAGTTGCCGGCGGGCAGGTTGAACAGCACTTGGCGCAGGCCGTTGGCTTTCAGACGCGCGGCGATGTCGTCAGCGTCGAATTCATAGGGAAACAGAAACTCGGCCCCTGCGAAGCCCGCAGCGCTCGCCGCTTCGAACCGTTCGAGGAACGGCATCTCGTTGAACAGCAGCGATAGGTTGGCCGC
>Ga0182740_1001678_pt1 | contig 14498 bp, 13 predicted proteins | sample eDN5th37CKraftBY_FD_128872 | JGI IMG/M metagenome (GOLD analysis project Ga0182740, IMG submission 128872) | Enriched backyard soil microbial communities from Emeryville, California, USA - eDNA 5th pass 37_C Kraft BY (version 2) (version 2) | ecosystem: Environmental > Terrestrial > Soil >...
GATGGCGGGAACCGAGAGAAGAGCGGACACCGAGGATGCGCGATCGTCCTCAGAAGTTGACCCAACTCGGACATTCAGCGCGCACAACCGGCTTGTACGAGATCGTCACTTGGCAGAGAAAGCGGACTTGGCGATCCTGTCAGCCAATCGATCATCACGGCATCTGTGCTAGGTCCGTTATGATGCCTAGAGCTGACTCTAGCGTACTGCCGGAATGGGCCACAAGCGATCGTGGCTACCACCCCACCCACTACCGGACGAAAAGGTCACTCGATCCCAATAGAGGACACCGAGGGCATTGAAATCGGCGACGCTAGGCGCGCCGCTGGCCGTGTCCGCTTTGGGAGTTGTCGCGTCGACCGCTCAGATGTCATCTTCTCGACGATCTCGTATCTCACGGTGCTTTCTATCTCGAATGACCCAGCAGAGGCTGGACAATGCGCAGATTGCAGGTGCGCCGGTGGATCAGCACGGCCTTCGTGCGTCGCCGGGAGTGCGTGCCGAACTTCGCCGGGTCGAAGCCCGACCCTGGCCAACCACTCCTGAGCTAGTCGATCGTCCTTCCGCGTTGTCAGTTCGGCGCTATTACCACGACCTGCAAACAGGAGCTGACTCGGTTTGCGTGCGGCCAGGCGCAGGTAGTGGTCGATCGCTTGCGGGTCTGATCTGTCAGTTCGAACTTGACGGAGCGGCTCGTGTTTTTCTGGCGGATGGTCGCTCCGTCCATCGAATAGCCGCTCGGGGCCACCGCTTCGTCGCGATCGAGAGCGAGATTCTCATATCGATACTTCGACACAGGCTTGGGGCGTTGAGCAAGCCGGATCAACTTCGGAGAACCGATATGCTCGCAAACCTCCTAGAGCGGCGCAACGACATCCGCGATGCTCCACGCTATCCGGCCGGCGGGCACAGCAAAGCATGTCAGCCACACGCTGAGCGGCCGGGTAAACTACTGCCCTATCTCAGCCGCATCAGACCAGCATCCGCACTGGATCCTCGATCAGAGCGCGGAAGGCGTTGAGCAACTCGGCGCCCAAGGCGCCGTCGACGACACGGTGGTCGCAGGACAGTGTGCAACTCATGATCGTGGCGACTTCGACGCGATCGCTTAGCACGATCGGCCTTTTCTCGCCAGCGCCGACCGCAAGGATCGTCGCATGGGGCGGATTGATCACGGCATCGAAGCTCGTGATGCCGTACATGCCGAGGTTCGAGATCGACGTGGTGCCGCCCTGGTACTCATGCGGCGCCAGACGGCGACTACGGGCGCGGCTTGCGAGATCCTTCATCTCGTTGGAAATCTCACCGAGCGTCTTCAGTTCCGCGCGGCGGATGACCGGCGTGAAAAGTCCCCCTTCGACGGCCACTGCGACGCCAACGTCCGAGCTGCGGTGGCGCAGCATGCCCTCGCCTGACCAAGTAGCATTGGCGGCCGGCACCTGCTGTAGCGCGAGGGCCAGAGCTTTGATGACGAAGTCGTTGACCGACAGTTTGAAGGCGCGCGGACCGTCCTTCGGCGCAGCCGCGTTGATGCGCTCGCGTGCGGCAAGCAAAGTGTCGAGTCGGCAGTCGATCGTCAGGTAGAAGTGGGGGATCGTCTGCTTTGACTGTGTGAGCCGCTCGGCGATGACATGGCGCATGCCGTCGTGCGGCACCACCTCGTAGCTGCCCTCCTCGTAGAGCGCGAGGATCTTACTGTTGGGCATCGGTGCTGGAAGTACCGGTGTTGCCGCGGCGGCGACCGGCGCAAGCGCGATACTCTGAGCGGGCGGGGCCGTCCCGGTGCCACTCCTCACAGCCGTCTCAATATCGCGACGGACGATGCGGCCGTGCGGGCCGCTGCCGGCGATACCAATGAGATCGAGGTCTGCTTCTTTGGCGAGACGACGCGCCAGCGGCGAAGCAAAGATGCGCGCGCTTGCAGCGTCAGCATTGGCGGATGGCTTGGTGGAGGATGGCGTGGCGGCGGGAGTAGAAGGCATGGGCGGCGGCGCAGCTCTCGGCGCAGGCGCTACAGCGGCGAGCATCGGCGCAGCCGCGCCCGTTGAAACGGGAGCCGGCTTAAGCGCGTGCGTGCCGGCGTTCTCGCCATCGCCGAGCAGGACCGCAATCGGCGTGTTGACCTTGACCTTCTCGGTCCCTTGAGCAATCAGGATTGAGCCGACTGTTCCCTCGTCCGCCGCCTCGATCTCCATCGTCGCCTTATCCGTCTCGATCTCGGCGATGATGTCGCCGGAGCGGACCTTCTGGCCTTCCTTGATCAGCCACTTGGCGAGCTTGCCTTCCTCCATCGTCGGAGACAGGGCTGGCATTAGGATCTCGGTCGGCATGGTGTTTCCTGGCGGTCGATCTATCATGTCAGCGTCGCGACGAAGTGGAGCCGCGACGGTCGCTGCTGATGTGGAGTTGGAATTTGGCCCCACTAAGCGGATCCCACACTCACATCCAGCGTGACACCAGTTGTGGTGAAGCCGCCGTCCACCGTAAGTGTCTGCCCTGTTATGTAGCCGGCCCGCACATCATCGAGAAGGAAGCTCGCGGCATGAGCAATATCCATCGCTGTACCGTAACGTCCCAGGGGCACACGGCTCGTGTATTCCGCACGGAATTCCTTTGTGTGAAGCTCGACCACAAGCGGCGTATCGATCGGCCCGGGCGCAATCGCATTGACTCGGATACCGACGCCGGCCAGCTCTAGCGCCATGACCTTCGTTAGATTGATCACCGCGCTCTTTGTGGCGCCGTATGCAGTTCGGCCGGCGATGCCGGTCAGGCCCGAGATGGAAGCGATGTTCACGATGGCACCGCCGCCGTTGGCGCGCATGACCTTTACGCCAGCCTGCGACACGAGCACCGTGCCGATCAGATTGACATCGAATGTCTGCCGAAGAAGCTGTGGCGTGGTTTCATTGAATGATACCTCGCGTGCAATTCCCGCCGAATTGACAATGGCCCTTATTGGCGGTGCGGAGTCGCTGCTCCACTCGACGGCCTCCGCAACGGCCGATTCGTCGGTTACATCCAGCACCAGCGCCCGAACCTTGGACGCGTCGATGCCATCTCGCTGCTTGAGCGCCGCGACGGCTCTTTCGTCCCGATCGAGGGCAACGACGTGCCAGCCCTCATCGGCGAGTTGCAGAACGACGGCCAAGCCTATTCCGGAGCAGCCACCAGTCACCAGCGCAGTTCGTGTCGGATCCATTTGGTTCTCGTAGATTGCAGATCTTGATGTACTCAGGCAGCCGCCGTTGGAGCCGCGCTCATCCCGAGAACCTGATGAATGGCGTCGACGATACGTCGCTGCGAGGGAATGGTCCATCGCTCGAGCTCATCGTTGTACGGCATTGGAATATCCGGTGCCCCAACCCGCAGAATGGGTGCATCCAGCCAATCGAACGCCTTCTCATTCACAATCGCAGATACTTCAGCGCCGAAGCCGAACCGGGTCCATGCCTCGTGTGCAATGACCAGACGACCGGTCTTGCGAACCGATGAGAGGATGAGATCTTCATCGAGAGGGCGCAGAGTGCGAGGATCGATGACCTCTACCGATATACCAGCCTCACTGAGCTGCGCGGCCGCGCTCAATGCTCGAGGGACCATAGCCATGGTGGCCACGACGGTGACGTCCGTGCCCTCTCGTTTGACGTGTCCCTTCCCGACTGGAATGGCATACGCTTCTTCCGGTACGGGACCATTCGAACTCATGTAGAGCAGCTTGCTCTCGAGGAAGACGACGGGGTTATCGTCGCGAATGGCTGAGATCAGGAGCCCCTTCGCATCGTAAGGCGTCGACGGCGCCATAACGACAAGGCCGGGCACGTGAGCGAACCACGCCTCCAGTGACTGGCTATGCTGCGCCGCGAGCCTGACGCCGCCGCCCTGCGGCCCTCGGATAACCACAGGCACTTTCGGCTTGCCACCAAGCATAAAGCGGAACTTCGCCGCTTGATTGACAAGCATGTCCATCGTGAGTGCCACGAAATCGAAGATTTGGATCTCGACGACCGGGCGCAAGCCCGTGATCGCAGCACCGATCCCGCACCCTACGAATGTCGCCTCCGAGATGGGCGTATCGAGAACTCGACTCGCTCCGAACTTGTCGAGCAGGCCCTTGGACACCTGAAATATTCCGCCAGTCGTCGCAATGTCCTCACCCATCATGATCACGGATGGATCTGCCGACATTTCCTGCGTGATGGCCTCGTTCAGCGCTTCGACGAACGAGATCGTGCGGCTACCTGGCGAACTCGGCTCCTCCCACGGAATATGAGGCGCATACACCGCGCTCAGTGCGTCCTCTGCCGACGGTGGATCGCTTGCGAGACCGAAGTCGACGGCTGTCTTGATTTCGGCTCGCACTTCGTCTTCCAGGGTTGCAACCTCGGTCTCGCTCATGATGGCGCGCTCGCGCAACATCGTCCCCGTGATCTTGAGCGGATCGCGGGCAATCCAATAGTCCTGTTCCGATTGCGGGCGCGGATCCGCAAGATTGGCCCGCATGGAATGCTGTCCCCAGCGATATGTGAGCGCTTCGATCAGGCTCGGGCCGCCGCCTTCGCGCGCGCGCTCTATGGCTTCGCGTACGGCGAAGAACACCTCCTCGGGATTGTTGCCATCGATGCGCACGCCGGGAATATCGTAACCGGCTGCGCGTGCTGCGATCGAGCTGCCCGAGGTCGTCGCCGATGAAGCGGTCGTAAGTGCGTATTGGTTATTCTCGCAGACGAAGATCATCGGAAGGCGCCAGACGCCGGCGAGATTCATCGATTCGTGAAAGACGCCTTGATTGGCCGCGCCGTCACCAAAGAACGCTACGGCGACTCCACCTTTGCCCGCCATCTTTGCGCTAAGCGCTGCGCCGGTGCAGAGCGGCATGGCCGCGCCGACAATACCGTTCGCACCTAGGATTCCGAGATCCAAATCCGCTATGTGCATGGAACCGCCGAGGCCTCGGCAGTATCCGTCGATCCGCCCCATAAGCTCCGCCATCATCCGGCCGAGATCGGCACCCTTGGCGATACAGTGTCCATGACCGCGATGATAGCTCCCCAGGAAATCGTCGGAGCGCAGACTGGCGCAAACAGCGGAGGCGATGGCTTCTTCGCCGACGTAGCTATGGGCCGTCCCCTTGACGACGCCCTCGTTGAAGAGCTCGATGGTTCGATCCTCGAACATGCGGATCCGCACCATCGTTCGGAAGATCGATTTCAAGTCGTCTGCTGGAAGCAGCATGTTGCGCTGTCGAGAGGTGAACGGGGGAGCCATAGCGATCGAGGTGCCTCTGTGTTGGGACTAAGCGCGGCTGGGAAGGGCCAGGAGATCAGGAATCTCGTCGATCCGTGCAACGCGGCGCCCTGCTCGACTGGCGAGCGCTACGATTTCTGAGACAAGTTCGGCGTTACGCGGAACGCGATCGCCGCCGTAGTCCTCTATGCCAACCCGCACATGCCCGCCGTACTCGATCGCCAATTGGCCAAACCCCTTCATGAGATCACCGTTCCGCAAATTCACCATCCACGGAATGTGAAACTCCTCGAGCATGGATAGATAGGCTTCCAGCCCCGCGCGATTGGGGGGCAGCCCGAATACCAAGTGGCCGGCCGAGAACTCGAGCTTGACGATTGAGCCTTGCGGCAGTGTACCGGCGCGAGCGTGCTGAAGGACGATCTGAAGGAAACCCGGCTCGAAGATCGACATCGTGCAGCCAAGTTTGCGCTCGCGACAGAACTCGAAAGCGTAGCGCACATCGCCGAATGTATTCTGGTAGACGAGTTCCTCGTCTGCATCGCCGGTCGGCGAGAACGTACCCCAGTTCATCGTACCTGGATCTATCGGCGCAATCCGCATCACGCCTGCCTCGGCCATTTCCTTCAGATGAGCGTAGCGCTCCGGAATGGGTAGATGAGGCCCGGCAGGCAATGTCGGATAGAGGACCGCGTCGGGATTCTTGGCTACTACGCGCCCAAACGCTTCGATGTACGGCGCATGAGCATGACGCGTCACCTTGCCGACATACGGATCGCCGGCATGGGCATGTACGATTGTGGCGCCACTCGCGAGGCACGCGTCGATATCGAGTGCCATCTCATCCGACGAGATCGGCACATGCGGATTGTCGCTCTTTGTGATCAGGCCATTGATAGCCACTTCGACAATCAGCGGTGTCGATCGGTTCTGCTTCGCAGGCAGTCGCATCCTATAGACCTCCGTAGATGAGACGCGGGAGCCAGAGCGCGATCTCGGGAAAGAACATGATCAATGCCAGCCCGATGCACTGAAGGACCATGAAAGGCCACAAGGCGCTGAAGATCTGCTCGATGGTGATGTGCTTCGGCGCCACGCCCTTCAAGTAGAAGGCTGCAGGGCCAAAGGGCGGCGACAGATACGCAATCTGCATGCAGACATTGAATACGATACCGAACCAAAGCGGATCATAGCCGAGCTTGGTGATGATCGGCAGAAAGACAGGCACCGTCAGAAACATGATGCCGATCCAGTCGATAAATGCGCCAAGCACGAGAAAGACGGCGACAATGACCGCGAGGGATCCGACAGCGCCGAACTCGAGAGCGATGAACTGACTCTGGAGGAACTGGATGCCGCCGATAGCATTGTAAATGCCGACGAGGCTGTTGGTGCCGAAGACCAGCCACAGCACGATGCCGCACGTCAGCATGGTCTGCTTGCACGACTGGTAGATCATGTCCCAAGTCAGCTCCCCTCGGACTGCCGCGGCCAGCGCCATGCCAGCGGCGCCGACAGCAGCGGACTCCGTAACGGAAGCGATGCCGAGGTAGATGCTGCCAAGCACACACGTCGCGATGATCAGCGGTAGCGCCACGCCTTTCAGAAGCGATATCTTCTGAGTGAACGACAGATTGCGCTCTTCAGGTGGTGCTGGCGGGCCGAGAGCCGGGTTGATCCGACATCTAATGAGAATGTAGATAATGTAGATGAGTGCGAGAAGCAGCGCGGGAATGAATGAAGCCGCGAACAGATGCGAGATCGAGACATTCGCGGTCAGCCCGTAGAAGATCAGAATGATGCTCGGTGGCATCATCGTGCCGAGAGAGCCACCCGCGCAGATCGTTCCGATTGCGAGACGCTGGTCGTAGCCCAGTCGCAACATCTGCGGCAACGCGAGGAGGCCGAGCAGGACGATCTCGCCGCCGATGATGCCTGTGGTGGCCGCGAGGATGACGGAGACCACCGTTGTTACGACCGCGAGGCCCCCAGGCGTTGCACCGGCCCACACTCGGAATGCATCGAACAGCTCCTTCGCCATTGAGGAGCGCTCGAGTATCGACGCCATCAGCACGAACATCGGCACGGCCACCAACGTGTAGCCGTTCAAGAGGTCGTAAGTGCGAGCAGCAAGCAGCGAGAAACCGCCGAGCCCAAAATTCGCGTAGGCTACGATCGTTGCAATAACACCCGCTGCGAAGGCGAAGGGAACCCCCACCACCAAGAGCGCGATCAAACCGACCCCGATGAGGAGCGAAATTATCCCGATATCCATCGCTCAGCGCTCTCTGCTTCGGGCTGTCAAAAGCAGCTGGACAAGGAAAATGGCGCAGCAGATGGCAAAAAATGCCCGAAGGAACGGTGGCAGAGGGACATCCCACACCCGGCCCGTTGTCTCCGGCGTCCACCCCGTTTCGTCGAATACCCAGATACCCTCGTGCGCCTGCATCGCGAACGCATAGCCCAGCGCGGACAGGTAGATGACCCCCGTCACGATCGACATCCAATGTCCGATAGTGCGAATAACGGTGCCTTTGCGGTCGTAGAGCACACCGATTCTCAGATGAGAATCGCTGGCCATCGCATACGGTCCACCGTAGGCGAAGGCGACGGCGCACATTGCAATCGACAACTCATGCACCCAACTTGTCGGGCTGCCGAATGCATACCGCATGACCACCTCGTAGCAAGTGATGGCGGCAACAGCGACGAACAGCATGGAAAGCCACTGCCCCGATCGCTCGATAATGCTGTTGAAGTGCGATTTCATTGAGAGCCCCGATTGAGCACTGCTGAGCGGTTAGTCCGCTCAGCAGCGCTACATCCCTCAGTTCAACAAACCCGTCTTCTTCATGTAGGTACGGTGGCTTTCGACAATTGAACCGGCCAGCTTGTTTCTCTTGCCCCACGTGTTGATGATGCTCAGTGAGGCCTCGCGCAACTTTGCATAGTCGGCCGCTGAAAGTTCGGTCAACTCGACACCCATCGCCGCAGCCTTCTTCCGCGCTTCTCCATCCTTCTCCGTGTAGAGGATGCGCTGGCGCTCGCTGAAGGCGGCAAACTCCTCGGTGATACGCTTCTGCAGCTTGGGCGAGATGGTCTTCCACTTGGCCTGAGAGAATGAGAGTTCGATGACAGGCGCGGAGTGCTTGGCGAGCAGCGAGTACTTGGCAGTTGGGTGAATGCCGGTCTCGAGGTTCAGCAGCAGAGCGGCCATATCTGCCCCATCCAGAACGCCTGTCTGAAGCGCATTGGCAACTTCGGGGAAGGGGAGCGTGACAATGCTGACACCGAGCGACTTCAATAGGTCGCCCACGAGTCCTTCCGGAGCACGAACCTTCAGGCCCTTGAAATCCTCGAGAGACCGGATGGGCTTGCGCATCGGCATTGACTCGGCAGGCCAGAACACCGGGCCGACGAAATGCACCCCCGCTGGCCCATAGACCTGCTGCGCGAGCTTCAGGCCGTCACCATCGACGAACCATTTATCGCGCGTGGCCGGATCCGGGTACAGTGAGAGCGTGTCGCCAAGGACGGCAAATGCCGGATTCTTTCCAGCGAAATAGACCGGCGACGTGTACTGGCCATCAAGAATGCCATTTCGGCACGCGTCGAGCGTATCCGGAGCCTGCACCACGGAGCCGAGCGGCAGCGTCACGATGTCGATCTCGCCGTCGGTCTGCTTCTTCATGAGCGCGCCGAATTCTTCGAACTGCGTGGTTGAGATGGTCCCAGCGCCAAGAATCGTTTGAACTCGAAGCTGCACCGGCTTTGCGCTCGCCGAGCCGATGATGTATGGCGCGGCAACGATGCCGCCGACGGCGAATGTGCCGACCTTCAGGAATTCCCTTCTGTTCTTCATTATTAGCCTCCCGGGTTCATTTGTTTTTGTGAAGTTTGTCAGCTCATATCGAGTATCGATCTCACCTCCTCCGGCGTCGCTACATCCCGCCCCAAGTTCCGGGCGATCTTTACGACTTCGCCGATAAGCTGCGCGTTACTCGGATAGCCGTGCTCAACGTAGGTGTGATCGCCTATACCGATCGCTATGTGGCCACCGCGCGATATGATCGTCTCAGCTAGCGGAAGGAGATTCCCGCCGTAGTTCGCCACCGACCATTCGACTGCTCCATTTGATGGCAGAAAGTCGAGATGAGCGCGCAGGCCCTCCGGAGTACCCGGATGCCCCGCGATGCAGCTGCCATCGGTGAGCAAGACGAGCATGTAGGCCGGCTTATCGACGAGCCCCATGTCGAGCAGGCTGCTTGCGAAGCGGGTAAACCCAACGCCCCAGGAGACCAAGCACGGCTTGAGCCCTACGGCGCGAATTCCCTCGGCGAAGTGAAGTAGGGTGCCCGTCGAATTCCTGTAGATGAGATCGCGGCTCTCGAAGCGCCTTCTCTCCGGGTCGTAGCGATCGACGTTGACCGACCCGGTATCCATCGGCGCGAAGTGTGGGGCTCCCTCCGGATCCGCCGCCATGCGCACGATATGTGCCAATCGTTCTTCAGCAGAGGCATCCAGGGTGACAAACCCCAAGGTCGGATGAACCAGGATGTCGGTGGTCTTGCGTATCAGACGCACCGTATCAGCGTAGACCGTTGGGTCATGCTCCGGTGCACCATCGGGCTTGCGCGCGTGGAAATGCACGATAGACGCACCGGCTTCGCGACACGCCAGGGCGTCGGCTGCGATCTCCGCGGGAGTGTACGGAACGTGCTCGTTACCCTCGTCGCGCAACATGTACTCGTTGATGCGCGCTTCGATGATGAGCTTCTGCATCTGACGCCTCACTCCCCGAGACCGTTGTTTTAACCTTGCTTATATTCGCTCCTAAAGGCACATGCTTATACGGTCAATGGGCATATGCCATCTTGGAGAGGCACGTCGAATGGCAGCAAGGCTATCCAGGAGCGCAGCGGTCGGAGCCGTCACACCGTCCGCCGAAGCGCTGATCGCGAACCTTCCAGGGAACGTCTATCGTCGCGTTCGCAAACCTAACGGCACCTATTACTTCGAGTATCTGTCTAGCGGGTTGCTCACCTATTTCGGCGTTGATCACCGCCTTCTTCTTCGCGAACGCGCGAACCATTTCGACTGGATTCACGAAGACGATCGCGAACGCTTCATCGCCAGTCTCGAGATGAGTGCGTTGACGCTCAGCGTGTTCGACGATCGCGTCCGCATGGCACCCAAACGCGGCGCTCGCGCGAGCTGGGCACGTTCGATTGCCAAACCGACGAGGCGCCGCGACGGCTGCATCGTGTGGGACGGCCTCACCATCGACATCACACGTGAGGTCGAAGCCGAACAGGCTTTGCGAATTGCCAAGAGCGAAATTGAGCGGGTTCATTCCTCGGCTTCGGCGTCGTTCATCCAGGCAGGAAAGGATCTGCGCCTTGCACTCATGGAACTGGATACGCTCTTGAGTGGGCTTGATAGCAATGAAGTCCCTACACGAAGCCTGTTGAAGGCCATCGATCGGTGCCGAAATCGCTTGTCGCAATCTCTCGTCGGCTTGAGACCTGCCCGCCAAGGCGCAGATTCCTCAGAGCGGACGCATGCGGAGCCAGTTCAGCGCGCGCTGACGCCGCGACAAAGGCAAGTCTATCAGATGATGGCAAAGGGACTTTCGAACAAGGAGATCGCATTGAAGTTGGGCATTGTGCCCGGCACCGCCAAGCTCCACGTGGCAAGCATATTGCGTACTCTCGGATTGAAATCGAGGCGCACGCTGAAGGAGCCGAAGCGAATGTAGCCGTTCCTGTGATCCGGCACGCAACTCGACGACGCACGGGTGGAATTCTACCGTGACACCGTGCCGATCAGAATAGACACGCACCGTGCACATGGCGCCATTTGGCGCGCACTCAAATATCGCGGAGTACCTTGATGAACCTCTACAGAATGCTGCAGCGCCGACACGCGGATGGTCACCCGGTCCGCGTTGTTCTGATCGGTGCCGGCAAGTTCGGCTCAATGTTTCTGTCGCAGGTCCCGCACACGCCAGGTTTGCAAGTGGCCGCGATCGTGGATCTGTCACCCGATCGCGCTCGCGAAGCGTGCCGCACGGTCGGTTGGAGCGAGGCGTTGATTGCAGCGACTGCTTTCTCCGATGACGGCCTCACCACAATCGCGCGAACGAATGTCGACGTGGTGATCGAGGCAACCGGTAATCCTGGCGTCGGCGCTCGTCACGCACGTGCAGCGATTCGAGCCGGCCGCCACATTGTCATGGTCAATGTCGAAGCGGATGTTCTGGCTGGTCCCCTCCTTGCCGAAGAAGCGCGCACCGCGGGTGTCGTCTACTCTTTGGCCTATGGCGATCAACCTGCACTCACCGCCGAACTCGTGGATTGGGCGCGCGCCGCTGGATTCAATGTCGTCGCTGCGGGCAAGGGAACGAGATATTTGCCATCCTATCACGATGTAACACCGAAGGACGTGTGGATGCACTACGGCCTCGATGCCGAAGAGGCACTGGCAGCCGGCATGAACCCGCAAATGTTCAATTCGTTTCTCGACGGCACGAAATCAGCGATTGAAATGGCTGCCATCGCAAACGCCTGCGGGCTCGACGTGCCAGAAGGCGGGCTGACCTTTCCGCCGTGTGGCGCCGACGACCTACCGCACGTTCTGCGTCCGCGCACGGTCGGCGGGATGCTCGACAAACCCGGCCTGGTAGAGGTCGTGTCGTCGCTTGAGCGAGATGGCCGGCCGGTTTTTCGCGATTTGCGATGGGGCGTCTACGTCGTGCTGGAAGCCCCCAACGACTATGCAGTATCGTGCTTCGGTCAGTACGGCTTGAAAACGGACGCCTCCGGACGCTACGCGGCGATGTACAAGCCGTACCACCTGATCGGTCTCGAACTCGGCATCTCCGTCCTGTCGGCGGCTCTTCGGGGCGAGGCTACCGGCCAACCCTTCGAGTTCCGTGGGGACGTCGCCGCTGTTGCAAAGCGCGACCTGCGGTCAGGCGAGATCCTTGACGGGGAGGGCGGCTACACGGTCTGGGGAAGACTGATGCCCGCTCGACAGAGCATCGCAGCCGGCGCCCTGCCAATCGGACTTGCGCACCACCTACGCCTAGTGCGTGACGTAGCGCATGGCGAAATCGTGCGCTGGTCAGACGTGAGTACGAATGAAGTGAATGAGACCATCGAAGTGCGGCGGGCGATGGAGGCACGCTTTGGAAAGAGCTCAAGTTGACCTTGGAGAGTGCGCCGATGTGCGTCGTCGGCGATCGAAAGTCTTGCATTGAGGCTCGGTTCGTCCACGACTGTCAACTTGGTCAACGGCGGGCGTTCGTATTTGCAGACCAGCTTCGACGTGCACAGGAAGGATCGGCGGGCAGCGCCACGATATTCGAGATGCGCTGCCGCGCAGCACGATGTGGTTCATCTCAGCAGTTTGCCATGCTAGCCAAAGATGACCACACGCGCCGGTGGGCATGTCTGCTTCGAGACGCGTGGCCACTTTAGATTGTCGCCAATCGAGACGTCGAGAGCCGACACGATCTGATGTCTGCAAATCTCTGCAACGCGTAGCGCGAGCACACTCTTTCGTCTCGGCATCGCATGTCCGCTTAGGGTCTTGGTTGTGTGAGAACGCGGCGGGATGAGTTCCGGCGGATTCGTGCTTAGTGATGATGGCGGTTTTGACCGGCTTCGTCAGGTTTTTTGCCGAGAGCACGTTCTGATCGATCCTGAAGCGCGTCGGCGACCCTTACAAGCTTCAGATAGAGGCGGACGCTTCGGCATCACGCACGCACGGCCGCGATCAGCCCCTTCACGCCGACGATGTTCATGACGCGCGTCAGATTGTAGGCGAGCACGTGCAGGGCCATTTCGGAGGCGACACGCGGCAGCGTCTTCATCAGGAAGTGCGTCGCGCCCATGCGCATCTTCATGGTGCCGAACGGATGTTCGACCGTCTCGCGGCGCTCACGCATCGCGTTCGGGTTCGCGTCGAGCCGATCCTGCACCGCTTCGAGGACATGCTCGTGCTCCCAGCGTTTGATGCGGCGCTCGTTGCCGGTCGTGCATTTGCGCCGAAGCGGGCAATCACCGCACACGGTTGTCCAGTAGACGCGCATCTGCTTGCCATCCTCGTCGCGCGCGAACCGGTACGTGAGCCACTGGCCGGCCGGACAGCGATAGGCGTCCTGCGTGTCGAGATAGTAGAAGTCCTGTTTGCCGAAACGGCCATCGGCCTTGGCGCCCGACGTCATCGGCTTCGGCAACGTCACCGACACGCCGATCTGCTCGCATTTGAGGATCTCGGGGCTGTTGTAGTAACCGCGGTCTGCGACCGCATCGAGTTCGTCGACCTGCAGCACGTCCTTCGCCTGCTCGGCCATGTTTGCGAGCTGCGCGCGATCGGAACCGCTGTTGGTCACTTCGTGCGCAATGATCAGGTGATTCTCGGTCTCGACAGCCACCTGCACGTTGTAGCCGACGACACCGGAACCGCGACCGCTCGTCGCCATTGAGCGACTGTCGGGATCAGTGAGCGAGACCTGCTCGTCGGGCGAGGCAAGCATGCGCCTCTCGTGCGCATCGAGTTTCGCCATCTCCTCCTTCAGCTTAGCGAGCTTCTCGTTGAGGTGCTTCTCCTTCATCGCCAATGCCAGCGTTGGAATCTGCTGGTCGGCAGTATCAAGCTGGCTCAAATAGCGTGCGACGCTTTCTTCGAGCTGCTGGCGACGGCGTTCGACCTTGCCCTTGGTGAAGTTCTTGTCGCGATTGTTGACGGCTTTGAACTTCGAGCCGTCGATGGCGACGCTTGCCGTCGCGAGCAGCCCCATCTCGCGGCACAACTCGACGAACGTCGCGCAGACCTTCTTGAGTGGTTTGCCGTTGTCGCGGCGGAAGTCGGCGATCGTCTTGTGGTCGGGCACCAGCCGGCCGAGCAGCCACAGCAGCTCCAGATTACGCCCCGCTTCGCGTTCGAGCCGCCGGCTCGACTGCACGCGATTGAGATAGCCGTAGATGTAGAGTTTCAGGAGCGTCGCCGGATTGTAGCCGGGCCGCCCGGTCGCGGCGGGCTCGACGCCGTCGAAACCCATCTCGGCCAGATCGAGCGTATCGACGAACGCGTCGATCGCGCGCACCGGATTGTCCTCGTCGATCCAGTCGTCGAGGCACTCCGGCAAAAGCGTCGCCTGTCCCCGATCCGCACCCTCGACGAAGCGCCCCATGATCGCCCCCCCAATTCGCGAGGAGAATCATACCCGACTCGCCCTTTCCACA
>Ga0182740_1001679_pt1 | contig 14497 bp, 13 predicted proteins | sample eDN5th37CKraftBY_FD_128872 | JGI IMG/M metagenome (GOLD analysis project Ga0182740, IMG submission 128872) | Enriched backyard soil microbial communities from Emeryville, California, USA - eDNA 5th pass 37_C Kraft BY (version 2) (version 2) | ecosystem: Environmental > Terrestrial > Soil >...
CGGACATCGGCTCGTCCAGCAGCATCAGTTCGGGATCGAGCGCGAGCGTGGTCGCCAGCTCCAGCGCCCGGCGCCGGCCGTAGGACATTTCGATCGCCTTGATCCCGGCGTAGCTTTCGAGGCCGACCTCGGCGAGGAGGGCGCGGGCGCGATCGTCCATCTCGTGCAGAATGCGGTCGCTGCGCCAGAAATAGAAGCCGTCGCTGCGCTTGCGCTGCAAGGCGATGCGCACATTCTCCAGCGCGGTGAGCTGGCCGAACACCGCCGAGATCTGGAACGAACGCACCATGCCGAGGCGCGCCACGGCGGCCGGCTCCGTGCGGGTGATGTCCTGGCCCTTGAACAGGATGCGGCCGGTGGTGGGTTGCAGGAACTTGGTGGCGAGATTGAAGACGGTGGTCTTGCCGGCGCCGTTCGGGCCGATCAGCGCGTGGATCGTGCCCGGCTTCACATCGAGCGTCAGGTGGCGGACCGCAGAGAAGCCAAGAAAATCCTTCGACACATCGTCAAGCCGGAGGATGGGCGCGGCGTCGGCGGCATCTGCCCGCAGCCCGGGCGCGACCGGGGCGGCATGAGCGGTGTTCTGCGCGGCGAGAGCATTCGGATCGGACGGAGGTTCGCGGGGAGGCTGGGACACGGGCACACCTGAAATGCCGCTCCCGCCGTCACGATGGCGGCGGGAGCGTATGCATTGACGCGTTATTTGCCGGCGAGCGCGGGGCAGCCGCCGTCCTTCAGCGGACGGAAGACGTCCTCACCCTTGAGCTTGCTCACAACTTTCGTCAGGTCCCATTCGCCCTTCGACTCGCCGGGCGTCTTGATCTGCGTCAGCGCGACGCTATGGACCATGCGCCCGTCCGGCCGCAGGAAGCCGTCGCGGGTGAACACATCGTCCACCTTCATCTCACGCATCTTGGCGATGACCACCTTGGAGTCCGTGGAATTGGCGGCCTCGACGGCTTTCAGATAGCTGCGCGCCGCGGAGTAGACGCCGACCTGGAACGAGCCGGGGAAGACCTTGCGGCGCTGGATGAACGTGTCGACCCATTTCTTGGTATCGGCATCGTCGCCGACCACCCACGGATTGACGTTATAGGCGCCCTGGGCGGTTTCGAGTCCCATGGCCCGGATCGACAGCGGGCTGTCGAGGCCGAAGCCGACGACCTTGCCCTTGAGGCCGAATTCGCGGATCGCCTTCAGGCCGTTGATGGTGTCGTCGCCGCCGTTGTTTAGCGCGATCACGTCCGCGCCGGAAGCCTGTGCCTGAAGCACATAGGACGAGAAATCGTTGCTGCCGATCGGGTGTTTCACGGAGCCGACCACGGAGGCGCCGGCCTTTTCAAGCGCGCTCCGCACGCCGGCTTCCAGCGCGGCGCCGAAGGCATAGTCGGCGCTGATGAGGAACCATTTCTTGCCGAGCTGCGGCACGGCAGCGCCGGCCGCGGCGCCGAGTTCGTAGGTGTCGTAGACCCAATGCACGCTGTTGTCCGGCGCGCAGGCCTTGCCCGTGAAGTCGGCCGAGCCGGCGCCCGCGAGCAGGATCGCCTTGTTCTTCTGCTTGGCGATGTCGAGCACCGCGAAAGCCACGGCGGAATTGACGAGTTCCGCAATCACGTCGACCTTGTCCACATCGAACCAGCGGTTGGCGATGGAAGCGCCGATGTCGGGCTTGTTCTGATGGTCGCCGGCGATGACTTCGATGGGCTTGCCGTGGATCTGGCCGCCGAATTCTTCGACGGCCATCTTGACCGCCTCGACGGAGCCATGGCCAGTCCCCGATTCATAGAAGCCGGAGAGATCGGTCAGTACACCGATCCTGATCTTGTCCCCTGCGATCTGCGCAGAGGCCGTTGAAGATAGCAACGAAAGCGCCGCCGCAAGCGCGAGTCCAGCCCTGATCATGACGTTTTCTCCCTCTGAACCAGCCGACTCTGCTGGCCGATCTGATATTAATTATAGCGTATAACGATTTTGACCCGAGTCAATTGGCTCGGGATTCACGGGCGGCATCGATCGGCGTATTGAAAGATGCTGAAACTGGAATGAATTTTGTGAGGCCATGAGGCGTTGCAAGGTTGACGAATCTGTTGCCTGCTTCGGCCCAGTCAGAATGGGGCGACCATGACCAGGAAGGGGAGGCGGCTGGCTGCCGATGCCGGCGATACGTCGGCGGAGGTTGATTTCGGGCAGTTGTCCCAATCCCTCGGCTATGCCCTGCGGCGCGCGCAGCTCGCGGTCTTCAAAAACTTTCGCGACACTTTCGCGAGCCTGGATGTCACTCCGGCCCAGTATTCCGTGCTGCTCGTGATCGGACGCAACCCGGGCCTCAAGCAAACGCAGGTCAGCGACGCGCTCAATATCAAGCGCGCCAATTTCGTGGCGCTCATCGATGCGCTGGAGCGCCGCGGCCTTGCTGAAAGAACCGCCGCAACCGACCGCAGGTCCTATGCGCTCTATCTCACGGCGAGCGGCAGGAAGCTGCTCAAGACTCTGGACGCATTGAACGCCGTTCATGAAGACAAGGTTGCCGCCTCCATCGGGCAGGAGCGGCGCGCACAGCTTCTCGCGCTTCTCTCTGCGCTCACGGCGCCGCTGGACGGCGGCGAGATCGACGACGAGAGCGAGATGGGCACGGCGGGATGATGACAGCCGGCGCGGCGGCTGCGGGCGGCGCGCGGGATTGCGGCAATCCGACCTTGACGCCGGCGCTGCCGATCGGCTTTGAAGCATCATGCTCTCCGCGGCCGGGTGCAGGCGCCGCCTGCCGGGGCTTCCAGGGTTCCGGCAAGGCATGAGGCTTTGCGCCGGGCAACGACAAGCGGATCGGCTGACAGGGAGAACGCGATGAACATCCAGCCAGACCTTCACTCCGGCAGCCAGCAAATCACGGGATTTCTCCAGAAGGCGCATTGCCATCTGATCGACGGGGAATGGATCGAGCCGGCTTCGGGGAAGCGGTTCGACGTGTTCAATCCCGCGACCGGCCAGGTCATCGCGCGGGTGGCGGAGGGGAACGCCGGGGATGTTGACCGCGCCGTGCGCGCCGCGCGCAGGGCTTTCGACGACGGGCCGTGGTCGCGCATGTCTCCATCCGAGCGGTCCCGGCTGCTGCTGCGGCTTGCCGATGCCCTGGAGGACGCCACGGACGAATTCGCCCTGCTCGACACGCTGGACAACGGCATGCCGATCACCATGGCGCGCGGGATCAATGTCGCCGGCTCGGTGGACCGCCTGCGTTACTACGCCGGCTGGGCGACCAAGCTCTCCGGCGAGACGCTGGCGATGGCGGGACAGAACCCGCACCTGTTCCATTCTTTCACGCTGCGCGAGCCGGTCGGCGTCGCGGGCCTGATCGTGCCCTGGAACATGCCGCTGCTGATGGTCGCCAGCAAGGTGGCGCCGGCGCTGGCGGCGGGATGCACCGTCATTCTCAAGCCCGCCGAGCAGACCCCGCTGTCGGCGCTGCGGTTCGGAGAACTGGTTCAGGATGTCGGCATTCCGGCCGGCGTCGTCAACATCGTCACCGGCTTCGGGGAGACCGGCGCGGCGCTGGTGGACCATCCGGGCGTGGACAAGATTTCCTTCACCGGTTCCGCCGAGGTCGGCAAGCAGATCGTCCGGGCCTCGACGAGCAATCTCAAGCGGGTCACGCTGGAACTGGGCGGCAAGTCGCCCGTGGTCGTTTTCCCCGACGCGGATGTCTCGACCGCGATCGCGGGTGCATCGCGCAGCATCTTCTCGAACACCGGGCAGGTCTGCGCGGCCGGCTCGCGCCTGTTCGTGCATGAGCGGCTGTTCGATCAGGTCGTGGACGGCGTCGCCGACACGGCAAGCCGGATGAAGATCGGACCCGGCATCGATCCCGCGACGGAGATGGGGCCGGTCATTTCTCAGGACCAGCTCGATCGGATCAACGGTTATGTCCGCGCCGGCCGGGACGCTGGCGCCACCGTGATCGCGGCCGAGGCGGGGAGCGCAGGCCCCGGATATTTCGTTCAGCCCACGGTGCTGACCGGCACCACGCCGGAGATGTCCGTGCGCCGGGAGGAAATCTTCGGGCCGGTCCTGTGCGCCATGTCGTTCTCCGACGACGATCTCGACGCCATCGCCCGCGAGGCCAACGATACGGACTTCGGCCTTTCGGCGCTCATCTTCACCCGCGACCTTTCCGTCGCGCACAAGATGGCGAAGAAGATCCGGGCGGGAACCGTCCGCATCAATGGCGGCGGCCTTGATCCGAACATTCCCTTCGGCGGCTTCAAACAGTCCGGCTGGGGTCGCGAGAGCGGCCGCGAAGGTATCGAAGCCTTCACCGAGATCAAGTCCGTCACGATCGGGCTCTAGCCGCGGCGGGGAACGCCGCGCGTGCCGATTGTTGCGGTGATGTCATGACATGCGATGAAGCTGGCTTGCCGCAATGGCGAGACAGCCTCGCAAATTGGAGTTCAGAGAGATGTCCCGGATCAAGATCCTCGACCGGTCGGAGATGACCGAAGAACAGGCGCGCGTCTATGACAGCGCCGTCGCTTCCGGCAGCCCCCTCGGCGGACCGTATTATGCCTATATCCGTCTACCGTCGCTGTTCGAGGGCGCGCAGGGCCTGCGCGAGGCGTTTGCCGGGACGCCGCTCTCGCGCCGCGAACAGCAGGTTGTGAACCTTGTCGTCGCCCGGCATTTCAGCGCGCGCTACCCCTGGTTCGCGCAGGTGCGGGCCTCGTTGCAGGCCGGCATACCGGAGGCGGCGATCAAGGCCATCAATGCGGGCGAGACGCCGGACCTGCCGGACGCTGCCGAGGCCATGTGCTATGCGGCCGCCCGGGAGATGCTGGACCGCAAGACGCTTTCGGACGAGACCTATGCGCAGGCGCTGAAGGTGCTGGGGCAGGACAGGCTGATCGCGATGACCGCCGCCACCGGCAGCTTTGCGATGACGTGCCTCACGGCCAATGTTTTCGACATCCCCGCCCCGGCGGACGATCCGATGCCGCTCGCGAGCTAGGGCATTTCTGGCTTTGATGGAATCAAAGCCAAAGCTCCAGTTTTGTTGTGACGCGTATTCCTGCACGCCGCCGTCCCCGCTTCGCCCGAAAACGCTTTGGCGTGCAATCGGGTCCGGCGTGCAATCGGCGGTGTGCAGTCGGCGGTTTGCGTCATAGGGCGCGAAGCCGCCGCAGTCTGCGATACGCCTGAGGGCGATGTTGCCACACGACCATATACGGCTGCTTGAGGAATTCACGCTGCCTGCGCCGCTCTCCAGTGTGATCCGGGTCCGGCAGCGGCCGAACTGCGGGCAGCGGCCGCGACACCCATGTTGTTATTTTTAGAACCTTTCTTGTCTTTTATGAACGCCCGCCAGAGACACGACCGATCCATTCGCGGGTGCGAGCTGATTTGATCGGACAATTTTACGGTTGAATAGAATGTGGGCTTGAATTCCCTGCGACCGCCCTGCCATGCTGTGAGAGCAGGATCGGAATGACTGATCTTGTCATGTTTTTTGACGCGTCATTCAGAGGCGGAAAAAATGAACAGAATGAAGTTGTCGCTCGGCGTTGCGGTTTCGCTCGCCACAGCAGCGTTGATCTGGGGCGGGGGCGCACAGGCTCAGCAGAAGAAGCTCACGGTCGGCGTCGTGCTGCCGCTGTCCGGAACCTATGCGGATCAGGGCCGGCATTACGAGGATGGCATGAAGCTTTATCAGAAGCTTCATGGGAACACGGCCGCCGGCGTTCCGGTCGAGATGGTCGTGCGCGACGATCAGGGCCCCGGCTCTGGCGACCTTGCCCGCCGCCTGACCCAGGAACTGATCGTGCGCAACGGCGCCGATGTCATCCTCGGCTACAGCTTCACACCCACCGCAATGTCGGTTGCAACGCTGCTGAATGAGGCCAAGAAGCCGGCCATTCTCGTCAACGCCACCGGCGCTGCGGTGCTGCCGCGTTCGGAATATTTCGTCCGCGTCTCGATCACCGCCGCGCAGTTCGCCGAGCCGCTGGCGCGCTGGGCGCTCAAGAACAACATCAAGACGGTCTACACTCTGGTGGCGGATTTCGCGCCCGGCATCGAAATGGAAGGCGCCTTCAAGAAGGTCTTCGAGGGAGGCGGCGGCAAGATCGTCGGCGGCGCGCGCACGCCCGTTTCGGCGATGGAATATTCGCCGTTCCTGCAACGGGCGATCGAGGCCAAGCCGGAAGCCATCTTTGCCTTCAACCCTGGCGGAGACGTTTCGGTGGCCTTCATGAAGCAGGCGAAGGAGCGCAACCTTGCCAAGGCCGGCATCAAGCTCATCGTCAGCGGCGACGTGGTGGACGAGAGCATGCTCGCCGCCATGGGTGATGCGGTGGACGGCGTCGTGTCCTCGCTGAACTACCAGCCGGACCTGAAGAACCCGGCCAACGAGAAGTTCCTGAAAGGCTTCCATGACATGATGGGGGCGAATGCGGTGCCCAGCGCGCGCACCGTGCAGGGCTACGACGGCATGGCGCTGATCTATCAGGCGCTGGAAAAGACCGGCGGCAAGACCGACGCGGATTCCCTCCTCGCCGCTCTCAAGGAAGCCAAGGTCGACAGCCCGCGCGGCCCGATCTCCATCGATCCCAAGACCCGCGACATCGTGCAGAACATGTATATCCGCCGCGGTGTTCAGAAGGACGGGAAGTGGGTCAACGCCACGGAAGAAACCTTCGAGAACATCAAGGGGACGGCAAACTAAGGCGAACTGACTCATGGCCGGAATCGTCTCCGTCATCGTCGATGGCATCGCCTATGGGATGCTTCTGTTCCTGTTCTCCATCGGCCTGTCGGTGACGCTTGGCCTGATGCGCTTCATCAACCTCGCTCACGGCGCCTTCGCGATGTTCGGCGGCTATGTGGCGGTGACCCTGATGAACGGCTATGGCGTTCCCTTCCTCCTGCTCCTGCCGGTCGCGTTTCTCGCGACCGGCCTGTTCGGCGCCGTGGCGGAAAAGCTTGTGATCCGGCATGTCTATCCCATGCCGGAATTGCAGCAGGTGCTGTTCTCCATCGGCCTCGCCTTCGCAGCGGGCGCCGTGGCGAACATCATTTTCGGACCGCAGCAGCAGCCCATGCTGCTGCCGGGCTGGCTGTCGCAGCGCATTTCCGTGCTCGGCCTCGACATCACCGGCTATCGCATCTTTCTGATCGGCGCAGGGCTCGTGGCAGCCGCTGCGCTGATCGCCCTGTTCAACTACACGCTTTATGGCGCCAGGGTGCGCGCGGCGGTCGACAGCCGGCGCACCGCCGAAGGCATGGGTATCAACGTCTCACTGCTGTTCTCGCTGACATTCGGCCTCGGCGCGGCCTTCGCGGGCCTCGGCGGCGCGCTGGCCGTCGGCTTTCTCGGCCTCGATCCGACCTTCCCGCTCAAATATCTGGTCATCGTCCTGATGGTCGTGGCGATCGGCGGGCCGGGGTCGATTGCCGGGTCTTTCGCCGCGGCGATCTTCATCGGGGTGATCGATGCCCTGTTCAAATATTTCGTGCCGGAGATCGGCGGTTTCGTCATCTATGCGGTGCTGGTGGTGATGATGGTGTTTTTCCCCAAGGGTCTCGCGGGAGGGCGCACGGCATGAGCGGCGTCACCAGCAGCATCATGCGCATCGGCATCGGCCTGCCGCTCTTTCTGGTCGCGGTGGCGAGCTACTTCCTGTTTCCCGGCCAGCTCGGCCTGATCGCGCATCTGTTCATTCTGGCGATCTTCGCCCTGTCCTACGATCTGTTGCAGGGCCATGCCGGCGTCGTGTCGCTCGGCCATGCGGTGTTTTTCGGCATCGGCGCCTACACGACGGCCATTCTCGGCAAGCATGGCGTGTCCGATCCGCTCGTCGTCCTCGTGCTCGCCTTTCTCGTCAGCGGCGCGGTGGCCGGGCTGCTCACCCGCATCGTCGTGGTCGGCAACGACCTGACGCGGCTGCTGGTGACGCTGGGCATCGGCTTCCTGTTCTTCGAGGCGGCCAACAAGGCCAACTGGCTGACCGGCGGCGCGGACGGCATGCCCGACTTCGAGGTCGGCCGGCTGCTGGGGCTCTATTCATTCGATTTCATGGGCAAGACGGCGTTCTGGTACACGCTCGCCGTATTGGCCGTCGTGTATCTCTTTCTGCTGCTGGTCACCTCGTCGCCCTTCGGCGTCGCGCTGCGCGGCATCCGCGAGAATGTCCGCCGGATGCACGCCATCGGCGCGCCGGTGAACCGCCATCTGGCCGTCACCTACATCATGTCCGGCGCCATCGCCGGCGTCGCCGGCGCGCTGCTGGCGCAGACCAGCCGCTTCGCCTCGCTGGACATGCTCGGCTTCGAGCGGTCGGCCGAAGTGATGATGATGGCGACCCTCGGCGGCACCGGCAGCATTCCCGGCGTGGTGCTGGGCGCTGCGACCTTCGGCTATCTCAAGGACATGCTGTCCGTCATCAGCCCGAAATACTGGCATCTCGGCATCGGGATCGTGCTGATGCTGTCCGTCTTCGTTCTGCGCAGCGGCATCGCCGGCGCGCTCGCTGGCCTCGCCCGCCGCATGGAGCGCCGCACATGACGACGGCCATCGAGACCTCCGGGCTGACGGTCCGGTTCGGCAATTTCACCGCTGTCGGCGACGTGTCGCTGACCGTGGCGGCCGGCGCGCGCCATGCGCTGATCGGCCCGAACGGCGCCGGCAAGACCTCGCTGGTTCATGCCCTCACCGGCGCGATTCCGGCTTCCTCCGGAACCGTGCGTATCGGCGGCGAGGATGTCACCCATCTGTCGCAGGCCGCGCGGGTGCGCCATGGCCTTGCGCGCACCTTCCAGATCAACCAGTTGTTCCGCGGCCTCACCGTGCTGGAGAACGTGACGCTCGCCATCTTCGAGCGCGAGCGCAAGACCCGCGCCTTCTGGCGGCTCGCCGCGTCGGACAAGGCGGTGATCGACGAGGCCCGTTCGCACCTCGCCTTCGTGCATCTCGACGCGCTGGCGGAGCGGCCGGTCCATTCGCTGCCCTATGGCGCGCAGCGCCTGATCGAGATCGCCATCGCGCTGGCGACCAAGCCGCGCGTGCTGGTGCTGGACGAGCCGGCGGCGGGCGTGCCGGCGGCGCAGAGCGAAGCCATCTTCGAGCGCATCCACGCCTTGCCGCGGGACCTGACGCTGCTGTTCGTGGAGCACGACATGGGGCTGGTGTTCCGCTTCGCCGAGCGCATCACCGTGCTGGTCGGGGGCCAGATCATGACGGAAGGAACGCCGGCGGAAATCTCCGCCGACGACCGGGTGCGGCAGGTCTATCTGGGACGACGGGGGCATCATGCCGCTGCTTGAAATCCAGGGCCTGTCCGCCGGCTATGGCGAAGCCATCGTCATCGAGAATCTCGATCTTGCGCTCAGCGAAGGCGAGGGGCTCGCCGTGCTCGGCCGCAACGGTGTCGGCAAGACGACGCTGATGCTGGCCATCATGGGCCATGTCCGCCGCTTCGCCGGCGTGCTGCGCTGGGACGGCGCGGATTTCAGCGGGCTGGCGCCGTATGAGCGGGTCCGGCTCGGGCTCGGCTGGGTGCCGCAGGAGCGCGATATCTTCCCGTCGCTGACGGTGGATGAAAATCTGCTGGTGGCGCGCCGCCCGGGCCGGTTCGACCTGCGGCAGGTTTACGAGCTGTTTCCGCGCCTCGCGGAGCGCCGCCGCAACATGGGCGACAAGCTTTCCGGCGGCGAGCAGCAGATGCTCGCCATCGGCCGCACGCTGATGACCAATCCGCGCATGCTGCTGCTGGACGAGCCGTTCGAGGGGCTCGCACCGGTCATCGTCGAGGAGCTGGAGGAGACGCTGCGCCGCTTGCGGGCGGACAGCGGCTTTGCCACGGTGCTGGTCGAGCAGCATGCCGAGGACGCCTTGCGGCTGAGCGACCGCGCCATCGTGCTGGACCGTGGCCGCATCGTGCTGGAAGGACGTTCGGACGAGCTGCTCGCCGATTTTGGAAAAGTGCAGGCGCTGATCACCGTCTGATCGCGCAGGAGAGGGAGATTGCCGATGGCCGACAGCGCCTTGCTCAAGGACACCATCGCGGAGATGACCGCCGCGCAGCTCAAGGAGGCCGCAGCCCGCAAGGCCGTGGCGCTGCTGCCTGTCGGCGTCATCGAATGCCATGGGCCGCATCTGCCGCTCGGCACCGACGCCTTCATCGCGCTGGAACTGTGCCGCCTCACGCGCCGCTACATGGCAGAGGCCGGCCGCGAGGCCGTGATCGCCCCGCCGTTCTACTGGGGTATCAATGGCATTCTCGCCGAATTCACCGGCTCCTTCCGCATTCGTCCAGAAACCTCGGCCATGCTGCTGACGGACGTGGTCGAGTCGCTGGTCGGCAATGGCTTCGAGGATGTGCTGATCGTCAGCCATCATGGCGACCGCGTCCACAACGAGATGATCCGGGATGTGCTGACGGCGCTGCATGCCAAGGGGCGCACCGGCGCGCGCTGGCTCTATGCGCCGTTCCGCTGGCGGATGTATGAGCGCATCGGCCTCACCGGCAAGGAGCCGATCTGGGTGCCGTGGGAGCCGGTGCCGGCGCTGGAGGATTTCAAGCTGACCGGCATTCTCGGCGTCCATGCCGACGAATACGAGACCGCCGCCATCGTGCGTTATTTCCCGGACACGGTGGACTATGGCGCGCTGCGCGGGCTGGAGCCGACCCGCCTGACCATCGAGGACCTTCAGGAGTGGCGCAAGGGCGCCGAACAGGCACGTCGCCTGACGCCGGATGGCTATTTCGGCGCGCCGAACCCGGTCGATCCCGATCTCTGGCGGCACTATGACGAGACCGCCAAGGTGATGGCCGCGGCAGTCGCCGCGAATTGAGCGGCTGATTGCACGGGCGGCTCCGGATATGCACCCGGCTGGCTCTCACCGGCCAGGTGCGGCCCGGCCATCGGTCGTCGCCGTAAGGGAAGATCGCGGAGCGGATCAAAGTGCGAGCCAGCGCAGTTCGGGACTGTGCCGATATTCCGAAACGACTTCCCGCGCCATGGACTTCAGAAAATCGGAGACCTTGTCGGGAACGTCTTTCCTGACGACGAAGTTCATGGTGACCGTGATTGCGGGTGACGTGATTTCACGCCCACGCATGGCGCCGGACCTGAGCGCATCGCGTAACGTCGAAAACAGCACGATGACGGCGGTGCCGTGCCGCGTCATGACGCCTTTCTTCAGAAAGACATCGTCGATCTCGGCGCTGATGTTCAGCGGGACCTTTTCGCTTGCGGCCGCGGCCTCCACGCTTCGCCGGAAAACCTGCGAACGGCTGTCGAGCAGCAGAGGAAACTCCGTCAGCCGCCTGAAGGGTATGGGTCTGGATGTGTTGCCGATAACGCCTGCCGGCCCGACGAGGAAAAGCGGCTCCCGATAAAGAGGCAGCCGGGAGACGGCCCGCTTGGCGGGAGGCTCGAAGCAGAAAGCCGCCGCGAGTTTGCCCTCCATGACATCCGCGAAAATGTCCGAGCTGTGGCCCTGCTTGAGAGTGATCTCCAGCCGAGGCTGGGCCTTGCATAGCTCGATGAATCGAGGCGCCAGCATTTCGCCGACCGAGGGCGTAACACCGATGGCCAACTGGCCGGCGATCTCGTCCCGGAAGGATCGCATTTTACTTTCGGCGTCGTGCAGGAGCGCGAATATCTGTTCGACCTGACCTGCGAGTTCGACGCCGGCAGGCGTTGGCCGGACCCCGCGGGAATGGCGGATCAGCAATTCGACGCCGATCAAATCCTCAAGTTTCCGGATCTGATGGCTGAGCGCAGGCTGGGACAGATACAGCGCGCGGCTGGCGGCCAGAAAGCTGCCGGTCTGAACAACCGTCAGAAAATATCTGAGCGCACGCAGATCCGCCAAAGCCGTCATGAGCCGACGATATTAGAAATATTTATATCAGTCTATAAAATTCGGTATTTGTCTGCCTGTCGGGAAGACTTCTAAAGAAAGCCCGATCCCGAAGGCGGCGCGGAGCCGGCATCGGGACGCGGGAGGAGCTGTGCTGGATAGCAGGGCCGCAGGCGCCCGGCGTTTCGCCGGAAAGGTGTGCATCGTCACGGGAGCGGGGCAGGGCATTGGGCGCGCGACTGCCAAGCGCCTCGGGGCCGAAGGCGGATCGATCGTGGTCGTGGATCACATCGAGGATACCGCCAGGGAAACCGTGGCGATCCTGTCGGAAGCGGGCGTGGATGCGCGTGCCGTCATCGCCGATCTGACGCGCTATGCAGCATGCGAGACGCTGATGGGCGAGGTTGTCGCGGAGAGCGGCAGGATCGACGTGCTGATCAACGTGGTTGGCGGAACGATCTGGTGGCAGCCTTACGACCTCTATAGCGAGGAGCAGATCGAACTGGAGCTGCAACGCTCGCTCTATTCCGCTCTCTGGTGTTGCCGGGCGGCGCTGCCCCATATGATTTCCGCCAAATCCGGCGCGATCGTCAATCTCAGTTCACAGATCGTGGAAGGTGGTCTGTACCGGACGCCTTATGCGGTATCGAAGGGCGGTGTCGAAGCGCTCACCCGCTCGCTGGCTGTCGAGAACGCGCGGCACAACATCCGCATCAACGCGGTTGCGCCCGGAAGCACGGCCATAGCGGACCGCGTGACGTCGCGCCTGCTCATCCGGCCGGGCGAAAGCGCGGAAGCGGCGCAGAATGCCGAAAGCTATCTCACGGAAGCGCGGCAGTTCGATCAGACGATCATGGGCCGGCAGGGCACGCCCGCGGAGCAGGCGGCCGCGATCGCCTTTCTCGCCAGCGACGACGCCTCGTTCATCACCGGCCAGATCCTGGCCTGCACGGGCGGTGTGTGACGACCTGACACGAAAATCAGAACGACAACTCTACTGGGAGAGAGACCATGGAAATTCAGAACCGTCGCCGCCGAAGCCTTCTGCTGGCCGCCGCCATCCTCATTGTGAGCGCTCCGGCGTCTATACATGCGGAAGAAGCCTATCCGAGCCGTCAGATCACGGTCGTGAACGGGAATGCGGCCGGTTCGGGGCCGGACATCATCGCGCGCCACTTCTCGGAAGCCGTTCGCCATAAATCGGGGCAGACCGTCATTGTTGAAAACAAGGTGGGGGCGCTGACGAATATCGCTTCGCAGCGCGTGGCGCAGGCCAGGCCGGACGGCTACACGGTGCTCATGGGTTCGGGCAGCTCGGCCTTTGCGATCAATTCGGCGATCTTCAAGAGCCTGCCGTTCGATCCGCTTGTCGATTTCGATCCCATCACGTCCACCATTACGACGCCTTTCGCCTTTGCCGTTGCTGAAAATTCCAAGATCGGGAGCTTTGCCGAACTGGTGAAGATGATCCGGGAAAAGAAGGGCCGTGCGCTGTTCGGATATCCGAACAGCATTTCTCTGGCGGCGGCCGAGCTTCTCAAGCACAGACTCAACCTCGAAGCTGTCGGCGTTGCCTTCAAATCCATTCCGGACACCCATGCCGCACTGGCGGCCGGTGAAATCGACTTCTTCGTATCGGACCTGACCTTCCGTCGCGGAAAGCTGCTGGCGTTGACCACGGCGGAGCGCTCGCCGGTTGCAGAAGGTGTTCCGGGCGCCAGGGAGGTCGGGCTTGAAGACTTCGATCTCTATTCCTGGTTCGGCGTCTGGGCTCCGCGCGGCACGCCGGAGGATGTCAAGGCGAAGCTGGCGGGATGGATCGAGGAATCCGTGCGCAGCGAGGCGACGCGCGTGAAGTTTGCCGCGATGGGATATGTGCCCTGGCCCGGCGTGAACGGCGAGGCGTTCCGGACCTTCACTGCCGCAGAAATCAAAAAATGGAAAGCGATCGTCGAGATCGCAAAAATACCGACGCTCTGAAGCCCGTTTCCCAACCCAGGATTTTGCTATGCTGAAGGCCGAGGATAACGAACGTCTGGTGCGTGTGGGGCCGGGAACGCCCGCCGGCGAGCTGTTCAGACGCTACTGGCAGCCCGCGCTTCTTTCATCCGAGCTTCCTGAAGCGGACGGTGCGCCGGTGCGGGTGCGTATTCTGGGAGAGGATCTCGTTGCCTTTCGCGACACCGAGGGCAAGGTGGGGCTCATCGATGCCTATTGCCGGCATCGGCGGGCACCGATGTTCTTCGGCCGCAACGAGGAATGCGGCATGCGCTGCGTCTATCATGGCTGGAAGTTCAACCGCCATGGCGAGTGCGTCGATATGCCGACGGAACCGCCGGGAAGCGCGCTGCGCGAAAAGGCAAGGATCAAGGCGTATCCCACAGCGGAAAAAGGCGGCCTGGTCTGGACCTACATGGGGCCGGCGGAACAGATGCCGCCGCCGCCGGACTATGAATGGCTTCGCGTTCCTGCAACCCATCGTCATGTGTCCAAGACCTATGAGGGATGCAACTATCTTCAGGGGCTCGAGGGAGGACTGGATACCGCCCATGTGTCTTATCTTCATCGCGACGACCGCAATGATGTGACGCGGCTTTCGCAGGAAGATGGCTCTCCGCGTCTCGATGTGGAAGTCACCGATTA
>Ga0182740_1001680_pt1 | contig 14496 bp, 15 predicted proteins | sample eDN5th37CKraftBY_FD_128872 | JGI IMG/M metagenome (GOLD analysis project Ga0182740, IMG submission 128872) | Enriched backyard soil microbial communities from Emeryville, California, USA - eDNA 5th pass 37_C Kraft BY (version 2) (version 2) | ecosystem: Environmental > Terrestrial > Soil >...
CGAATGCACGATGAGATTGCCGGCAGCCCGATCGGCCTTGAGGTCCACGCGGGCCACGATCTTCTCACCGAGCACGAAAGGCAGGCAGTAATAGCCGAATTCCCGTTTCTCGACTGGTGTGTAGATCTCGATCCGGTAGCGGAAATCGAACAGGCGTTCCGTGCGGGTGCGCTCCCAGACGATGGGATCGAAGGGCGATACGAGGGCCCTGGCTTCGACGCGGCGTGGCACCTTGGCCTGAGGGTCGAGATAAACCGGCCCGTTCCAGCCCTCGACCGTGACAGGAACGAGATCCCCGGCCTCCACCAGTTCGGGAATGCGGGCCTTCGCATCCTGCGGCTCCAGGCGGAAATAGTCGCGCAGGCAGCGCTCGGTGGCGATGCCGAGCGAGCGGATGGAGAGCCGCAGCAACTCGCGCTGCGCTTCTTCCACCGAAGGTGTCGGGGCGTTCAGGACGTCAGAGGGCAGAACCCGCTCCGGCAGGTCGTAGATCCGCTCGAAGCCGCGCCGCGTGGCGGTGGTGACCTCGCCGGCCCAGAACAGCCACTCGAGGGCCCGCTTGCCATCGCTCCAGCCCCACCAGGAGCCCTGACCCTTATGGCCGCCGGACAGCTCGCCAGCCGCCATGGGGCCGTGCGCGGCGATCTCGCGGCGCACCTCCTCGATGAAGGCACGCTTTTCCCGCCCGAACCTGGCGAGCCCGCCATAGATGCCCTCGCCCCGCCGGGCGCGCGCCATCCGCCAGCGGAAGAGAGGATGCAGGTCGAGCCGGATCAGCGAGGCTTCGTGGCCCCAATACTCGAAGGTCTCCCGCTTCCTGGCGTGATAGGAAGCTTTCTCGAGCAGGTCGCGGTCATAGGGGCCGATCCGCGAGAAGAGCGGCATGTAATGGGCCCGGACCAGCACGTTGACCGAATCGATCTGGAGCAGATGCGAACGCTGCAGCACGCGGCTCAAGTGCCGCTTCGTCGCCGCCGCAGGCCGCGCTTCGTGAAGCCCTTGGGCGGCGAGCGCGATGCGTCGGGCCTGGGCAAGGCTGAGTTTGGTGCGGAATGCCATGGGCGAACAATACCGGAACGATATCGCCGGACGCCAGAGCCGAGACCGCAGGGGCATCCGGAACGAGGTTGAACCTGTGGATGGCTGCCCCGCACCGAAGGCCGGCATCTTTCGATTCTGCAAAAATGTTCCATCCTGCTGAGAGTGTTCTTGCATTTCAGCAAGATCGGCTTGGCACCCCGCAGGGTCGCAAGGGCCCTGGGCCGTCTCTATCTTCATCCCAACATTGATGGAGACAGCACCATGAAGCTGACCGGGATTCACCATTTGACGGCTGTCACGGCCGACGCGCCGGGCAACCATGCCTTCTACACGCAGTCCCTGGGCCTGCGTCTCGTCAAGAAGACCGTGAACCAGGACGATGTGAGCGCCTATCATCTGTTCTATGCGGACGGAAAGGCTTCTCCCGGCACCGACATCACCTTCTTCGACTGGCCGGTCGAGCGCGAGCGGCGCGGCACGCACAGCATCTCGCAGACGGCCCTGCGCGTGAACGGCGAGCGGGCGCTGCAATGGTGGAAGGATCGCTTCGGCGGCCTCGGCATCCGCAGCGAGTCCATCGTGGAACGTGACGGCAGGCTCAGCCTCGACTTCGAGGATTTCGAGGGGCAGCGCCTCAGCCTCGTCGACGATGGAGGACAGGGTGAGGCGCATCCGTGGGAGCGCAGCCCCGTGCCGGTCGAGTACCAGATCCGGGGCCTCGGTCCGATCCGGATCAGCGTGCCGAAGCTCGAGCGGACGGCTCGCGTTCTGACGGAAGCGATGGATATGCGCGCCGCTCGCGAGTACCGCGTCGGCGATACGCCGGTTCACGTGTTCGAGATGGGCGAGGGCGGTCCGGCGGCGGAGCTGCACGTCGCGGTGGAGCCCGGCCTGTCTCCGGCCCGGCCCGGTGCGGGCGGCGTGCATCATGTGGCCTTCCGGACGCCGAACGAGCAGACCTACCAGGAATGCTGGGAGCGGCTGCAGTCCCTGAGAGCGCCTTCCAGCGGTCCGGTCGACCGGTACTATTTCCAGAGCCTGTACTTCCGCGAGCCGAACGGGATCCTGTTCGAGATCGCCACGGACGGCCCGGGCTTCGCCACGGACGAGCCCATGGACAAGCTCGGCGAACGCTTGGCCTTGCCGCCCTTCCTGGAGCCGCGGCGGTCACAGATCGAAGCGGGTCTCAAGCCGCTCTGACGGAGGCGCTTCCGTCGGAACGAACAAAGGTTGGAAGCCGCCTCGCATCACCTTGCGGGGCGGTTTTGCTTTATATGGCTCGATAGGTTTAAACACCGTTACGTTCGGATAACCATTACAAGATAACGATGGCGGTTTCGCCGCTTTTACTTCCGTAGCGGAGTTGTATAACGATTTGATCAAATTTATGTGTTTCTATCGCTTATATTTGGTATTCCGTAGGGGATCTGCATGCACGGCGCCAAGATGAGAATGGGCCTGCTGGGAACGTTTGTTGCGTTCCTGGGAATCATGAGTGCGGCTTATGCCGCCTCGCTGGCGGTTCCGAAGGAGCGGCCGATCCTGACGATCTCGGGCAAGATCGGCGTCACCAACAAGGACGGTACGGCCCAGTTCGACCGTGGAATGCTGGAAGCCCTCGGGCTCGTCACGATCGAGACGACGACGCCCTGGTACGAGGGAAAGGTCAAGTTCGAAGGCGTCCTGCTCGACCAGCTGATGAAGCAGGTCGGAGCCAAGGGAGAGAGCGTGTCCGTCATCGCGCTCAACGATTACGCCACCGAGATCCCGATCGCGGATTTCGCCAAATACAATGTCATCCTCGCCATCAAGCGAGACGGAGAATATATGCCTGTCCGGGACAAAGGTCCGCTGTTCATCGTGTATCCTTACGACAGCAAGCCCGAACTGAAGACTCAGACCTATTACGCCCGTTCGGCCTGGCAGGTTGCCAAGATCGAAGTGAAGTAGCAGCAGACCGGCAGGTCTCGGAGGCCTTACGCATTTGTCCCTGCGCACCTTCAAAGCGATTATTGCAATCGTCATCGGCGGCTTTCTGATCGCCGGCATCTACATTTCGGTGCTGGTTGTTCAGCGCCAGGGGGCATTGCAGCAGATCTCTGTCTACAACCCGGCCTGGGAGGCAGGACAAGCCGCCTCCGAATTCATTCGCCTCGAGCATCGCCTGTCCGAGTTCGGCAAGCCCGGAACGGATGTCGACAAGGACGAAGTGGATCTGCGCTTCGATATTCTGCTCGGCAGGGCCCGGATGCTGAACGAGGGAAGCTTCCAGGATCTTCTTCAACGCAATCCCGACCATCAAGCAACGCTTCGGGCTTTCCAGGATACGCTTGCCGCAGCCCAGCCCCTGATCGCCGAGCTCGACACGAACCCGGCCGCCGCCCGACAGGCTCTCGACCTCCTGCGCCCCTTGGAAGGCAAACTCGCGCAGCTGGCATCCGTGGCGCACAACCACGGTGCGACGCTCGTTCAAAAAGATCAGGAGGAGCTGATCCGGCTCCACTGGGCCTTCTCCGGCATCGCGGCAAGCCTGATCCTTGTCGGGGTCGTCCTGATCTTCCTGCTCGACAAGCACAACCGCCTTCTGGGACGGGCCCATGAGGAGCTGCATGTCCTGGCCCATCAGGACGCTCTCACGGGCCTGCCCAATCGCGTGGTGCTGCGCAACGAGCTCGAGAACGCGCTCGTGCGCCTGAAGGCGAACGGACGCATGGTGTCCGTATCCTATCTCGACCTGGATCATTTCAAGGACGTGAACGACTCCTTCGGTCACGAAACCGGCGATGAGCTGCTCAAGGCCGTGGCCGAGCGTCTGCGGGCCTGCATTCCGGCCAGCGAAGGTTCGGTACGGAACCTGATCTCCCGGTTCGGGGGCGACGAGTTCGCCATCCTCCAGACAGGCATCCGTCGGCCCGAGGAATGCGCCGCGCTCGCATCGCGCATCGTCGAAGCCCTGCGCGAGCCGTTCAGCGTGAACGGGCAGGAGCTTTTCATCGGCACCAGCATCGGAATCGCGCTGGCTCAGAAGAACATGACTCCGAGCCAGATCCTGAAGCATGCGGATATGGCGCTCTATCACGCCAAGTCCGACGGACGGGGCACGTTCCGCTTCTTCGAGCCGGATATGGACGAGCAGCTTCAGGCGCGCCGCGCTCTGGAGGTCGACCTGCGCAAGGCAATGACCAGCGGCGAGTTCGAGCTGTTCTATCAGCCACAGATCAACATCCAGAAGAACGAGATCGGCGGCTTCGAGGCTCTCCTGCGGTGGCACCATCCGGAGCGCGGCCTCGTTCCACCGGCAGAGTTCATCCCGGTGATCGAAGATACCGGCCTCATCTCGCCCCTGGGCGACTGGATCATCGAAAAGGCCTGCAAGGAGGCCGCCACCTGGCCGGGCGAGATGCACGTGGCCGTGAATCTCTCGCCGATCCAGTTCCGCAATCGCGGTCTCGTGCAGAGCGTCAGCAACGCCCTGGCGTCGTCAGGGCTCTCTCCGCACCGACTGGAGCTGGAGATCACCGAGTCGGTCCTGTTGCAGGACAACGAAATGACCGTCTCGACGCTTCATCAGCTGCGCCGGCTCGGCGTTCGAATCGCGATGGACGATTTCGGAACCGGCTACTCGTCCCTGAGCTATCTTCGCAGCTTTCCGTTCGACAAGATCAAGATCGATCAGTCCTTCGTCCGTGAGATGTCCCAACGGGCGGATTGCCTGGCCATCGTGCAATCCGTCGCCAATCTCGGCGCCAGCCTGGGCATGCCGACCGTGGCCGAAGGCATCGAGACGGAGGATCAGCTGCGGCAGGTCCAGGCGGCCGGGTGTACCGATGCGCAGGGCTATTATTTCGGGCGCCCCAAGCCCGCGCGGGAGCTGGTCCATACGTTGGACGCCCTCAAGCACAAGGTCAGGGTCGCTTAGACCCAATGCTGTTTCGGGCGTTGAAGATGAGAGTCGGACACCGTCACGATTTTATGAGCGAAGCGGATGGGGCTAGGCACATTTTCCATTGCCTAAACGCAAAAACTCCGGATGAATCACTCTCAGGCAAGCTGCGCCTTTAGGTCAGCGACAAACGAGAATCGACGACGGGAGCAAGATGAATGAAGACATACTGCGAATTCACGTTCGAAGCCGCGCACTCGGTGACTCCCTATTCCGGGCTGCATGGACATACCTTCATCGTCAAGCTCACTTTCGGCGGCGCTGTCGACGAGGTTTACGGTTGGCCGGTCAACCTCTATGAGGTCGAGAATTACATCAAGGAAATCAAAGGCGAGCATGGCTCGGGCCTGGATCACGGCAATCTCGACCTCAATCCCGAGATCGGGATCGCGTCGCTCGAGAACGTGACGACTTATATCTGGCGGCTGGTGAAGAACCGCTTCCCGAACCTCGAAGAGGTCGAACTCCGGCGCGGCATGCCCGGATCCACGGAAGGCTGCATCTATCGCGGCGAAGCGCCGGGCGCCAGCAGCCTCGCAGCCTGAAAACATTCCGATTGTCACAATGAAAAAGCCGCCTCTTGAGGCGGCTTTTTCAGTTTGGATGAGGGCTGCCTTATGGGGTGTAGCCGAAGGAGTAGGAGATCGTCAGCCCGGCGCCGAACTGGTTCTCCGAACCGAAGCGCTTGACGATCGGGCTGTCGGCCGCGTCTCCGACCAGGCGCTTGTAGGTCACGAAGGCGGTCGTCGACCATTGCGGGGACCAGTCGTAGCTGATCGCACCCGTCGCACCCACCGAGGTGATGCCGCCCGACGGCCGGTAGGGTGTGACCTGTCCGTTCAGCGCCGCCTCGACGGGCGTCACGCCGAAATAGGTCTGCATGAACTCGCTGTCCCCGAGCGCGAGGCGGGGACCGACCGAGACCGTGAAGGCTCCAAATTTCTGAACCGCATCGAGGCCGAAATCGGCCACGAAGCCCTCGTGCCCACCGAAGCCGCGCCGGATCTCGGCGCGGGCCCGCAGGAATTCGAGCGGCCAGTATTCCACGAAAACGCCAGGCTCCACCGCCCAGTCGATCTTCTGCAGGCCGAAAAGCTCCCGGTTGTCCTGGAGGTAGCGCCCGCCCACGAAGCGACCCACCACGCCGACGCGGACGGCGGAATCCTCCAGGAACGAGAAGCTCAGGCCGTCGTCGGGAGCGCTGAAGCGCTCGACCGTGCCGGCCCGCCGGAAGCTCAGGGACGGATAGCCGATGAAGCTGGATTCGTCCGATCCCGGATAGGACGGTCCGACACGCAGGTTGCCCTTCACGGTGACGATCCAGCCCGTGGATTCCTGGATGGGCTCAGGTGAAAAGAACAGATCGGCCGCCTGAGCCGTGGTCGTGCCCGCCGTGAGGGCGGCGAGAACGGCGAGGGATGGGGCTGCGCGCATGACTCTTCCGATTGTAAATTCCATCCTGCCGTCGTGGCCGTAAACCGACGTAACGTCAAGCCTTGGCTTGGAGCTATGGTTTCGCGTTCGTGACAGGCCGGCGCGAGGAAGAACTTTCCCGAGTTTCGGCGGTTGAACGAAAGACAGAATGTTGCAAGGGAGAACTTCTTGTCCGTGTTCAGCGCCAGCAATCGTCCGCAGCCGGACGAGTTTTACCCCAAGCCGCCTCCGACCGAGCCGGTTCCCAGCGTGCCGGCGCCTCCTGAGACTCCTCAGCCCGTTCTCCCGAGCGCTCCGTCACCTCTTCCGGAGCAGCCACCGGAACCCGAGAAGCCGGTCATTCATCCGATGCTGCCGCCCGAGGTTCCGTGAGGGTTTGATCCGGAGCGGTTCTCCGCCCGGTTCAGGCGCCTTCGACGCGAAGGTTGTTCTGAACATGGGTAATGCCGGAGACCAGTTCCGCCAGGTCTTCGGCACGGCGCTTGAGGCCGCGGCTCGAAACGGTTCCGTTGAGCGTGACCTCGCCCTCCTTCACGATGACCTCGACATTCGACGCATCGACGAACGGGTCCTGCGTCAGGCGCTCGCACACATCCTCATGGATGCGCTCGTCGGAGCGCTTGTAACCCTTGGGGCCGCGCCCGCGGTGGCTGCTGTCGGAGCGTCCGTCGTCCCGGCCGGAGCGAATGTCGGGATCGTTCGGATCGCGCGACCCGAAGGCGCCCAGGCCCGAACGATCATGGCTGTAGCCCGGATCGAAACCTTCATCATCCGGGGGGCCGCCTCGCCCGTCATCGATCACGCCGCCCGCGAACTCGTTGGTATCGCTGCCGTAGCCGCCCGGATATTCCCGCCCTTCGCCGCGAAAGCCGACGGCGCCGCGCGAGGGCATGTCACCATAGCCGTTGTCGTCGTTGAAAGGGTTTCGATTCCTGCGGCGGACATCTACCATCGTTCTGCTCCTCATCGATTTCAGGAGCAACCACCCGGCTTCCCTCCGGTTCCACATAAAGGGAGCGCAGGTTTCCTCCGCATGAAAGCAGCTCAGCGCATCGCGTTCTTCAACGATATCTTTGCCCGGGACGGGGGACGCTGCGTCTATTGCGGCATTCCCGCGAGACGTCCTGGGCGCGGCATCAAGCGTGCTCCCGATCTGGCGACCCTCGACCATGTGCAGCCCAAAGCCCATGGGGGACCGCTCGACCGCGACAACATCGTGCTGGCCTGCGCCGCCTGCAACAACGAGCGCGGGACGATGGACGCGCAGGCGTTCAGGCACTTGAAAGCACGGAAGAAAGGACGCCTTGGCCCCTAAAGCCGCGCGGCCGTGGAACAGGGCCGCAAGTCCCGACGTTCGACAGCGAGAAGCGTCACTTTGAGAGGACGGGATCGATGAACATCGAGGATCAGGTGCGCGAGGCCATCGTCGCCGAGTTGAAGCGCCAGTCGGAGGCAGGCCAGCAGGGTCTTCGCGTCACGTCGGACGAAGCCGAGATGATCACCGTCGAAGGTCGCGTCAACCTCGATGAGTTGACGATGGCGGTGGTGGGCTCCTTGGCCGGCGGCCCTTGAGAACGTTGCCCTCCAGGCTGGTGACGGCTCCCATATTGTAAGCGTAAGAGTGGCCGACCATGTTGGGGAGACCGTTGTGGCAAAGCAGGACATTTCCATCACGACCGAAGACGGAACCGCCAAGGCAGGCTTGTTTCGCCCGGACCGTCAATCCACGGCCGGAATCATCCTCTACATGGATGCCTTCGGGCCGCGACCTGCGCTCGACGCGATGGCCGAGCGCCTCGCAGGGGAGGGCTACCTTGTTCTCGTTCCCGACCTCTTCTATCGCTTCGGCGATTATGGTCCCTTCGATGCCAGGACGGCGTCTTCCCAGGAGCCGACCCGGACCGCGTTGAGAAGCATGATCGAGCGCACGAGCCAGGACATGACACGGCGCGATTCGGCCGCGTTCCTTGCTGCATTGACGGAGGCCGGCGCCACCGGGCCGATCGGCACGGTCGGCTATTGCATGGGCGGAAGTCGCGCCATCCATGCGGCAGCCGCCTATCCCGACCGCATCGCCGCGGCGGCGAGCTTCCATGGTGGGCGCCTCGCAAGCGATGCTCCCGACAGCCCACATCGCCACGTGTCCGCGATCAAGGGTCGCGTCTATGTCGGCAGCGCCGGCGTGGACGGCAGTTTTCCGCCCGAGCAATCGGCCCGTCTGGCAGAGGCATTGCGGCGGGCCGAGATCGATCACATCATCGAAAATTATGTCGGCATGGCCCATGGCTGGGCCGTGGCCGATCACGACGTCTACGACGAGCGAGGCGCCGAGCGGCACTGGAAGCGGCTGCTCACCTTCTTCGACGAGACGCTGCGTTAAAGCTCACGCAGGCTTCGACGCTTTCGGCGGCAGCGGGAACAGGCTCACGAACCGATGGGCAAGCGCACGGTCGCCCTCGACCTGCAAGGCGCCCGCCTGTTCCAGCATCTCCAGGGGCTGGCCGCCATAGATCGCGCCGGCGAGCACCCGCGGCGCCCCCGTGAAGATCACCTCCGCCCCATCGAGTGGGGCGCGGGCGATCTCGATCCGACCATCGGCCAGATCGGCGAGGAAGGTTTCCTCGCCGATGCGGAAGCCGATCCGCCCATCCATGCCGGCTGCGCGCCCCGCATCGAACATCGTCCTCATGGACAACACCAGGGATGCGGTGCTGAACGGCAGGGTCGGGTCGTGTGATGGTGAGCGAGCGGCCCAGCGGCCCAGCGCCTGGAAAATCGGTTCGCTTTCATAACCCCATTCCGTCAGTTCGTAGACCTGGGTCGCGGCGGGCGGGGGCAGCTTGCGCCGCACGAGAATGCCAGCTGCCTCGAGCCCTTCGAGGCGCTGGGTCAGGACATTGGCGCTGATCCCGGGCAGGCTCTCGCGCAGGTCGCTGAAGCGCTTCGGCCCCAGCATGAGCTCACGCATCACCAGCAGGGCCCAGCGCTCGCCGACGAGATCGAGCGCGTGAGCGGTCGCGCAGGCGTCCTCGTAGTGGCGCTTGGACCGGCTTTCTGGCTTTTCAGTTATTTTTTCTAACTTCATAGTTGCTATTTATAACTAAACGTGGAATCAATGTCAAACCACAAGCCAAGAGGGAGCGGTCCAATGCCCAAGTTGATTTTCGTGAACCTGCCCGTCAGCGACCTGTCCTATTCCATCGCCTTCTACGAGGCCCTGGGCGCGGTGAAGAACGAGCAGTTCACCGACCATACCGCCGCCTGCATGGTCTTCTCGGAGACCATCCATGTGATGCTCCTGACGCACGACAAGTTCCGCCAGTTCACCCCCAAGGCCATTGCCGATGCGAAGCAGGCCACGGAGGTTCTGATCTGCATGTCCGCCGACAGTCGCGACGAAGTCGACATGACGCTCGCCAAGGCAGCCGCCGCCGGCGGCAAGATCGATCCTGGCCCGAAGCAGGATTACGGCTTCATGTATGGCCGCAGCTTCGAGGATCCGGACGGGCACATCTGGGAAGTGATGTGGATGGACCTCGCGGCCGCCCAGGAAGCCATGAACGCGCCGGCCATGGCCTAAGCTCGAAAAATCGGAAGAGGGAGAGAAGACGATGACCGGTCAGAACACCGCCGCCCATGAGCTCTCGATCACGCGGCTGATCGATGCCTCGCCCGAAACCGTCTACAAGGTCTGGACCGAACGGGCCGGGGAATGGTGGGCACCGCGCCCCTACACCACGCCGATGGTCGATTGGGATCTTCGTCCCGGCGGACGGGCCTATACGATGATGCGCTCACCGGACGGTACAGACATGCCCCATGAGGGCGTGTTCCTGGAGGTCGTTCCCAGCCGCAGGATCGTCCTGACCGACGCCTTCGGGCCGGATTGGATTCCGCAGGAAGCCTTCATGGTCGCCGTCTTCACCTTCGAACCGGAAGGCGCGGGCACCCGCTACACTGCCCGCGTGCGCCATTGGAGCGACGAGGCCATGAAGCGGCACGAGCAGATGGGCTTCCATGAAGGCTGGGGCATCGTGGCGGCTCAGCTGGCCGACCTGGCCGAAGGTCGGCCCGTAGCCTCTGCAGCATGATTCACGGTGGGGCGGGAGCGTGCTTTCCCGGCCCTCCCTTTCGTGCCCCCATGTTCCCGCTGCTCTTCCGCATAGGATTGTAAAAGGCATCCAGCCCATGCAAGCTCAAGCGAGCAGCAGGGGAGAGCGATGGTCGTCTATGTCTTGGCACTCCTGATCGGAGCGGTTGCGGGTTTGCGGGCGATGACGGCTCCCGCCGCGATCAGCTGGGCGGCCTCTCTCGGCTTCATCAATCTCGAGGGAACCTGGCTCGCCTTCCTGGGCTACCGCTTCGCGCCCTGGATCATGACGGTTCTCGCCATCGGCGAGCTGATCGGCGATCAGCTTCCCACCACGCCCAGCCGTAAGACGACGCTTCCCTTCGCAACCCGGATCATCGTCGGCGGCCTGTGCGGCGGCGCGATCGCCGCGCAAAGCGGCTCCTTCCTCGGCGGGCTTGTCGCCGGAGCCGTCGGCGGAGTTCTCGGGACCCTCGGAGGTGCGGAAGGCCGCGCGCGCCTCGCGGCCGCCTTCGGCAAGGATCGTCCCGCCGCTCTGATCGAGGATGCCATTGCAATCCTGGGAGCGGCCTTGATCGTGGGAGCAGTGCCATGACGAAAGACTTCGATGCCATCGTGGTCGGAGCCGGACAGGCAGGGCCTTCGCTGGCCGGGCGGCTGACGGCCGCGGGAATGAAGGTCGCCATTATCGAGCGCAAGCTCTTCGGAGGCACCTGCGTCAACACCGGCTGCATGCCGACCAAGACCCTGGTAGCGAGCGCCTATGCGGCGCATCTCGCGCGCCGGGGAGCCGATTTCGGCGTCTCCATCGCGAGTCCCATCGCGGTCGACATGAAGCGGGCCAGAGCCCGGGCCGATACCGTTTCGACCAATGCGCGCAGGAATATTGAGACATGGCTGCGCGGGATGGATGGCTTGACCGTGATCGAAGGGCATGCCCGCTTCGAGGGTCCGGATACGATCCGCGTCGGTGAGGAACTGCTGAAGGCGCCGCGGATCTTCCTCAATGTGGGCGGCCGCGCGAGCGTTCCCGACATGCCGGGCGTCGACACGGTATCCTATCTCACCAACACCTCGATCCTCCAGCTCGATATCCTTCCCCGGCATCTCGTCGTGGTCGGCGGCAGCTATATCGGGCTCGAGTTCGCCCAGATGTATCGCCGTTTCGACGCGCAGGTGACCGTGGTCGAGAAAGGGCCGCGCCTGATTGCCCGCGAGGACGAGGATGTGTCGGAGGCTATACGCGACATTCTGACCGCCGAGGGAATCGCGGTTCGCACCAACGCCACCTGCATCGGGTTCAAGCCGCACGCGGATGGCATCGCGGTCGATGTGGACTGCACCTCCGGTGATCCGCTCGTGGTCGGCTCGCATGTGCTGCTTGCCGTGGGGCGCCGCCCCAACACGGACGATCTCGGCCTCGACAAGGCCGGCGTCGCGGTCGATGCGCGAGGCACTATCGAGGTCGACGACACCCTCGCAACGAATGTCCCGGGCATCTGGGCCTTGGGCGATTGCAATGGCCGTGGCGCCTTCACGCATACGGCCTACAACGATTACGAAATCGTCGCCGCCAATCTGCTCGACGGCGCATCGCGGCGCGTGAGCGAACGGCTGTTGGGCTATGCGCTCTACATCGATCCACCACTCGGCCGTGTCGGCATGACAGAAACGGAGGCGCGCAAAACAGGCCGCAGGATTCTCGTTTCCAAGCGCCCGATGACGCGGGTCGGGCGCGCGATCGAGAAGGACGAGACGAAGGGCTTCATGAAGATCGTCGCCGATGCCGAGACCCGAAAAATTCTTGGCGCGGCCATTCTCGGAACCGGCGGCGACGAAGCCATCCATGGCATTCTCGACATGATGAACGCCGGAGCGGATTACCCGACCCTGCAATGGGCGGTGCCGATCCACCCGACCGTCTCGGAACTGATCCCGACGGTTCTCGGCGATTTGAAGCCTGTCGTTTAAGGCAATTCTGCCGGTCGCATTACGGGATGGTAGCTTTCCCGCAATGCATTGAACAAACGGCTGCGTCTACTGTGATCCCTGCCGATCTGGTCGAGGAAAAATCAGGACGCTCGAGAATGACGGTCCAACCTACGCCGTGGAGGCGCAGCATCCGCGGGAGTGACGGCTCCTCCGTTAAACCGACTTCTTGGCGGCTGAATGGTTCGCCCCCTCATCGATGGTCCTCACACCCGGGACGGAGGAGTCGGCGCTCCTGCGCCGCAACAAGCCGCGTCATCTTTCGTAGATCCTGCTCATCCAGATTCATGGCGGCATCCAGCCAGATGTCAACGATATCCCGCAGTTCCTCATACTTCAGCGGATCGATGCGCCTCTTGGAGCGATAGATGGCCTTGTGAGCATTATGCTTGCGCCTGTTTCGAGCGATGTAGTCCTTAACCGCATTGTCCCCCTGACCATCCTCAGCCAGAACATCGACAACACCAAGATGATGCAGTTCCTCAGCGGTATAAACCTTTCCGCTCATAATGAGCTTCTCGGCAGCCGCCATGCCGATCTTGCGCGACAGGAAGCTGTACGCTCCCATTCCGGGGAACAGATTGAACAGCACCTCCGGTAGTCCCATCTTCGCACTCTTCTCAGCGATAAGGACATCAAAGGAAAGCGCGCATTCGAAGCCGCCGCCTAGTGCATCGCCCTGCACCAGAGCAATCGTGATCAGCGGTGTATGAAAAGCCATCGCGTTCCCATAAACCACCTGGATGCAGGCATACGCGTATTCTCGCAGGCCATCGTAGTCCTTGCGTCGGATGCAGTCGGCAAAGTAAGCCAAGTTCCCGCCAAAATTATAGACGCCGGGTGTCTGAGATGCCGCGACGAAGTACTCCAAGTGCTGACACTGTTCGCGGTTTCCCTCTTCCATGATGGCGCGCACGGACTCCTGAACGCACATCATGTCCCGCAGCAGTTCCATCGTGATCATCGGATGCTGGCTTGGACGCATCGCTGCCCAATAAACCTTTTGGGCAAAGTCAAGCTTCACGTCTATGTAAGGTAGGGCGAGACTGGTCGGGTCGGATTGCGCAGGGCCGGGTGAGGGGGCCTGCGCCGGAGCGGCAGGTGTCGGTATTTCGAAATCAGTGACCGTTTGAACGTCGGAAAAGGCATGGTCAGCGGCTTTGACCAACGGGGACAACATCCTGCTCTCCATCATAGAGAATTCATCAGCACGACGAGCGTCATCTCGTCGTAAGCGGTTCGCATCTGGTAGAGGCGACCTTCCTTAAGGATAATGGTCCTTTAACAGCTTCGTGGATAGCACCTAGGAAGATTTGTCGAGCAACTTGGTTAATGCTGATTGTCTCAAACGGTCACGATCAGGCAACAATGGCCCGATTAATCCAGCGCTCGTGTGTTTATTCTCTAATCTTAAAGAACCCAATTAACCAATTTCGTATGAAGCGCAGCGAAACAGGATATATTCCTTACGTAAAGGCACTGGTTATAGCATAATCATTGCAACCAGCCCGTTGATCTTCTTAATAAAGTAACAAGATCATATGGCGTATCTACAAACGAATAAATCGTCTTACGAAAGGGAAGAAACGGCACTTGCGTTAGAACACGCCGCATGATCCGCGAAATGCAGCTGCGAAAAAGGTCAAATGGCTCAGCCGATTCCTGAGCGAGCTCAGCAACTCTTGAGTTTAGACCTAGCTGGCAGATCAAAGGATGCCGGGGGGCAACACATGGCAGTTATTCTGATCCTCGACGACAAAGGCACCAACCGCAACATCTATTCCCGACTCGCTCAGAAGATCGAGGACGGAGCAGTCGTATGCGCCTTTGGGTCGCCGCTGGAGGCTCTCGAATGGCTCGAAGACAATGCCCCCGACCTTATCGTCACCGACTTTCGCATGCCTGGTATGGATGGCGCCGAGTTCACAAGGCGCGCCAGGACCACGACCAATGGCATCGATGTTCCGATTATCGTTATCACGGCCTATGACGACAGGGC
>Ga0182740_1001682_pt1 | contig 14492 bp, 12 predicted proteins | sample eDN5th37CKraftBY_FD_128872 | JGI IMG/M metagenome (GOLD analysis project Ga0182740, IMG submission 128872) | Enriched backyard soil microbial communities from Emeryville, California, USA - eDNA 5th pass 37_C Kraft BY (version 2) (version 2) | ecosystem: Environmental > Terrestrial > Soil >...
CTCGTATAGCGCCGCGCCGATGCCCTGCACGACGCCCCCGCGGATCTGCTCGTCCACCAGCAGCGGATTGATCACGGTGCCGCAATCGTCGACCACCCAGAAGCCGAGCAGCTTGATCGTGCCAAGTCCGGGATCGACTTCGACGTGGGCGGCCTGCACGCCGTTTGATGCGAAATACGGCAGGTCGCGCGAGGTGTAACGCTCGGTGATGTCGAGGGGCGGAAGCTCGTCCAGCGGGATGGTGTGCGACCTGAAATGAGCCGCTGCAGCGACATCCGCGAGCGAGAGCTGCGCGAGACCCGCGGCATTGACAATCATCCCGGCCTCGATGCGCAGCCTGTCAGGCTGCGTTTGCAGGATTGATCCGGCGATCGCGAGGATGCTCGCACGGAGTTGACGCGCAGCACGCAGCGCGGATTCTCCTCCAAGCGCCGTTCCGCGAGACGCCCACGCCCCACCGCCAAACGGCGCTGCCGTCGTGTCCCCGGATACGATGTCTACGGCGTCAATGCCGACACCCAGCGTCGTGCCGACGATCTGCCGCAACGCAGTCAGTGTCCCCTGGCCCTGATCCGTCACGCTTGTCGCGCACCGGATCTCTCCATTCGGCTCAAGCGAGAGCCGGCAGGTCTCGTGCGCCGAGACCCGAACATCCAGGGGACCATAAAGCTGCGGGCCGACGCCGGTCTGCTCGATGAAGGCCGCGAGACCGATGCCGCGATAGATGCTCCTGCCGCGAAGCGCGTCCCGCTCGCCGCGCAGCGCATCGTAATTCATCAGCGACAGCAGCCTGTCATGGCAGCGATCGAGCGACATTTCGCTGAGCGCGGTCCCTGCAATGCTACGCGACAGCTGCTCGCCGGACCGCGCATAGTTGCGACGCCGCATCGCCGCGGGATCGAGCCCGAGAGCGCGCGCGGCGAGATCGATGAGCTGCTCGGTCACTGTGCATGCAATCGGCTGGCCAACCGCGCGGAGAACGCCGCTGGGAGTCTTGTTCTGGAAATAGCTGCGCAGGTTGCCGCTGAACGCGCCGAGTCGATAAGGCGCCGCCGACATGTGGACCGACTGCAGCCCTTCTCCGAGGCTGCCGCGCGGATAGGAGGAGTACGCTCCCATGCCGTGCAACACCGAGATGTCCATCGCCTGCATCGTGCCATGAACGTCGACCGCCAGCCTGGCTTTGACCTTCATCTCGCGCGCGTGAACGTCGCTGACGAAAGATTCCAGCCGGTCGGCAACAAACTTCACCGGACGCCCGAGCAGAATTGCGATCGCGGCGACCGCCATCTCGTCGGGATAGGCCGAAAGCTTCATGCCGAACGCGCCGCCGATGTCAGGCACGATGACCTGCACGTTGGCGAACGGGAGATCGAACTGCGCAGCGAAGATGTCACGCATCTGGTTCGGCACCTGATGCGAGTGATGGACTGTGAGCTTGCGCAAACGCGCGTCGAAATCGGCAAGAATGGAGCGTGGCTCCAGCGTGACACCGGTCTGGCGGCCGAAGGTGAAGTCGTGCTCGACCACGAGGTCAGCCGCGGCGAAAGCCGCGGCCGGATCGCCCGCGGAGAAATCGTGCGCGAACCCGAGATTGCCCGGAAGCGCGCTGTTGACCTTGTCGGCCTTAGGGCGCGCCGAGGCCTCCGGCGAACCGACGGCCGGCAACTCGCCCCACTCGATCACGATGCGTTCGACCGCGTCTTCGGCCTGGGCGCGGCTGGCCGCAACCACGGCAGCCACCGGCTCTCCCTGCCACGTCACCTCATTGCGGGCGAGCGGGAATTGCGGGGGCGAAACATGGTTCGGCAACGCCGCGAGCCTCGTCTGCCAGGGCTTGCAGACGCGTTCGAGGTCGGTCGCAGTCACCACGGCGATAACGCCCGGCGACGATGCCGCGGCGGCAACGTCTATCGCTTCGATCGTCGCATGGGCATGCGGGCTCCGGAGAAAGGCTACATGCCCGGCATTTGCGGAAATGTCATCGGTGTACCGCCCGCGTCCCTCCACGAGACGGCGTGCTTCGGGGCGCGCAACACGTGCACCGACGAGTCCCTCGACCTTTGTCACGACGCCGTCTCCGCTCGGCGGAGCATCACCGCCTCGATGGCATCGACGATTGCCTGATAGCCGGTGCAGCGACAATAATTTCCGGAAAGCCCATCACGGATCGCCTCCCGTGAAAGCTTTGGGCCACGCAGCATCTCGGCAGCGGTGGCCAGCATGCCCGGCGTGCAATAGCCGCATTGGAGCGCATTGCGCTGGACAAACTCCTCCTGCAGGTCGGCAATAGCGCCGCTTGCCGTCAGGCCTTCAACGGTGTCGACCCGACACCCGTCGGCCTGCACCGCGAGCATCAAACAGCTCCGCACCGAGCGCCCGTCGACCATCACGTTGCAAGCGCCGCAGACGCCATGCTCACATCCGATATGCGTCCCGGTCTTGCCCAGCGTGTGCCGGATGAAATCGCCGAGATGCGTGCGCGCGTCGACCTGCGCTGCGACAGGGGCGCCATTGAGGACGAGCGCGACGGCGTGCATCTCGTCAAGCGTATCAGACATTGGCGGCCGCCCGGAATTCGGCAAAGGCACGACGCAGCAATTCCGCAGCCTGACGCCGCTTGGTCTCGGGTCGCCCCTGATGATTGTCGATCGGGTCAAGCTCGGCGGCGATGGCATGAGCCATGTCAGCCAGCGCAGCGTCTGGCGTATGCGGCGCGATGCTCATATCAGAGGTAACCAATGACAGGAGCGGCGTCGGCTCGGAGCCAAACACCACGGCTTCGATGTTCCCGATGCGGCCGCTGCGCGCCTGCCCCTTCACCGCGATGCCAACGATGGCGAAATCACCGTGCCGGCGGCTCAGTTCCTGAAAGTGAAAGCATTCGTCCCCGGCGGCGCCGGGAAACGTGACGCCAGTGATCATTTCCTCGTCGCCGCGGTCAGTTGTGTAAAGATCCTGGAAGAAGTCGCGGGCAGCCACGTCACGTGCGCCGACGCGGCTGTTCAAATGGATCGTCGCATTGAGGAGTACGGCGACCGCCGGCATTTCGGCAGCCGGATCGGCGAGAGCAAGGCTGCCGCAGGTGGTACCACGGTTGCGCACAGCCATATGCGCGACATGGACCATCGCCGACGCCACCAGTGGCACGTGGCTCGCAATCAGACCGGACTCCGCGACCTCACGGTGACGCACCAAGGCGCCGACGCGAATCCCGTCGCCACGTTTCGCAATGCCTTGCAATTGCACGAGACGGTTGATGTCGACCAGCACGCCGGGCGAGGACAGCCTCATGTTTAGCGTCGGCATCAGGCTCTGCCCCCCCGCGAGCACCTGCGCCTCGCCCGCATGCTCTGCGAGAAGCGCGAGCGCCTCCTCGAGAGCATCGGGACGGCGGTACAGAAACCTCGGGGCCTTCATCGCGGGCCTGTCTAATCCGGCACGAAGCTCGTGACAATCTGCGGGAACAGGAAGATTAACACCATCATCGCGATCGTCAGCCAGACATACGGGATCGCAGCGCGATAGATCATGCCGATGCCGATGTGCGGCGGCGCGACACCCTTGAGCACGAAGAGCAGCAACCCGAATGGCGGCGTAAGCAGTCCAATCTGCATGCACAGCAGATAAAGAATGCCAAACCAGACCAGATCCACCCCCATCGCCTTCAGCAGCGGCATATAGAAGGGCAAGGTGATCATCATGATGCTGGTCTGATCGATGAAGAAACCCAGGAAGATCAGCACGGCCAGCATGCCGATCATGACCACGTTCGGGGTAAGCTGCGCCTCCTCGATCAAAGCGACGAGCCCGGCTGTCGCACCCGAAAAGCTGAGCAACTGAGCGAAGGTCGTCGCCCCGACGATGATGAACAGGAGCGAGCCCGAGATTGAGACCGTCCCGAGGAACGACTTCCAGAGATTTTTGAGCGTCAGCGCGCGGTAGCAGCCGGCGAGTATGATGGTGCCGAGCGCGCCCAGCGCCGAAGACTCGGTCGGCGTAGCCCAGCCTTCGGTCATGCTGATGACGACGACGGCAAAGATCAGGATCAGTGGCGCGACGGTGACGACGAAATTGAGCCACGGCCGATCGAGCTTGACACCTTCGTCATCGGAGACCGGCGCCAGTTCCGGATTGATCCAGCAGCGCAGCACCACATAGCCGATGAAGAGCGCGGCGAGGATCAGTCCCGGCACGATACCGCCGACCAGAAGCCCGGTGATGGAAATGCCGCCGAGGCTGCCCAGCAACACGGCAAGGCCGGACGGGGGGATCAGAATGTCGACGCCGCCGATTGCGAGCGTCGGTCCCATGGCGGTTCTCGGTTCGTAACCGCGGGCCAGCATCTGCGGCAGCAGCAACGAGCCCAGCATTGCGGTCGTGGCGATGGTCGAGCCGGAGATCGCCGAAAAGATCGTGCCGGCAACAAGTGTCACCACCGCGAGCCGTCCGGGCACACGCTTGATCACGGCGTCGACGGCGTCCACGGACTTCATGGCGAGGCCGGTATGGAACAGCACCTCGCCCATCAGGACGAACAGCGGGATCGGCACGAGCGAGAATTGCGCGACCGAGACCTGTTCGTTGCGCACCATCTGCTCGAGGCCAGGAAGGCCGCCGAAGATAAGATAGGAGCCGCCGATGTTGATGAGGAAGAAGACGAACGCGACCGGAAGAGCCGCCAGGAGCAACAGCACCTTGGCGGAGAACATGATCGCGAGAATGGAAACCCAACTCACGGCATCTCCTCGGGCCGGATTCCCGGGACGCCCTCAGCGGACAACGGCGCGGCAGCGTCCGGCTTACGGATCAGCGCGATCAGCAATTCGAGTGCCTGAACGAACAAGACCAGGAAAGACAACGGAATGATCCAGTCCAGCCACCACTGCGGGAAGATGAGATCCTTGAAGACCAAGGTTCCCTCCCCATAGCTCCGCACCAGCAGCATTGTTGCGACCACTGTGGTGATCGCAGAGATCGCCATAACCACGATGAGAACACCGCGTTCGACCGTGCGCGCCGTGGCGGGATCGAGCCGCGCAATGACGAGGTCGACGCGGATGTGCTCATTGGTGCGAAGTAGATAGGGCGCCACGAAGAACGTCGCCGCGAACAGCGCGTACTCGGTGAGCTCGATCAGGCCGATGATCGAAGCGAACCCAAGCATGCGCAGGATCACTTCCGCGCTGATCGAGACGACCATCGCCGCGATAAGAAGAACGGCCAGACCGCACAGGATGTGCACGAGCCAGCCGTTCAACCGAAACAGAACGCTCATATCAACGCGCCGTATGGTGTGTCAGGCGCGACCCTCATTTCTTGGTCAGGAGCGGCTGCAGCTTGCCGATCGAGTCCGGGCTGAGCTTCTTCAGATCTTCCCAGTAGAGATCAACCGCGATCTTTTTCCATTCCGGACCGAAATCGATCGTCTTGACCCCGCGCTTGTCCATGTTCTCCAGCGCGGCCTTGGTGGTCTTCGCCGTGTAGTCGAGAACGTCCTTCTCGAACCAGACCGCGGCATCATCGAGCACCTTGCGCTGGGCCGGCGTCAGTTTGTCGTAAGCAGTCTTGTTCATCAGGATATTGACTACGACATTGTAGAAGCCGGGGTCGATCCGCGCCTTGGTCAGCTTGTCCCAGCCGAAATCGTCGATACCCCAGAGCGGATAGCCGTAGCCCTGAACGACACCACGCTCCAGCGCGGTAAACACTTCCGTCGGAGCGATGTTCACGCTCGCGATATTGTATTTCTTGAAAATCGCGGCGTAGTTCGGCTGACCGCGGAACCGCATCCCATTGAGGTCGTCGGGCTTCGAGACAGGCAAATCCTTCGTCAGATAGAGATGGAACGGCACGCCCATCCCATATGTGGTGAGATAGACCGCGTTCATGCGGTCGTTGGCGATCTTGTTGAGCATGGCATAGGCGCCGGATGCGCGCTGCTCGGCGACCGTCATGTCCGAGAGGATCTGCGCGTCGCCCTCGATCATGTTGCTCTTGTAATAGGCCGGCGGGATCGAAGCGATGTCGAGGACACCGGACTTCACCGCGTCAGCCTGGTTGTTCGCGGGCACCGCTTCCGGACCGCCGACGATGCGAATCTGGAGGACACCCTTGCCGGTTTCGTTGACGCGGTCGACGAACCGCTTGAACGGGATGCCGTAGGTGGTTGTCGGCGGCACAAACACCGCGGCCTTAAGCGTGGTTTCCTGTGCACCGACAAGCGACGGAGTTGCGAGGAGCAGAGAGGCTCCGGCAAGACCTGCAGATACGAAGCGAAAAAGTGCGCGACAATCGCTCATCGCAGGCATGGAGACCCTCCTTTGATTTAAATCAGCTCCATAACCGAAGGATGTTCGGTTATGCTGATATCGTCAAGCCGGGTCAGGCATCCCTCACTGATTTCATTTCTAGCAAACCACCTTGATTTGCGCCGAAAAAAACAGCAGTGCCTGGACTGAGCCGCAGCTGCCAATCGTGCAGGCCGATATAAAAGCGCTGTAAATGAACGAGAAACGCTGCCTCGCCGCTGCTGGAGGCAGCTTATCAACTGCGCCCATGAAAGGGCTGACATGCTGCACCGCAGCGTTACCCGTCCTTTGACAAGCACGCCCGTGTCAAAACCGAATGACGTTCGATTTGGGCTGGCGCGATCACGACGCTTGTTTTAACGTTGGTTCTAACAAGACCAAAGCGCTGAGACACAGGAGACCGCGAATGGCCAAGCTTCGTCACGTCGCCATCCAGGTGCCGGACCTGGAAAAGGCTGCCGCCTTCTATGAAAACGTGTTCGATCTGAAGCGTGTTTCGAAGGTCGATAGCCCGATCGGCAATGCCATCTCATTGTCGGATGGCGTCATGAACCTGACCCTCCTGCATTTCCCCGAAGGCACCAAGGGCGGCAAAGGCGGTCCGGACTGGGCCGGCCTCCATCACATTGGCTTCGTCGTGGACGACGAAACGAAGACCGGCGAGAAGATCAAGGAATATGGCGGCGAGTTCTTCATGCAACTGCCGAGCTATCCGGGTGTCGATGCCGAGAAGAAGTACAAGGATGTTAACGGCATCGTCTTCGATGTTGCCGAGCACGACTGGCGGCAGGCCTAAAGTCCGATGCGAATCGTTGCGGTGCACGAGCGGACGATTCCGCTTGCGGCCGCAAGCCGCAACGCCAGCATCAGCTTTGATACGATGACGGCGACCGCGGTGGCCGTCGTCACCGACGCGACGATAAATGGCAAGCCGCTCATCGGCCTCGCCTTTGACTCGGTCGGCCGCTACGGCCATGGCGGCCTGCTGCGCGAGCGCTTCATTCCACGTCTGCTCGCGGCCGAGCCCAGCGACTATTCCGACGACGACCATGGCGGAATAGATCCGGACAAGGTCTGGGCCATCGTGATGCGAAACGAAAAGCCGGGGGGCCACGGTGAACGCCCGGGCGCGATCGGCCTCATCGATGCCGCGGTGTTCGATCTTGCCGCAAAGCAAAAGGGTCTGCCGTTGTGGGCCTATCTGGCCGAGCGCTACGGGCACACCGCAGAAAGCCGGGTCGATATTTACGTGAGTGGCGGCCATTATCGTGCAACTGACGATATCGGCCAGTTGCGCGAGGACATCCGCCGCGCGACCGCGCGCGGCCATCGCCGCTTCAAGATCAAGATCGGTGGCATCCCCATTGCCGATGACGTCCGGCGGATCGAGTCGGTTCTGGGCATTCTCGAACCGGGAATGTCCCTTGCGGTTGACGGCAACGGCACATTCTCGCGCGAGACCGCTTTCGCCTATGCTGAAGCGCTTTCGAACCTCCCGCTTGCCTGGATCGAAGAGCCGGTGCACCCGCTCGACTACGACCTGCATCGCGAATTGGCGGAGCGTTTCGCGTCCCCGATCGCAACCGGCGAAAATCTCTTCTCGGCCGACGATGCGCGCAATCTGCTGCGTCATGGCGGACTGCGGCCGGACCGCGACATCCTTCAGTTCGATATATCGCTGAGCTACGGGATCGTCGAATACCGGCGGATCCTCGACACCATGGCCCAGCATGGCTGGCGCCGTGCGCAATGCGCGCCGCATGCCGGCCACCTGCTTGCGCTGAATGTGGTGGCAGGCCTTGGATTGGGTTGCGCGGAAATCGCGATCGACGAGGCCGGGCTTTTCGGCAAGCTGACATCGGCCATTCCCGTGGCAGAGGGGCGCGCGACCTTGCCCGACCATCCGGGAACGGGCCTCGAAGCCTCGCCGGTATTCGCCGAGATTTTCTCCAGCGTACTGCAATAACGCGAGTGGTGGGCTGAGCAGAAAGAGTGGCGCCGGTGGCAAAAGCGAATTATATTCGTGTTTGATCCTGGCCGGGTCGGAGCCACGTGGAGAGCAGACAGGGACCGATGGCATGAACCAGATCATGGGCGAACCGCAGGGCGTCGACTTTCCGATCTCGGCGGAGGAGATACGCGGGCTCGTCCAGCCCAATCATGTGCACCGGCGCGCCTACTCCGATCCGGCAATCTTTGCGCTCGAACAGGAGCGCATCTTTGGCCGGCTCTGGATCTATGTCGCGCATGAGAGCCAGCTGAAGAATCCCGGCGATTTCATCCGCACCCGCCTTTCCAAATTCGAAGTGCTGGTAACGCGCCATCACGATGGCAACATATACGTCCTTCATAACCGATGTCCGCATCGCGGCGCGCGCCTTTGCATGGTCGATCAGGGCTCCAACCGCGCCTTCAGTTGCCCCTATCACGCGTGGGTTTTTCGCCCCGATGGCTCGCTCGCCTCGGTGCCGCACCCGAAAAGCTATCCGGCCGATTTCGACATCGCCGATCGGCGGAACCACATGCAGCGGATTGCGAATGTGCAGAGCTATCGCGGCTTCGTCTTCGCGAATCTCTCCGACAATCCGCCGCCGCTGATCGAGCATCTCGGACCGATGACGGACGTGATCGACAATCTCATCGATCGCGCGCCCGACGGCGAGGTCGAAATGTCAGAGTCCAGTTTCGCGCTCGAATATCGCGGAAACTGGAAGCTGCATATGGAAAATGCCGCCGACATTTTCCATCCGACCTTCGTGCATTCGTCGTCGGTCATGCCCGCGCGCCGCGCGCCGGCCAATGCGTCGATTCTCGACCAGGACCAGACCCGCGAGATGCTGATGGCCAACGGCTTCGGCTTCAAGGAGTGGGAAGGCATCCAGCTGAAAGGTCTGGATAGCGGCCACACCTACATGACGGCCTTTTACGACAGCGGCGTGCTGTCGCGGCAAAGCGAGGATCCGGTCTCGATCGAATACCGGCGTCGGCTCGCCGAGAAAATCGGCGAGGAACGAGCCGCGCAGGTGATCGGCATGAACCGGTTCAACAACATCATCTATCCGAACCTGATCATCAACGCTCAGTATCAGCAGATGCGCATCGCCATCCCGCTGTCGGTCGACCGCACGCTTGTCCGCATCCAGTGCTTCCGGCTGAAAGGTGCGCCGGACGGCATCTTCCACCGCGCGGTACGCTTCATCAGTAATCTCGGCTCGCCGGCCTCAATGATTTTCTCCGATGACGTCGAGATGCTGGAGCGCTGTCAGAGCGGGCTCAAGACGGACACCGGTCCCTGGATCGACTTCTCGCGCGGCCTGGACAGCGACGACAAGGGGGCGGACGGCAGTGTCTCCGGTGCCGCGAGCGAAATGCCGATGCGCGTGCAGTTCAACGCGTGGGTAAGACACATGACCACCGAGGCCGCCTGATGCTGCCCTACCAAACCCTGCGCGAAATCGAATTGTTCGTCTTCAAGGAAGCGCGCCTGCTCGACGAAGGCGAATTCGAAGCCTGGCTGGACCTCTATGCGCCGCAAGGCATCTACTGGATGCCAAGCAAGCCCGGGCAGACCGATCCGTTGAATGTCGCGTCAATCATCTACGAAGATCATGCCATCCTTGCGATCCGGGTGCAGCGCCTGCTCGAGGCCCGCGCCCTGGTGCTCACGCCGATGCCCCGGACCGTGCATATGGTCAGCAATATCGAGGTGCTGAACGGTGAGGCGGATTCGCAGGAATTCGAGGTGGGTTCCGCATTTCTTTGCACCGAGATCCAGGGTGAGCGGCATCGCATTTACACCGGCCGTCAAGTCCACCATATTGCCCGCGATGGCGACTCGTTCCGCATTCGCCGCAAGCGCGTTGCGTTGATGAATTGCGATGGCGTGCATGCGCCCATGACAATTCCGATCTAGTGACAATTCCGATCTGATAACGATCCCGACCTAGAGCGACTTTCGACGGATAGAGCCTTGGTTCAGGTCAAGAAGGAAACCGTCCGAAACGCCATTCTCGATGCGGCGCGCGACCTGTTCTCCGAGGGCGGCTATCATCGCACGACGCTGCTCGACATCGCTCAGCGCGCCGGCACAGGCGTCAGTAGCCTCTATTCCTATTTTCCGTCGAAACTGCATCTCCTGTATGCCGTGGTGGAGCCATGGCAGAAGGAGTGCATATGGCGTCTCGAGGCCAACGTACGGAAAGTCGATGAGCCACGCGAAAAGCTGCGCGCGATCCTGCTCGGCATATGGCGCGACATTCCGATGGAGAATATCGGCCTCGCCAACAGCCTGATGGAGGCGCTGGCCTCCGCCGACCCGGGCGAAAAGAAGCCCTCTCCGCTTCTGGGATGGGCCGAGCAACGGCTGCGGATGATGCTGGAGAGCGCGGTCCCGGCGCGGGCCGGTCGCGCGGTCGATTACGACCTGCTGTCACACCTGTTTCTGATGGCCTATGACGGCTTCGTCATCAATCGCAGGCTCGACGACCTGCGCGACATCGAAAAGCTGGTCGAGAGTGTCTGCGAGATGTTGCTGCCCTCGACCCAGCCGGAGCGGACGCTGGATAACAGTCCTCTTTCACACACAGGCTCAAAAGTCGTGCGCTCAAGACGCAGACGAGCGGATCAGCCGGACGAGAAGGCGTAATTCGCCAACATCAAGTCGTGCGTCTTCGATCAGAAGACCCGCCGCACCGGTCAAACAAATCCTCGCTTGAAATGTTTTGCCATTAGCGGGGGCACCTTCGCTTCTCATTTTTGCCCGCGCTGGTGACAACTCGTCGCCTTACTGGCGCGTCGAATAGTGCGCATCGAACCAGTCTCTGGACTCTGCGTGCAGCGATAACAGCGTAAAATACAGGGTAAAACGCCGAAAATTCCGATGGAGACGCCCAGAAAGGCGAGAAGCTCCGATTTGACGGGCATTTCTGAGCTTTTTCCCTGTGAAAAAGAACAGGGATGGATTTTACGGATCAGGCTACTTTCGCGAGAATATCAGGGAAGACTTCCCTGTATTTGATTCGCGATTTCTGTCGGTCCGCGTCGCTTCGGGACCTCGTCCGTGGAGGTCACCGTGGGCACGCTTGCCATCAAATATAAAGACCCTCGGAAGCTCAAGCCGCGGGCGAAAAATCCTCGGACGCACACTCCTCGCCAAATCAAGCAGATCGCCGCCAGCATCCAGGAATTCGGATTCATCAATCCGGTGTTAGTTGATGGGTCTGACGGGATCGTTGCCGGCCACGCCCGGGTCGAGGCGGCAACTTCCGTGGGTATGACAGATGTCCCCACGGTACGGGTCGATCACCTCTCCCCTGCCCAAATCCGCGCATACGTGATCGCAGACAACCGGCTCGCCGAAAAAGCCGGCTGGTGGGTTTGGCCGCGGTTCCGCGCTCGAACTGGCTGCGCACGGGGCAAATGTGGTCCTCGCTGCCCGCCGGACGGGCCTGTTGGATGATCTTGCGAGCGAGATCACCCAGGAGGGCGGAAACGCGCTCGCTCACGGCGTAGACGTGAGCAAGCCCGAAGATATTCAGAAACTGAAAGAAGCTGCGATCGTCAGATTCGGAACGGTCGATGTCTGGATCAACAACGTGGGTGTCGGCGCGCTCGGCTTCTTCTGGGACATTCCGCTCGAAGATCATGCGCGCCTGATCGATGTGAATCTGAAGGGCCTTATTTACGGGGCGCATGCTGCCCTCGATATATTCTGCAGGCAGGGCTACGGCACTCTGGTGAATGTCGGCTCGATCGACAGTGAAATGCCGCTAGCGTATCAGGCAGTCTACGCCTCCTCGAAAGCTGCCGTCCTGAGTTTGAGCCGGTCGCTCAATGAAGAGTTGCGCCTTGCGGGCCAGGAAAACATCAAATGCGCCACGATCATGCCGTGGGCGGTCGATACGCCCTGGTGGACGCATGCCGCCAACTACACAGGCCATCAACCCCGTATGGCGGCGATGGACGATCCGAAGATCGTCGTCGACGCCATCGTACGAGCCTGCACCGATCCCAAGGAAGAAATGCCGGTCGGTCCCAAAGCTCACGCTTCGAACATTTCTCATCACATCTTCCCCGACCTGACCGAGCGGCTCTCGGCGAATATCGCCGACCGCGAAGTGAAGAAGGCGTGGGACGCGCCGCCAACGACCGGCAGCCTGTACGAGCCGATGGCCGAAGGCGCAACGGTCGGCGGCGGTATCAGGGAACGAATGAAGCTGGAAGATTCAAGCGCACCGGCCTCGGCAAAAACGTAGGCTCCGAAATTGCGAGCCTAGATACTAGGGTCCAGACTCATTAGAGCCACCATACGAGAGCCGCTGCAAGGCAGACGGAGGCGAGGTAGTTTCGAGCTAGCCTGTCGTAACGCGTAGCAATACGCCTGAAGTCCTTTAGCCTGTTGAAGGCGTTCTCGATCCTGTTCCGGGGCGCCGGCTTCGCCGTCGTGTGGCCGCAATTCCTGGCACTCGCCGAGATCGGCGCGGCTCTCTTTGTTTTGCCCTTGTTAGGATCCGAAAGACGATCCGCGACGGCGGGTAACTTCTCCGTTTCAATCCCTCGCGCTCGCTACGGGTTAAACGTGCATCTTCGCCCTTACTGCTCGTTGCGCGCACAGGCGATGCACAGCGCCGCCTCCGGCCGCGCCTTGAGCCGCTCGGGAGCGATCACCGCTCCGCACCGGACACACTGGCCGTATGTTCCGTCCTCAATTCGCGTCAAGGCGCGCGTAACCGATACGATCTCGCGCGCGACGAGGGCGGCCTGGCCCCGGAGCGAGTCGTCGTCTTCCATTTCGACGGCTTGTTCGGACGCGTCCCGATCCAGCGGCTGGGCCAAATCCTCGACAATACGGCTCTGCCGTGTCTTGAGTTCCGCAAGCTGCGACTCAAGACTCTTTCTTGCGGCGGCAGTATCGGCCATGGAACAGTCTCCCTTGATCGTCGAGGCAGCGCGTAACCTAAACTGCTTTTATTTCCGGCAACGCGCGCAACGCAATTTTGCTCAACTCCCGCAGCCACAGCGCCGAGCTTGCGACCGCGGCACAGAATAGCCAGTCCGTCAGGCCAAGATCAACGGTTGAGAATGCCTCCTGCAGGAACGGAGTGTAGATTACACACACATGCAGCATGATCGATAGCGCGATTGCGGCCCAGACCCAGCCGTTGCTGAACATCTCAACGAACGCGCTGCGATCATCCGAGCGCGCATTGAAGACGTTGAAGAGCTGATACATCACGAGCGTCGTAAACGCCATGGTCCGGCCATAGTCGACGGTGCCGGCGCCTTCGATCATCCCGCCAGGCAGGCACGCGTCAAGAACGAGCAAGGTGCCGATCGCCATGATCGCCCCGACGAAAATGATCCCGCCCCACATGCGTCGCGTAAGCACGCCTTCACCTCGCGGGCGCGGCGGTTGGCGCATCACGTTAGCGTCAGCGGGATCGACGCCGATGGCAAGCGCCGGTGCGCCATCCGTGACAAGATTGATCCAGAGAATCTGCGTCGCAAGCAGAGGAAGCACGAGACCGCCATGCTCCGCGTCCGATAGGCCGAGCGTTCCCGCGAGCAGAACGCCAAAGAACATCGTCATGACCTCGCCGATATTCGACGACAGCAGATAGCGCAGAAAGCTCCTGATATTGAGAAAAATCGCGCGACCTTCCTCGACTGCGGCGACGATAGTGGCGAAGTTATCGTCCACGAGCACCATATCGGCCGCCTCTTTCGAGACATCCGTTCCGGTGATGCCCATAGCGACGCCAATATCGGCAGCTTTCAGTGCTGGAGCATCGTTGACGCCATCGCCTGTCATCGCGACCGTTTCACCCGAGCGCTGCAAGGCTTCAACGATGCGAAGCTTATGTTCGGGATTGACGCGCGCATAGACCGATACGTTCAAGACGGCGCGATCGAGGTCATCTTTCGACATGGCCTGAATGTCTGCGCCGCTGAGGAATTGGTGTCCCGATCCAATGCCGAGTTCGGCTGCGATGATCGCCGCGGTTTTTGGATGGTCGCCGGTAATCATGATGGAGCGGATGCCGGCGATTTTGGCGCGAGCCACCGCATCCCGCGCTTCCTGGCGGGGCGGATCGATCAGGCCGATCAGGCCGAGGAAGACGAGGTCGTTTTCGAGCTGCTCGCCAAACCTCCGATCGTCTGGCGGAAGCGAGCGGAACGCTA
>Ga0182740_1001683_pt1 | contig 14492 bp, 13 predicted proteins | sample eDN5th37CKraftBY_FD_128872 | JGI IMG/M metagenome (GOLD analysis project Ga0182740, IMG submission 128872) | Enriched backyard soil microbial communities from Emeryville, California, USA - eDNA 5th pass 37_C Kraft BY (version 2) (version 2) | ecosystem: Environmental > Terrestrial > Soil >...
CGCTGGGGCACGGTGGCCTTCGCCTCGTCCCTGGACCAGGCCGGCCCCATCGCCCGCACCGTGCGCGACACGGCCATCATGCTGCGCTCCATGGCCGGTCCCGACGACCGGGACACCACCTGCGTCGATCTTCCCGTGCCGAATTTCGAAGCCGCCGTCTCCCGCGGCGTGAAGGGCCTCAAGATCGGCATTCCGAAGGAATACCGGGTCGACGGCATGTCGCCCGAGATCGAAGCGCTCTGGCACCAGGGCGCCGAATGGCTGCGCGCCGCAGGCGCCGAGATCGTCGAGGTCTCCCTGCCGCACACCAAGTACGCGCTGCCGGCCTATTACATCGTGGCCCCGGCCGAGGCCTCCTCGAACCTCGCCCGCTATGACGGCGTGCGCTACGGCCTGCGCGAGAACGGGCGGGACATCGTCGAGCTCTACGAGAAGACCCGCGCCGCCGGCTTCGGCCGCGAGGTCAAGCGCCGCATCATGATCGGCACCTACGTGCTGTCGGCCGGCTATTACGACGCCTATTACGTCCGCGCCCAGAAGCTGCGCACCCTGATCAAGCGGGACTTCGAGGAGGTCTATGCTCAGGGCGTTCACGCCATTCTCACCCCGGCCACGCCGTCCGCGGCCTTCGGCATCGGCGAGAAGGGCTCGGGCGATCCGGTCGAGATGTACCTCAACGACATCTTCACCGTGACGGTGAACATGGCCGGTCTGCCGGGTATCGCCGTTCCGGCCGGACTCGATGCGCAGGGCCTGCCGCTGGGCCTCCAGCTCATCGGCCGCGCCTTCGACGAGGAGACCCTCTTCGCGACCGGTCAGGTGATCGAGGATTCCGCCGGCCGCATCAAGCTGCCCCAGGCCTGGTGGGCTTGAACGGCGTGCATCCCACGGTTCCCGTCATCCATCTCTGGGACTGGCTGCCGGCCGCCTTCGATCCTGTCCTGGTCATCCTCGCGGTCTGGCTCGGCTGGAAGGCCGACCAGTTCGGCAAGGTGCTGATCATCGGCATGATCGCCCTGGCCGTGTCGGCCCTCGTCTCCTGGGGAATCAGCAGCCTGGGGCTGCCCTGGATCGCCCCAGTGCGCTCCGACGGGCTGACCCTGTTCCCGGTCCGGTTCATCGCCGCGATGCTCTGGGCCAGCGGCGCCTACGCGGCGCGGCGGGTTGTCAGGCGTTAGGTTCTGGCAAACGCTCCGAACGCCTGAGTGGTAACCGGCTTTGCGCATCGTTTCGCGCAAAGCCGAAAACCCGAAGCGTCGGACGCGCCCTCAGATTCACATCCGCCGATTGACCTCAAGCCTTCGTGCCGCCCTTGAGGCGCGTGTTGCACTCGCTCCAGAATTTCGGCCACTTGGCGTCCTTAGCGAGCTTGCCGCCGGCCTTGGCCTCCTTCCATTCCGCGCTGCATTTGCCCAGGCGCTCGCGGGCGGCGAGCTGGGCGGCCGTCGGCTCCTTTTTCGGCTTCGTCTCGGCGGCGGCCTGGGCGGCGCCCGCCATGGACAGGGCCAGCGCGGTGGCAAGGGCGGAACTCACGAAACGCTTCATCATCGGATCCTCAGACCATTGAGTGTCACAAGGTATCTCATGATGAAACATAGGAACATGCAAGGCCCGAAGAGCTGCCGGCCGGCCTTTCCACGGAATTTCATTGCGTATGAGGGTGCGCATCCCGATCTTATGTCCTAACGTCCCGCACGAACCGTGCCTTACGTAAGGAGAGGGGTATCCATGGCGGCCTCCACGCAGCAACCGATCGATCTCTATTACTGGCCGACACCGAACGGATGGAAGATCACCATCATGCTCGAGGAATGCGGGCTGCCTTACGCGATCCGTCCGATCAATATCGGCAAGGGCGACCAGTTCCAGCCGGAGTTCCTGGCGATCTCGCCCAACAACAAGATGCCGGCGATCATCGATCCTGACGGTCCGGACGGGCAGCCGATCTCCGTTTTCGAGTCGGGCGCGATCCTGCAATATCTCGGCCGCAAGACGGGTCAGTTCTATCCGCAGGACGAGCGCGGGCGGGTCGAGGTCGATCAATGGCTGTTCTGGCAGATGGGCGGCTTCGGTCCCATGCTCGGCCAGACCCACCATTTCCGCATCTATGCGCCGGAACAGGTGCCCTACGCCATCGAACGCTACACCAACGAGACCAACCGCCTCTACGGCGTGCTGAACAAGCGCCTCGCCGACCGGGAATTCGTGGCGGGCGCGTATTCCATCGCCGACATGGCCATCGCCCCCTGGGCGAAGCTGTGGGAGCGCCAGGGCCAGAACATCGACGATTTCCCGCACGCCAAGCGATGGCTGGAAACGGTTCTCGCCCGCCCGGCCGTCCAGCGCGGCATCAAGGTGAGCTCCGAGGATCGCGAGAAGACCGACCTGACGGACCCATCGGTTCAGGCCGTGCTGTTCGGCCAGAGGGCGCGGTGAGGTCCTGACCAAGCGTCATCCCGCGCAGGGCACAGCGGAGATCCGGAACCGTGTGCGGGATTAAGTGCGTACTCTCCTCCATCTCGTGGCGAGGGGGCTTACGATGCTCCCGATAAGCTATGTCTTTTTGCCTGTTCCACGCTGTGTCTTTAAACATGGCGAAGCGTCGGTCTTGGCCAACAGAGCTTCCATTTTGGTGAGTAGGATCTGACGTCGTCCGGAATCGAGTGGGTCACAAGCCGAAAAATAGTCTTTCCCGACGGCCAACAGTTCGGTCGCGTTTTTTACTATTCGGCAAAGGGTTGCGGTGTCCGGCTCAATCGTTCGAGATTGAACCAAGAGGCGCTCGATCTGCATTGCCTCGGCCATCGCGTTTTCCCATCGGCGTTGTATTGCAGCTGAGCACTCTGCTGAATAGACCGCGCTTGTGCTGCCCGCGATAAGGCAAAGGGAGAGAATGGCCTTTAGCATGCCAGAAACCAAGGTAACCAAGTATATTTATACGTTATATTATTTAATTGGTTGTGTCGAGTTCATCTCGCTTGTCAGTCTTACCCGCCGCAGTTCTGGCGGCAGCGGTGCAATTGCGGGAGGATCACAGCCTCAATTCGCCTTCGTCCAGGTCTGCGACCGGCAGATCAGGCCGCCGAGGACGCAGCCGGAGAGTTGCAGGGTATTCGGGCTCATCACCTTGAGCTTGCCGGTATAGGTCTTGCCGTCCTGGGGGTTGTAGAGCTGGCCGCTGTAGCCGTCCCCCTCCGGCTTGACGTCCCAGATCATTCGAACGCCCACGATGTTGCGGTCCCGCAGTTTGGGATCCACGTTGTTCTTGTCCTTCTCATAGGTCGAGGACACGATGGTGCCGCAATAGGCGCCGCCGCACTGGGCAATCCTCACCCGGGTATCGCCGCTCTGGGTGAGCCAGGTCCCGCTCGGATTGGCCGACTGGGCCTGGGCCGGGAGCGACAGAAGGGCAAGGCCGAAGGCGACCGCGAGCGCTCGTTTCATGGGAGAATCCTTCTGTTCCGGCCCTTGGAGGACCCATCCGGATCAAAGATTAGGGGAGGCCATTAAGCTTTCCAAGCGGGCCGGGGCAAAAGGCGCTTGAGGCCCGGGAGGCGCACCGTTATAAGCGCCGCACTTCATCATTTTCCCATCTCAGATCAAAGCGAGTTGTCATGGCCATCGAGCGCACCTTCTCCATCATTAAGCCCGACGCGACCGAGCGTAACCTCACCGGCGCCATCAATGCCGTCATCGAGAATGCCGGCCTGCGCATCGTGGCGCAGAAGCGCATCTTCATGAGCCGCCGCGAGGCCGAGACCTTCTACGCGGTCCACAAGGAGCGTCCCTTCTTCGGCGAGCTGGTGGACTTCATGATCTCCGCTCCGGTCGTCGTGCAGGTTCTCGAGGGCGAGGGCGCCGTGCTCCGCTATCGCGAGATCATGGGCGCCACCAACCCGGAGAGCGCCGCCGAGGGCACGATCCGCAAGCTCTACGCCAAGTCCATCGGCGAGAACTCGGTCCACGGCTCCGACAGCCTCGACAACGCCAAGATCGAAATCGCCCAGTTCTTCTCGGGCAACGAGATCGTCGGCTAATCGCTCAAGGCATAGCCTTCATGTTCAGGCCGCCCTCTGGGCGGCCTTTTCATTTTCCGGCCTTTCCCTCATCATGCGGCCCGCCATGAACCAAGCTCCCCGCATCGAACGCCGCGCCTCGGTCTGCCCGCACGACTGCCCCTCCGTCTGCTCCCTCGAGGTCGAGGTGATCGACGGGCGCACCATCGGACGCGTGCATGGGGCGAAGTCGAACAGCTACACGGCGGGCGTCATCTGCGCCAAGGTGGCGCGCTATGCGGAGCGCATCCATAACCCGGACCGGCTGCTCTATCCCCTGCGGCGCACCGGGCCGAAGGGCTCGGGGCAGTTCGAGCGCATCTCCTGGGACGAGGCTCTCGACATCGTGGCCCAGAAGTTCCTGGAGGCGGAGCGGGATTTCGGGTCGGAATCCGTCTGGCCCTATTACTATGCCGGAACCATGGGCTACGTGATGCGCGACGGCATCAACCGCCTGCGCCACGTGAAGAAGTATTCCGGCCAGTATTCCACCATCTGCACGGCCATGAGCTGGACCGGCTATGTCGCGGGCACCGGCCACCTGCGCGGCGCCGATCCGCGCGAGATGGCGGTCTCCGACTGCATCGTGATCTGGGGCACGAACCCGGTCCACACCCAGGTCAACGTGATGACCCATGCGATGAAGGCCCGCAAGGAGCGCGGCGCCAAGCTCGTGGTGATCGACATCTACCAGAACGCCACCATGAAGCAGGCCGACATGGGGCTTCTGGTGAAGCCCGGCACCGATGGGGCGCTCGCCTGCGCGGTGATGCACGTGCTCTTCCGCGACGGTTATGCGGACCGGGAGTACCTGGAGCGCTACACCGATCATCCGCATGAACTCGAAGAGCACCTGCGGACCCGTGATCCCGAATGGGCCTCGGCCATCACGGGCCTGTCGGTCGAGGAGATCGAGGCCTTCGCCCGGCTCGTGGGCACGACCAAGCGCACCTATTTCCGCCTCGGCTTCGGCTTCGCGCGCCAGCGCAACGGCGTGGTCAACATGCATGCGGCCCTGTCGATCCCTGCCGTGACCGGCGCCTGGCAATACGAGGGCGGCGGGGCGTTCCATTCGAACAGCGGCATCTATCACTGGAACAAGGCGCTGATCGAAGGCCACGACGCCATCGATCCGTCGATCCGCATTCTCGACCAGTCGCAGATCGGCCGCGTCCTTACGGGCGACGCGCAGGCGCTCTATGACGGCCCGCCCGTCAAGGCGATGCTGATCCAGAACACCAACCCTGTCTCGGTCGCGCCCGAGCAGGAGCTGGTCAAGCAGGGCTTCGCCCGCGAGGACCTGTTCGTCTGCGTCCACGAGCAGTTCATGACCGAGACGGCCCTCATGGCCGATATCGTCCTGCCCGCGACCATGTTCATGGAGCACGACGACCTCTATTCCGGTGGCGGCCACCAGCATTTCCAGGTCGGCCCCAAGCTCGTCGATCCGCCGGGCGAATGCCGTTCCAACCACGAGGTCTTCCGCGGCCTCGCCCAGCGCCTCGGCGCCGAGCATCGCGGCTTCGCCATGGAGCCGCGCGAGATCATCGACTGGACGCTGAGGAATTCCGGCTGGGGCTCCCTGGAGGATCTCGAAGCCCAGGTCCATTTCGACGCGCAGCCGCCCTTCGAGGAGGCGCATTTCCTGAAAGGCTTCGGCTATCCGGACGGCAAGTTCCGCTTCCGGCCCGATTGGACCACGATTCCGTCCTACAACAACGGCGCCATGGGCCCGTGGGCGGACATGCCGGCCTTCCCGGACCATTGGGGCGTGATCGAGGCGGCCACCGAGGAGCATCCGTTCCGGCTCGCCACGAGCCCGGCCCGCAACTTCCTCAATTCCAGCTTCACGGAAACCCCGACCTCCCTCGACAAGGAGCGGCGGCCCGAGGTCATGATCCACCCGCTCGACGCCGGCCGGCAGGGGATCGCCGAGGGCGATTGGGTGAAGCTGAAGAACCATCGCGGCGAGGTTTTTCTGCGCGCCAGGCTCTTCGATGGCGTGCGGCGCGGCGTGCTCATCGCCGAGGGCATCTGGCCCAACGCCGCCCACCCGTTCGGCCGGGGCATCAACACGCTCACCGGCGGCGATCAGGTGGCGCCCTATGGCGGCGCGGCCTTCCACGACAACCGGGTCGCCTTGGAAAAGGCCGATCTCGACCCGGCCCTGGAACTGCCGATCGCGAGGAAACGCCATCGGGCCGAGGCGGTTGTTGGGTAAGTCTTAAGCCTGTTTGCATCTCCCCCTTGAACCCGAACGGCCAAGCCTATTCTTAAGGCTGAACGTGATTTCATCTCTGGGGAGCCATCCATGACCTCGATCATCCGCGCGCTGCTCGTGTCGGCAGCCGTGTCCGTCGGCGCGACTGCGGCCTATGCCGCCGCGTCCAACACTCCGACCCAATATCAGCCCGATCCGGCGCTGAAGACCGAAAGCGTTTCCCAGCTCCGCGCCCGCGTCAGCCAGGCCTGCTCGATCACGCAAGCCAGGCTCCAGAGCAGCGTCAGCGAGGCGTCTCTCAACCGGTCCTGCGATTGCTATGCCGGCCGCACGATGCGCTCCCTCAGCGCCGACGAGCTCCAGGCCTATCGCGACACGGGCGTGTTCAACGAGACCGCTCGCGAGAAGGCGCTTTCCGCTCTCGACGCCTGCAAGCTGCCGCGGCCGCAGATCTAAAGATACTTGGGCGGCGTTGGAGAGGGGCCGGCCTTTGTCTGCTCCGATCCGGTGCTCTAAGCTCTCTGCCATGCCCATGTCGGTCAGATGCGCCCATCTCTCGGCCCTTGCACTCGCGGCTTTTGTCGCGTGTGCCATTCCGATGCCCGGAGCTTCGCCGCTTCAGGCGCAGGATATGCGTCTTGCCGCCGAAACGCAGTTCCGCGACTGGCTCATGCGGGTAGCCTGGCCAGATGCGCAGAAAAAGGGTGTCTCCTGGGCGACGTTCGAACGGAACCTGTCGGCAATAAGCCTCGACTGGAACCTCCCGGAGCTTCTGCCCCCTGGCCGAACGGCTCCGCCTGACAATCAGCGCCAAGCAGAGTTCCAGCGGCCAGGGCGCTATTTCGTCGAGGCTCAACTCGCCTCCCTGGCGCAAGACGGGCGCGAAAAGCTGCAGCGATGGGCCTCCTCCCTCGACGATGTCGAACGGGTCTATGGCGTTCCGCGGGAGATCGTCGTCGCGATCTGGGGACGGGAATCGCATTTCGGCCGTGTCGCGGCGCGGCACGAGGCCCTGCGGGTCCTGGCCACGCAGGCTTTCATGGGCCGCCGACGCGAGCTCTATTATCCGGAGCTCCTGGCCGCTCTCGTGATCCTCGAAGAGGATCATTTCTCCGGTGAGGCTCTGCTGTCATCCTGGGCAGGCGCCCTGGGGCAGCCGCAGCTTCTCCCGTCGAAGTTCCTGCAATATGCGGTCGATGCCGATGCGGACGGACGGCGCGATATCTGGAATTCCGTGCCGGACGTTTTGGCTTCCATCGCGAATTATCTCCACGAGCACGGCTGGAGGTCGGATGTACACTGGGGTTTTGAGGTGAGCCTGCCGCAGGCGGTCTCCTGCACCCTGGAAGGCCCGAGACAGGGCAGGGCTCTGCAGGAATGGATGCGGCTCGGCCTGAGGCCTGTCGGCGGAGCCTCGCCCGAGTGGGCCGCCGACGCAAATGCCTTCCTGGTGATGCCTGCAGGCCGCTTGGGACCCGCCTTCCTGGTGTCGGAGAACTTCTACGTTCTCAAGCGGTACAACGAGTCCGATTTGTATGCCCTTTTCATCGGCCATCTCGCCGACCGCATGCGCGGTGCTCGGGCTTTCGTAGGACAGTGGCAGCCCATCGATACCTTGCGGCGTGGTCACATCCAGACCATGCAGGAGCGGTTGAAGAGCCAAGGGTACGATGTCGGAAAGGTCGATGGCCTCGTCGGCTTTGCCACGCGTACGGCCATTGGCCAATGGCAGGGCAAGAGCCAACGGGACGAGACATGCTTCCCCGATGCGGCGCTGGTCCAGGCCATCCGCTGAGCCTGCAATCGGAGCTGAGTTTCATCCCGGCGAATGCAGCGCCCCGGCGGCATCCCATCCGCGCGAAAACACCACCCGTCCGTTCTCCAGCCGGGCCGTCCCGTCGCAGATCATCCGCAGGGCTCGCGGGTAGAGCCGGTGCTCCTGAACGATCACGCGGGCCGCGAGGCTCTCCTCCGTGTCGCCCGGCAGCACGGGCACGGCCGCCTGGGCGATGATCGGGCCGGCATCGAGTTCCGGCACCACGAAATGCACCGTGCAGCCATGGACCAGCACGCCTTCCTCCAGGGCCCTGCGATGGGTCTGCGTGCCCCGGAACAGGGGCAGGAGAGAAGGGTGGATGTTGACCATCCGGCCGGCCCAGCGTTCCACGAACCAGTCGGTCAGCACCCGCATGAAGCCGGCAAGGCAGATGAAATCGATGGCATGGGAGGCGAGCGCCGCATCCATCGCCTGCTCGAAATCCTCCCGGGTTGGGTGGGCCTTGTGGTCGATCACGCAGGTGGCGATCCCGGCCTCCTTCGCCCGCTCGAGTCCGTCCGCATCGGGGCGGTTCGACAGGACGAGGGCGATCTCGGCCGGAAAATCCCCGGCGCGGGCGGCCTCGATGAGCGAGACCATGTTCGAGCCGCGGCCCGAGATCAGGATGGCGACGCGGCGGCGGGGCATCAGAGCTTCAGGGATCCCGAGGTCCGGACCCGCTCGCCGTCCGCATGGGCCACGGTCTCGCCGATGCGCACCGGGCTCTCACCGGCCTGGCGCAGGCGCTCCATGACCGCGTCGGCCTTGTCGGCGCTCGCCACCACGATCATGCCGATGCCGCAGTTGAAGGTGCGCAGCATCTCGGCCTCGGCCACGCCGCCGGTCCGGGCGAGCCAGCCGAAGACGGGCGGGGCGGCGATGGCATCGAGGTCGAGCCGCACACCGACCCCGTCGGGCAGGACACGCGGGATGTTGTCCGGGAAGCCGCCGCCGGTGATGTGGCAGAGCGCATTGATCCCGTCGCCGCCTTTGAGCGCCTCCAGGAGCGGCTTCACGTAGATCCGGGTCGGCTCCAGCAGGGCCTGGGCGAGGGTCTTGCCGGACGCGAAGGGAGCAGGCGCGTCCCAGGCGAGGCCGGAATGCTCGACGATCCGGCGCACGAGCGAGAAGCCGTTGGAATGGACCCCGGAGGAGGGCAGGCCGATGAGCACATCGCCGACGTTCACGTCCTTCGGCAGAAGCGTGCCGCGCTCGGCCGCGCCGACCGCGAAGCCCGCGAGGTCGTAATCGCCCTTGGCATAAAGGCCCGGCATTTCCGCCGTCTCGCCGCCGATGAGCGCGCAGCCGGCCTGGAGGCAGCCCTCGGCAATGCCCTTGACGATGTGGACGCCGACTTCCGGAGAGAGCTTCCCGGTGGCGAAGTAGTCGAGGAAGAACAGGGGCTCGGCGCCCTGGACGATGATGTCGTTCACGCACATGGCCACGAGGTCGATGCCGATGGTGTCGTGGATGCCCGTGTCGATGGCGATCTTGACCTTGGTGCCGACGCCGTCATTGGCCGCCACCAGGATCGGGTCCTTGAAGCCGGCCGCCTTGAGGTCGAAGAGACCGCCGAAACCACCGATCTCCGCGTCCGCGCCAGGGCGGCGCGTGGACCGCACCAGGGGCTTGATCTGGTCGACCATGGCATTGCCCGCGTCGATATCGACGCCCGCTTGGGCATAGGTCAGGCCGTTCGTCTGCTTGTCCGTCGTCATGGCTCACCCCGTGTTGCGGTGGGGAGTAAGACGGTAGGGGGCAGGAGGCAAGGGGAGAGTTCGCATTTTGCGGATGCTGTCCCTCTACGTCATCACCGTCCTTGTGCCGGCCGTGAGGGTTGGATCGTTGCCATCTTATCCCCACCTTCCGACCCGGCGATTGAACTCCGCCGCCCGACCCGCCATCATCATCCCGATGACCATTCCGAACATCATCACCATCGGCCGCCTGATCATCGTGCCCATCGTGATCGTCATGATCATGCAGCAGCGGTGGGCCATGGCCTTTGCCCTTTTCGTCGTGGCGGGCGTTTCCGATGCGGTCGATGGCTTCATCGCCCGCAAATTCGACATGAGGAGCGAGTTCGGGGCCTATATCGATCCGCTGGCCGACAAGTCGCTCCTGGTCTCCATCTACGTGACCCTCGCCATCGTGGGAGCGATTCCAAGCTGGCTTGCCATCATCGTCGTGTCGCGTGACGTGATGATCGTGGCGGCCGTGCTCCTGTCCTGGGTCATGAGCCGACCGGTCGCGATCAAGCCGCTCATCGTCAGCAAGCTCAATACCGGGGCGCAGCTTGCCTTTGCCGCCTATGCGCTCGCGGCCAACGCCTTCGGGGCGGGGCTCGGCGGATTCGAGGAAATCGCCATGGTGCTGGTGGCGACCTTGACCATAGCCTCTGCCGGTGCCTATCTCGTGGGTTGGCTGCGCCACATGTCCACCTGATGGCCAAAAAGATACAGTATGGGTAACCGATGACGGTTCAACGGCAGATTGGGTTTTGGATTGCAGCGCTGGTTGCCGCGGTCCTGCTGTTGTTCGTCCTTCGCGGCATCCTCCTGCCGTTCGTCGCGGGCTTCGCGCTGGCCTACCTGCTCGATCCCCTGGCCGACCGGCTGCAGAAGGTGGGCATCGGACGGCTGGGCGCGAGCCTTCTCATCCTGGTTCTGTTCGTTCTGATCCTCATCATATCCCTTATGATCCTGGTGCCCTTCGCGGCGCAGCAGGTGGGGGCCTTCGTGGAAAGGCTGCCGGGCTATGTCACGAGACTGCAGGAACTGGGAGCCGAGCAGCTCGGTCCGTTGATCAAGAAACTGGGGCTCGAGGATGCCTTGCCCGCGGCGCCGCCCTCCGTCGGCAACCTCATCAGCCAGGGCATCGCCTGGATCACCGCCTTCCTGCAGGGGCTGTGGTCCGGCGGGCAGGCCCTGCTCGGCATCTTCTCCCTGCTGGTGGTGACGCCGGTCGTGGCCTTCTACATGCTCGTTGACTGGGACCGCATGGTGAGAACCGTGGATTCCTGGATGCCGATGAAGCATCGTGAGACGATCCGCGCCATCGCCCGCGACGTCGACCGGGCGATTGCGGGCTTCGTCCGGGGGCAGGCCTTGGTCTGTCTCATCCTCGGCACGTTCTATGCGGTCAGCCTCGCCCTGGTCGGGCTGAATTTCGGCGCCCTGATCGGCATGACGGCCGGTTTGCTCAGCTTCATCCCTTATGTGGGCTCGCTCACGGGCCTCATCCTTTCGGTCGGCGTCGCCATCGTGCAGTTCTGGCCGGACTGGACCATGATCGCCGCCACGCTGGGCATCTTCATCTTCGGCCAGTTCGTGGAGGGCAACATCCTCTCGCCGAAGCTGGTGGGCGAATCCGTCGGCCTGCACCCGGTCTGGCTGATGTTCGCCCTCGTGGCCTTCGGCGCCCTGTTCGGCTTCGTCGGCCTGCTTCTGGCGGTGCCGCTCGCCGCCGCCATGGGCGTCGTCGCGCGCTTCGCCCTGAGGCAGTACCTGGCGAGCCCTCTCTATCGCGGCACGGAGCCGGTCGTCCTGAAACCCCGGATCGAATCCGAGAAAGTCGATCTCGATGCGTGAGATGCCCAAGCAGCTTGCCTTCGACTTGTCCCTCGATCCCCGCTTCGGCGCCGAGGACTTCCTCGTCAGCCCGTCCAACGAGCAGGCCTACGGCCTCATCGAGAGCTGGCCCGAATGGCCGGACACGATCCTGCTCCTCGTCGGCCCCCGCGGCAGCGGCAAGAGCCATCTGGCCTCCATTTGGGCGACGAGCGCCCGCGCCTGGACCGTCGACGCTTCCGCGATCACGCAGGACAAGGTCCCGCACCTCGTCTCGAACGGCGCGCTCGCCATCGAGGACATGGATGCGGCGGAGCGGGACGAGGCGGCCCTGTTCCACCTCCTGAATCTCGCCCGGGAGAGGAAGGCTTCGGTCCTGATCACCTGCGAGACCCCGCCCGACCGTTGGGGTTTGCGCACGCCGGACCTGCTGTCACGCCTGCGGCTCGCGCCGAGCGTGTCGCTGGAAGCGCCCGACGACGCGCTCCTGAAAGCCGTCCTGGTGAAGCTTTTCGTCGACAGGCAACTCGTGGTCGACACCTCCGTTGTCGATTATATTGCCCTTCGGATCGAACGGTCATTGGCGAAGGCCTCCGAACTCGTGGCGCTCCTCGACCGGGAGGCCCTGAGCCGGGGGCGCCGCGTGTCCCGGGCCATCGCGGCGGAGATTCTGGGGGCCGCACAGGAAACGGATGAGAGCGAGTGAAGTCTGACACCAAGGCCGCATTGGCGAACCGTCGTGAAACCGTCACGAAGCCCAGAGCAAAACGGTCGCCGAAGAGTGAGGCGGCGGAGACCGAAGTGCGCAGCGCGATTGCCCTGAAAGAAGTGGAGACCGTCAGCGAGGCTCCCCTGCCGAAGGCTCCGCCGGACATCGAACTGGACGGAGCGGTCCTGCGGCGGTTTCCCCAGCGCTTCATCAACCGTGAGCTCTCCTGGCTGCAGTTCAACCGCCGGGTCTTCGAGGAGGCGTCGAACCGCAACCATCCGCTCCTGGAGCAGCTGCGCTTCCTGTCCATTTCGGCCGACAACCTCGATGAGTTCTTCATGGTCCGCGTGGCGGGCCTGATCGGGCAGCTGCGCTCGGGCGTCGCCGCCTCGTCGCAGGACGGGCTCACGCCGCAGGAGCAGCTGGGGAAGATCTCGGTGGCGGTTTCCCAGCTCGCCTCCGACCAGCAGCGGCGCTGGCGCGAGCTGCGGGACGCCCTGCTGGAGGAGGGCATCGTCCTCACGGAAGGGGCGGGGCTGACGAAGGCGGAGGCCTCCTGGCTCGAGGATTACTTCCTCAACCACGTCTTCCCGGTGCTGACGCCGCTCGCCATCGATCCGGCGCATCCCTTCCCGTTCATTCCCAATCTCGGCGCGTCGATCGCCCTGAAGCTGGTGCGAAGGAGCGACGGCAAGGTGCTGAACGCGCTGATCCGCCTGCCGTCACGCGCCGAGCGCTTCATCCGCCTGCCGGATTTCGCCGAGACGGGCGCCACCCGCTTCATCGCGCTGGAGCAGATGATCGTGCTCTACACGAGCCGCCTGTTCCCCGGCTACGAGGTGCAGGGGCAGGGCGCCTTCCGGGTGATCCGCGATTCCGACATCGAAGTGGAGGAGGAGGCCGAGGATCTCGTGCGCCTGTTCGAGACGGCGCTCAAGCAGCGCAGGCGCGGCAGCGTGATCCGCCTGGAGGTCGAGACGGCCATGCCGGAGGACCTGCGCCTCTTCGTGGCCGAGGAGATGGAGGTGTCCAATGACGAGGTCTTCGTCGTCGAGGGACTGATGGGTCTGCGGGACCTGTCCCAGCTCGTGGCTCTCGAACGGCCCGACCTGAAGTTCAAGCCCTACAATCCGCGTTTCCCCGAGCGCATTCGCGAGCATAGCGGCGACTGCTTCGCGGCGATCCGCGAGAAGGACATCATCGTCCATCACCCCTACGAATCCTTCGACGCGGTGGTGCAGTTCCTGCGCCAGGCCGCGCGCGATCCGAACGTGGTGGCGATCAAGCAGACGCTCTACCGCACCTCGTCGGATTCCCCCATCGTGGCGGCGCTCGCGGAGGCCGCCGAGGCGGGCAAGTCCGTCACCGCCCTCGTGGAGCTGAAGGCGCGCTTCGACGAGGAGGCCAATATCCGCTGGGCCCGCGACCTGGAGCGCGCCGGCGCCCAGGTGGTGTTCGGCTTCATCGAGCTGAAGACGCACGCGAAGCTGTCCATGGTCGTGCGCCGCGAGGGCAGCCAGCTCATCACCTACTGCCATGTGGGAACGGGCAACTACCATCCGATCACCGCGCGCATCTATACCGACCTGTCCTATTTCACCGCCGATCCGGTGATCGGGCGGGACGTGTCCCGCATCTTCAATTTCGTGACGGGCTACGCGGAACCCGCCGAGCTGGAGCGCATGGCGGTCTCGCCGCTCACCTTGAGAAAGCGCCTGCTCCAGCACATCGAAGAGGAGGTCGCCCATGCCAGGGCGGGGCGGCCGGGGGCGATCTGGGGCAAGTGCAATTCGCTCGTCGATGCCGACATCATCGACGCGCTCTACGACGCGAGCGCGGCTGGCGTGCAGGTCGATCTCATCGTGCGCGGCATCTGCTGCCTCAGGCCGGGCATCCCGGGCCTGTCGGAGAACATCCGGGTCAAGTCCATCGTCGGGCGCTTCCTGGAGCACACCCGCATCTATGCCTTCGGCAACGGGCACGGCCTGCCCAATCCCAAGGCCCATGTCTACATCTCGTCCGCCGATCTCATGACGCGCAATCTCGACCGGCGCGTCGAGGCCCTGATGCCGATCCTCAATCCGACCGTGCATCAGCAGGTGCTCGACCAGATCATGCTCGC
>Ga0182740_1001685_pt1 | contig 14486 bp, 13 predicted proteins | sample eDN5th37CKraftBY_FD_128872 | JGI IMG/M metagenome (GOLD analysis project Ga0182740, IMG submission 128872) | Enriched backyard soil microbial communities from Emeryville, California, USA - eDNA 5th pass 37_C Kraft BY (version 2) (version 2) | ecosystem: Environmental > Terrestrial > Soil >...
ATCAAGGCTAACATCTCGATCAAGATCGTCTCGATCAACGAAGACGACGACACTACGCAGAGGGAGGACATCAATGAATCGACGGACTTTCGGTCCGCTGCTTGGGCTGGTCGCAGCCGGCTATCTGTTCGGGCTGCAGCCTGCGCTGGCGCAGGACAAGCTGAAGCTTGCGGTCGGCCAGCGTGGCAACTGGGACACCTCGGTCTCCGAGGTCGGCCAGCGCGCCGGCATTTTCAAGAAGCACGGTCTTGAGCTGGAGATCGTCTACACCCAGGGTGCGGGCGAAACGCAGCAGGCTGCGATTTCCGGCAGTGTCGATATCGGCGTTGCCGCCGGCGTCATGGGCGTTCTCAGCGCATATTCCAAAGGCGCGCCGGTGCGGATCCTCGGCGCCGAGACTACGGGTGCCGCCGACCTTTACTGGTACGTGAAGTCGGATTCGCCCATCAAGAATCTGAAGGACACCGCCGGCAAGACGCTTGCCTATTCGACCAACGGCTCCTCGACCCACGGCATCGTCACTGCCTTCATGCGGGAATACGGGCTTACGGCGAAGCCGACGGCGACTGGGGGCCCTCCCGGAACGTTGACGCAGGTGATGTCGGGACAGATCGACATTGGCTGGGCGGCGCCGCCCTTTGGACTGGACCAGCTTGACCAGAAGCAGATCCGCATCCTGGCCAGTGGCAACGACGCGTCGGTATTCAAGGGCCAGACGGTGCGGCTGCTGATGACGACCGCGCCCGTGCTGCAGAGCAAGAAGGACGCCATCAACCGTTACATGAAGGCGTATCGGGAGACGATCGACTTCATGTACACGGATGCCGGCCTCAAGGTTTATGCGGACTGGCTGAATATCCCGGAAGCCAAGGCGCGCCGCACACGCGACGACTTCTTCCCGAAAGACTCGGTCAACCCCGATCGGATCACCGGGCTTGATACGGTCGTGAAAGATGCCGTTACGCTCAAATTTACGGCAACCGAACTGACCAAGGATCAACTGGCCGAACTGATCCAGATCCCGCCGCGTTGACGCGGTGCGCGCCGATCGTGACCGATTGCGGGCCGTCAAGACCCGCAATCGCGGTTTCTGGTCGCTTTTGCTTGCGGGCCCTGACTTCTGCTAGTACCTCGCCGCGGCCTGGCATAACGGCCGGGTTCGGCGGGGTTCTGCATGCTTGAAATGCTTCGCTCGGTGGCGCGCTTCATCAGCGAGAAGATCGGGTGGCATCGTATAGGCTTTGCCCTCAGTGTCATCATCATCGTGGTGGCCGCGGTCGTTCTGTACCGCATGCTGCGCGGCATCGATCTGAACGAAGTTTACCAAGCGCTTCGCGCCACCGATGCGCGGGATTTCTGGCTTGCCGCGTTGTTCGTCGCCTTCGGCTATTTCACCCTGACCTTCTACGATCTGTTTGCCCTGCGGACGATCGGACGCAAGGACGTGTCCTATCCCACGGCCGCTCTTGCGGGCTTCACGAGTTATTCGGTCGGGCACAATGTCGGCGCCAGCGCCTTTACTGGCGGCGCGGTCCGCTATCGCATCTATTCCGCGCACGGGGTGAGCGCGATCGAGGTCGCGAAGATCTGCTTCGTCGCCGGTCTCACATTCTGGCTCGGCAACGCCACGGTGCTTGGACTTGGCATTTTCTATGCGCCGGAAGCTGCCACCGCGATCAACCACTTGCCCGAATGGTTCAACCGGACACTTGCCGCACTCACGATTGCTGCCCTGGTGGTCTATGTGGTCTGGGTCTGGGTCCGTCCGCGTGCGATCGGACGTGACGGGTGGCAGGTGACCTTGCCAGGCGGTCCGCTGACATTCCTTCAGATCATGATCGGGATCGTCGATCTCGGATGTTGCGCGGCCGCGATGTATCTCCTGCTCCCCGACCAGCCACACATCAACTTTGTCATGCTGGCGGTGATTTTCGTCTCCGCGACGCTGCTTGGTTTCGCGAGCCATTCACCGGGCGGGCTCGGGGTGTTCGATGCGGCCATGCTGGTGGCGCTCTGGAATTTCGACAAGGAGGAGTTGCTGGCGAGCTTGCTGCTATTCAGGCTCCTGTACTACGTCATTCCGTTCGCGTTCGCGCTCGCGATCCTGGGTGCGAGGGAAATCATCAAGGGCATGTTCTCCAACAGCGTCCCGCAGCTTGGCAATATCGCCGGCGACGTCATCGCGCAGCACGCGAAAGAAGCCTCTGACCAGAAGCCGTCCAATGTCGATGGATCAAGGCAATGACAGGGAATTACCTGCGGACGCGCCAGAGGCGCATGCCCGACGTTATGATCTATGGTTGATCGCCGGGATCGCGGTTGTCGCGATTGCCCTGGTCAGTGCGCGCGGTGACCTCAGCGCCGTTATCGCAATCCCCGCTGCAATCGCTGTCGTAGCCGCCGCCTGGTATCTCGGCCGCCGCGCGCATGTGGAGGAGGCCGAGCAGGTGGCCTCGTCGCCCGCGATCGATAACGACAGCCTGTTTGCCGATGTTGTCACGGCCCTGCCGGATCCGACCGTTCTCCTGGATGCGGAGGGCCGGGTCGCCGCCATGAATGTGTCCGCGAGCACGATTGCACCGGCCTTGCGGATTGGGGAGCCGGCGGCCCTTGCGCTCCGGATACCGGAAGTGATCGACGCGATCCGGCGTGCATCGCTCGGCCGCAAGACCGAACGCGCCGAATTTGCAGAGCGGGTGCCGTCCGGGCGCTGGTTCGAGGTTTTCGTGACTCCGCTCATAGCGCACGACGACAGTGGGGCTGGCGCGCGCCTGTTGCTGACATTTCGCGATCTCACTCCAATTCGCAGGGTCGAGGAGATGCGGGTCGATTTCGTCGCGAATGCAAGCCACGAATTGAGGACGCCGCTCGCGGCTTTGTCGGGCTTCATCGAAACGCTGAAGGGACCGGCCCGCAACGACACGGCGGCGCGCGAGCGCTTTCTCGACATCATGGAAGGGCAGGCCAAGCGCATGGCGCGTCTGATCGACGATCTCCTGTCGCTTTCGCGTATCGAACTGGCCGCGCATGTCCGGCCCGAGACGCCAGTCGATCTGTCGCCGATCGTGCGGCAGGTGATCGATGCGTTGCAGGTGCTGGCGCGTGATCGCGGCGTAACGGTCTCGATTGATGCGCCGAAAGAGCCGCTGATCGTTTCGGGCAATCGCGATGAACTGACGCGTGTGTTCGAAAACCTGATCGAAAATGCGTTGAAGTATGGCGCATCGGGGAAACGCGTGGAGGTCACGCTGTCCCGCGCCTTGACCGTCGGCGGTGGCGAAGAGGCCGTTGTGGCGGTGCGCGACTACGGCCCCGGTATCGCGGCGGAGCATCTGCCGCGACTCACGGAGCGGTTCTACCGGGTCGACGTGACCGAAAGCCGGGAGCAGGGTGGTACCGGGCTCGGGCTGGCGCTCGTTAAGCACATCATGAATCGCCACCATGGACGGCTCACGATCGAAAGCCGCTCCGGCGAGGGGGCGACGTTCACAGTGCGGCTGCCGATATCAACAGGGACAGCCAGATCAGGTCAAAAAACGGCATAAATTCAATAGTTTGCGCTGTCATCCAGGCGTCATCCCCGCGTCATAGAAGCTTCTGCATGTCGCCTCTAGTGACCGGGGCGATCGGACGCGCTTCCCCAAGGCTCTGACGCCACGCATGTCCGGCACATAACGAAGGAGAGAGACCTTGAAACACCAGACCCTCGCCAGCGCCTTCGCGCTCGTGGCGGCCGGCGTGATGTTTGCTGGCGCCGCCGAGGCGCGCGACCAAATCCGTATTGTGGGATCCTCAACCGTTTATCCGTTCACGACCGCCGTGGCCGAGCAGCTCGGCAAGACCGGCGGCATCAAGACGCCGGTGGTGGAATCGACCGGCACGGGCGGCGGCATGAAGCTGTTCTGCGCTGGCGTCGGCGTCGAGCATCCTGACGCGACCAATGCATCGCGCCGCATGAAGAAGAGCGAGCTCGAGCAGTGCCAGAAGAACGGCGTCAACGACGTCGTCGAGCTGATCGTTGGCTATGACGGAATCAGCCTTGCCCAGTCCAAGGAAGGGACGGCGATGAAGCTGACCCTGCCGCAGCTGTTCCTGGCGATCGCCAAGGAGGTGCCGGGTGCTGACGGCAAATTGGTCGCTAATCCGAACAGGAACTGGTCGGACATCGACAAGTCGCTGCCGAACGTGAAGATCGAAGTCCTCGGCCCGCCCCCGACCTCCGGCACCCGCGACGCACTGCATGAACTGCTGCTCGAAAAGGGCGCCGAAGGCGTACCGGCCCTCGCTGCGCTGAAGAAGTCGGACCCGAAGGCGTTCGAGCGCGCCTGGAAGTCGATCCGCGAGGACGGCGCCTATGTCGAAGCCGGCGAGAACGACAACCTGATCGTTCAGAAGCTCGTTGCCAACAAGAATGCCTTCGGCATCTTCGGCTATTCCTTCCTCGAGGAAAACACCTCGAAGCTGCGAGGCGTGCCGCTGAACGGCGTCGAGCCGACCTACGACAATATCGCCGCCGACAAGTATCCCGGCTCGCGCCTGCTTTACGTCTACGTGAAGAAGCAGCATGTCGGCGTCGTCCCGAGTATCGACAAGTTCGTCGCCGAGTTCGTGTCCGCCAAGGCGATCGGCGAGGACGGCTATCTGTCGCGGAAGGGTCTCGTGACCCTGCCGAAGGCGGAAGCCGACAAGGTCCGGAAGGCGGTCACCGACATGAAGCCGCTAGCGCTCGATAACCTCGGTTCGTAATCGGCAAGTTGAAAGCCCGGGCAGTCGCACATGCGGCTGCCCGATCCTCGGGCGGCCGGTGAAGCTGCACAAGATGAAGCCGCGGGTTTGAAGGGTTGAGGCGATGACATCGTTGTATTTCCTGGGCCTCGCCGCGCTTGTGTTCGTTGGATATCTGCTGGGGCGCTCGCGCGCGGTGGCTGCGGGGCGGACGGGCGCATTGCACTCGCGCCCGAGCTATCACGGCTCTTTCGTCGTGATCAGCATCCTCATTCCGATGCTATTGATCTTCGTGGTCGCAGTGCCGCTCTCCGAACGGATCGTCAACGCCCAGGCGATCAATGCGCTCGATCCCGCGCTGCTCGATGACAACCTCAAACGCGGTGCTGCGCTGCGCGACATCGTCGCCGTCGCGTCCGGCCGCTATGTCGGCGAGCCGAGCGTCGCGCTCAAGAATGCGGCGGATCTATATTCCTCGCTGCGGTCCTGGACCGACACGGTCATTCTCGGTGCTGGCTGGATCTTCGGCCTGATTGGTATCGCTTACGGGTTGCGCTCGCTGTCGGTCAGTTTCCGCGCACGCAACCACGTCGAGAATGTCGTTAAATACGTGCTGCTGGCGGCCGCCTGCGTCGCCGTTCTCACCACCATCGGCATCATCTTTTCGGTCCTGTTCGAAACGGTCCGCTTTTTCCAGAAAGTTTCGCCCATCGACTTCCTGACCGGTCTGCAGTGGAGCCCGCAGACCGCCATTCGCGCCGATCAGGTCGGCTCGTCCGGCGCTTTCGGTATCGTTCCGCTGGTCGTCGGCACATTGCTGATCACCACAATCGCCATGCTGATCGCCGGGCCGATCGGGCTGTTCGCGGCAATCTACATGGCGGAGTATGCGACGCCGCGCTTCCGGGCCTTGGCGAAGCCAGTCCTTGAGATCCTGGCCGGCATTCCGACCGTAGTGCTGGGGTTCTTCGCCGCCCTCAGTCTCGCGCCATGGGTGCGCGGCTCGGGCGAAGCCCTGGGCCTGAGCGTCGCCTCCGAAAGCGCGCTGGCCGCCGGCATCGTGATGGGAATGATGATCATCCCGTTCGTGTCGTCGCTCTCGGACGACGTCATCAACGCGGTGCCGCAATCGTTGCGCGATGGCTCCTACGCCATGGGCGCAACGCAATCAGAAACCGTCAAGAAGGTGGTGCTGCCTGCCGCTTTGCCGGGCATCGTATCGGCTTTCATGCTCGCTATCAGCCGCGCCGTCGGCGAAACCATGATCGTGGTGATGGCTGCGGGCCTTGCCGCCAACCTTACGTTCAATCCGCTCGACGCGGTGACGACCTTCACGGTGCAGATCAAGACGATTCTGGTCGGCGACCAGGAATTCGACAGCGCCAAGACCCTGTCCGCCTTCGCCCTCGGCTTCGTCTTGTTCTTCTTCACGCTGATGCTCAACATCATCGCGATGCAGATCGTGAAACGCTATCGGGAACAATATGACTGACACCACTCTTCCTGGCGTTCGCTCGATCGATCTTGGAACCGACGCTGCGCGCGCGCGCGTCAAGGCGCGCTATCGCGCGGAAACCCGTTTCCGCTTCTATGGCCTTGCCGCGATCGCGATCACCACGATCTTTCTGGTCGTCGTCCTGTCCGACATTATCGTCAAGGGCCTGCCGGCCTTCACGCAGCATGTGCTGGTGATGAAGATCACCGTGGATGCGGCCGAGATCGATGCCAATGGCATACGAAATCCTGGCGACATCCGCGCTGCAGATTTCCAGGCGCTGGTGCGCAATGCGCTGCGTGCCGAATTTCCGGACGCCAGAGACCGGACCCAGCGTCGTCAGCTCGATTCCATCCTGTCGACAGGCGCGTCCGATGCGTTGCGCGATCGCGTCGTCGCCGATCCTTCGCTGATCGGGCAGACCATAGATGTGCCGGTGTTGCTCTCTTCGGATGCCGATCTCTACTTCAAGGGCGCCGGAACGCCGATCGTCCGGACCGCCGGTCTCGGAACGGCTACGCCGAGCGGCACATCGGGCGAGATCGAGATCACGTCCACGTCCCGCGACTTTGCGAACACTCTGTCCCTAGTGAAGCAGGCGCTGACGACCCGGGCCCGTGCAGAACGAACCGAGGCAGACAGGCTGCAGGCGCTGTCCGGCCGCGCCGCGACGCGCAAGATAGAGCTGGAGGCCGCGCTTTCGTCGGCGAGGACCGCGAACGATCCTGACCGCATCGCGCTGCTCGAGCGCCAGATCGCGGCCGAGGGCGAGGAGGCGACATCGCTCGGCGCCCGCGCCAGGGAATTGTTCGACAGCGTCGCCGAACTCGAAGCGCGGTACAAGAATACGTCCGCGCCGGAAGCGCTGAACGACCGCGCCGCGAGCCTTCTGATCGCCATCAACAGGGGTGTGATGAAAGTCACGGAAGTCAGCGCCAACAGCGTGAAGGGCGAGGTTTTTCTTCCGCTCGCTTCGGCAGCGCCGGCCGGTCCGAATAGCTGGCAGGTCGTCAGCTATGTCACCCCGGAAGGAAGCCGGCGTCTCAACGATCGTATCGTGACGTGGCTGGAGGCCCTCAAGGCGAATGGTGAAGTCCGGCGGCGGTTCAACTGGCGCTTCTTCACCTCCGGCGACAGCCGCGAGCCTGAGCTCGCCGGCATCCGCGGCGCGCTGGTCGGCTCTGCCCTGACCCTGTTCGTCACGCTCGCATTGTGCGTGCCGCTCGGAGTTGCCGGCGCCATCTATCTCGAGGAATTCGCGCCGAAGAACCGCTTCACCGAGATCATCGAGGTCAACATCAACAACCTCGCGGCCGTGCCGTCGATCGTCTTTGGCCTGCTCGGTCTTGCAGTGTTCCTCAATTTCTTCGGCTTGCCTCGCTCCGCGCCGGTCGTCGGCGGCCTCGTGCTGGCGCTGCTCGTGCTGCCGACCATCATCATCGCCTCGCGCGCCGCGCTCCGGGCAGTGCCGCCCTCGATCAAGGAGGCCGCGCTCGGAGTCGGCGCCTCGCACCAGCAGGCGGTGTTCCATCATGTGCTGCCGCTGGCGATGCCCGGCATCATGACCGGCACCATCATCGGCATGGCGCATGCGCTCGGCGAAACCGCGCCGCTCCTGATGATCGGCATGGTCGCCTTCATCGTTGAGACGCCGTCGAGCATCACCGACGCTGCGACAGTGCTGCCGGTCCAGATCTACCTGTGGTCCGACCTGCCGGAGGCCGGATTCCAGGCGAAGACCGCGGCAGCGATCATGGTGCTGCTGGTCTTCCTGTTCGTCATGAACGGCGCTGCCATCATCCTGCGCAGGCAATTCGAACGGCGCTGGTAACAGACACGGAGTAAGAAATGCCGGCCATGAACGCCCTGGTTCAACCCGCCACCGCCGCTGCGACGACGCTTGCGCCATCCGCCCCCGCGCGGGCGAAGGTGGTCGCCGAGAATGTCAACGTCCATTACGGCGAAAAGCACGCGCTGAAGAACGTGAGCGTCAACATCCCCGAGCGGAGCGTAATGGCCTTCATCGGGCCGTCCGGCTGCGGCAAGTCTACGTTCCTTCGCTGCATCAACCGGATGAACGACACCATCCCGTCGGCGCGGGTCACCGGCCGGATCGAGATCGACGATCTCGACATCTACGACAAGTCGCTCGACGTTGTGCAACTGCGCGCCCGCGTCGGCATGGTCTTCCAGAAGCCCAATCCGTTCCCTAAATCCGTCTATGAGAACGTGGCCTATGGTCCCCGCATTCACGGCATGGCGCGCTCGAAGACCGATCTCGACGACATCGTGATCTCGAGCCTGAAGCGCGCCAGCCTTTGGGAGGAAGTGAAGGATCGCCTGTCCGATCCCGGCACCCGGCTGTCCGGCGGCCAGCAGCAGCGCCTGTGCATCGCCCGCGCCATCGCGGTCGGCCCCGAGGTCATCCTGATGGACGAGCCCTGCTCGGCGCTCGACCCGAACGCCGCCGCCCGCATCGAGGAACTGATCGACGAACTGCGGCAGAATTTCACCATCATCATCGTCACCCATTCGATAAAGCAGGCGGCGCGCGTGTCGCAGCGGACCGCGTTCTTCCATCTGGGCAGTCTTGTCGAGGAGGGGCCGACCGAAATGATCTTCACCACGCCGCAGGACCGCCGCACGCAGGATTACATCACCGGGCGCTTCGGCTGACCGGCCGCGAAAGGACAAGGATCACAACGATGTCCAACCACATCACCAAGGCCTTCGATGCCGACCTGCGCGAACTCAACCGCATGGTCGCTGAAATGGGCGGGCTGGCCGAAAAGCAGATCGCCGATGCGGTCCATGCGCTGACGCGGCGCGACACCGATCTTGCGCGCAGGATGATCGCTGCCGACGCGCAGGTGGATGCGCTCCAGCGCGAACTGGAGGATCGAGCGATCCTCACCATCGCGCGCCGGCAGCCGGTGGCGATCGACCTGCGCGAGGTGGTCAGCGCGCTGCGAGTCGCGAACGAGATCGAACGCATCGGCGATCTTGCCAAGAATATCGGCAAGCGCGTGCTCGACCTGAACGGAGAATATCCGTCCCTCAAGCTGATCCGCGGCGTCGATCACATGGGCGGTCTCGTGCTCGATCAGCTGAAACGCGTGCTCGATGCCTACGCAGCCCGCGACGTCGACGAAGCCATGGACGTCTGGAAGCGCGACGAGGAAATCGACGCCATGTGCGTGTCGCTGTTCCGTGAACTCCTGACCTACATGATGGAAGATCCGCGCAACATCACCTTCTGCATCCACCTCCTGTTTTCGGCGAAGAACATCGAGCGCATGGGCGACCACGCCACTAACATCTCCGAGACGGTTCATTACGTGATCAAGGGCGAGCCGATCACCCTGGAGCGGCCGAAAGCCGACACCACCAGCTTTACGCCTTTGGCTGCGCAAGGATGACGGAAGCGTGGACATGAACGGCCCGAACGCGCGGATCCTGATTGTCGAGGACGAGGAGCCGTTGTCGCTCCTCCTGCGATACAATCTCGAAGCCGAAGGATATGAGGTCGAAACCGTCGCGCGTGGCGACGACGCCGATACGAGATTGCGTGAGAGCACGCCCGATCTCGTGGTGCTCGACTGGATGCTCCCCGGCTTGTCCGGCATCGAGCTTTGCCGCAGGCTGCGGGCCCGGCCGGAAACCAAATCACTGCCGATCATCATGCTCACAGCGCGCGGCGAAGAGAGTGAGCGTGTCCGCGGGCTGTCGACCGGGGCCGACGATTACATCGTCAAGCCGTTTTCCGTTCCGGAGCTCGTCGCGCGCATCCGTGCGTTGCTGCGCCGGTCCCGTCCGGAGCGTGTCGCCGATGTGCTGACGCTCGGCGAGATCGAACTCGATCGCGTCAGGAAGCGGGTGTCGCGCGCGGGCCGCGATGTCGATCTCGGGCCGACCGAGTTTCGGCTGCTCGAATTCCTGATGGAGCGTCCCGGCCGCGTCTTCACGCGCGAGCAGTTGCTCGATGGCGTCTGGGGCAGCGAGGTCTATATCGACGAGCGGACGGTCGATGTGCATGTCGGCCGTCTGCGCAAGGCCCTCAATCGCGGCCGTGACGGCGATCCGATCCGGACCGTGCGCGGATCGGGCTATTCCATCGATGATCGCTTCGGCAAAGCCAGCTGATCAAATCCGCATCTGAAAGAGAAACGCCCCGGTTCGATCCGGGGCGTTTTTCTTTGGTCGCAAGGCTTTCGCCAAACTCAGCGGACCGGGCGCTTGTCGCGGCGCGCGGCCGGCGGCTGGTACGCGATGCGCGAGTGATAGGCGCAATAGGGCAGGCTCGCTACGGAGTTTCCGCCGCAGAAATAGAATTCTGCGGTTGCCGGGTCGCCGATCGGCCATTTGCAGGTCCGCTCGTTCAGTTCCAGCAATGTGCGGCGCTGTCCGATCGGAACCACATTCTCGACCATGGCCGGCTCAGCCTCGACTTCGTATTCGAAGGCAAAGGCCTGTGCGAGGGCGGTGTTGCCGCGAATGGCGGGACGGGACACCCGCAACATATGGGATGCCCTGGGCTTGCGCTGGCGTGGCGCGCTCGAGGAGGGGGCTTTGGTGCGGCCGGACAGACCAAGACGATGCACCTTGCCGATCACGGCGTTACGGGTGATGCCGCCGAGTTCCGCCGCGATCTGGGAGGCCGAAAGGCCGTCGGACCAGAGTTTTTTCAACTGTTCGACCCGTTCGTCGGTCCACGTCATGGGTTTCTCCTTTTTGCCCGCGGACGGGCCTCCGTCCGCAGAATCCGATCCCGTCGCGGACAGCCGGAAGCTGCCAACGTGACGCAACACACGCAGATGTACTGACTTAGTCTGCCCGCCGCACGAGATGTCGTGTCTGACTGAGGCGACACTACACAATCGCTGGACTCGGCCGCAAGAGTCCGGGGCCAAAGCGTCCCCACCCTCATTGCCTCACCAGCGACGTTTTCCACGCCTTATTGCCGCGGTTGCGGCATGGTCTTACCGCTTCGCTCGGTTGACACCCATCCGACCGCACCTACAATGGAAATCGACGTGCCGCCCGCGGGGGCGGCACATTTCGTTTAAGCTCTGACATCGTCTGTCTTTGCTCTGCCGGATGTTCTGTCGTGGTCTCGCATCTTCTTCCGACTTATTCGCGTGCCGACCTTGCTTTCGAGCGTGGCGAAGGTCCTTGGCTGATCGCGAACAATGGCGAGCGCTACCTCGACTTCGGCTCGGGCGTTGCGGTGAACGTGCTGGGTCACGCGCATCCCGCTCTTGTCGAGGCGCTGACCGATCAGGCGCAGAAGGTCTGGCATGTCTCCAATCTGTTCCGGATTCCGGAGGCGGAGCGGCTGGCGGAGCGGCTCTGCGCGGCGAGCTTCGCGGACCTCGTCTTCTTCTGTAATTCCGGCGCCGAGGCGATGGAGTGCGCGATCAAGACCGCGCGCAAATATCACGCGGCGTCCGGCCATCCGGAACGCGTCGACATCATCACCTATGAAGGCGCTTTCCACGGGCGCACGCTTGCGACACTCGCAGCCGGCGGCCAGAAAAAATATCTCGAGGGCTTCGGTCCGGTGGCGGGCGGCTTCATTCAGGTGCCGTTCGCCGATCTCGAGGCAACGAAGAAAGCGATCGGTCCCACCACGGCCGCGATCCTGATCGAGCCGATACAGGGCGAGGGCGGCGTGCGGGTGGTGCCTCCGCAGTTCCTGCGCGAACTGCGCAAGCTGTGCGACGACCACGGCCTGATGCTGGTGTTCGACGAGGTGCAGACCGGTATCGGCCGCACCGGCGACCTGTTCGGCTATATGCGTAGCGGCATCGCGCCGGACATCATGGCGCTGGCGAAGGCGCTCGGCGGCGGGTTCCCGATCGGCGCCTGCCTGACGACCGCCGAAGCCGGCAAGGGAATGACGGCCGGCACCCACGGCTCCACCTTCGGCGGCAATCCGCTCGCGACCCGCGTCGGCAATGCGGTGCTCGACGTGGTGCTGGCGCCGGGCTTCCTCGACAACACGCGCAAGGTGTCGCTTCTGCTCAAGCAGCGGCTGGCGGAGCTGAAGGATCGCTATCCGTCGGTGATCGCCGAAATCCGCGGCGAGGGGTTGTTGCTCGGCATCTGCTGCGTCGTGCCGAATGGCGACATGGTCGCGGCGCTTCGCAACGAGAAGATGCTGGCGATCGCCGCCGGCGACAACGTCGTTCGCCTTTTGCCGCCGCTGATCATCGACGAGGCCGCCGTCGCCGAAAGCATTAGCATAATCGATCGTGCGTGCGCGAAGCTGTCCCAGGCAGCCAAGCCCGCGACCCCGGCAGCAGTCTGATGGCAAAACAAAGCATCCGGCGCAGCATCCGCCACTTTATCGATCTGGTCGATATTCGCCCGGCCGACCTCCGTGCGATCATCGCGAGCGCACGCGCAATGAAGAAATCGCGGGGGCGCGGCAAGCGCCCGCTCAGCGGCCAGACGCTTGCGATGATTTTCGACAGCCCCTCGACGCGCACGCGCATCTCGTTCGAAGTTGCGATGAAGCAACTCGGTGGAGAGGTCATTGCGCTGACCGGACAGGAGATGCAGCTCGGACGCGGCGAGTCGATCGCCGATACGGCGCAGGTGATGTCGCGCTTCGTCGATGCGGTGGTGATCCGCACGCTCGACCACGACCTCGTCACCGAGCTCGCGCAGCATGCGACCGTTCCGGTGATCAATGCGCTGACCAAGCAGTCCCATCCCTGCCAGGTGATGGCCGACGTGATGACCTTCGAGGAGCATCTCGGCTCGATCAAGAAGAAGACTGTGGCCTGGACCGGCGACGCCAACAATGTGCTGACCTCGTGGATGCACGCAGCCGAGCGGTTCGACTTCCGCCTTAATGTCGCGACCCCGCCGGAACTGAAGCCGCAGCCGTGGCTGATGGACTGGATAGCCGAGAGCGGCGCCGCCATTCACGTCGGAACCGACCCGGAAGAGGCCGTACGCGGCGCATCCTGCGTCGTGACGGACACGTGGGTCTCGATGGGCGACGAAGACAGCGAGGTCTTCAGGCACAACCTTCTGAAGCCCTATCAGGTCAATGCGAAACTGATGGCCAAGGCGCGGCCTGACGCCATTTTCATGCATTGCCTGCCCGCCCATCGCGGCGAGGAAGTCACCGACGAAGTGATGGACGGCCCGCAATCGGTGGTATTCGACGAGGCCGAGAACCGCTTGCATGCGCAGAAGGGCATTCTTACTTGGTGCCTGAACGCAAGCACGCGCTGATGGATATCGAAATCCCCACCCGACGGCCCTCCCATCACACTCCCGACGACACCATTCTTCCCTTCGAAGTGTCGGCGCTGGATTTGCGCGGCCGTATCGTGCGCCTCGGCCCCGCAGTCGATGAAATCCTCAGCCGCCACGATTATCCGCTTCCGGTTTCAAAACTGCTCGGAGAGGCGATCGCACTTGCCGCGCTGTTTGGCTCGTCACTGAAATTCGATGGCCGCTTCATCCTCCAGACCCAGAGCGACGGGCCGGTGCGCATGCTGGTGGTCGATTACGTGACTGGCGGGCGCATGCGCGCCTGCGCACGGTTTGACCGCAATCGCGTGGCGGAGGCGATTGCTGCAGGCAAGGTTTCGGCCGGCGAAATGCTCGGCCGCGGACATCTTGCGATGACCATCGATCAGGGCGGTGACATGAACCGCTATCAGGGTCTGGTCGCGCTTGACGGTGAGGGGCTTGAAGCGGTGGCGCACGAATATTTCCTGCGCTCCGAACAGATCCCGACCCGCGTGCGGCTGGCCGTCGCCGAGGAAATGCGTGCGGGGGACAGCGGCGCCACGCATTGGCGCGCCGGCGGCATCATGCTGCAATTCCTGCCAAAGTCGCCGGATCGCATGCGCGTGGCCGACCTCGATCCGGGCGATGTTCCGGAAGGCGTTACGATCGAGGAGGTGTCGGAAGACGATGCCTGGGTCGAAGGCAAGGCGCTGGTTGAAACGGTCGAGGATATCGAATTGATCGATCCAGATCTCTCGACCGAGCAGCTGGTCTATCGCCTGTTTCACGAACGCGGCGTGCGGGTGTTCGATAGCGCCAATATCGAGGCGAAATGCTCATGCTCGCGCGACAATGTCGAAGCGATGCTGAAGAGCTTTTCGCAGGATGACCGCGACCACATGGTGGAAGACGGCAAGATCGCCGTGACCTGCGAGTTCTGCAACCGCACCTATGATTTCGCGCCGGACGAGGTTGGCGCGAATGATGGGGAGGTGGATCAGGCGCTGTAAAGCTG
>Ga0182740_1001686_pt1 | contig 14465 bp, 18 predicted proteins | sample eDN5th37CKraftBY_FD_128872 | JGI IMG/M metagenome (GOLD analysis project Ga0182740, IMG submission 128872) | Enriched backyard soil microbial communities from Emeryville, California, USA - eDNA 5th pass 37_C Kraft BY (version 2) (version 2) | ecosystem: Environmental > Terrestrial > Soil >...
CGCAACGCGAGGAAGTGTTCAAGCCGTTCCTTCGCCTCGACGATGCCCGCAATCAGGACAAGGGCGGCACGGGTCTCGGCCTCGCCATCGCCCGCGATATCGCGCGCTCGCATGGCGGCGACATCATGCTCGGCGATTCTCCGCTTGGCGGCCTGCGCGCCACTGTCCGCGTTCCGGTGTGACGGTCTGACCCACGTCCGATCTGGCGGTTTCCTCAAACGAAAGAAGCCCCGGCTCGCGCCGGGGCTTCGAACATTATTTCGCTCGCAGTCGCGCTCACGGGCAGAACCACAGCCCTCCGACCACAATGCAACCGCGCGCCTGCCAGTCCCACGGACGGGCCGAATAGCGATACCAGCCGGGAGGCGCCGAATGATAGGCGCGGCCAGCAATCCAGCGGCCGCCATGGTGGCGGTGATGCACGCGTACGCCGTGATGATGACCGTGATGGCCGCCACCATGATGCCCGTGATGTGCTTTCCCGCCGTGATGGCGGCCACCATGGTGTTTGCCACCACCGTGGTGTTTGCCTCCGCCATGCCGATGTCCGCCATCGCGGACCTGGATCACCAGCGAATCCGAAATCGCGCCCATCGTATTGGGCCCAACCGGAGCTGCTGAAGCAGGCGAGAACAACAAGGTCGCGAAAACAAGCGTTGGCGCAGCTTTAAGGACAAATGACATATCGTCTCCCGGGATTAACGCCTGATCGCCCGCGCGTTCGAGGCCAATCGGTTCAGCTATGGTTCTTATGATTAAGGAAGCGTTCGCATTGGCTCGCGCGCAGCCAACGCGTGATCATAGAACCGTGATTGGTGTCAGGCCGCTTCGATCCCGTCATCGGAATCCGGATCGCGCCGCCGCCGCGCACGCCAGCGGCCGGCCTGCAGCCGCTCCGGAATCGCGAGCATCGTGTCGAGAAAGCCGGACCAGCGTTCGGCGCGCGCAAGCTCGCGATCGAGCGCGGCCATGGTCCGCGCGAGGCCAGGATCCTCGTCATTCGCCCAGACCGACAGCACCCGCACATACATGAGTGTGAGCGCCTGCGCCCTCAGCGCTCCCTTCGGTCCGGCAGCGGAGATGCCGGCGGCGGTCATCATCCAGCTCATCGATCGCGCGGCGAGCCCGTTCATCACCAGAGCCAGCGGCGGATTGCACAATGTCGAGCGGATCAGCGAGCGTATCGCGAGCTTGTGGCCGGCATGCGCATCGAGACGGCGCATCAGCACGTCGAACAGGCGCTCGCGCGCAGGCTCGTCGCCCATGTCGGATGTGTCGGCCGACAGGACCGTGCGATCGATATCCTTCATATGCGCGGCGAGGATCGCCACCACGGAGGAGAATTCACCGCGCAGGTCGGCAAGGGAAATGCCTGCGGCCTTGGCAATATCGTTCAGGCCGATACGCTCGAGCGGCCCGGTTTCGAGCAAACTCAGCAGCGCGTCGATGATCGCTTTGCGGTGGGTCGAGTCGGTCATGGCGTGTCCCGTGTCTGTGCCGCGCCTCTCATCTAGGTGGCCGAACGGGGCACTTCCATGGCTCTAGCCGGCGAGTTCCCTGGAGCGCTTCGTCGCGGCTGCGACCGCCCGACGCATCAGCGGATCCACTCCGTCCGCCGCCATCAGCACCTCGAGTGCTGCGGCGGTCGTCCCGCCGGGAGACGTCACGTTCTGGCGCAGCGTCGCGGGATCGAGCGGCGAACGATGCAGCAATTCGCCGGAGCCCTCGACGGTCGCGCGCGCGAGCTTCGTCGCGAGCTCTTCCGGCAGACCGGCAGCGACGCCCGCCCGGGCCAGCGTTTCGGCAAGCAGGAACACATAGGCCGGTCCGGACCCGGACACGGCCGTCACCGCGTCCATGAGGTTTTCATCACTGATCCATTCCACGGCGCCGGAGGCCGCCAGCAGTGCATTGGCACGCCGCCTTTGATCCGCTGTCACCGCTGCATTCGGAACTGCAACCGTAATGCCACGCCCGATCGCCGCCGGCGTGTTCGGCATCGCACGAACGATCGCAGCATTCGGGAAGCCGGCCTGCAGAAAGCCAAGCGTCTTTCCCGCCATGATCGACAGCACGAGCGTATCCGGTCCGGTCAGTCCCGCAACGGAAGGCATCACATCGGCAGCGACCTGCGGCTTCACCGCCAGCACAAGAGTCCCGATCGTCCGGTTCGCGTCCGCAGCCGGATTGATCGCTATGCCCTTGCGGGAAAGCGTGACCACGTCCTCGGACGGCTTCGGATCGATCACAACGACATTGCGCGGATCAAGCCCAAGTGCGAGCCAGCCCTCCAGCATTGCGCCGCCCATCTTGCCGGCGCCGACAAGCGCAAGGGTGCCAATATCGTCGAGCCGGGATTTCTCTGATTGTGCCATGGTCAGTCTGTCCGCACTTGCGCACGGACGCGGCGCCGTGCGTGCGGCCACCATCGTCATTCCGGGGGACGCGCGCAAGCGCGTGAATTCGGAATCCGTCTACATTGATTGAATTTGCATCCGGATTCCGGGGCCGCGCCGGCAGCGCGTCGCGGAGCAACCGCCGGGATCAGGCTTCGCCCGAGGTCTCGAACATCGCCGCGTCCAGCGCCTCGCGTGCGGACTTGCCGGCCCACAGCACGAACTGGAAGGCAGGGAAGTAACGCTCGCAGGTATCGAGCGCGGTACCGAGAACGGACTTGCATTGAGCGTCGGTCGCTTCGGCGCCGCCAGTCAGCACCAGCGCATGGCGGAACATCACTAATCCGTCGTCGGACCACAAATCGAAATGGCCGATCCACATCTGCTCGTTCATATGCGCTATGAGCTGCTGGACTTCGGAGCGGCGGCGCTCGGCGACCTTCATGTCGAAGGCGCAAGCGAGATGCAGCGCCTCGAGTTCGCCCATCCAGGTGAACGACACCTGATAGTCGACCCATCGTCCCTTGATCAGGATGTTGATCTCGTCATCGCCGGCCCGTTCAAACGACCAGTCATTGAGTGAGGCGACACGCTCGACAACATCGAGCGGATTGCCGTGTGCAGTATATTCAAAATCAGTCAGTGCCATTTTCATCCGCCGCCTGCGAGGCTTCGCTTCACCAACGCACGCGTACCAATCATGCCGAGACGGGACGTTCCGCCGCAGCCAACCCGACGACATCGGGTTGACTCACGATCGCCGAATCACTTGGCACTCCGACTATAGCCGCACCGATTCAGTGCAACCAAGCCAAGAAATAATCGCTGGAGTCTGGTCGTTGATTTTTTGAATCGGAGCAACGTAGGGCGCGCCAATGTCCACAATCGGAACTGCGTCAGTTTGACTCAATGCACAGCAATCGCGCTGAAGGAGTCATTGCACTGCAATTGCGGGGGCAAAAAGCAACGGGTCGGCGCGTAGCGCGGCCCGATGACAGGCTCAGCAGCGAACCCGCGATCGAGAGAAAAGGATACGACGATTGTGGTTCTGGATGGCTGGCTCGCCATAGCGCGTCGAAGACGCGCCCAAACGGCGCTTATGGCAAGCGCCTGGACTGTCTGACGGCAGACGATCAGTCGAACAGGCTCGACACCGATTCTTCGTGCGCGGTGCGGCCGATGGCTTCGCCGATCAGACTCGAGATCGGCAGCACGCGGATATTCGGTGCGTCCTTCACGGCCTTGGTCGGCTGGATCGAGTCGGTGATGACAAGCTCCTTCAGCCGCGATGAGCTGACACGGGCGACCGCTCCACCCGAAAGCACGCCATGGGTGATGTAGGCATAGACCTCGATCGCACCCTGGCCGAGCAGCGCGTCGGCGGCGTTCACCAGCGTGCCGCCGGAATCGACGATGTCGTCGACCAGGATACAGGTGTGACCGGCAACGTCACCGATCACGTTCATCACCTCGGATTCGCCGGCGCGCTCACGCCGCTTGTCGATGATCGCGAGCGGCGCGTTGATCCGCTTGGCGAGGCCGCGCGCGCGGACCACGCCGCCGACGTCCGGCGACACCACCATCAGGTTAGCGAGTTCGAAGCGCTCCTTGATGTCTCGGACCATCACCGGCGAAGCGAACAGGTTATCGGTCGGGATGTCGAAAAAGCCCTGGATCTGGCCGGCATGCAGGTCGAGCGTCATGACCCGGTCCGCGCCGGCGCGCGTGATCAGGTTGGCGACGAGCTTGGCCGAGATGGGCGTGCGGGGACCGGGTTTGCGGTCCTGCCGGGCATAGCCAAAATACGGCAGCACCGCCGTGATCCGCCGGGCCGAGGATCGCCGGAGCGCGTCGATGATGATCAGCAGCTCCATCAGATGATCGTTGGCCGGGAAAGACGTGCTCTGGATGACGAATACGTCTGCTCCGCGCACGTTCTCCTGGATTTCCACGAACACTTCCATGTCGGCAAAGCGGCGTACGACCGCCTTGGTCATGGGCACTTTCAGGTAATTGCAGATCTCGGCCGCAAGCGCAGGGTTGGAATTGCCGGCGACGAGCTTGATCGCTCCGTTTTTCGCCATCCCTTCTCCTCGCTGATCCTCTGGCCGCGCGTCCATTAGGCGCGCCGGACTGATACAGGCCGTGCCGCGCTTCCGCAATACGGCCGCATTTGTTCTCCCAAAGCGATTATGAATCGCTCAGCGGAAAGAAGCGGCAGACGCCACGCGCCCGCCGGCTACGGCCGGCCCGGTTGGCTGGTCCTGCGAGGGCGGCGGAGCGGCCTCGGGCCCGCTGGAGGCGACCACCGGCGACGGGCCTTCCGGCCCACGGAAATAAACCGCAAGCTGTTCCATGCCGTTACGCGCCGCCCGCGCAAGCACCTCGTCGCTCACGCTCTGCCAGGTGTCGCGGCCCGCCGGCCCGACCTTCTCGTCCCCGGCGAGACGCACGACCCTTTCCCCGTTTGAATCGAACACCTCCCAAACCCACGACATCGTGGCCTGGCGGCCGCGGGTCCAGACTGAGGCATAGCCCTTGATCCGGTACGGCGCGAACCCTTCCCGCGTCACAACCGGGACTTTACGGGCTTCGGCCTCGTCGTTGAGCTTGCGGACATAGCGGTCGAAAACCGCGGGCGGCAGCCCGTCGATCCGGTCGAAAGCCACCGTCGAATGCTGGCCAGTCGGTAACCCGCCGCCGGTCGTCGTGCAGGCGGCAGCCGACAGGGCAAACGCGACAATGCCTATAATGCGCGCCGCCAGCGGAACCATGACACCCCCGTGAGCTGTCAGGACGCTTGCGGTCCGTTCCAGCCGTTAACGATTCCGTAACCGGAATCATCTCCGGGGTCCAGCCGAGCGGAACCGGCCCGCTAGGGGGTCAACACGATAGCGTTAACGTGCCGCCCGTAATCCGGCTCGGCCCGGTGGGTCGATCGGCGATAGCTGTAGAAGCGATCCGGATCGGAATAGGTGCAGACCCCGATATCCTCGAAGCGCTCGATGCCGCTTTGTGCGAGCCGCAACGCGATGAAGCCCGGCAAGTCGAACATCGCGTGGGCCTCGCGCGACGCCGGGGCAAAAAAGCGCGCATAGGTTTCGTCCTCGCGCAAGAATTCGTCGACGAAGCCCTGGCTGACTTCATAGTTGTTCTGCCGGATCAGCGGACCGAGCGCGACACTGATGCGCCCGCGGTCGGCGCCGAGTTTTTCCATCTCCGCGATGGTCCCCTCGATCACACCGGAGAACGCACCGCGCCATCCGGCATGCGCCGCACCGATGACGCGCGCCTTTGCGTCGGCAAACAGCAGCGGACCACAATCGGCGGTGCTGACGCCGATCGCCAGTCCCGGCGTTCTGGTCACGATGGCGTCCGCTTTCGGCCGCGTCTCGACACTCCACGGCTCTTCCGCCACGACAACCTGCGGAGAGTGAATCTGGTACGCCGTGATCAGGCGGTCAGCACTGACGCCGAGCGCCTGCGCCATGCGGGCGCGATTCTCAGCAACATGCGAGGCGTCGTCATCCGAGCCGATGCCGCTGTTCAGGCTCGCATAGATGCCGCCCGACACGCCGCCCTCGCGGGTGAAGAAGGCGTGCCCGATGCCATCAAGCGCTGACAGGGACGGAGCGTGGAGTTTCATGCGGACTCGAATCCAGGCAGCGGACCGAGTTTCGGATCCGTGATCGCCATGACCTTGAACAACTCGCCCATGCCTGTGCGCCCGCCCTCTGTCAGGCGCGCCACCCCGGACGTGATGGCCTCACCCTGCTCGGCGGTTGCGCCTTTTCGGAGCGCGTCCGCCCTCGCTTCGATCCCAAGTTCACGCAGGAATTTCGCCTGCGTGACCGGACCGTGAACCGCCGCACCCATGCCCTCTGCCGCCTGACCGAAAATGAAAAAGTCGACATGCGCAGTGATGTCGGCAAGACCCGGCGCTGACAGCGGATCGGCAAAGGCGTGCTCGTTGACCGATTGCAACGTCTCGCCGAGATCGGTTTCGACGTGTCCGTAATCGATGAACAGCGCAGCGCCGTCCTTGCGTACGCGGCGCGCAATGTCGAAAGCATGGATATCGTTGCGCCATTCGAAGATCGCGCCGACAGCCGCTTCCTTGATCTTCTTGGGCATGAACCGGTCGAATTGCGGCAATGGGTCCGGCGCGAGCCCCAGCGCAAAATCGCCGTTCGCATTCAGACCGATGACGCGCTCATGCCAGCCGTCGGCCTGTTTCACCACCTGATGCACCGGCAGCGCATCGAGATATTCGTTTGCAAGGATGATCGTCGGCCCCTCCGGGACATCCAGCAGATTGCGATGCCACGACACCGGGACGTCCACATCGCTGAGAGTATTGCGCTGCAGCTGTTCGAGCGTCGGGCTGATCTCGACCATGTGCACGGATAGCGCCTCACGGAATTTCGGCAGCACCTTCGCGGCGCGAAGCGCGTCCCGCATCATCGTGCCGCGGCCCGGTCCAAGCTCGATCAGGTTGACGGCTTCCGGCTCGTCGAGCATGCGCCACACCGACAGCGCCCACAGGCCCAGCAATTCGCCGAAGATCTGGCTGACTTCCGGCGCGGTGGTGAAATCGCCTCCCGCGCCGAACGGATCGCGCGTGACGTAGTATCCGTACTGCGGATGGGCGAGACAGAGCGCCATGTAGCGCGCAACCGGCATAGGCCCGCTAACCGCAATCAACCGGCGGATTTCCTTTTCAAGCGGCGATGGCTCGCTCATGCAGCCTGCCCTCCCAATGCAGGACGCCGCATCGCATGCCATACAAAGGCAACGCCCGCGAGGAACAGCGGGATCGACAGCAGCATGCCCATGGTCAGGCCACCCCACAGGAATCCGAGTTGCGGGTCCGGCTCCCGGAAGAACTCGCAGAACGAACGGCCGAGTGCATAGACCATCGCGAACAGCCCGATCGTCAATCCAGGGCGCCTGAGCGCGCCCATGCGAACCGCGATCGCGAGTACGACAAACAGGACCGCCCCTTCAAGAACCGCTTCATAAAGCTGGCTCGGATGCCGCGGCAACGGTCCGGCGGCCGGAAACACGATTGCCCACGGCACGTCGGTTGGACGTCCCCACAATTCGCCGTTGATGAAATTCGCGATGCGTCCGAGAAACAGGCCAATCGGTCCGGCGGCGCAGGTCAGATCGCCGAGCGACAGGATCGGGATCTTGCGGCTGCGCGCGAACAGGAGCACCGCCGCGACGCAGCCGGCGAATCCGCCATGGAACGACATGCCGCCGCCCCAGACCTGAACGATCTCCAGCGGATGCGCGAGGAAATGCGCCGGGTTGTAGAACAGCACGTAGCCGAGCCGGCCGCCGAGGATGATGCCGAGCGTGATCCAGACGATGAAGTCGTCGAAGTCGTTGACGGTCAGCGGCGCGCGACCACCCCACAATGTTTCATTGCGGATGATCATGCGGGCATAGAACCAGCCCAGCAGGATGCCGAAAATGTAAGCCAGCGCGTACCAGCGAATGGCAAATGGCCCGATGCTGATCAGCACCGGATCGATGTTCGGAAAAGGCAGGGCCGAAACCGGCATTGCGAAAGTCCAGGATGAACGGCCTGCGTGCTTGCAGGGCCGGGGCCGCTACGCCATATCACATCAAGGCGGGTTCGGAAGGAGCGCAGCATGACCCAGACTTCGGGCCGGTTCTTTGACGAGATCGCGCGGCTGATGAACGACGCCGCCGGCGTGGCTCAGGGCGTACGGCGAGAGTTCGACACGCTGTTCAAGACCCAGGCGGAGCGCTGGCTGCGCGACCTGGACCTCGTGAAGCGTGAGGAATTCGAGGCGGTCAAGGACATGGCCCGGCTGGCGCGCGAGGAAAACGAGGCCCTGAAGGCCCGGATCGCCGCACTGGAAGCCAAGGCTGGGATGACGCCCGCCGCCGCCAAGGATGCCCAGCCGGACGTCAGCGATATGCGCCTCGACGGCTGATTTTCGGCCCTTTCCGGCCGTTAACCCCTGATTTCTTGCTATTCCGGCCCCCGGCCGGTATAAGCCCGCGCGACTGCGGCCCCCGCACCCCTGGAGGCTTGCCGCAGTCGTTTTCCGACAATCTGACATCAAACCTGACAGGACCAAGCGCATGACCGCCGTTAAGGAAATCAAGGCGACGTTGCGCCCGAAGGCCGGCAAGGGGGCCGCCCGGGCAATTCGTCGCGAGGGCCGTACCCCGGCCGTTATCTACGGAGCCAACGAAGCCCCCGTCGCGATCACCGTCGATCACGCCGACATTCGCAACAAGATCTATGCTGGTCACTTCCTGACCACGCTGTACGACATCGAGCTCGACGGAAAGAAGCACCGCGTGATCCCGCGCGACTATCAGCTCGATCCGGTCAAGGATTTCCCGATTCACGTCGACTTCATGCGCCTCGCAGCGGGCGTGCTGATCCGCGTGAACGTGCCGGTCCATGTCATCAACGTGGAACAATCGCCGGGCGTGAAGCGCGGCGGTGCGGTCAACATCGTCACCCACTCGATCCCCCTGCGTTGTCCGCCGGACCGCATCCCGCAGTCGATCGAGGTCGACGTGGCCGGCCTTGAGATCAACAACTCGAAGCACCTGAGCGACGTGAAGCTGCCCGAGGGCGTAAAGCCCGTCAGCCGCGAAGACATGACGCTGGTCACCATTGTGCCGCCGTCCGGCTACGCTGAAGAGCAGCGGCAGGCCGCCGATGCAGCCACGGCTGCCGCAGCGGCACCCGCTGCTGCAGCGCCGGCTGCCGGTGCTGCTGGCGCCGCTGCTGGCGGCGACAAGAAGCCCGCCGAGAAGAAGTAACGTCGGCATCAAACAGGCGGCGGGGCGCCCCGCCCCGCCAACACCGCGATGTTCCTCCTGGTCGGGCTCGGCAACCCCGGCGCCCGCTACGCGGGCAACCGGCACAATATCGGCTTCATGGTGGTCGACGCGATTGCGAGGCGCCATGGCTTCCAGCCATGGCGTCGTCGCTTTCAGGGAGTCGCAACCGAAGGCTCGCTCGGCGGAAAGAAGACGCTGCTGCTGCTGCCGGGCACCTTCATGAATGAATCCGGCAGAGCCGTCGCGGAAGCGGCGAAATTCTACAAGATCGAACCGCGCGACATCACCGTCGTGCATGACGAGATCGAGCTCCCGCCGGGCAAGGTGCGCATCAAGGTCGGCGGCGGCATCGCAGGCCACAACGGACTGCGCTCGGTCTCCGGGCAAATCGGCAACGAATACAAGCGCGTGCGGATCGGGGTCGGGCATCCCGGCGACAAGAATTTGGTGCACGCGCACGTCCTGTCCGATTTCGCCAAGAGCGAGCGGGAGTGGGTGGAGACGCTGATCGAGGCGCTGGCCGAACACGCCCCGCTGCTTGCGCGCGGCGAGGACGCCAGCCTGCAGAACAAGATTCATCTGGCGCTTGCCGCCAAGGGATTTGACACAAACGGCGCCGACCGGCGCTCCGAAAAATCGGAAGACTGACCATCATGGGTTTCAAATGCGGCATCGTCGGTTTGCCTAATGTCGGCAAATCGACCCTCTTCAATGCGCTGACCGAAACCGCCGCGGCGCAGGCGGCGAACTATCCCTTCTGCACGATCGAGCCGAATGTCGGCGAAGTGGCGGTGCCCGATCCGCGTCTCAGCAAGCTCGCGGCCATCGCAGGCTCGCAGCAGATCATTCCGACCCGCCTCACCTTCGTCGATATCGCCGGCCTCGTGCGCGGCGCCTCCAAGGGCGAAGGCCTCGGCAACCAGTTTCTCGCCAATATCCGCGAGGTGGACGCGATCGCGCATGTGGTCCGTTGCTTCGAGGATTCCGACGTCACCCATGTCGAAGGCAAGATCGATCCGATCGCCGATATCGAGACCATCGAAACCGAGCTGATGCTGGCCGATCTCGAAAGCCTCGAGAAGCGAGTGGACGCGCTGGAAAAGAAAGCGCGCGGCAACGACAAGGATGCCAAGGAAACGCTGGACCTCGTGCAGCGGACCCTCAAGCCTCTGCGCGAAGGCAAGCCGGCGCGCATCGTCGAGCGCAAGCCGGAAGAGGAAAAAGCCTTCGGCATGCTCGGCCTGATGACCGCCAAGCCGGTGGTCTATGTCTGCAATGTCGAAGAGGCGGCCGCGGCGACTGGCAACGAATTCTCAAAGCGCGTCGAAGCGCGCGCGAAAGAAGAAGGCGCGGTGTCGGTCGTGATCTCGGCCAAGATCGAATCCGAAATCGCGGTTCTCCCGCCGGAAGAGCGCGCGGAGTATATAGAAGCCGTCGGCCTGACGGAGCCGGGTCTCGACCGCTTGATCCGTGCGGGTTACGAATTGCTGGATCTTGTCACCTACTTCACCGTCGGCCCGAAGGAAGCGCGCGCCTGGACCATCACGCGCGGCACCAAGGCGCCGCAGGCGGCCGGGGTGATCCATACAGATTTCGAGCGCGGTTTCATCCGCGCCGAGACCATCGCCTTTGACGATTATATCGCGCTGTCCGGCGAAGCCGGCGCGCGCGACGCCGGCAAGCTGCGGCTGGAAGGCAAGGATTACGTTGTCGCCGACGGCGACGTGATGCATTTCCGGTTCGCGACCTAGGTCCGTCGCTGTCGCGGCTGGCCGGGGGCTGCAAAGGCCCCCACCTCCACGCCCTGCTCGCGTATCGCACCGAGATGCTCGTTGATGCGGAATATCACCATCACGAGTTCGCACGCGATGCGCACGAAGACGATGCCTGCAAGGATGAAGATCATCGCTGCGATCAGCAGCAGGAGGCCCGCAAGGAAATTGACCGCCATCATGCCGAGCGCGGTCAGGATCAGCGAAAGGCCGGTCATCACCACCATCGCAAGACAAAGCCAATAAAATACCCGGATCACGGACGGCGTGATGTACCGGTCCCACTGAAGCAATTCGGCAAAATCAATCATGACGACACGCTCTCAGCGTTGAAACCCGGCGGGGCGCGGAGGCTGCACCCGGCCAGGCGTCGCGGTCAACTGACAGGTACGTTCAAATTGACGGCGGTGGCGTGGGCGGGTACCCAATCTGTCCTGCTCAAACGGTGTGCACGTCCCTTGGCCAAGCTTTACTTCGAAGACTTCCAACCTGGGCATACGGCCGAATACGGTCCGCGCGTCGTGACGCGCGAGGAAATCATCGCCTTTGCGGCCCAGTATGACCCGCAGCCGATGCATCTCGACGAGGCCGCCGGACAGAAATCCCTGCTAGGCGGCCTGGGCGCGTCGGGCTGGCATAGCTGCGGGATCATGATGCGCATGATCTGCGACGGCTTCATATTGAACTCGTCTTCGATGGGCGCGGGCGGCGTCGAAGAGGTGAACTGGCTGCGTCCGGTCCGGCCCGGCGATAGTCTGACCCTGCGCACCACAATTCTGGACAAGCGCACCTCGAAGAGCCGGCCCGACATGGGAATTGTCCGTATCCGCTACGAGATGATGAACGCACACGGCGAATGCGTGATGACCATGGTCACGCCTGCGATGTTCGGGCGCCGGCACCCGGGGGCGCCGTCATGATGCGTTTCTATGAGGATATTCGCGTCGGTGACCGCGTCGAGCTAGGCTCGCATCTCTTCATCGCCGAGGACATCAAGACATTCGCCCGGCAATTCGACCCGCAGCCGTTTCATGTCGACGAGACCGGCGGCGAGCGTTCGCATTTCGGTGCGCTGATCGCGTCCGGATGGCAAACCGCCTCGATCTGGATGCGCAAGCTCGTGGATTATCGCCGGCGTGAGGCCGAGGCATTGCGAAGCCGCGGCGAGCGGGTGCCGCAGGTCGGGCCCTCGCCCGGCTTCCGCGACCTTCGCTGGTACAGGCCGGTCTTCGTCGGCGACACGGTATCCTATGCGGTCGAGGTGATCGCGACGCGCGTCTCGCAATCGAGGCCGGACCGCGGCATCATCACGATGCTCGGCTCGGGCCAGAACCAGCATGGTGTGCGGGTGATCTCGTTCGAGAGCATGACCTTCGTCGAACGGCGCGATCCGTCAACTTCATGACCGCAGTGGCCGATAGCGGCGCCACACGCCGCGACGAGAAGCGGACGATGTGGGTCGCTTCCGGCGCACATGCATTGCACGACGGCTATACCGACCTGATCTACGTCATGCTGCCGGTCTGGCAGGCGGAGTTCGGCCTGACCTATGCCGCGGTCGGCGCTCTGCGCGGCCTGTTCGCTGGAACCATGGCAAGCCTGCAAATTCCGGCAGGCCATCTGTCCGAGCGGTATGGCGCAGCAATGATCCTCGCCGGCGGAACTGCGCTCACCGGACTTGGCTATTGCCTCGCGGGATTGAGCGGCGGCTTCGTGGCCCTGCTCGTTGCGCTGCTGATCGGCGGGCTCGGCGCCAGCACGCAACATCCGATCGCATCCGCCCTCGTGGCCCGGGCGTTTTCGGGTCCGCGCTCCCTCAAGGCGCTGGGCGGGTACAACTTCGCTGGCGACATCGGCAAGATGACGGTGCCGGCGCTTGCCGCGTTGATGATGACCGTCATGCCGTGGCGGCCCACCGTCATCGCGCTTGGCGCGGTGGGCTTCATCGCGGCGATCCTGATCCTCATTGTGACGCCGCGCTACGGTCCTGTCGCGATCGCTGCCAAGACCACCGGCGATGACGGCGCGACGGCCGTTGCGCCGAAGGCTCCGCGCTACGCCTTCCCGACATTGCTGTCGATCGGCGTGATCGACTCCGCAACGCGCATGGGCTTCCTGACCTTTCTGCCGTTCATTCTGACGGCCAAGGGCGCAAGCCTGCCGTCGATCGGACTCGCGTTGACGCTCGTATTTGCGGGGGGCGCAGCCGGCAAACTCATCTGCGCCTTCCTCGGCGCGCGCATCGGCATCATCAATACGGTGTTCGTGACGGAAGTACTGACGCTCGCGCTGATCCTCGCGCTGCTTCCATCGTCTCTGGAAGTCGCCTTCGTGATCCTGCCGGTCCTCGGCGTCATGCTGAACGGCACGTCGTCGGTGCTCTACGGCTCGGTGCCGGAACTCGTCGCACCGGAGCGGCGGGCGCGCGCCTTCGGCCAGTTCTATACCGGAACCATTGGAGCCGGCGCGATTGCACCGATCATCTACGGATTTATCGGCGATCGGATCGGTCTCACGGGCGGCATGATCATTGTCGGCACGATGGTGCTGGTGACTTTGCCGCTCGCCTTCGCGCTGCGGCCGGCCTTCGCTCAGCCCCAATCTCCCACCACCGCCTGAACCAGCGTCAGCGCCGCGACGGCTGCGGTGTCGGCACGCAGGATGCGCGGACCGAGTGCAAGCCGCACCACATTGGGATGCCGAAGCAGCAGGTCGCGTTCTTCCACGGCGAATCCGCCCTCGGGTCCGATCAGCACGGCAAGTGGCGTGCCGCGCTTCAGATGCGAGAGCGACGCGACCGGATCGCGCGTTTCCGCATCCTCATCGCAGAAGATCACCACGCGATCGGCAGCAAGACCGGCGAGCGCCTTTGCAAGCGGGATCGCGTCGTCGACTTCGGCAATCGTCAAGATCCCGCACTGTTCCGCCGCTTCGATTGCATTGGCGCGCATCCGCTCGACATTCACCCGCGCCGCCTGAGTGTGGCGGGTGGTCACAGGGTGCAGACGCGAGACTCCGAGTTCGACGGCCTTCTGCACCATGTAATCGAGCCGCGCGTGCTTCAGCGGCGCGAACAGATAGTGCAGATCGCAAGCGGGATGCTGCTGGCGGAGCTGGTCGCCGACAGACAGGACGACCGACTTGCGGCCTTCGCGCTGCAGTTCCGCGTGCCACTCACCGTCCCGGCCGTTGAAGACCAGCACCGGATCGCCCGGATCGAGACGCATCACGTTGGTCAGATAGTTCGCCTGACCCTTGTCGAGCGGCACGCTCGTACCGGTGTGTAAGTCGGGCGCGACAAACAAGCGCGGGGTCCGGAAATCGTAGCGGGACATGGTTCAGATCAACGTGAGCACAGAAAGCTGCAACTTTCTCATAACCGGGAAGCTCTCTATTATGGACTGAATCGTGTTTTGCCGCCGTGTCGCCTATTTTGCGGGCTTGATCACGAGGCCGCCCG
>Ga0182740_1001687_pt1 | contig 14462 bp, 14 predicted proteins | sample eDN5th37CKraftBY_FD_128872 | JGI IMG/M metagenome (GOLD analysis project Ga0182740, IMG submission 128872) | Enriched backyard soil microbial communities from Emeryville, California, USA - eDNA 5th pass 37_C Kraft BY (version 2) (version 2) | ecosystem: Environmental > Terrestrial > Soil >...
CCGGCCGCGATGCGCCTGCCAGCCGTTCTCGGTCGGAAAATCGTAGGTGTCGAAGATGTCCTTGATCGCGATCGGCACGCCGTGCAACAGCCCCGTCGGCCTGCCCTCCTGCTGCTCGCGGTCGCGCTCGCGCGCTTGCTTCAGCGCGTATTCCGGCGAGATATGCGCGAAAGCCTTCACCTCGATATCGCGCACGGCGATGCGAGACAGGCACGCGCGCGTCAGGTCTTCGGAGGAAATCGCGCGCGAAGCGATTTGCGCCGCGGCGGCGGTCGCGGTGAGCGTGATGAGGTCTTCGGTCTTCATGGTGGTCTGCCGGTCTGAAAATGCAGCACCATTCATATCACGAATTGCCGCTCGTGCGTCTTATCCGGAAGTCCAGCTTTTGCGCCGCAGTGCAAAACGGAAAGCAACTCCGAGCACGAGCAGGATCAAGCCCGAGCCGATGAAAAGCGGAATCGCTCCGGCATAGTCAAAGGCGGGCGCCGCGGCGCTGACGCCCGCCGCCTGTCCGAGAAAGAGACAGGTCGCAAAACACGAGACGGCAAGGCTGCGCGACTCGGGCGCCATTTGCGTCGCGTTGGTCTGTAGCGTGTTGTGCAGCATGTAGAAGCCAAGCCCCGAAAGCACGGTGAGCGGCACCGCGGCGAACGGGCCCGGCAGCACGGTCATGCCGAAGAAGGAAACGGCGAGAAAGATTCCGCCGAACAGCACGAGTCCTTCCTCATGCAGCCTGCGGACGATCGCCGGCGCAAACAGCACGAAGACGAGCCCGCCGATACCGAAACCGCTGACGATCAGGCCGATGACGTCGTAGCTCACATTGAATTGCAGGCGCAGATAGGAGCCGATGAAGGCATTGCCGCCGAAGATCGCCGCGCCTTCGAGAAACACCGTCGCGAATACGACCCAGACCCAGCCCTTGCGCAGCATGCGGCCGAGCTGGCGGAACGATTCCCCCATCCCGGCCGGCTTCGGCTCGTAGAATTCCTCGCGGTGCAGAAGCTCGCGCGCGAGCGCGAGGCCCGAAACGAGAAAGCATCCGGCCAGGACATAAAAGATCGAGCGCCAGCCGATATGCTCGGCGGCAAAGCCCGAGATCGCCTGGCCAAGAGTAAGGCCGAGGATCTGGCCGAACAAAAAACGCGCGATCACCGGCTGGCGCCGCTCGTAGGGCACCTCGTCGCCGATCCAGGCCATCGACAGCGGGATGATGGAGGCCGCGGTGAAACCGGCGAACAGCCGCGCCGCGATCAGAAGCGGCAGCGTCGGCGCGAAGGCACAAAGCATCGCGCTCACGACCGAGAGGAGCGTCGTCACCGCGATCGTTTCCAGCTTGCCGTAGCGGTCGCCGACGAAGCCGAACAGGAGTTGCGCCGCCGCGTACATGCCGCCGAAGGTCGTGATGACGGCGGAAGCATTGCCGATCGAGGTATCGTAGCTGTGCGCGATCTCCGGCAGGATCGGGTCGCAAATGCGCACCGATGCCGCGCTCGCGAAGCTCGCGGCGGCGAGAAAAACGATGGTGCGGGTCGGCGTCTGGAGCGGGCGGCTTTTCACGAAATGACGCTGCGATGACCGTGGGTTGTGGCGAGAAAGTCCGTCTGGATGCCGATTTTCGCCCTGCCCGGCAAGCAGCGCAGCAGCAAGGCTGCGCCGCATATCCGGTATGGCTCGCGCTTAACGCGGGCTTTTTATCAGGCCGATGCCTTGCGCAAGGGAACCGGATCCATGCTCGCGTAGATATCGCCCGAATTCGCATCGGCCGGCAGCTGTTCGAGCCAGCGCGCGATATTCCTCGCATCCATCGGATCGGCATGGACGAGCTGCTGGCTCTCGCCGATCGCGGCGTTGAACGAATAGAGCGACGTGCGCGCAAGCCGCTCGATGGCTTTGAGCGCGACGCCGCGCTGAATCGTGGTGAACTCGAAGGAGAGCATCGGCAACGGATGATGCAAGCCGGCGAGCACTTCGTCCTCGAAGCCTTCGACATCGATCTTGACGAAACGCGGGATGCCGTGCGTGGCAATCAACTCGTCCATCGTCTTGAGCGGCACGGTGCGGGTTTTGGTCCAGCGCTGGCTTTCCCAGCCCGGCGCGCCCTTGGCGGCGTCGATGAAATCGGACGAGGCGGTCGCAACGGTCGGGTTCGGCGGATTGAGCTTCAATTCGACGGTGCCGCTTTTCGGCCCAAGCGCCACCGGCTCGACGACCACCTGCCTGTCGAAAGCATAGAGCAGCCGCAGCGTGAGGACGAGCGCGGGCTGCGGCTCGACCGCGACGACGCGCGCGCCCAACCGGCGAAACGATGCGACGCGGTCGCCGACATGGGCGCCGATGTCGAAGGCAAGATCGCCGGGGCGCAGGAAGCGATGGTAAAGCGCATCCATCGCGCGCTCGCGCGCGGGATTGCCGTAATAAATCCGGAGCGAGCGCAGAACGCCGCGGATCGTCGCGAAAGGAGCCCCCATCTTTCTTCTTTCTCAGTGTGGCGCGAGTAGCGTGGAAATCTCGGCCGGTGTATCGAATTCTTCCGGGATGGCGCAAAGCCGCCAGCGCACCGCAGCTTCCCCCACCGCCGGTGAAGTCGTGAAAACGGCGAAGGGAATCGACAAAACGAGACCGGCGAGCAACGGCAAGAACCACGGGATTGCCGCCGGTGCGGTCGCCGCGAGGAAAACGATCATCAGCGTACCAAAAGCGGTCGCCGGCCACAGATCGCGCGCGGCGGCCATCCACGCCAGGCGATAGCCGTCGCGCTGCTGCGAACCCCAGCCTTGCGTCTTGCCGAACAACAGCGCGGTCATGAACATCGCCTGATTGAACCACGAAACCGGCGAGAGCACGAAGGTGAAAAGCGTTTCGGTGGCAAAGCCCGCGAGCAATCTTCCTGCGCCGCCGAACTCTTTCGGATTACGCAGGAGCGATTCCAGCACGCCAAACCATTTCGGCGCGAAATACATCGCAAGGAAAACGACATAGAACCAGAACGCTTCCCCGGCGGGAAAGGCGATATCGGCCGGCCACATCGCGGCGGCAATCGCCGCGAAGATCGCGAACAGGATCGTCGCCGGCGAGACCAGGAACATCTGGATCGCCATGGCGATGTTGGCGCGCGTTGCGGGAAGGAGCGCCGGCAGGCCCATGATGCGGAAATATTGCAGGTTGCCGTTGCACCAGCGCAGGTCGCGGCGCACGAAATCGAGCAGCGCCGGCGGGTTGTCCTCGTAGCTGCCCTCCTCGCGCGGCAGCACGCGCGCCTCGAAACCGGCGCGGCGCATCATCGCCGCCTCGACCTGATCGTGCGACAGGATCGGCCCGCCGAACGGCGGCTTGCCGGGCAGCACCGGCAGCTTGCAGAAATCGGTGAACGGCGCGACGCGCACCGCCGCGTTGTGTCCCCAGAACGGCCCGCAGTCGGCGTGCCACCACGCGCTGCCGCTCGTGAAGGTGCGCATGCCGAAACGCATGCCGAACTGGAAGACGCGCGCGAAGAAACTCGAGGTCGGCAAGCCGACGACAAGGCTCTGCAAAATGCCGAGCCGCGGATTGGCCTGCATGATCCGCACCATGCGGACGATCGCCGGGCCCGTCATCAGGCTGTCGGCGTCGAGCGGCAGCATCACTTCATACTGCTTGCCCCAGCGCTCGCAGAAGTCGCGGACGTTACCGGCCTTGAAGCCTTCGTTGTTATCGCGGTGGCGATAAACGAGCCGATCGACGCTCGGAAATTCGGGAATCCACGCCGCATAGGCGGCGCGCTCGGCGGCGATCACTTCGGGGATGGAAGAGTCGCTCAGCACATAATAGTCGAAGTGCTCGCCGAGGCCCGTCGCTTCCAGGCTCGCGCGGATGGTGCGCAAACGCTTGAAGGCGCGCGCCGGATTTTCGTTCCGCAGTGTCATCAAAATCGCGGTGCGGATGAAAATCGGATCGTCGTCGCGCGCTTTCGCCGCGACCGGGTTGATGGCCTCGAGCGGCTTCGGCAAGAACCACAGCACGAAGCCGAGCAACGAATTCCAAAAACCGAGGATCGACCACGGAATCAGCGTGACGAAGCAAAGCACGATCAGCGTATCGACCACGCCGAAACCGTCACGCGCCAGGATATGCACAAGGCGTTCGGTCATCAGCACGAGCGTTGCGAAACAAACGGCGGCGAAGAACACGCGCCGCGCGGTGACGGCGGCGGCGGATTGCGTTCCGGTCGGGGTGAGCCGGCCTCGCGCCGGGGCCTCGGCCGATTTCCCGGACGTCTCCTCGGGCGTTTTGGCGAGGGTGGGGTCGAGCGACACGCAGATTTTCCTTAAAAAGCGGGGACGGCCACCACAGACGGCGCCGAAACGGCGGTTTCTAAAGCAGATTCTGAGCCGTTCGCCCATCCCTGCCCGCTATTTAGCATAAGCGCGACCGTGGCCGGATCATGGTTCACCCAACGATTAAGGGAGCTTCATTGTATCTTGGCGGGGATAAGGCCCTATGCGATGAAGCTCCGGTGAAACCAAATCCACATCCCGGAAATCCCGCCAGCCCCGGCGAAGCGCAGGCCCTTTGGTACGTAGCGCCCGGGCAGGCCGAATTGCGGCCCCTGAAACTGCCGATGCCGGCACCCGAAGAACTCGGGGTGCGGATGCTTTATTCGGGGCTGAGCCGGGGCACCGAGCGCCTCGTCTTCGAGGGCCGCGTTCCCGAAAGCGAATGGCAGCGCATGCGCGCGCCGGCGCAGGAGGGCGATTTCCCCTTCCCGGTGAAATACGGCTATGCCGCCGTCGGCATCGTCGAGACCGGGCCCGAGGGCTTGATCGGCAAAAACATCTTCGCGCTCTACCCGCACCAGAGCCGCTTCACGTTGCCGGCCGAGCGCGCCATCGTGCTGCCGGGCAACATCCCGCCGCAGCGCGCGGTGCTGACGGCGAATTTGGAGACATCCATCAATATCCTGTGGGACGCCCATGCCGCGCCGGGCGACCGCATCGTCATCATCGGCGCGGGCATCGTCGGCCTTCTCGTCGCTTCGCTCGCGGCCAAGCTGCCGGGCGCGGAAGTCACGCTCGTCGATATCGATGGCTCGCGCGCGCAGCTCGCCGAAAAAATCGGCGCACGCTTTACGGAACCGAAAGCCGCGCCGCGCGACGCCGATCTCGTGATCCACACCAGCGCCACCGAAAAGGGCCTCGCGCTCGCCATGGAATGCGCGGGCATGGAAGCCACCATCGTCGAAGCGAGCTGGCACGGCGCCAGCACTTGCGCGCTGTCGCTCGGCGGGGCGTTTCACTCGCGGCGGCTGAAACTCGTTTCGAGTCAGGTCGGCGAAATTCCCGCCTGGCGCAAGCCGCGCTGGAATTATCGCCGCAGGCTGGAAGCCGCCGTGCGCCTCCTGGCCGACCCCAAGCTCGATGCGCTGCTCGGCGAGCAGGTGCCGTTCGAAAAGCTGCCGCAGGAATTGCCGCGCCTGTTCGCGCCCGGAGCGCCGGGTGTCGGCGCGCTCGTCCGCTACTGATTTTTCCCAAGCAAGAGGTTATCCATGTACGCCGTCGAAGTCCGCGACCACATCATGATCGCGCATAGTTTCAAGGGTGAAATGTTCGGCCCGGCGCAGGCGCTGCACGGCGCGACGTTCGTGGTCGATGTCGCCTTCTTCCGCGAGGAGCTGAGCGCGAACTCCGTCGTCGTCGATATCGGCCGCGCCATCGACGAGTTGAAGGCGATCCTCAAGCCCATCAACTACCAGAATCTCGACGCGCTGCCGCAGTTCAAGGGCATTCAGACGACGACCGAAACGCTCTCGCGTTACGTCTTCGACAAGATGGTCGAGGCGCTGAAAAAGGGCGCGCTCGGCGAGGAGTCGAACGGCGTCACCCGCATCCGCGTCACGCTGCATGAATCGCACGTCGCCCGTGCCTGGTTCGAGGGGCCCGTCGGTGCCTGACGCCTGGTTCGCCATTCCCGGCGAGCTTTCGACCCCCACCGGCGGTTACAAATACGATGCGCGGGTGATGGAGGAATTGCGCGCGCTCGGCTGGAACATGCGCCACCTCGCGCTGCCCGGCGATTTCCCCTCGCCTTCCGAAGCGAGCCTTGCCGCGACGGAACGGGCGCTCGCCTCGACGCCGGCGGACGCCGCGATTGTGTTCGACGGGCTCGCGCTCGGCGCGCTGCCCGCCGCCATTCTGGATCGCGTGCCGCGCCGCTACATCGCGCTCATTCACCATCCGCTCGCTTACGAGACGGGGGTCGCGCCGGAGCGCGCGAAAGTGCTGCACGCGCTCGAGCGCGAGGCGCTGGCCCGCACGCCGCGCGTCGTCGTGACGAGCACGACGACCGCCGATTTTCTGGTGCGGGATTTTGACGTCGCGCGCTCGCGCATCACCGTCGCGGAACCCGGCACCGAGCCCGCGCCGCGCGCGCGCGGCAGCGATGAAGTGCGGCTCCTCGGCGTCGGTTCGATCACGCCGCGCAAGGGTTTCGATACGCTGGTCGCGGCGCTCCGGGAGCTTGCCGATCTTAACTGGCAATGCCGCATCGCCGGCAGCTTCGACCGGGATCTTGCCACCGCCGACAAATTGCGCCGCCAGATCGCCGATGCAAAATTGGAGAAGCGCGTTCGGCTTCTCGGCACCCTCACCGAACACGAACTCGCCGGCGAATACGACCGGGCGACGCTGTTCGTGCTGCCCTCGCATTTCGAGGGCTACGGCATGGCCTTCACCGAAGCGCTGGCGCGCGGCCTGCCGGTCGTCGCCTGCGAAGGCGGCGCGGTCACCAAAACGGTGCCCGCTGCCGCCGGCGTGTTCGTCGCGCCGGGTGACGCGAAAGCCCTCGCGGCGAAGCTGCGCTGGCTGCTGACGAACCCTTCCGAGATCAAACAGCGCGCCGATGCGGCGTGGGCTCACGCAGCCTCGCTACCGCGCTGGCAGGACGCCGCGCAAAAGATCGCCGCCGTCCTGCACGAAGTTTCAATGCAAAAGGCACATGCATGAGCGGTTTTTCATGAGCGGTTTTTCTTCCGATTGGCTTTTGCTGCGCGAGCCCGCCGATCATCGCGCGCGCAGCGCCGAACTTTTGGGACGGCTCGCCGGGCATTTCCGGAACTTTGAGTCGATCAGCGTTTTTGATCTTGGCACCGGCACCGGCTCGAATTTGCGCGCGACCGCGCCGCATCTTCCGGCTGTGCAACACTGGACGCTCGTCGATCACGACGCGGCGCTGCTCTCCGCCGCGTGCGACGCGATTTCGGCCTGGGCCGATTCCGCGCGCGCGACCGCGAACGGCATCGAAGCCGCAAAGGACAAGCGCTCCATTCTCGTCGGCCTCAAGCGCGCCGATCTTGCGGCGGAGCCCGCCGCCTGGGGCGGCCATGCGCCCGATCTCGTGACGGCGGCCGCGCTGTTCGATCTCGTCTCCGCCGAATGGATCGAGCGTTTCGTCTCGGCCATCGCGCGCGGCAAAGCGGTGTTCTACACGGCGCTGACGCATTCGAGCATCGCCGCCTGGTCGCCCGCGCATCCCTTGGATGCCGCGATGACGGCGGCGTTCGAGAGCCATTTCGGCACCGACAAGGGCTTCGGCCCCTCGGCCGGATCGGAAGCGACGGCGCTGCTCGCCAAAGCCTTCGAGCGCGCGGGCTATCATGTCGAGCGGCGCGACAGCCCGTGGCAACTCGGCAATAGCGATCGCAACCTGATCGCCGAACTTGCGCAGGGCTGGGCCGACGCGGTGCTGGAGACGAAGAAAATTCCCGCCGCCGATGTTCAAGCGTGGCTTGCCGCCCGCAAAGCAAGCGGCACTTGCGTCGTCGGCCACGAGGATATGCTGGCGATTCCGAACTAGGGAAGCCGCGAGCTGCCCGGCAGCATCCGCCGCAACACGCCGTCGCCGCGCATGAAGTGGTGATTGAGCGCCGCGGCGATATGCATCACGAGCAGCGCGCCGACGGTCCAGCCCATCCAGGTGTGGACGTAGAAAATCTGCTCGGCGAAATGCTCGTCCTTGGCGGTGAACGGCGGAATTTCGAAGATGCCGAAGAACGGCGCCGGTGCGCCATACACGGAATAGCCCCACAGCGCGACGAGCGGCGTCGCGAGCAGCATCGCATAGAGCGCCCAGTGCACCGTTTCCGATGCGGCGCGCTCCCAGGGTTTCAGCGTCGGCTCTGGCTCCGGCGCGCCATGCGCGAAACGATAGAGGATGCGCAGCGTCATCACGAACAGGATCAGCGCGCCGAGCGATTTGTGGAGAAAGAACAGATTGTCCTGTACCGGGCCTTCGGGGATGCGGCCCATCAGAAGGCCCATCGGCACGATGGTGAGGATCAGGAGCGCGGCGGTCCAGTGAAAGAATTTCGCGGTCGTCGAATATTCGGCGGCCATTCGTGACCTCCCTGTGTGCCCGAAATGTAGCCGGAAACATCCTCAATGCTTCCGCGTTGCCGTCAAGCGAGCTAGTCTTCACGAAGATGGGAGGTCCATATGGCCGCCGAAACGACTGCCGATAACGAACTTGCCGCGAGGAAATGCGTCGCCTGCCGCGGCGACGTTCCGCCGCTCACCCGCGAGGGCGCCGAATCGCACCGCCGCGAAACGCCGGAATGGACGCTCTCGCCCGATGCCAAACGCATCGAGCGCGCCTTCAAGTTCAAGAATTTCAAGGAAGCGCTGGCCTTCGTCGACAAGGTCGGCGAGATCGCGGAAGCCGAGCAGCATCACCCGGACGTCACCTTCGGCTGGGGTTATGCGGCGATCGTGCTGCAGACCCACAAGATCAAAGGCCTGCACGAAAACGACTTCATCGTCGCGGCGAAGATCGACCGGATCGTCTAATCCGCGATGCCGCGCATGACGGCGCGCTGACGCAAGATTTCGACCTGGCCCGGCTCGTTTCCGGCAAGCCGTGCGATCCAGCGCGCGAAAGCCGCCGAGCGATCGACGACGAGGCTGCGCTGCCGGTCGATGGTGACGATGTGGTAGCTGTCATCCAGCACCAGCGTATCCACGAGCCCGCCGAGCTTGCGCTGCAGGTAGATGGTGTTCGAAAGATCGCTGATGTCGTCTTCGCGCGCATGCACGATGAGCGCGGGCGTCTTGATGCCGGGAAGCTGCGGCTTGACGATATCGACGAGTTGCCAAAGCTGCTGCAGCGACTGTGAAGGCGTCGAGGCAAGCCCCGCTTCGCCGCTCTTGCCCTGGCCCATGGCGCGCACGATGAGCTTGCGGATGCGCTCGTCCTTGATGCCGTAAGGCTCGCGTTCCCTGAAGCGGTAGCGCTGGCCGGGCGGCGTGTTGATGAACCACTTCAGCAAAAAGGCGTACCAGGGCACGGAGAAGCCGTCGTACCAGAGCGTCGGCGCGTAAAGCAGCAGGCCGGAAATTTTGCCGGGGCGCCGGGCGGCGGCATAAAGCGCGAGGATCGCGCCCATCGAAAGGCCGCCGGCCAGCACGGTGTCGCACTTGCCGGAAAGATCATCGAGCGCCTGATCGACGCTCGCCGCCCAGTCGCGCCAGCCGGTCTTGATGAGGTCTTCCTCTGTGCCGCAATGGCCCGCCAGCTCGCAGCAGCTTACGGTGAAGCCCTGCTTCTGCAGGCCAGTCGCGACCATCTTCAGCTCGGCGGGCGTGCCGCCGAGGCCGTGGATGAGCAATATTCCGGTCTTGCCGCCTTCGAAGAACAGCGAGTGATCGATCGGCTGGGTGTTCATTATTTGCTCACCCGCGCGAATAGCTGATCGAGGAGCGCCATCGCCATGTCGATTTCCTCGCGGGAAATTTCGAGCGACGGCGCGAAGGTGATGACGTTCTTGTAGTAGCCGCCGATATCGAGCACGAGGCCGTATTTCCTGCCCTTGTATTCGAGATCGCCCTTGAGGCCCTCGTCCACCATTTTGTCGACGAGCGCCTTCGACGGCGTGAAGCTGTCATGCGGCTCGCAGATTTCGGCGCGCAGCGCGAGGCCAAGGCCATCGACATCGCCGACGATCTTGTGGCGGCGCTTGAGATCCTGAAGGCCCTGCAGGAAGCAGGCGCCCTTTTCCGGCACCGACTTCGCGTAATTGTTGTCTTCCATCATCTTCATGGCTTCGAGCGCGACGGCGGTGCCGAGCGGGTTCGAATTGAAGGTCGAGTGCGTCGAGCCCGGCGGGAAAACGCCCGGATTGATAAGCTCTTCCCTCGCCCAGATGCCGGAAAGCGGGTTGAGGCCGTTGGTCAGCGCCTTGCCGAAAACGAGCACGTCCGGCTCGACGCCGAAATGCTCGATGCTCCACAGCTTGCCGGTACGATAAAAGCCCATCTGGATTTCATCGACGACGAGCAGGATGCCGTGCTCGTCGAGCACTTTCTTGAGGCCCTTGAAGAAATTCATCGGCGGAATGACGTAGCCGCCGGTGCCCTGAATCGGCTCGACATAGAAGGCGGCGTATTCGGCTTCGCGCACCTTCGGATCCCACACGCCGTTGTATTCGCTCTCGAACAGGCGCGCGAAATTGCGCACGCACACTTCGCCGTATTCTTCCTTGCTCATGCCCTTGGGGCCGCGGAAGTGATACGGGAACGGAATGAACTGCGCGCGATCGCCGAAATGCCCGTAGCGGCGGCGATAGCGATACGAAGAAGTAATGGCGGAAGCGCCGAGCGTGCGGCCGTGATAGCCGCCCTCGAAGGCGAACATCAGGCTCTTGCCCTTCGAGGCATTGCGGACGAGCTTCAGCGAATCCTCGACCGCCTGCGCGCCGCCGACGTTGAAGTGCACGCGGCCCTTCCTGCCGAATTTCCTTTCGGCATCCTGCGCGATGGTGGCGGCAAGCTCGATCTTCTCGCGATGCAAATATTGGCTGGCGACTTGCGGCAGCCGGTCGATCTGGCGCTTCAGCGCATCGTTCAGGCGCTTGTTGGCGTAACCGAAATTGACGGCCGAATACCACATCTGCAGGTCGAGAAACTTGCGGCCTTCGGCGTCGTACAGGAACGAGCCTTCGCAGCCGTCGAAAATTTTCGGCGGCTCGCTGTAATGAACCGTGTCGCCGTAAGAACAATATTCCGCTTCGAGCGCGAGCAGTTCCGCTTCGCTTTTTTCCGCTTCATGCGCGCGCGCCGGCGAGATTTTCGCAAAATGCCTGTTCATCGTGCTCTCCCGCACCGTTACGCAGCGCGTCTCGTGTCTGGCTTGGCGATAAAGGCGGCGACCCGCTTCGCGGCCTCGGCAAGATTCGCGACCGGCTCGAACTTGATGCCGTTGCCGGCGCAGTGACGCGCGAGCGGCCCCTCTGGTGATCCCTTGGCGAGCACGAGATCGACCTTGCCCGCGACGCAGAAATCCGAGCGGCCGTCGCCGATCAGGATCGTCGGCAGCTTGCTCTCCTCGGCGACCTTGCATTTGCAGGTATTTGAATCCGAGGTGCAGGCGGAGCGTGCCGAAGGGCTCACCAGCTTCCAGCGCCGGCGGCCGCGATATTCGAGCACGCCCGAGCGCGACGGCAGATCGTGGCCGCTGCGCGCAAGCACGCGCTCGATCGAACGGCGATAGCCGTCGGAGACGATGGTGACGGCGATGCCGTGACGCTCGCAAGTCGCGAGCAGCTCATCGAAGCCGGGATCGATTTCAATCGTATCGACGAGCGTGTCGATCTCTTTCGGTGTCGCGCCGATCAGCGCGGTCTGACGCGCGAGGCACTCGCGCGAACCGATCGCGCCGCTTTTCCATTCCTCTTCGACGCCGATCCAGGCCCGAGCCGCGAAGCGCTCCAGAATGGCATCGACCGTATCCGTGACGGTGACGGTTCCATCAAAGTCGAGAAGCACTCTTGCGCGCGTCATTCTTGCGTCTGCCTTGCCTGTCATGCGGTGGAGCCTGCGGCGGGAACTGTGGCCAAATTACGTTTAATCGTTTAGTTTCAGTACCTTACGGGCATCTTACAAACTCCCCGGTTACATAGGTATGCAATCGCTAAGTTCTAACTGCGCTCCGTCACGATAAGTTTCATTCGGAATCGCGATTGGCCGCACCGCCGTCACAAAACGGCGGCAATAGCGTCATAGCCGCGCAGGCTCGCGCGCGGCGCAAGCTGCAAACTGTTTTCGAATTTCAGAAGACGGGATTCAGTTGCCGTTGAAAACCGGCTTTCGCTTTTCCATGAAAGCGCGGCGGCCTTCCTTGTAATCTTCGCTCTTGAAGCAGCGATCGACCGCCGCGGCGCAGGCCGCAAGATCGCGTTTCGATTCATCCTTCAGCGCTTCGCCGACGATGAATTTCGTCCCCTCGATGGTGAGCGGCGCATTGGCCGCGATCGTCGCGGCGTATTTCTTCACGTAATCTTCGAGCTCGGCGAGCGGCACGACGCGGTTCGCGAGCCCCATCATGCGCGCCTCCTCGGCGTCGAACTGCCGCGCGGTGAAGAAGAATTCCTTGGTGAAGGACGGCCCGACGATTTCGATGAAACGCTGGATGCCGGAAATGCCGTAGCCGAGGCCGAGCTTGGCGGCCGGCAGCGCGAAGCGCGAGTTGTCGGCGCAGATCCGAAGATCGCAGCCGAGCGCGATGCCGAGGCCGCCGCCGACGCAATAGCCCCGGATCATGGCGATCGTCGGCTTCGGGAAATTCTCGATCGCGGCGTTCGCGCGATCGACGGTCGCGTTGTAATGCGCGATGGCCTTCTCGTCGGCGCGCTCCTTCTCGAATTTCGAGATATCGGCGCCCGACACGAACGCCTTGTCGCCGGCGCCGCTCAGCACCACGACGCGGATCGACTTGTCGTTCCTGAAATCGGCAAGAATATCGATCACCGCCTGCCACATCTCGAGCGAGACGGCATTGAGGCGTTCGGGATTGTTAAAGACGAGATAGCCGACACCGTTTTCCTTGCGGGCGATCATCTTGCCGGTCGTGCTCATGCTGCCCTCAATCTCTTTTTGCTAAATTGCCTTGGCGCTGCGCAGCGCCGCGATCTCATCGGCCGAGAAGCCGAACTCCGCGAACACTTCGTCGGTGTGCTCGCCCAGCTCCGGGGTCGGCGACACGATGCGGCTCGGCGTGCGCGACAGCGCAACCGGCTGGCCGACGATCTGGAAGGTGCGGCCGTCTTTCGCCGTCACGTCTTTCGCCATGCCGAGGTGGCGCACCTGCGGGTCGGCGAACACTTTATCGATGGTGTTGATCGGCCCGCAGGGCACGCCGATGGTATTCAGGATGTCGATCCACTCGGCGCTGGTCTTTTCCGCGAGCCGCGCATTGATCTCTTCGTTCAGCTTGTCGCGGTTTTTCGAGCGCAAGGCGCCGCTTGCGAACTCTTCGCGCGTCAGAAATTCCTTTGCGCCGATCGCTTCGCACAGCCGCTGCCACATCTTGTCGCCGGTCGAGGCGATATTGATGTAGCCGTCTTTCGTTTTGAACACGCCGGTCGGGATGGCGGTCGGGTGGTTGTTGCCGGCCTGCCCCGGCACTTCCTGCTTCATCAGCCAGCGCGCCGCCTGGAAATCGAGCATGAAGATCTGCGCCTGCAAAAGCGACGTGTCGACCTTCTGGCCGACGCCCGATTGCTCGCGCTCGATCAGCGCCAGAAGCACGCCCATCGCGCAGAAAATGCCGGCGGAAAGATCGGCGATCGGGATGCCGACGCGCATCGGCCCGTCGCCGGGCTTGCCGGTGATCGACATCAGCCCGCCCATGCCTTGCGCGATCTGATCGAAGCCGGGCCGGCCGCTATAGGGGCCGCTCTGGCCGAAACCGGAAATGCTCGCGCAGATGATGCGCGGATTGAGGGCTTTCAACGTCGCATAATCGATCTTGAGCCGCGCCTTCACGTCGGGGCGAAAATTCTCGACGACGACATCGGCCTTTTCGACCATCCGGTAGAAGGCCTTGAGGCCTTCGGGCGATTTCAGGTTGAGCGTGATCGCGCGCTTGTTGCGGTGGATGTTCTGGAAATCGGGGCCTTCGCGCGGGCCGCCCGGCCCCTCGCCCGGCGCAAGCTCGGCCGGCGGTTCGATCTTGATAACGTTCGCGCCCCAATCGGCAAGCTGGCGCACGGCGGTCGGCCCGGAGCGGACTTGCGTGAGATCGAGAACGGTGAAACGGGCGAGTGCTTCGGAAGCGTGAATGGCCGGCATGTGCAATTCGTCAATGATGATGCGCCACAGCTATATCAGCTAACGGCCGGCTTTGCATCGCGTTTAGTTCTTCAAACGATAGCCGGTGCGGAAAATCCACCAGATGACGGTGAGGCACAGCGCGAGGAACACCGCCGTCATGCCGAGGCTGACTTCGACATGAACGTCGGCGACCTCGAAGAAGCTCCAGCGAAAGCCGCTGATGAGGTAAACGACCGGGTTGAGCAGCGTCACCTTCTGCCAGAACGGCGGCAGCACGCTCACCGAATAGAAGCTGCCGCCGAGAAACGTCAGCGGCGTGATGACGAGAAGCGGCACGATCTGCAGCTTCTCGAAGCCGTCGGCCCAGATGCCGATGATGAAGCC
>Ga0182740_1001688_pt1 | contig 14458 bp, 15 predicted proteins | sample eDN5th37CKraftBY_FD_128872 | JGI IMG/M metagenome (GOLD analysis project Ga0182740, IMG submission 128872) | Enriched backyard soil microbial communities from Emeryville, California, USA - eDNA 5th pass 37_C Kraft BY (version 2) (version 2) | ecosystem: Environmental > Terrestrial > Soil >...
ATCTCATCGGCGACCAGCTTGGCGACGGCGTCCTCACTATTGACATCGATTCCTTCGAGGAGCTTGGCCCACTTCGCCTGGAGTTCGAGGAACTGCTTCGCGATATCGGTGGGATCCGGCACGCGGCGCTCTTTAGCCGTACGGCCAGGATACGTGTCAATCACGTTGGCGCGGAACTTGGCCAGGGCCTCCACCAGTGAGGCATCGGGCTGATTGATCTTCAATCCACGCTCTTGCGAACCCTTCAGCGCCTTGCCGACGGCCTGAGAATAGGCAATTTGAACGCGAGCCACGCTGCGCGCAGTCACATCGAGCAGCTTGCGGCGGTTCTCGGGCCCGATCTCCGACCAGAAGTCCTTATTATAGACATAGGTAACCCCGAGCGAGGTCCCCTGCTCGAGCATCGTGATCGTTTTAACCACCTCCCAAAGCTTGAGGCCTGTTTCGAGGCTGGTCGGATCCGTCAGCGTGCAATCGATTGAGCCACGCTCAAGGCCGGAATAGACGTCAGCGGCCGTGACGGCCACAGGAACGGCACCGAGAGAAGCCACCCATTCGTTCTGAGCGGTGCCGGCCGTGCGGATCTTCAGGCCTTTAACATCGTTCAAGTCACGAACGTCGCGCATGCACAGCATCAGGTATGTCGGCGTGGAATAGCCGGCCAGAGCAACAGTGTCATGCTTGGCGAATTCATCCTGCAGTCTTTTGTTCGTCAGCATAGTCTCGGTCAGGGCAAAGGCCGTCGCCATGTCGTTCTTTGCCACGAAAGCGAGATCGTTGATCAGGCCCGAGACCGGCAGCTCTGACGGATTATACGACGTGGCCACGAGGCCGAGCTGGGCCACGTTGTCACCCAGAGCGCCTAACGTGGTCTGCGCAGGCACCAGCGAGCCCGAGGAATAAAGTTCAAAATCGACCTTGCCATTGGTAGCGGCCTTCACATCAGCCAGAAATGGCACGTAGCCAACGCTGGTCAGGATATGGCTCGGAGCCAGCCAGGTGGTCGCCTGGTACTTATCGGCATGAGCCACGCTCGTCATCAAAGCGAGCGAAGCAGCGGCGGCAGTCAGAGTCTTTCTCATTGTTTCTCCCCTTGCAAAGTTCGTTTGAATGACAGGCCCCAGCCTCATGGGTCCTGTCGTGCCTCTGGTTGCTTTATTTCGCCATGAGCTCAGGCAGCCATAGGCTGAGAGCCGGGAAGGCAATCAGAATTGCCAGCGTCAGCAGGTCGATGATGATGAACCAAGTCACACCATTGAAGATTTCCCCCAGTGTCACCCGGTTGCCCATTGCCGACTTGATGACGAATACGTTCATCCCCATGGGAGGCGTGACAAGGCCGATTTCAAGAAGCTTGATCGTCAGCACACCGAACCAGATCAGGTTCACGTCATGAGCAATCAGAAGTGGGCCAAGGACCGGCAGGCACAGCAACATGATCGAGATCGACTCGAGGAAGGCGCCTAAGATCAGGAACAGGATGCAGATCAGGAAAAGAACAGTGAAGGTTGAATAGTCACTGAAAAAGCCGATCACGAAGTCCGGCAGCGTCGCCAGCGCCACGAAGCGAGCAAACAGGGCAGCACCCAGTACCACCATGAAGATCTCTGACGCGCCAGCAGCGGTGTCGACAAGGGCGCGCCGCATGAGCCCAAAGTTGATGCGGCCGCGCACAAGGGCAAGAATGAAGGCAAGGAACGCGCCCGCGGCACCGGCTTCTGTCGCGGTAAAGATACCGGTGAAGATCCCGCCCATGACGCCCAGGATCAGGACGGGCAGAGGCCACGCGTCCGAGATCAGCGCCCATTTCTCTTCCGGAGTGGCATTGACCTCGATCTTCGGCGCAAGCGTGGGATTGACCATGCAGCGGACGGTAATCAAGCCGACGAACATGACCGCCGTCAATATGCCTGGAATGATGCCTGCAATGAAGAGCGTCGAGATGGATGTGTCGAGCAGGATTCCGAACACGATCATAAGAACGCTGGGTGGAATCAGTGCGCCAAGGGTACCCGCTGCGGCAACCGATCCGGTGGCGAGCCCCTTGTTGTAGTTCGAGCCGAGCATTTCGGGAACGGCGATCCGCGAGAAAGCCGCCGCCGAGGCCACGGATGATCCCGAAGCGGAGGCGAATAGCGCGCTCGCCGCGACCGTGGACGAGGCAAGGCCACCCGGAAGCCAGGCGAGCAGGATGCGCGCTGCGCCGAACAGGCCTCGCGTCAGTCCCGATTCCACGGCGATGAAGCCCATCAGCAGGAACATAGGGATCGCGGACAGATTCCAGTCGCCGATCAGACTGAAGGGGACGGCCTTGGCGATGCCGATGGCGGGTCTCCACCCCATCATGGCCCAAATGCCCACGAAGGCAGTTCCGCCCATCGCAGCACCAATCGGCACTCGCACGCCGATCAGCAGCAAGACCAGCGCGATGCCCATGAATCCAATTTCAATACGTTCCATCGCTGACCTCAATGACTATGATTTTGCGCTGTGCCTTCGATCAGCCGCACCCGGTCGCCTGCAATAATCTTGATCAGCAACACGAGACAGGCGACTGCGAGCCCGAGCGGCAGCATGAACTTTGCCGGCCACACGGTCACACGCCATAATCCGTCAATCGTCTCATTGGTCTTGAAGGCGCGCATCGCGACATCCCACGAAAACCAGCCGAGCCCACCGTAGAAGATCAACGTGCCGATCTGGCCGGCTTTTCGCATCACGCGCTGCGCGGCCGGACCGACATTGTCATAGACGAGATCCACCGAGATTGCCGAGCCTTTTGCTTCCACAAACGCCAGGACCAGGAACACGCTGGCGATCATATAGTAATTGGCCACCACTTCGGCCGTACTGGGCACCGGGTAGTGGAAGACATACTTACCAATCACGTCCGCCACGACATGGAACATCATCAGCGCAACGGACAGCCCCGCCAGAATGGCAAGTGCATTCGTAAGAAATCTCAGCGCTCTCAGCATGATGCGCCCTCCCTGTATTCGCATCGGTTCGGCATTCGTTTGAGCCGAGACACGCGGCTACTGCATGCGATACCCGCCATTGACGTCGATTACCGCACCAGTGATGTAGGACGCATCCTTCCCCGTCAGGAAGGCAACGGCACCGGCGACATCCTCGGGGCTGCCCACCCGTTGGAGGGGAATGGCACCGGTGACGCTGGCGTAGTTCTCAGGATCCAACGATTGATGCAGCATCGGCGCATCGATCAGGCCGGGAGCCACTGCGTTGACCGTTATGCCCAAGGGAGCAGCCTCGCGGGCAGCCGCCTTCACGAGGCCAAGAACAGCACTCTTGCTGGCGATATAGGCAGAACTCGAGCGATAACCGCCAAGCTGTGCCGCGACCGACGAGAACGCCACGAAGCGCCCGTCTTCAACCGGATTCCGCGTGCGAGCACGCAGGTATTCACGCAACAACAAGAACGTTCCGGTGCTGTTGACCCGCTGCGTCAGATCCCACTCATCCAGGGAAATCTCGGTCAACAGCGGGCGCTGCCCACCGTTCTTCAGCAGCAGAATGCCGGCGGCGGCAACCACTATGCTGATCTTCGCCCCATTGGTTTCGACATCGCTGAAGAGTTTCTGAACCTTCGCTTCATCCGTCACATCAAGGGAGAAGGCCTTATGTCCATTGCCGGGCAGCGAGGCCGCGACCTCGGCCGCTCCAGCCTCATTGGTGTCGGTCGCGATCACAGGGAAGCCATCATCGGCAAGTCGCTGCACGATAGCCCGGCCGATCCCGCCTGCAGCCCCGGTTACGAGGGCATAATTCATCATGGGTCTCCCCTGAATATTTTCTTGGAAAATGAGAGTGCGGACAAATTGGATCCAAAGAGCCCCAAACACAACCAGACTTTTGTCTAACCAAGCTCGGATTGGATCCACTATACAGCTGTGGCCACTTGCACTTGCTGCGGTCTGCAGTATTTTCGGCGCATGAGCACTTCGACCACATCCCTCTCTTCGGAGATCACCAGCGCCGACCTGGTCGCGAAGACAATTCGCGAGAAGATTTTAGAGGGTGAGTTGGAGCCGGGGCGACGGCTCCAACAGGATCATCTGTCCGAGATGTTAGGGGTTTCGCGCACGCCCCTGAGGACGGCTTTGGCCATGATCGCGCAAGAAGGGCTCATCGACTATGAGGCCAACCGGGGCTATCGCGTCCGGGCGTTCTCCATCTCCGAGGTGCGAGATGCCTTTGCCGTGCGTGCGCAACTTGAGGGTTTCGCCTGCCGTTGCGCAGCGGAGCGGAATATCGCGGATGCGACCATCGAGAAACTCGAAGCGCTGGTGGCTGAGGGAGATCATCTCCTGTCTGGCGGAACGCTGGATCCCTCCCGGCTCCCCGCTTATCGGCGCATGAATGTTGAATTCCATCAACTGATCATATCCCTGGCTGGCAATTCCTGGATCGAAAGCTTCGTGCGACAAACGCACAATGTTCCCCTGGTGTCCGATCGCATCATTCTCTGGGACAACTACGATATCATCTACCGCTCCCACGATGACCATCGTCGGATTGCGAAAGCCATCTCTCAAGGAGAGGGCATCCGGGCCGAGAACCTGATGATCGAGCACGTCACCTTCGCGGGGAAGCTTTTGGCCGAGAGGCTCGAAACGGATCCGCGCGGGGTCCTGATGTCGCAGAGCAAGACATCGAATATTTCCCTTAAGCCCCATAAGAACGGATAGCTTTCATGACCACTCTGAAGCTCTTTTACTCGCCGGCCTCGCCCTATGTCCGCAAGGTCCTGGTCAGCGCACATGAGAAAGGCGTCGCGAACCAGATTGAATTGCTGCCTTCGGCGGCAGGCCCGGTCAAACGCGATCAGACGATCATTCCTCACAATCCATCGGGCAAAGTGCCGACCGCCATCCTGGCGGATGGCCAACCCCTTTTCGACAGCCGTGTGATCTGCGCTTATGTGGATACGTTGAGCGAGACACCACGTCTCGTGCCTGCAACGCATGACGAGCGGTTTCGCGTCCTGACGCTTGAGGCGCTTGCCGACTCCATCCTCGATGCCGCTCTCCTATGCCGCTATGAGACGGTTATGCGCCCCGAGGAAAAGCGTTGGACCGACTGGTACAATGGCCAAATGGAAAAAATTGACAGCGGGCTCGACGATCTGTCCCGGAACTGGCTGGACAGATTGCAGGGGCCGATCTCGGCCGGTAGCATCGCGGCGGCCTGCGCGATTGGTTACTTGGATTTCCGCTTCGCCGACAAAGATTGGCGCACAGGCCGCAAGGCGTTGGCCGACTGGTATGAAGAATTCGCCAAGCGCGAGTCGATGAAGGCAACTTGGCCCCAGGGATAACCTGATCTTCCAAGACCCCTGCCCAAAATACTGAGTTGCGCATTCTGATGCTTTCTAGAGAACGCAGAATGCTTGCTTGCAGGCTCGTCGACGCCGAGAACCCGTTGGCGAGCCTCCAGCAGCTGGGCGAACGGCATGCCGCCCGATATCGTCCTGCTGCCCGAGGGCCAGCGGGGCCCCTATTAAGGAACACGGCTTGTCTTGAAGGCGCTTCCATTGGTCTCGGGAAGCTCTGGTCGACGAGGACATGAAACGTTGCATTCCGCCCATGCGGCTGGGCTTATTCAAGAACGAAACCAAGGGGCTTCGTCGAGCACCGAGGATAGCTTTCAAGCGCCAGTCAATAGCCTCGAGCCTGTGAGTTCCCTGGTCGCCCGCCCAAAGGCAGCCAACTATGGCCAACTTAATCCATCAGGGAAATGAAGCAGGATGAGAGGCGCACTGCGCGCCGCAGCCCTGTACGGCTTATACTTCAGCGTCTTAGTAGGCAGGGAATGGCGGAGAGGGGGAGATTCGAACTCCCGATACGGTTGCCCGTATGCCGCATTTCGAGTGCGGTGCATTCAACCACTCTGCCACCTCTCCGGGGTGCGAAGGCCGTCGGCCCGCTGGTTGAGGCCGGGTGGATATCACGGGCTTGGCGGGTCTTCAAGCACCAAAAGCAAGGTTTTTGATTGACAAATGCGGGGACGGCCCGTAGGTAGGCGTCCTCTATGAGCGGGCAGGAGTGCCTGCTCATATCCATGCGGCAGCACACGCTGCCGTGAACCGAAGCCGGAAACTGCCAAAAAGCCAGTCCGGTGGGGATGTCCCCGCTGAGACCTGGGTTTGAACACGAGGATCAAGATGTTCGCAGTGATCAAGACCGGCGGCAAGCAATACCGCGTTGCCGCCAACGACGTCATCACCGTCGCCACGCTCGCAGGCGAGCCTGGCTCCGCCGTCACCTTCGACCAGGTTCTCATGGTCACGAACGACGGCTCGACCCAGGTGGGCGCCCCCCTCGTCGAGGGCGTGACCGTGGCGGGCGAGGTGGTGGAACACACCCGCGGCGAGAAGGTCATCTCCTTCAAGAAGCGCCGTCGCCAGAATTCGCGCCGCAAGCGCGGGCATCGCCAGGACTACACCGTGGTGCGGATCACCGAGATCCTCGCCGGTGGCGCGAAGCCCAAGAAGGCTGCGGCCAAGAAGACCACCAAGGCTGCGGCTGACGAAGCTGCGCCGGCCACCGCTGAATAAGCGCAGGCATCACACAGGAACACGGGAGTAACCCATGGCTCACAAAAAAGCAGGCGGTTCGTCTCGCAACGGCCGCGACTCCGCAGGCCGTCGTCTGGGCGTCAAGAAATTCGGCGATCAGCAGGTCATCGCCGGCAACATCATTATTCGTCAGCGCGGCACGAAATGGCATGCCGGCGCCAATGTCGGCATGGGCAAAGACCACACCCTCTTTGCCACGGCCGATGGCCGAGTCCGATTCCTTACGCGTCAAGGCCGAGCTTTCGTATCGGTTGTACCGGCCCAAGAGGCCGCAGAGTAAACGGCAAGAGCGAAACGAAGGAGCTCCTGCCGGCATCACACCGACCCGGCGGGTTCAGAGCTCCAGACAGGCCCTAAAAAGCCAAGCTCCAATCCGAAATCGACAGGGGAGGTGGGATGTCCACCTCCCCTTCGTCATTTCTCGGGCCCAGGGAGGGCCCAACGGATCGGAGCAAGACGATGTTTCCCGACCTCACCCGTGACGATGTTTTCCGCCTCGAGACCCGCGGCCTGTGGCTGCGCTGGGCCCGTCTCGCGGATGCCCAAGCCATCGTACGCCTCGCCGGTGAGAAATCGGTCGCGGAGATGACGGCCCGAATTCCGCATCCGTATCATCCGGACGATGCCGAGCGATTTATCTTCATGTCCCGGAGGTCCAATGCGGACGGCCAGGGCCTGCAGCTCGCCATCACGCCCAAGGGCAAGCCCAACAGCCTCATCGGCATGGTCGGCATCGGCCCCGACCCTGAGACGGGCAAGCCCAGCCTCGGCTACTGGCTCGGCACGCCCTATTGGGGCAAGGGCTATGCCACCGAGGCCGCCCGCGCGCTGATCGACGCCTTCTTCGCCTATGGCGAGGGGGATGAGCTCACCGCGTCGACCCGGGTCATCAACCCGGCCTCCCGGCGGGTGCTGGAGAAGTGCGGCTTCGCCTATCAGGGCGCCGGTCTCGTCGAGCTGCCGGCCCGGGGCGGCCTCTACCCGGCCGACCATTTCCGCCTCGACCGGCGGGCCTGGGAGAGCCTGAAGAGCTGGAGCCACACCGGCCTCGTGCGCGAGCCAGCCTGCGTCGAGGTCGAGGTGGACCGGGCGCTGTCGCTGGCGAGCTGAAAAACAGGGAAGCGCTTCCGCGGTCGTGGGAGCGCTTCCTGCTTGTCTGCGTTGCTCCCGCGCCATCACATGGACGGGAGCATTTTTTAACCGCGGGGGCCGATCGGCTTTTGCGAAAAATGCTCCAGTCCCGTAAAGGATGCGGGTTATGAAATTTCTCGACCAAGCCAAGATCTATATTCGCTCCGGCAATGGCGGTGGCGGCGCCATATCGTTCCGCCGTGAAAAGTTCATCGAGTTCGGCGGGCCGGACGGCGGCGACGGCGGCCGCGGCGGCGACGTGTGGGCGGAATGCGTCGAGGGGCTAAACACCCTGATCGACTATCGCTACCAGCAGCATTTCAAGGCCAAGACCGGCGGCCACGGCATGGGCAAGAACCGGCACGGCGCCAAGGGGGCCGATGCCATCATCAAGGTGCCCGCCGGCACCGAGATCCTGGAGGAGGACGGCGAGACCGTCATCGCCGACATGACCCATGTGGGCCAGAGGGTGCTGCTGGCGAAAGGCGGCAACGGCGGCTTCGGCAATGCCTATTTCACCACCTCGACCAACCGCGCCCCGCGCCGGGCCAATCCGGGCCAGGAGGGCGAGGAGCGCACGCTCATCCTGCGGCTCAAGCTGATCGCCGATGCCGGCCTCGTCGGGCTTCCCAATGCGGGCAAGTCCACCTTCCTGGCGACGACCACCGCGGCCAAGCCCAAGATCGCCGACTACCCCTTCACCACGCTCCATCCGGGCCTCGGGGTCGTGCGCGCCTATGGCCGCGAGTTCGTGCTGGCCGACATTCCCGGGCTGATCGAGGGCGCCTCCGAGGGCGTAGGCCTCGGCGACCGGTTCCTGAGCCACGTGGAGCGCTGCCGGGTGCTGCTGCATCTGGTGGAAGGCACGAGCGAGGATGCGGGCGAGGCCTACAAGACCGTCCGTCATGAGATCGAGGCCTATGGCCATGGGCTTTCCGACAAGCCCGAGGTTGTCGCCCTCTCCAAGGCCGACGCCCTGGACGAGGACACCCTCAAGGATCAGCTGAAGAAGCTCAAGAAGGCCTGCAAGCAGACGCCGTACGTGATCTCCTCCGCGTCGGGCCAGGGCGTGCAGGAGGTGCTCCAGGCGCTCCTCACCGTGATCGATCAGGCCAAGATCGAGGAGGAGCCCGTCCAGTCCCAGGAGGAGTGGCATCCGTGAGCCCTGACCTTCACCAGTTCCGCCGGGTGGTCCTGAAGGTCGGCTCCTCGCTGCTGGTCGACCGGGCCCGCGGCCGGCTGAATCATGCCTGGCTCGCGGCGCTGGCCGAAGACATCGCCGATCTTCATGCGAAAGGCGCCGACGTTCTCGTGGTATCCTCCGGAGCCATCGCCATGGGGCGCACGGTCCTGGGGCTTCCCTCCGGGCCGCTGCGGCTCGAGGAAAGCCAGGCGGCCGCGGCCGTGGGCCAGATCGCGCTGGCGCGCACCTGGTCGGAGGTGCTGGCGCATCACGGCATCACGGCGGGCCAAATCCTGGTCACCCTCGCCGACACGGAGCAGCGCCGCCGCTACCTCAATGCCCGCGCGACAACCCTGAAGCTGCTCGAGATGCGGGCCGTGCCCGTGATCAACGAGAACGACACGGTCGCGACCTCCGAAATCCGCTACGGCGACAACGACCGCTTGGCCGCGCGCGTCGCCACCATGATCGGCGCCGATCTTCTGGTGCTTTTCTCCGACATCGACGGGCTCTATACGGCGCCGCCCGCATCCGACCCGCAGGCCGAGCATATTCCCGTGGTCGAGCGCATCACGCCCGCCATCGAGGCCATGGCTGGCGGGGCCGCCTCGGAGCTGTCGCGGGGCGGCATGCGCACCAAGGTCGAGGCGGGCAAGATCGCCACGGCCGGCGGCACGCACATGATCATCGCCGACGGGCGCGCGAAGAACCCCCTGAAGCGCGTGGCCGAGGGCGGGCGCTGCACCTGGTTCCTCACGCCGTCCAATCCCGCCACCGCCCGCAAGACCTGGATCGCCGGAGCGATTGAGCCGCGCGGCACGCTTTACGTGGATGAGGGCGCCGCCCGCGCGCTCCAGGGCGGCGCGAGCCTGCTGCCGGTGGGCGTGCGCCGGATCGAGGGAACCTTCCGGCGCGGCGATGCGGTCGCGATCCGCAGCGAAAGCCGTGTGCTCGGCCGGGGCCTCGTGGCCTACGATGCGGAGGATGCGGCGCGGATCATCGGCCGCCCCAGCCGCGAAATCGAGGGGATCCTCGGCTATCCGGGCCGGACCGAGATGGTTCACCGGGACGACATGGCCTTGAGCGACTGACCGTCGTTCAAGAGCCGCAGGAGCGCCTGGGCGTCGCCGGGCGCGGCGCTTTTGATGTCGTTGTCGAAATAGGCATAGACGCTGCGTCCGTTTCTTCGCCAATCGGCGATGCGGTGCGCCCAATCCTGCAAGGTCCCGGCAGAGTAGCTGCCCGCATAGCGCCCGTTGGTGCCGTGCGCCCGCACATACACGAAATCCGCCGTGGCCTCCCAGGGGGCCGGCGCATCCGCATGGTCGGAGATGCAGAGCGCCGCATGATGGTCCCGCAGGATGCGGAAGGTGGATTCCTCATACCAGCTCGGATGACGGAATTCGAAGGCGCAGCGCCGGTCTTCGGGGATCAGGGACAGGCAGCGCGCCACCCTCTCCCGCGTCTCGTCATCGGCCTTGAAGGTGGGCGGCAGCTGAAACAGGACCGGGCCGAATTTCCCGCCCAGGCCTTGCATCCGGCCGAAGACGAGGTCGATGCTCTCCTCGATGCCCTTGAGCCGCTTCATATGGGTGATGAAGCGCGAAGCCTTCCAGGCGAACAGAAATCCCTTCGGCGAGGAATCGTGCCATGCCTTCACGGCCTGCTCGCTCGGGAGCCGGTAGAAGGAATTGTTGATCTCGGCCGTGTCGAAGCGCTGGATGTAATAGGACAGGAAGTCCTTGATCTTTAAGCGCTGCGGGTAGAAAGGTCCGTGCCAGGACCTGTAATGCCAGCCCGAAGTTCCGATCCGGACCTCGGCCTCCGTCATGGCAGACCGGACGGGACGGCCGGGCTCGGAAGTCGCCGGGCGTGCTATGGGTTCCGGACCATTTATTTCCCCTGCAGGCAGGGGCTGGGACTTGGACATGGACGATACTCGAGCCTTGAGCGCACAATCGCTCACGCAACACCTCAACGCGTCAGGTGCGGCTTCGGTTGGACATCCGGGCGTCCCGACTCTCATGGCCGATCTCGGCCGCCGTGCCCGTGCGGCCTCCCGGCGTGTGGCGCTCGCAAGCGCCGAGACCAAGAATGCGGCCCTGCGGGCCATGGCGGCCCGCATTCGGTTCCGCGCGGATGCGATCCTGGCCGCCAATGCCGAGGATCTGGCCGATGCGAAGGCCAAGGGACAAACCGCCGCCTTCATCGACCGCCTCATCCTCGACCCGGGGCGCCTCGAAGCGATTGCCCAGGCCGTCGAGAGCATCGCGGACCTGCCCGATCCGGTCGGCCGCGTGCTCGCCCGGTTCGAGCGCCCCAATGGCCTGGAGATCGAACGCGTGGCGACGCCGCTCGGCGTGATCGGCGTGATCTTCGAGAGCCGGCCCAACGTGACGGCCGATGCGGGGGCGCTGTGCCTCAAGGCCGGCAATGCCGCGATCCTGCGGGCCGGTTCCGAGAGCTTCCGCACCTCTTCGGCTCTTGCCGAGGCGATGGGTGAAGGGTTGGAGCAGGCGGGCCTGCCCGCCGATGCGATCCGCCTCGTGCCGACCCGGGACCGGGCCGCGGTGGGCGCCATGCTCTCAGGCCTGGACGGAAACCTGGACGTGATCGTGCCTCGCGGCGGCAAGAGCCTCGTGGCGCGGGTCCAGGAGGAGGCGCGGGTGCCGGTCTTCGCCCATCTCGAAGGGCTCAACCATGTCTACGTGCATGGCGCCGCCGACCTGGAAATGGCCAAGGCGGTCGTGCTGAACGCCAAGATGCGCCGCACCGGCGTCTGCGGCTCCGCCGAGACCCTTCTGGTCGACCGGGCCTGCGCCGGCACGCATCTCGGGCCCCTGGTGTCCATGCTGCTCGACGCGGGCTGCGCGGTGCGCGGCGACGAAGCCGTCCAGGCGGCCGATTCGCGCGTCACGCCGGCCACGGAAGAGGATTGGCGGACCGAATATCTCGACGCCATCATCTCGGCTCGGGTCGTGGACAATCTCGATGCCGCGCTCGCCCATATCGAAACCTACGGTTCCCATCACACCGACTCCATCGTCACGAACGATGCCGCCGCCGCCGAGCGCTTCCTGGCCGAAGTCGATTCGGCCATCGTGCTCCACAACGCCTCGACCCAGTTCGCCGATGGCGGCGAGTTCGGGTTCGGCGCCGAGATCGGCATCGCCACCGGGCGCATGCACGCCCGCGGCCCGGTCGGGGTGGAGCAGCTGACATCGTTCAAGTATCGCATTCGCGGCACGGGCCAGACGCGCCCGTGAAGCTGAGCCCGTCCCGCTTCCGCATCAGGCCCTCGGGCCTGCCCCGCCTGCCGCGGGCGGCTGCCGGCATGCGGATCGGGCTGTATGGAGGATCGTTCAATCCACCCCATGCCGGGCATCGCCATGTGAGCCTCATGGCCCTGAAGCGGCTTGGGCTCGACCGGGTCTGGTGGATCGTCACGCCGGGCAATCCCCTGAAGGACACTGGCGAACTGGCGACGACCGAGATGCGGGTCGAAGAAGCCCGGCGGGTTTCCGACGATCCCCGCATCGACGTGACCGCCTTCGAGGAGGAGATCGGCGCCCGCTACACGGTCGACACCCTGGCCTACCTCAAGCGCCGCTATCCGGGCGTCCGCTTCGTCTGGATCATGGGCGCGGACAATCTGGCGAGCTTCCATCGTTGGCGCGGCTGGCGGCGAATCGCCCGGATGATGCCCATGGCGGTGATCGACCGGCCCGGTTGGACCCTGAAGGCGACCCGCTCCCGAAGCGCCATGGCCCTGGCCTCCAGCCGGATCAGCGAGGCCGAGGCCCCTGCCCTGCCGGAGCTTGCCCCGCCGGCCTGGGTGTTCCTGCACGGGCCGCGGTCCCACCTGTCGTCCACGCAGCTACGCCAATTGAGACGAACTTCTCCCACCGGGAGACGTTGAAAAATGGGGCCTTCCCACATTATCTTAAGGGTCGGCACCATCGAGTGCCGTTGAGAAAGGGACTGAACCTGAACCGCCTAACTTCCGTCGAAGCGGATAAAAACACGCTTCCTCCTCTCTCCGGAGCGAACGCTCCGCACGATGAGGACATCCGGGCCGCCGCCCTGGCCTCCCTCGAGGACATGAAGGCCGAAAACACGGTCGAGATCGACCTGGCCGGAAAAACCTCGCTTGCCGACACCATGATCGTGACATCGGGCCGTTCCGATCGCCATGTGGGTGCAATCGCCGAACGCGTGATTAAGGACCTCAAGGACAAGGGGTTCGGGAACGCGCGCGTCGAGGGTCTGCCCGCCTGCGACTGGGTGCTGATCGATGCCGGCGACGTGCTCATCCACGTTTTCCGTCCCGAGGTTCGTGGCTTCTACAACCTCGAGAAGATGTGGGGCGCCGACCGTCCGCAGGATCGCGTCAGCTAACCTAAGGTCAGGATCGTGCGACTGAGCTTGCTGGCCGTGGGCCGTCTCAAGAGCGGCCCCGAGCGGGAGCTCGTCGAACGCTACAAGCAGCGGGTCGAGGGCATGGGCCGTGCCTTGGGCCTTGCGGGGTTCGACATCGTCGAATTGCCCGAAAGCCGGGCACGCCGTGAGGACGACCGGCGTGCCGAGGAGGCTGCGGCCCTTCTCGACCGGGCCGGATCATCCGTGCTGATCGTCTTCGACGAGCGCGGCAAGAGCCCGTCCAGCGAAGCTTTTTCCGAACGAATCAGGCAGTGGCGCGACGAGGGCCGCTCCGGGGTGGCCTGCGTGATCGGCGGGCCCGACGGGCTCGATCCCGCCCTGCGCCGGCGCGCCGACCTCGTCGTTTCCTTCGGGGCGCTCACGATGCCGCACCAGATCGTGCGGGCGCTCGTCGCCGAACAGCTCTATAGGGCCCTGACAATCATAGCCGGACACCCTTATCATCGCGCCGGCCACGATGATTCCTGACGGATGAACCGCATCAAGTCCTCTTTTCCCTGCAAGGCTTTCAGCTTTGCTGCATGCCTGGTTGCCGCCAGCCTGAGCCCCGCCGGGGCCCAGCAGCCTCCTGCTGCGCCTACCGCACAGGCCACGCCTGGCGGAGCCGCCGAGGAAAAGGCAAGGCGCGAACAGGACCTGAAGCTCCTGGAAGAGGCCATCACGGCCAACGCGGAGGCCCGCAAGCGCCTCGATGCCGAGATCGATTCCATCAAGGCCGACCGGGCCAAGCTCAATGGCGCCCTGATCGAGACGGCCGAGCGGGTGCGCGGCATCGAGGACCGGGCCCGCGAGTTGGAGCAGAGGCTCCAGACCCTCGGCTCCAGCGAGGCCGCGATCCGCCGCTCTCTCCAGAGCCGGCGCAGCGTCATCATCGAGGTCTTCGCCGCCCTCCCCCGGCCGTCCTGGTCCGGCCCGAGGACATGCTGGAGGCCGTTCGCGCCTCGATCATGCTCGGCGCGGTCCTGCCGGAGCTGCGTCAGGAGGCCGAGGTCCTGGCCGCGGACCTCCCGGGGCTGTGCGGCTTCAAGAGGCCCTCAACCAAGGACGGACCGCCCCCCACGGGGGAGCGAAGGCCCCTCAACCGGAGGCAGGACGACCCGCCGGCC
>Ga0182740_1001689_pt1 | contig 14454 bp, 20 predicted proteins | sample eDN5th37CKraftBY_FD_128872 | JGI IMG/M metagenome (GOLD analysis project Ga0182740, IMG submission 128872) | Enriched backyard soil microbial communities from Emeryville, California, USA - eDNA 5th pass 37_C Kraft BY (version 2) (version 2) | ecosystem: Environmental > Terrestrial > Soil >...
ATCTTCTGGAGAGTATCGCGCGCGGCGTCGATATGTTCGATTGCGTGATGCCGACGCGCAATGGCCGCCATGGCGTCGCCTTCACCCGACACGGCACTGTGGCGATCCGCAATGCCCGTCATGCCGACGACCCGCGCCCGCTGGATGCCGAGAGTTCGTGCCCCGAGGCGCGGAATTACTCCCGCGCCTATCTCCATCATCTCATCAAGACCAACGAGATGGTGGGCGCGACGCTGCTGTCCACCATCAACATCGCTTATTATCAGGAGCTGATGGACGGCGCCCGGCAGGCCATCGCGGCCGGACGGTTCGCGGATTTCATGGCGGAAACCAAGGCCGGATGGGCGCAGGGGGATATTGCGGCCCTTTAGCCAACCCCTCGACGCCGCAGGACTAAAATGCAAAATAATCTCACTCAATCAGGAAGGGTTCAAATATGATGACAAAATCAGGCATTCCTGCGCGCGCTCTGCGGACCATCGGCCGTCGTTCCGTTCTCGGCGCCGCCGCGATGCTGGCGGGCGTGTCGCTGCTGGCCGTGGCGCCGGGCGCTTGGGCTCAAAGCTATCCGGACCGTCCGGTCCGCGTCGTGCTGCCTTTCGCCGCCGGCGGCGTCGCCGATGCGACTGCGCGCGTGGTTGCCGAGAAGCTCAGCGACAAGCTCGGCCAGCGTTTTGTCATCGAGAACACGCCCGGCCCCGGCGGCATGGCGGCTGCCCGTGCGGCGCTGTCCGGCGGGAAGGATGGCTACACCCTGGCCATGCTGACCAACGGCACGGCCGTCAGCGTTCCGCTGTTCAAGAATCTGTCGTTCGATCCCGCCAAGGATTTCACGCCGATCTCCAATCTCGGCAATTTCGATTTCATCTTCGCGACGGGCCTCGACTCCGGCTTCAAGACGCTGGGAGACTTCATCAAGGCCGCGAAGGAAAAGCCCGGCAGCATCAATGTCGGCACCATTGCCGTCGGCAGCACGCAGAACCTGTCGGCCGAGTTGCTGAAGACGACCGCGGGGATCGATTTTCAGATCGTTCCTTACAAGGGCACGCCGGACCTGATTGTCGGCACCATCCGCAATGACGTCCAGTTGATGGTCGATTCTTTTGCGGCCATGCGCTCGCCGCTGCTGGACAAGAAACTGATGGCCCTTGGTTCGTCCGGCGCTGTGCGCTCGCCTGTCACGCCGGACTACCCGACCATGAAGGAAGGTGGCGCGGGAGAGTTCGACGTGTCGTCCTGGAATGCGCTCTATGCGCCTGCGGGGACCCCGGACAGCGTGATCCAGACGCTGAACAAGGCGATCCGCGAAGTGCTGGCGGAAGAAGAGGTGAAGAAGCGGCTGATGGATCTCGGCATCGAGGCCAAGGCTTCGAGCCCCGAGGAACTCGCCGCGAGGATGCAAGCCGACATCGAGAAATGGGGCAAGGTCATCAAGGACGCCAAGATCGCCCAGCAGTAAGCGGCGATCTCTGGAAGGGCGGCCTGGTGCCGCCCTTCTTTTTTGCGCGACGTCAGGCAAGCCTGAAGCCGGATAACACACGTAATGTGGACCACACCGGTCGATCTCTATTGCGAGCGGACCGATGCCTCCTTCTGGTCCGAGCCGCTCAACGCGCTCACCAATGCGGCGTTTCTGATAGCTGCCTATGCGGCATTCCGCATCTGGCAGGATCGGGCCCGGCAAGACCGGCCGGTCCTTCTGCTGATCGGCGTCGTCGTTCTGATCGGGCTGGGCTCGTTCGCGTTTCACACGCTTGCGACACGCGGCGCGGTGCTGCTCGATGTCATTCCCATCGCCGTCTTCATCTATGGCTATCTCGCGCTCGCGTTGCGACGCTTCTTTCGGCTGCCGCTGCTCTGGGTGGCGTTCGTGCTTGTCGGCTTCGCCGGTGCTTCGGTTCTCATGGGGCGGTTGCTTCCCGCGGGATTCCTGAACGGATCGGGGAGTTATCTGCCGGCGCTTGCGGCCATGGTCGTGGTGGGGTTGTTGCTCCACGCGTCCGATACGGGTCGCAGGGTGCTGGTGGCGGCGCTGGTATTCAGCGCGTCCATCGCACTGAGAGCGATGGATCACGACCTGTGCGAGGCTTTCCCCATCGGCACACATATCGGCTGGCACTGTCTCAATGCGATCGTTCTCTTTCTGCTGCTGCGGGCGGCCATTCTGCATCCGCCGATGCGTGCGACCGAACCATAGTCGGACGATCACGCATGCGACCAGCGGAAAGGCGCGGCGCATCGCCGTGCTGGCAGGACCACCTGCTGTGCGTTTTTTATTTTTTCCCCAAAGAGCGAATGTTAAACTTGCGGAAGCGAATCACGGAGAGGCCATATGAACGTCGTCGTGTTTGCGTCGCGCAAGGGGGGCTCCGGCAAGAGCACATTGGCCGCCCATGTGGCATCCTGTGCGCAGAAGGTTTCGGAGCGCGTGCTGCTGATCGATGCCGATCCTCAAGGCTCGCTCAGCCTGTGGCATCAGCTTCGCGGCGATGCCGCGCCGGAACTCAAGGTCGCGACCCGCGGCGTTTCGGAGCTTGTTGAAAGCGCGCGCCGGCGCGGGGTCGAATGGGTCTTCATTGACACGCCGCCGAATTCCTCCGCCGTCGTGAGCGACGCCATCAAGGCGGCGAGCATGCTCGTCATTCCGACGCGGCCGTCCGTGTTCGATGTCGCCAGTGTCCGGGAGACCATCGAGATCGCCCGTGAGATTGGGACGCCTTATGCGGTCGTCATCAATGGCGCGCCGGCGCGGCGTGAGGATGTCGATGCGCCGCTGGTCACCCTGACGCGGCATACTCTGGAGGAATTGCGCGCTCCGGTATGGGGCGGGCAGATCACCAACAGGGCGGACATGATTCTGGCCCTGGCAGAAGGCGAAGGCGCTCGCGAATATCGCGAGAAGTCCCGCGCATCCGAGGAAGTGGCGCGTCTCTGGTCGGCCATTTCCAAGTCGGTGAAGGCAATCAGCCAGCAGACCGCACCACAGGCCGGTGCGCTGCACCGTCAGGCCGCCTGAGCGGCCGTATCTCCGGGCGCTGGCACGATCCGCCAGCGGAAACCGACCTCTCCCGCATGCCGGTCCATATCACGGTACGGGCGTGCCGGAGGCATGGCGCGAGATGGCTTCGCAAAGCTGACTGTCTGTCCGGGAGACTTTTTGGCTTTGGTGAGATCGGAGCAGGACGTCAGGTCTGCTGATGCAGACTTGCTGGCGCACTGTCTTGACGCGCTCCAGTATCCACTTCTCCAGAAGGCGCGGGTGCGGTACCGGCCACAGCAAGGTTCGGCGTCCTTGAAGCTACTTCCGCGATTCACGATCCTGACCATGCACGGTAAGGCCATCGTTTGCTGATGGCTTTCGTTGCCGGTGTGGTCATGGACGTCCCGGCTGCATCGATTGCATCATGAGTAAATCCGCCAGCGCGTCGGAAGCCGCGCACCGTGCGCCGGCGTGACAAGGATAACCCATGGTTGCATGGCTGGCGGATAGCTGGGCGCTATCCGACGCGAACGCCTCTGCCGGATCGTCTTCCGGATAGCGTTGCATCATGTGTCATGCCTCTAGCCGCCCGGGTCCAATACGATATGATGAGTAGCGCTCAGCCTAGCAAAATCAGAGCGCATCACAGGGAGGAATGAATGAACCGGCTTATTCGACCGGCGCTGGCTGTGCTGGCATCCGTTATCCTGATGGGCTCTGCGAGCGCCCAGACCTTCCCAACAAAGGAGATTCGTCTTGTCTGCGGTTTTGTCGCAGGCAGCGGGGCGGACATCATCCATCGCTATTTTGCCAGCAAATTGCAGCAGGTGAGCGGTCATTCCTTTATCGTGGAGAACCGCCCCGGAGCGGCCGGGAATGTCGCCAGCAGCTATGCTGCCAAAGCCCCGCCCGACGGACATACCGTCTATCTTGTCGGGGGCAGCTCGCTCGCATCGGTTCCCCATCTTTTCAAGCAGCCTGTTGTCGATCCCCTGAAAGATTTCGATTCGATCGGCACCATTCTCAAGCAGGGCTGGGTGCTCCTGGTCGACGCGAAAAGTCCTCACAAGAACCTGTCGGAGCTTACGCAGCATCTGAAAACGAAAGGGGCCAAGGCATCCTATTCATCCGCGACGACCATCGGAACAGTCATGGCTGAGCTGTATAAGCAGCGAGCCGGGCTCGACATGGTGCAGGTCAACTACAAGACCATCGCGGATTCCCTGAACGATGCGCTGGACGGTCGCATCGACGTCGTTTTCGGAGACCCCGCGTTTGCCATCGCCCAGACGAAAGCAGGCCGTTTGCGGCCGCTTGCGATCAGTTCGGGCGAGCGGATGAAAGCCATGGCGGATCTGCCGACCATGGGCGAGGGTGGTGTGCAGGGCGTCGATCTTATGACGTGGTGGATCACGGTTGTTCCGGCCGGCACTCCGCAGGGCCCGAAAGATCAGCTCAAGAAATGGTTCGATCAGGTTCTGAAGATGCCGGAAACGGTTGAGTTCCTGTCGAACATTGGAACCGACGTATTCATGAGCGAGCCCAAGGAGGCCCATGATTTTCTCGCGAGTGAAATCAAGGGCTGGGGCGAGAATATCCGCCTGGCCAAGATTCCTGCCAACTAGGATTCCTGCCAACTCGATCTCTACACCCCGCGGTCCGGCAGGACTGCGGGGTTTTCTCTATTCAAGGACCATGCTTTGCGGCCGCCAGCTACGCCGGACGTAGCAGCCCATAACGCTTCCGATCGAGACGAGATGGACATTCAGGCAGACACCCGGAACAGGCTGTCAAAGCTCGAGGCTGAGTCTGCTGGCGCGAGCCAAGGTGATGGTGAGCGCGCTGGGGCTCGAACCCAGGACCTATTGATTAAAAGAAAGTGGCTACAGGCACTTTCCGCAATGTCTTCCACGCCTCCGGTTTCCAAACTCGGTGCTGAAATGTGCGTCAACGAGGCCCTGAAATAGGGGGTTTGGAAACCGATCCGAGCACGTTCTGCCGGATCTCTGACCAGCCGCTTTCGAGCTGCCTCATGGCCGATCTTGCCAGCCGGAATTTGCTGATCTGCTTAGAGTAGTGCCTGACCATCTGAGGGCTCATGCCGACGATGGCACCGGCGAAGTCCTCCGAGCAGCCGACCTCCAGCAGCATGCAGACGGCGTTCTTCCGGAGCCCGTGGAAGACGAGGCCGGCGTCCCGGATCCGCTTCATCGCGGCAGCCTTCTCGACGATGCTCTGATCCGCACCGGGCTCCGCGGTGAATGTCAGTTCTCGCTGCCATGCCGTCCGGAAGCCGGCGAGAGTCCATGGCACCCCATCCTCCCGCAGGTGCAACATCAGATTATCGGTCTTCGCCGCAGCGATGATCAGGCGATACTCGGAGTGGATCTGGACCGGCACGATCTCGCCGGTCTTCTGCGCCAGCACCGGCATTTCGGTGGCCCGGTCCAGTGGCCGCCGCATGTTCATGATGTCGACACTGCGCTGGCCAGTGAATAGGCCGGAATAAACGGGGAGGTGCAGTCCGACCCGGGCGTATTCGAAGAACAGCTCGAACGCCCATGCCGGCCAAGGATCCCACGTCCCGCCGCTGTCGATCTTCTCAGTGTGCTCGACAGGGTTGTCGAGCCGATAGCCGCGGGGGATGCCCCACTTGATCAGACGGGAGAGCACCGACCGGAAATAGCGAGCCGATCCTGGCGTTGACGACATGCTGTCGATGGCCTTCTGGGCGTCGACAGGGGTGAGGTTCGCGACGACATCATCGCCCCACGTTTCCTGGATGAGATCGAGGAATCGGTCGTATTGGGCCCGCGTGCTGGTCGCCAGATCGTGCTGATAGATGGCTCCCTCGCGGAACGCCATGATCAGACCCGAGAAGGTCTTGGCCTCGCCGGCATCCAACTTCCGCCCAAGATCATCCGCCTTGATCGCGGCTTCCCAGAATGCCGGCTCGGATGGTGGCGGGAGAGGGTGTCGCCGCTGGCTGGCGTCCACCAGGTGCCATTCCCACCCTGCTTCTGATCGTTCTGCGAGGAGCGATTGGCAGAGTGTGGTTCGCTGGACGAACTCCGTGCAGCCCGGGGGGAAGTGCAGGGGAACGGCCGGCCATGCGCCCGTCGTCCCGCGGTGCTTCATGAAGTAGTAGAAGACCCGGCCGTTGGCCTTGCGGATCGGCTTCACATATCGGGGAAGCTCAACCATACCGCTTCCGCTCCGTGGCCTGCCGCCGCTGCTGCGCTTCAACGAACCGATCCCCCAGACTTCTGTTCGGACCGTCCGGCGATAGGCGCGCCCCCGTCAAGCCGCCCCCCTGTGGATATCGGGCAGCATCGGCCGACCTGGACCGCCGCCAGGCGTCAATCGCCTCCAGATCGAACATCCCGGTGTCCGGGTCCGCGGGCGGGAATCGGCGTGCGGATTTAGATTGCGTTGTGCCCGTGCGCGGTCGTGTGCTGTCAGCCTCGTCACGTCTCTCTCCTCAAAACGGGATGTCATCGTTGCGGTCCGGATATAGCGCGTACCATTCTAGGCGCAGATGCCAGGAATACAGGCGCTCGGAAATCTGAAAGGCCAGCCAACGGCGAAAGCTCACGGGAGCGCCATCCGCGGCAGGGTGATGAATCCAGAACTTCATCCATCCCTCGTGTCTGTGGGCTCGCACGGGGCGTTGGCGAGTTCGAAAAGCAGCTTGTCTTGCGTGGGGTGCCTATCGACGCGCGGACGGGATGGCGTGTCCCATGATCGGCCGCGCACCTCACCGATCTGCCGCCAACCGGCCGCAACCAATGTCGTGCCCGGCTCGCTGGCGAGGATGTAGGTGCCGATCCGCCGGAAGCCCAAGGCAAAGGCCGCGCGCGCCGCAGCGCCGTAGAGATAGGAGCAGGCATTGCGCGTGCCATCAGTGCACAGCCGCGTGATCTCTGCCGTCTCACCATCATCGCGCAGCCTGGCAACGGGCCGGCCGACGATGACGACGCCGACAATCTCGCCAGCCCGCGCAGCTGCCAGCGAGAAAAGGTGTCCGATGACTGGACCGTGGTGACGGTGGAATCTGGCAACGAAATCATTTGCCTCAGCAAGCGTGATACGCACGGTTTCCAGCCGCTGCACCCTTACCGGCTTGTCTGTCATGGCTGGCTCCGAAGGGCGGAGACGCCGCGCTCTGTGATCTCGTAGCCGCGCTCGTCGCCCAGCCAGCGCACCAATCCATTTTGCAGATAGTAATAAAGGTCACTATCAGCCCTATTTGGCGGGACGCGGCACCATAGTCCTCTCGATCTATAGAGCGACAAAAGCTCAGACCGTTGACGCCCCGTGAGTGTCGCCATCACTCCCCCTCCACTGCTGGCGGGGTGGGGAGAGGCATCCAGTGGGTCCATTTTACCGGCAAGGGATTCATTGCTACGCCGACGATCCATTCACATTCATGCCAGTACGTCACTAGGAAATGAGCCGCACTAGGCGTGTTCTCGTCTATCGGCTGCCATCCCTGCGTCGGAGGCTTGGGGGCGGCGGAGAGCATGGCGTCATAGACCGCTCGCGCAAGATTTGGATAGGAATGTGCGTTGCTGTCGCAGAGTTCGTCACCACCCTCGCTAAGCATCGCCTCTGTCGGCTCACGCGGCACCAGTACATACCCATCCGGCACAGCGGGGCTTGCGAGCAGGGCGGCGCGGAGGGCGGGCCAGTGCTCGTCCATCAAATCGATAATACGGTAATCAAAGCCTTCTCCATCGTGGGTGGCCTCAATCTCCGCCACGATCTTCTGCATGTCAGTCATGGGCTATTGCCTCTGATCTTGTGAAGGGTGCGGCAACAACCCTTCATGGTCGAAGACGGCTCCAAGGTCGCGGCAGTCAATTAGCCCGCCGCACGCCTCACATTCGATTAAATGCTCTGCTTCATCGCAGACGAATTGACTTCGTCCCACGATTTCTCCGCGACGTATCATCAGTCCCTCCCGCAGCGAGGGCAGCGACTACCGACCCAGCGGGGCCACTTATATGCTTGATGTGAGCAAGATGGTCGATGCGGTCCTGACCGCGATCGACAAGCCGCTGTCGTCGCTCGCCGCCCGGGTGAAGGCGCTCGAGTCCCGGCAGCCGGAGAAGGGTGACCATGGACCCGCAAACCGCAATCGCGCTTCTCGAATTCATGCGGCGCGCCGAAGCGCAGGGCATCTCAGTCCCGCCCAGCATGGGCGCGCGTGTCGCGCGGCATATGGAGGCTGTTGCCGGTGTCGCGCAGGGCCAGCTCAAGATGACTGTCGAGCCCGTCGCGCCGCCCGCGCCTGCTGAAGCCGCACCGAAGTCCAAAGCCAAGGCCGCCGCGTCGGCCTGATCACCGCCGCTTATCCGTTCACGGAACATCCCCGGAACGGCAAACCTTTGCTGACCCTAATCGTGACCGTGAACGGGTCGCGAACTCACACCATCGCCAGAGGCCACCATGACCATCCAGCTTACGCGGGAGGGCCTTAGGGAGATTTTCCCGAAGGCGCCCGAAGCGATCATCAATGCCTATCTCGACGAGCAGGATGTGCTCACGGCCTCCGGCGTCAACCACACCAGGCAGCGGCTGGCCTATACGCTGGCGCAGGTCGATCACGAGACCAAGGGCCTGACGATGCTCACCGAGAGCATCGCTTATAGCCCGGAGCGGGCCGTGCAGGTCTGGCCGTCCCGATTCAAGTCAGTGTCGGACCTCTACACCAAGATCGGCAGTCGGGCGGGCGATCTTGACTTCCGCCGCAAGCTCATGAACTCCGTCTATGGCGGCCGGATGGGGAACCGCCCCGGCACGAATGACGGGTTCGACTTCATCGGCCGCGGCCCGATGATGGTGACGGGCCGAAGCGGTTACCAGGCCGTCGAAAGCCGGATCGGCACCGCCATCACCAGGACGCCGGTGCTGGCCGCCTCGGCTGCGCTGGCGCCGGACATCACCGCCGCTGTCGTCGCCTGGAAGGGGCTCAACGCCAAGGCGGACGTGGGCGATTTTACCGGTCACACCAAGCTGCTGAACGGCGGGACCATCGGACTGGCTGACCGCAAGGCGCGGCTTGCCCGTATCGCGGCCGTGGTTGCCCGGATGCCGGGGGCGTCGCCGACCGCCAAGCCTCCCCAGGACGTAATCGACACTGCGACCGGCAAGGAGCGGGCAGCCCGCACCGGCGGCGCTGCGGCGGCCGCTGGGGGCACCCTCAACGAGGCGGGCAAAGCCACGGGCACGGCCGATCAGGCCGTCCTGGCGCCATCTGTGGCGGCCTGGACGTTCATCGGGGTTGGGGTCGCCATCGCCATCATCGCAGCCGTCCTGATCGTCCGGAAGCGCCGGGCGGTCGAAGCCAATTGGATCTGAGGGAGGGCGGTCATGGGATCACGCGGAATTCTTCGCACGGCCGAGGGCGGCCGGCTGCTGTTCTGGTGTCCGGGCTGCGACGGCGCTCACCAGATCCAAGTCGGGGAGGGCGATGGCGCTCGCTGGGGCTTTAATGGCGACTATGAGCGGCCGACCTTCACGCCTTCGATCCGCGTGAGCGGCACTGCGCCGATCTCTGCCGATGAGCATCGTCGCATCATGACGGGTGAGCGTATCGAGCGGCGCCCCACAGTCTGCCACTCGTTCGTGCGGGACGGGCAGATCCAGTTTCTTTCCGACTGCACCCACGCGCTCGCAGGGCAGACGGTGCCCCTTCAACCTTTCGACAACTGACTTCGGCCGCGCGGCCTCAACCTTGAAGGAGTGTGAACTGTGCAGTGGTCAGATATCGGCAAGGTTCTGGGTGGCATCGCGCCGACCCTGGGTGGCGTCCTTCTCGGTCCCATGGGCAGCGCGGCAGGGCAGATCCTCGCGACGGCGCTCGGCACCGATCCGACGCCGGAGGCAGTGCAGGCCAAGCTGGAGCAGGGCGGGCCCGAAGTCGCCGCAGCCCTCGCAGCAGCCGAGAGTGAGGCAGCGGAGCGCTGGAAGTACCTGGCCGTCCACGCCGGGCAGGCCGAGCACGTCAACGAGACGATCCGCGCCGAGCTGGGCGCCGGCGTGTCGTGGTGGCACTGGCGGCATTTGATCGGCTACGCGACCCTGCTCTGGGCCGTGGCGGTCTTGCCGCCGCTCGTCATCGCGCTGTGGCGCGCCGACCTGGACGAGGTCTCAGTCATTGCGGCATGTATGCACAGGCGCGCGGAAATTAACCAATTCGATCATAGCGCGGTGACGATCGCACTGCATCCCGATAGACAGGTCCCAGCAAGGAGAGGTGACCGAGCGGCTTAAGGTGCCGTGCCCTTGGCACGGTGTGCGGGTATCCGTACCGGGGGTTCGAATCCCTTCCCTCTCCGCCATCGCCTCAGCACATCTCGCCGCCAGCGCAGCATCTCCATTATTGACATAAGAGAGCAAAATAAGAATGCGGATATTCGTTCTGGCCGGGACGTTCGCCCTTCTTGCGGTCAGCTCGTCTTCAGTGCTTGCCCAGCGGCTTCCATTTCCGGATGGAAAATATGTCACAGATGCGAGCTTATGCTCGCTTAACGATGAAGAAATGATACAGCGCCACGGCGATATGATTGGCAGCTTTGTGCGTTTCATCAACGGCAATCGCCTGAACAACGCTTACGAGATGTTCTGCACTGTGAACAGGGTGAGAGTCGAAGGAAACAATGTCCGCTTTCGCGCTTCATGCGATGGCGAAGGACAGGCCGAGACTGTGAATGGTCGCTATGTACGGATATCCTCAACGGCTTTCCGCGTGGGCGAACAGACCTTTCGCCTTTGCGCCGCGGAAGCGAAGGCGGCAACTCCCGCTCCTACATCCGTTACACCGTCCGACAGTTGGTCTGGTGACGTTCGGCAACAATGCGAAGGGAGCACAGTCGACATGCTGCAGTGCGTGAACGACCTGCGTGACCAATGGGATAGGCGGCTGAACGCGGCGTATCGGCGAGTCATGGATGCGGAAAACGAACCCCAGAGGTCCGCCCTTCGTGACGCACAACGCAAGTGGATATCCTATCGAGACTCGAATTGCGCCTATTATGCCGGCGGACAAGGCTCCATCGCTCGCATCGAGGCGGCGACATGCGAATACGCGCTGACGCGGGACCGCGCGAGAGAGTTGGAGATGATGACGGGGCAGTAGACCATCTTCGGAAGATCGACCTCCTGCCCCTTGGCGCGGAGCTTGTCCGCCCGGCGCATCACCGCCTGATAGAGCGCCTGGGCGGAGGACGGCATGCCCCAGCGGGCCATGGCCAACTCCCGCACGCCGTCAGAAGCGTTCCGGACGATGGGAGCGCTGCAATCGGGGAATATGCCCGGCTGGGGCGGCAGGTTGCCCGTGCTGTCCCGCATGGCCCGCTTCAGGGCGATGATGGCGGCTTGGCCCTTGGTGTGGCTGTAGAGGTTACACATTAGGACTTGCCATCGTCGCCCGACAGAACGAACTTGAAATTCGCCTTCCGCACTACCAACGTGGACTCCAATGTACCGGGATCCTGATGACCATTATTCGCCGCAGAAATTCGGCTTGCCACCAAATTCAACTCGGAAATCCACTCAACGAGATATTGCTCCCTAGCTTGATATAACGTGAACACGGTACCGTAATCGATACCTTCTTCAAACTTGGTCTCTATCGCAGATGAATTCGCTTTCGACAGCACCCTTACGATGTCGGCACCCAAGCTAGGGTCTACAATCCCGATTTTTGCAGCGTTTGCCTGGTAGATTGGTGCCTCAAAGCCGACTTGCCTAAACACATTCCAACGAGCAGCCGGCCTACCTGCTTCCATAAATGATTTTATCATAAAGCCCCATATGCGGGTCGCTTGCACCTGTTCAGTAACAGCAGATCGAACTGCAATTATCTCGGCCCAGAATGCGGTCAATAATGCTCGTCGTTCGCGTTCGGCTTTATCCGTATCGGCCTTCATTTGAAGGGTGAACGCATGCTCTCGGGCTAACCGATCCAGTTCAGCCTGAGCCTCTTGGGCCCCTACCAGATTTTTGAAACCACGCTGCGTCTGCCACGCGACTACAGATAAACCGACGATTGCTCCAATAAGGGTGGCGAGACCTTGATCAATTCCCCAGCTTGACTGCCTCAGCGCCCAAAGCACGTTGAAGCACAACAATACCAATGTTGAAGCAAGCGCGACCCTCAGCGCAGCTGGCAACCGCATAAAGTTGCAGTATTTTTCCATTGAGACAGGCGTGGGTGCTGAAACAGACCGTTCAGTATGCACAGACACCCCAATAAAAAAAGCCCCCACAGCCCGGCGAACCGGGCCACGGGGGGCAAGTCAGAAACGTCGACGGAGCGACCCGTCAGAGCCAGTTTTGGCTTGCCACTTCGAAGCTGGCAGTATCCACGCCTTCAATCATCGTGATCTTGGCCGTATCACTCCGGCTCCGCCCGGATCGCTGCAAGTGCACCAGGACCCAGCGCCGCCTCCAGCACGGCGTCCACCTGCGGTAGATACGACTCCCACATCGGCCGGCCCTCGAACATCGTGTCCTCGGGATTGCCCTCAAGGCGGCAAAGCGCCCGTGCCGCCCGCTCCCTGGCCGTCTGGATGCGGTTTGTCATGCCGGCAGGATGGCACGGCTCCAAAGAAAGCGAAACTCGCTTGAAAAGCCCCCGCCGAGCACCCGCGCTGTCGGGCGTACCGGTGTGCCCGGCGAGGTCTACCCGCTCAGCGTCGCGCATGGCAGGCGGGCAACAACGTGATCTCCCGCGGATCGGTTCTATACCCCTGAAGGAGGGGATAGCGATACTGCGCCCCAACCCCCGCCAGCCCCCATGGCAGCGCAGCAGGCCCGGAGCTAGCTTTCCAGAGGCGGCTCCGGCCCGGTCTCCCCCGAAGGCGCATGCTCGGTATTCCGAGCCTTCTCTTCATACGCCAACGCAAGAGCCTCTAACTCCCCGGCGATGTGGTGGTTTGCGGGCAGTTTTGCTTGCGCACGGGCCATTGCAGCGCGTTCTAGCCAATAATTCTCCATGCGGCTTCCGTCGGCAGTGAATGTCTTCGGAAAACCCGGCAAGTCATATCGAGGTTCCGCGGTGGGCTCTGGACATCCTGGACTTCCCCTGCAAACCTATTGAGGTTCTAGAGCCTGTCGCAGGCGGCAATGCGGGAGCTGTGGTGCCTAAGAAGAGCGAACTGGCCAGCCAGATCAATGAGCTGAAAGCTCTGTCAGAAATGGCGGTAGCGCCGGAGTTGAAGGCCGATCTCCGAAAGCGCGCTGCTGATCTGCACCGTCTCGCAAAACGGGGACCTGAAAACTATATTGTGCCCGACTTACCCAAACTTCCGCCGAGCACCGACCCGGAATAGCGGCCTTATCCTACTTCACTGACGGCCAGCGAATTTGCGGACGCCCATTCTGGGTCACGTCCGTGTATTTGCATTTCGTGCATTCCAGAATTTCGCCAACATGCCTGCCTCCCACGGGTGTCAGGGGCATCACGAGACGCATGTTCGCTGCACATCGCGGGCAGCAAATCCTCTCCTCACCCATCGGTTCTGACACCGGCGACCCTCCATTTATGCCCAGCCAAGCCACGTCTAATCTTTAGGTTCCAAGAAATAGAGGAGATATCCTCCTACAAATTGCCCTTAGGAGGTAACTCCTTTCTAAAGACAGATAAAGCCCCGCAGTCCGGCAAATCGGACCACGGGGGCTAGAAGGTTAGCGAGAGTGGGATCGCCCTCAGCGATATCGCGGGCGGCCTCGAATGAACCAAGATGGCGGCAGCCCTCCCTATGCGGGAGGTAGCACCAAACCTCGCACCGCATAGGCGCGCACAACGCTCAGTCCCCGCGTCCCTTTTTTATGAGCGTGAATTGGGGTAGCCGACGTCCTCGCCAAGTTTCCACCAGTTCTCCGCAAACTGAACATTCAAACACGCCACAGTGTTTGAACACCATCTTCTGCTCGGTCCGTTCATAGACGGCCCCGCACCGACAGATGATCTGCACCTTCTCTGGCATACGGGGCATTGAGCCTCACCCTTGTTCTTCGTTACTGGAGTTAGAGGTATCGACTCACCCAAGTTCACCGACCGGGCTCCCATGCGATCATACGCAAGCGACAACTTGTTCCGGGTTGAGGCTACGCATCACCGATACTCCGAGTCGCGCTGCTGCAACACCCATTCCCATCCGGGTGTTCCGCAAAACGAAAAATCCCCGCCACCCTCTCGGGCAGCGGGGCAAGGCAATCCAGAAGAATGCGACCCGTGGCGGGTCGCAAAGCAATTATCGCAATCAGCTCCAGCCTGGCAAGATGGCTACCGCACCACCTCGAACTCGATATCCCTCGCCTCAGTGACGATGGGGGAGATGTTGTGGAGCGGGTTGCAGACGTAGCTTGAAACGACGCGGTATCGGGCCTTGCCCGTCGCAAAGCAGCAAAGAAACTACAACCCGCGATCGCCGCGATTCTGGCCCGTTGGAACGAACTCCCAA
>Ga0182740_1001690_pt1 | contig 14443 bp, 14 predicted proteins | sample eDN5th37CKraftBY_FD_128872 | JGI IMG/M metagenome (GOLD analysis project Ga0182740, IMG submission 128872) | Enriched backyard soil microbial communities from Emeryville, California, USA - eDNA 5th pass 37_C Kraft BY (version 2) (version 2) | ecosystem: Environmental > Terrestrial > Soil >...
CACATCAACCTGCCGAAGCTTCGCAACGATCTCTTCCGCCGTATGCCTCTTCCTTGCCATCGATCTCGTCCTCCAACCAAAAATCATACTTCATGGAGGACCACTTCAAAGGGGGCAGCTCAGCACATGGAGGACGCAACAGTAGGCTGGATCGCAGCTATCATCATCGGGGGCGCCGCCGGTTGGCTATCCGAGAAGTTCATGGAAAGCCAAATGGGCACGCTCGTGAACCTGCTTTTGGGGATTTGCGGCGGCGCGATCGCAAGTTTGCTGCTCGGGATATTTGGGATCACCGTTGACGGCTGGCCCGTCTATATCCCCGCCAGCTTCATTGGTGCCTGCATTCTGATCTGGCTGGCGCGCACGCTTCAACGCGCGGCTTGAATCCGAATCAATCTCAACTGGCGGAAGGATGACAAGCGGAAACCTCGGAACTGAGAAGACGGTGACACTTCGCGTTCGGCCTACCCAAATCACGCAAGAGACGCATTGCAGTCAAACTGCATGCCGACGAGTGCCTTTCGTTCGCAACCACAGAACGACGCTTAGGAATACCTCACCACGAGCAGATCCCACTCTCGCGGAGATCTTCCTGAACGCGCGGCAGCACACGATGTTCGTTGCGAGTCGCAAATCGGACTGATCGCATAAGCGTTCAGCTCCAGCTCCGGACATTGCGAGAAGCTAGCCATTCAGACGCCACTTCGTCTCTTCACGGCTGTTAATTCCGGAACGTCGTACCCATATGCCGTTCATGTCTGAGCAGTGTCGCTCGGTCTTCTCACATTTTACGAGGGCACGATGAACACCGACTTTCCGAAAGGAACGAACACCGAATTTGCGAACTTCAGTGAGGCCAAGACACTTATCCTCAAAGATATCCGTGAGAAATGGAGGCGCTTTTCCGAAGATGCTCTCGGAAACCTTCTCAGCAATGACAATCTCGCATGTCAGATCGCCGACAAGTACAACATCGACGAGGCACAGGCACAAATGGACGTCCGCGCACTGATGCAGGGTCGCCAGATATAATCTCGCAGACACGGCGCATCGGCCGATATCGGTTCGACATCAAGGAATCCGTCATGCCAAATTGGTTTGTCCCCCCGATTGTCGTTCCGGCAGGTCTCGTTGTCCTATTAATTCTCGTGATGATTGGTCGGCAGTTATGCGACCTTTAGAACACTTTGCTTAGATCAGGAAAGCTAGCGAGATAAACGGTCACGCCAACACAGCTGCGCCGCCCCTAGTTGCTGGTCGTTGCGTGCCCCCAAATTCAGCAGCGTCCACACAGTTTTTGGAAGAGACAAAGAGCGTCAGAATTGGGTCTGGATGCCAAGAACCCTTTAAATTGATAGAATTGGGATTAGGCGCCGATTGATTTCAGCCACCAAACGTCGGAACTGAGCATTGCCAGCCTCCGCGCTTGTCAGGTCCGTCTGCGGTTTGAGGCTGTAGCCATAATCTCAATTTCGCCGTCACTCAGCCGCGAGAGGCATAAACATCCATGTTTCGACTAGCGTCGACTGGCGCAGCGAAGCGCTAATCCGCAGGTCCAGGAGCAGGCGGACCATCTCACGGCTGGTTCAAAAGTCGACGGGTTGGATCGCTCCCGACCTTCGCCGTTAAGCCGGTCTTCGATATCGGCCCAGTCATGAAGCGACTTATGTCGCTTCAATTGCAGGCGCACTTGCTCGTAGGAATGCATCGTTCGCGCGATCGCGATAATGTTCTGCCCGTCCGGACATCGGAGCCTCCGTTGTGAGCCCCCATCTGAATAGTCGCGTCGCGGATAGCTTACTGGCATCCGCCAACATACACTTAGATTGAGTTTAACCCGCACACTTTCTTCAAGCACTCATCGCAATTCTCAGGTCCATACTCCATATTATGGTTGTGAGTCATATTATCGCTGTGAGGATCCACCCATGACCATTTTGCGCTTTGGACGTAAACTGAAACTGCCTTCCACACGAGCCATCAAGCACCAGATTTTGATAATGATGCTGCAGGACGAGATACTGTCCTCTCCCTCTGAACAACCATTTATTGCAGAAAAATCACCCGCTCTTGCAAAAATGCGACGACTTGCTGCGGAGCGGCCGACAATCGGAGCGAACTAGATCGAAGAGACAGACAGTCAGAGGGATTCTGTAGCAAAAGAATGCTTATACAAAACCCTACAGGGTCCCACTTTCGGGACTCGATTTATCTGACGCTTTCAGTGGCGTTCATAATTGCTATTACTTCTTGCCGTACTTTCTTGACCCCGCTTCAGATCGGAGAATAGGGGCCGGACGCTTCCAGATGTTCTGCCGTAACGCGCTGGCAGCCAAGATAAGCCGCGTTGCGTTCTTCAAAGAGAAGAAATTCAATGGTTATTGGTTCGACTGTTCGTCGATCCAATCTGCCGTTAGCGTTCCTCGTGTGAGATTCCTCGAGATCCCGCTTCTTTCGCCAAAGCGATAATCGACTACGGCCGCACCTCATAGTGCTCGAATGCGCTATTGACGAACGTGTTTCTTGGATCGAGCGCGAAATTCCCGACGATTCAATGCGCGTCTTTCACGCGCTCACAAGCATTCGCATCGTTAAAACACGACCGCGCGCTATCGGGCGTTGCATGTCGAATTTCTCATAGACCTCACCGAAATCAGGAACGTCGCCTCTTACAGCTGGTGCCGGCCGATGAAACCCCGCTCCCTGAAATCTCGTCTCGCCACCATTGATTGCGTATAGCCCAGCGCCTTGGCGAGGTTGACCCGCGCGAATCTACTTAATGTCGCGCTCGGCGCCTGGGTCTGCCATTGGTTCTGATCATCATCGCCCCCGCGATCCATGTAGTATCGCGGCCGGTCTCATACTCGACCACCCCGATCATAATAGATCAGAGGTGATGCCCACGGGATACGCCGAATGCCACACTCCAGACACCACAGGGCTCAGCGCTTCAGGCCTTGTTGGGCACTCAATTTCCGTCCATCAGAGGATGAAGCTCATCCTAACCGCATAGCTCAGCTATCGGGGGCGCCTGCGACCGGAAGGCCGGCCAGCAACTATCTAATTCTTTACTTCACTTACGGGAATTGCGTCGGATCGACGGGAATTCAACTGCCCTGATGCTGCGAGGAGGGCAAGGACGCTTTGCATCGCTTTTAGGTGCCTCTCCGCATCGGTCGTAAGGTGGCCGGCGCACCGCAATGTCCTGATCGTTTCCGATTGCCGAAGAATGTTCGCTTCGATCCCTTTGGTGTTTTTGGCAGAACCTGTCGTTGTGTGGTTGGCGAAATCAAACATGTCGCCTCCTCCTATTAGGGCGGGAGCGCGATCGTCTCTCGGCCATCGGAGCGCCCATGCCGTTGATGAAGTGACGCTGCGCCTATTCGGAAGGTGAGTCAAATCGCTGACTAGCTGGTCGGCGCGAATTGAGGTCCGACCTCTAACAATGCGCAAAAATGTGACTATTTAACATAATGAGATAATGAATATTGGGAGGCAATGCGATGTCAAAACGCTCCAATGACTTCCGTGACCTTGCTTCAGATGCGGGTGAGCGCGCTAGGACCGCCCATTCGGAAGAAGAAGGTCATTTGCAGAGAAAGCGTCAGAAAGCCCTTAACGATATGGCCGACAATCAAGACTGGCTGGAAGGTAAGCGAGGAAACCAAAGTTCGTCGGTCAATATAGTATCGGGTTCAAGATGACTGGGAGCAGAGGCAGCCAAAGGCGGCGGCTCATGAGGACGACGGCATGTCATACAAACACTCGAATCGTAGGCGCGAACCGAGCCAAACCTCCATCCAGCGTTGGGACAATGAGCGAGGTTCAACAGGTGGCCTACTTCCAAAGCACTCGCGCGGCCAAATTCAATTAGTCAAAGAACCGGGAAGACGAAAAGCGCAATCTCAACGCAAGGATCGTTCATCGCGGCTCTGAGAATCGCAGTGACGGTGTCGACGTCGACGAAGGCGCTTCCCCCGCTGGGCTTGTGTTCTAAGATCGATCCGCGGGTGGCGATCAGCGGACCTTTGGGTCGGTGAGCCCTCGGCGAGCGAAATGTCCAAACCGCAGTGTTTGAGACTGAGACAGAATGATGAAAGCCGTCGCAGTCTCGTGGAAGAGGCACGCGGGGCTTTCTGTTTCATGGGCTGGAACGCATCTACCGGCTGGTGATTTGCACTTGGAGGACCTTGGAGGACGATGCGGGATCTCAGTTCTCTTTCAGGTACGCTTGGCCCGGTCCTTTGGACGGGCCATTTTCTTTCAAATCAGCCCGCTGTTCGAGATGGGGCAAACAAAAGCCCGGCTCGCAGCTCGCCGGGTTTTGCTTTTTAAGCAAGGGAGATCAATCAGTGCACGACGCCGTCCAAGAAATGCGCCCGCTTGGGAAAATACGCAACGCCGGCAGCCCACATAGCGCGCCCTCAAGGTCGTCGACGCCGGCCGATGGCCGCGGCGATGATAGCCATCTCAAGCGCATGATCACCTAGCAACTTGTCGTAGCTATCCTGGAAGACCGATTTGGCTTGTACGAGGTCGTCGACATAGCCTTTGTACGCTATGCCGCCTAGTGGCTTCGGGACATTGATCCCGAGGTAACTTTTCCAAACCCACCTGCGCCTGTTCGCCGGATAGATTCGGCCTGCGAGGGTGCCGTTGTACTGAAACTGAAATCGTCTGTTCTGTCTGATTTGTTCGGCCAGGCATGGCCGAAGGGTGTAATCATGGTATTGCTGCTTGGGGTGATTGGGTGGCAGCGTCCGCCCGTCTGTCGAACTGGTGCATGTTCCCAGTCCGACCGTCCGCGCTTGTAGGCGCGTGGCACGGAAATAATTGAACTCTCACTGAATGCTCCGCGGCCCAATATAACAGTTCTCGGCAGCCGGCTCCGTTCCTTGTGCAGTTCTAGCTGCTATCGCCGCAATTCTGGCGACCAATTGATCTCGCATCGTTGAAGCGGGGCGGATTCGCGGAATCCAACCGAGTTCCGTCGAGTTGGTCAAATGTAGGCTCTGCAATCTATTCCGGCCTCGAGGCCGAGTCGGAGGTTCGACGTGAACCAACTCATATATCTTATCGGCTTAATAGTGGTGGTGATGGCCATTCTGAGCCTCTTCGGATTGCGCTGACCCAGGAGGGCGACATGTCAGAGACGATTGTTGCCGTAAAATCCGAGCGCACGAGCCCGATTGAATGGTCGGCGGTCATCGCGGGAGCAGTGATCGCCTCAGCGCTCTCATTTGTCCTTTTCACCTTTGGAGTCGCGGCCGGCGTTGCGACGGTGTCTCCGTATAGCTGGAGCAATCCATCTACGACAACGCTCACCTGGATCGGTGCCGTGTGGTTCTGCCTGGTCACGATCGGATCTATTCTGTTGGGTGCGTACTTTACTGGGCGCTACAGGCGCGCAGGGGAAGTTGCGTCTCACGACGAGCGCGAGGCGAGAGACGGCGCCCATGGTTTATTGGTGCGCTGAGCCTTCTGTTCGGTGCCGTTCTGGCAACCATAGTCGCTGGCGCTATCGTGAGAGGGGTGCCGGACACCGTGGGCCCGGCTGTACAAAGCCTGTCCAAGAGTATCGAAGTGTTGCCCTGGGAATTGCTGCGCGGTGCCGCCGAGCAAAGGGTGCAGAATCCGCGGGAGGAGCTGGCTAGATTGCTTTCGGTCGCTGCGTTGCGTGGGCAGATCGGCAATGGCGATCGGGAGTTCGCCTCGCAAATTGTATCAACAGAGACGAACGTTTCGCTGGAGGAGGCGCGAAAGCGTATCGATGCAGTCATCGAACGGGGGCAGCAAGTTGTCGAATCCGCTAGAAAGACGGCGATTGTCTTGGCATTCCTCATTGGTGCGATTTCAGTCATCGCAGCAGGTGCAGCCTATTGGGGCGCAGTAGCGGGCGGACGCCTGCGCGACCACGATGTACGCTAGTGCGGTGACAAGAATGCCCCCTGCCTCTTGTGGGCGCTGGTGAAAAAGGCGCGGGAACACCCACCTCGTGTATTAATCCACATACAGAAGTACATGTCGCAGCCGTGAGGCGCACCGGACTTCGCCGGTCCGTTTAGTTCGACAATCCGCGGGCAACTAGGAGCGGTTTGCACAATGAACGACGGCCTCTCATATCTCCCCAGGGAGCCTGCGGATCGGCTCACAGAACCGCTTATGCGTTTCCTCCATATCGAAGCCATGGGGGGCATTGTCTTACTGTTCAGCACTCTTGTTGCACTTGCCATTGCCAACACGACATGGTCGGAGCCGTTTCTCAGATTCTGGGAAATCGACGTAAGTGGCAGGATTGGCAATTTTGAGATTTCGCGTTCGCTGAAGCACTGGATCAACGACGGGTTGATGACGCTTTTTTTCTTCGTCATTTCCCTCGAGTTAAAGAGAGAATTTGTGCTCGGCGAATTCGCAATCCGCGCGCAGTAGTCCTCCCCATTGCTGCTGCGCTCGGCGGAATGGTGGCGCCAGCGGGTCTGTTCCTACTCCTTGTCGGCGACGGGCCGGGGGCGTCGGGTTGGGGTACCGTCATGTCCACAGACACAGCGTTGCTCAGCGGATGCCTCGCCATGCTTGGTTCGAGTATCCCGCAAAGTTTGCGGTTATTTTTACTGTCTCTTGCAATCTTCGATGACGTCGGTGCCATCTTGGTTGTGGCGGTTGGCTATAGCGACAGTTTGAACAAGATCGCCCTCGTTGTTGCCGGATTCGGAATCTCCGTTGTCGCGGGCATCGCACGATTGGGCGTGCGTAACATTGCGATCTACTTCGTTCTAGGGGGGCATTTGGCTTGCGTTCGACGCCTCGGGTGTGCATGCGACGCTTTCTGGCGTAATTCTTGGATTGATGACTCCGGCGCGCAGTTGGGTTAGTGATACGCGACTACATGCAATTCTTGATCGCGTCATCGCCTACCCTCCAGGAGATCATTGGAGTGGTAACGTCGCGGCACGCAGCGATCTCTATCGCGCGGGTGTCGCGACGCGCGAAGCGCTCTCGCCAATTGAGCGTCTCGAAACGGTCCTCCACCCCTGGGTGGCATTTCTGATACTGCCCCTATTTGCGCTCGCTAATGCGGGTGTCCCGATAGCGACGACAAACTTCGATTCCACCCTGACGGCTGCAATTTTAGCCGCGTTCGTGTTTGGTAAGCCTATTGGGGTTGTGCTTTTCAGCGTTTTGGCTGTGAAATTGAGGTTCGCAACGCGTCCACACGAACTATCATGGCTCATTTTGGGGAGCGGAAGCCTTTTGACCGGGATCGGCTTCACCATGGCACTCTTCATTGCAGAGCTCGCTTTCGAGCCCTATCTTCTGAATTCCGTGAAGCTTGGGGTTCTCGGTGCTTCCGTCATCTCCGCAGCAGCGGGGTTCGGAGCGTTGGCCTATCTGACCACATCTAGTAGGCGATAAAGCTAATCGCCGGCCTTATGCCGAGCTTTCCTGTCCGGTCGTAGCCGCACTTTTTGTACGGCGCTTTTCGCGGGGACGTCAATCAGATCAATTATGTGCGACCGGCAAAGCACGCCAACGTCGATGGGTCTCGCGCCCTCACTAGAGTTTCACTCCTTTCCAATTGGCCCACTGATAGCGATTGAGTGATTTGCGACGTTTCACTTGACGTAGATGCTAAGTGAAGCATCGCCGAGTAAAAATTTCAGGCTAGACGAGCTTGGCACGAAGACGCTTGAACCCATCGTCGGTTATCGAGCGAGACGTCTTTAGCTGGTCAAGTTTGGCAATTTCATCTACCACGCTATAGCCGACCACCCGTCCGAGTTCATCTCGTGCTTGCTGTGCCTGCTGAACGTTGCGTTCTGATCCCACGGCCCGCGTAATTAGGTAGACAAAGATGCCGAGGTTAGGATGTCAGAACTAGCCCTGTCACCCAGAGCGCTTTGCCCCAACCAGAGATGTCGTGACGCCTCAAGAGGTCGCCGTAGATTACAAAAGAATGCCGGAGCGACCGGCTTGGTTGAGGCATTCGAGCGGATGCGCAGATCCCGATCTGGCCCTGTCCACTTCAGATTCCAGGTCTGCGCACGCGAGCTCATAGGTGCGAGCATGCACCTCGGCACTCCACCAATTGACCGCTGAGCCACTCCTCGACTCAGAAGATGAGAGCTCGGCCACTGAGGTGGGCAAAGGGTGCTAGGCGTTCGGGACACCTGAGGTAGCGGGGCATAGAGGGCCGCGAGCTCCGGATCTGGAGCTCTCCATAGAATTTGCCGCCTTGGCAATCAAATTGATTGCCCATCAGCGCGGCGCGTCCAAACACAATCCACCGCAGAGTCATGCCAGCCCGATCGACACGTATAGTTCTTCCGAGCTGCCGCCCGCACGTGCCCCGGCAAAGGTAGTCGCCAACGTCGTAGGGATAGCCTCACCACCAATTCCCATAGATTATCCATGCAATCCGGTCTGTGGCTGCCCTCTATCTGAATTTCGGTGCACATATCGCTTAACTCCGCTCTGAAATATCGCGCTATAGCTCCATCAGCGCATGATGTAACACGTAGGCGATAAAGCCTTCATCCAGTGGCTCGCGACGCGGCTTGCGCAAAATGCTGTTCCGATCAGTCGACACTTGGCGGCATCCGCCAGACCTTTGTCTGCTTCCGCTGGATTCTGATTGGTGCGCCCTTTGTCATCTGACGCCATTTCGGCGCATTGTCGATCGATCAGACGGGTAGACGGTGTGGCAAGAGCGAAGCTCCGGCAGAAGGCTTCGCCCCCCACCGTAGTGTCGTAAATCCTGCTCCAATCCGGTCGCGCACGACAGCTCGGTCAGGTCGCCGTCCTAATTGCGACGCGACTTCGGTTCGCCAAGTCTGCGAAGTGCTCGGCCTCGATTGGTCCGATCTTCCCGGACCGAAGAGCCGCGTCTGAGGCGCCTAAATAGAGCTGATCCGAAGAAGCGAGAAACGGGAATACGCCTGCTTGCGAAAGAACAGACGAAACAAGCGTCCAACCCTGAGCAGAATGTGCCGCTCGGGCAGACCTCGGCCAGCGCATCATGATCAATGCGGTGGAGGTCATTCACCACAGCGCGCAGAAGCTCGCATTCTATTTTGATGTTGGCGTCAACTTGTCAAGGCGCTCGGTTAGCCCCTTAAGATCTTCGACGCATTGTTCAATATGCGCCCTGAGCGCGGTGCGCTCGTCGTGGCTGAGTGACAAGCGCGTTAGATCGGCCCAATCGCGATTTATGGTCTCCCTGACTGTGCGGATGTCGTGCAGCAGCATTTCCTTTTCGGTCATTTTATCTCTCACTGTAAAACATGAAATCGGATTGATGCTTCTGAATTCCGCATAACCCTGTAGTCTTGACCTTGTGTGTGTCCTCAGTAATGCGCGTTGGATATTTTATGCGAGAGCCTCTGACGGCTCTTTGCACTAGCCGGCTAGAGATCGATGCATCCGCAAGCTTCCATCTGGATGGTACAAGAAAGCCGTGAGGTCATTTCACTTACGAAGAGCCTTGCGACCATGTGCTGCCTTGGCTCTGCTATTCGATAATGACGGCCCGAAGCCATGACCGGCTTCAAGAACCCTCAGGCCGCGCTGGTTGGCAAGATCGCGCAATCTGGCGATGCTCTCATTGTATCCCAGATTACGCTCGAAACGTTCGAAGGGCTAAAGGAATGCCCTTACCCAAAAAAGAGCGCAAAGCGCCACCAGGAGTTGCAGTCGATCTGAGGTCAACTGGCGAAGTGAAGTCTTGAATGTGGCGAGTCCTCTTCCGCGCGCCGGGAATAGAGTGGTCGCGGCGAGGTTCTTGGCGGTGGCGCAGGCCCACCCGACAATGAAGGACGCGGCATGCCCGAGGAAATGCAGGAAGCGTTTGATTTCTGGAGCGCTCCGGTCGCGATGGTGCTGGAGCGGCTCGGCGCGCATGCCGAAGGCTTCTCGTCCGCTGAGGCGGCGGCGCGGTTGGCCACGCAGGGGCCCAATCGAATCGCGGAACAGCCGCGGCGCCGGCTGCTGCTGAACTTTCTCGCCCGATTCCGTAACCCGCTGGTCCTGATGCTCCTAGCCGCCGCCGCAGTTTCGGCTGTGACGCAAGATCCAACCAGCTTCGTCATAATCACGACGATCGTGCTGCTGTCCGTGATACTGGATTTCGTTCAGGAACATCGTGCCGAGATCGCTGCCGACAAGCTGCGCGAGCGCGTCGCGCTGCGGGTGTCGGCGCTGCGCGACGGCCGGGTTTGCGACGTGGCTGCCGCCGCGATCGTGCCTGGCGACGTCGTGATGCTTGTGGCCGGTGATTTGGTCCCGGCAGACTGCCGGCTGGTCGAGTCCAAGGATCTGTTCGTCAACGAGGCGCTGCTGACAGGGGAAGCCTACCCGGCGGAAAAGCTGGCGCGGGATCTGACGAAGGACGAGGCGATTGACGTCGCGGCGCCTCCCAACGCGGCCTTCATGGGCAGTTCCGTCCTCAGCGGGACAGCCAGAGCCGTCGTCGTTGCGACCGGACGCGATACCCGCCTGGGTGGGATCGCGGGTGTATTAGCCAGCGCGCCGCCACCGACCGCCTTCGCCGTCGGCATCAAGGACTTCGGCATGCTGATCGTGCGGCTGACCGTGCTCCTGGTCCTGTTCGTGCTGCTCGTGAACCTCTTGTTCGCGCGCCCGCTGCTGGAATCCTTCCTGTTCGCCCTTGCCCTCGCGGTCGGCCTCACGCCCGAACTGCTGCCGATGGTGGTGTCCGTGACGCTCGCACGCGGTGCGCTGCGGATGGCGCGTAAGGACGTGATCGTCAAGCGGCTGTCGGCGATCCACGATTTCGGCAGCATGGACGTGCTGTGCAGCGACAAGACAGGCACCCTGACTGAGGCGCACATCAAGCTCATCCGACAGGTCGACCTGACCGGCGCCGAGAGCCGCAATGTTCTGCAGCTCGCCTATATCAATGCCGCCTTCGAGACCGGCCTCAAGAGTCCGCTGGATCAAGCCATTCTGGAGGCGCAGCCGATCGACCTCGCCGGCTGGCGCAAGCTCGACGAGGTGCCATTCGATTTCGAGCGCCGCCGCGTCTCGGTGCTGGTCGAGCGCGACGGCAAGCGCATGCTTGTGGTCAAGGGCGCGCCGGAAGATGTCCTCAAGCTGGCGTCACGATATCAAAGCGAGAGCGATGGCGACGCGCGTCCGATCGATGACGCGGCACGCGATACGGCGCGCAGAGTCTTTGAGAAGCTCGGCGTCGAGGGTTTCCGGGCGCTCGGCGTCGCATGGCGCGACGTCGAGCCGGACCGCAACCACGCCTATCTCGACGACGAAACCGATCTGATCTTCGCGGGTTTCGCCGCCTTTCTCGACCCACCGAAGGAAAGCGCGCGCCCGGCGTTGGAGGCGCTCGCCCGCCTCAATGTGGCGGTCAGGATCGTCACCGGCGACAACGAACATGTGACCGCCCATGTCTGCCGTGAGCTGGGGCTGAATGTCACGGGCGTGCTGACCGGCCCGGAGCTCGCCGAACTCACAGACGAGGCACTGGCGGCGCGACTACACAACGTTAACTTGTTCTGCCGGGTATCGCCGCCGCAGAAAGCGCGGATAATCAGGGCACTGAGGCGCCGGGGCCACGTCGTGGGCTATCTCGGCGACGGCATCAATGATGCGCCATCGCTGCACGCAGCCGATGTCGGCCTTTCGGTGGAGGGGGCCGCGGACGTTGCCAATGAGGCGGCGACGATGATCCTGCTGCGCAACGACCTCGGCGTCCTGGCCGAAGGCGTGCGCGAGGGACGGCGGACATTCGCCAACATTATGAAATACATCATGATGGGCACGAGCTCGAATTTCGGGAACATGTTCTCCATGGCCGGCGGCGTTCTGTTCCTGCCGTTCCTGCCGATGCTCCCAGTCCAGATCTTGCTCAACAACCTGCTCTACGACGTGTCGGAGACGGCAATACCCCTTGACGATGTCGATGAGGACATGATCGAGCATCCCCGCCACTGGGACATGCGGTTCGTGCGCGACTTCACCTTCGTGATGGGGCCGGTCAGTTCGCTGTTCGATTTCATGACCTTCGGCCTGCTGCTGTGGGTCTTCCAGGCCGGCGAAGCCTTGTTTCACACCGGCTGGTTCGTGGAATCGCTGATGACGCAGGTGCTGGTCATTTTCGTCATCCGCACCCGCGGCTCGCCGTTTGCGAGCCGGCCGCACCCAATCCTGGCCGCGACATCGCTGGCCGCCGTTGCCGTTGCGGTGGCGCTGCCTTACACGCTGCTAGGAGTCTGGTTCGGCTTAACGCCGCCGCCGCTCGAACTGCTGGCGGCGCTGGCAGGCATGACAACAGTTTACCTCGTGTTTGTTCAGCGCGTGAAGCACTGGTTCTATTCACAGCATCCGCTCAAGGTTCTCCCGGCTGACGGAGCGCGCAGCCCATGATGAGCGATCGGTTTGGATCGCAAAAGACCGGTGGACCTCAAGGCCTCCCTATCAATACGCACCAACACGGCAGATTGCGCTGAACCACGTGGAGAATGTTAGTTCCCAGCTCCTCTCCCTCCGCCACCTGGCAGATCAGCCCTTCTCCCCGGCCGCGAGGCAGCGAAAGAGAACAGCAGCCTTTGGCGCGTTTCGGCTGTTACCTCTGCACCGCGCACATTCGGCGCAGCCCAATTTTCCTTCTCTTGCCCCCTTCTTTTCTCCGAACCTCAGCACTCGCGTCAAAAAAGTGCAGAGGTTTTTGAGATTGAATTGCCTGGATTTTTTCAGACTCCACGCGTCGCGAGTTCGAATCTCTGTCGGGTAGTGTGACGGCGGCAAAGCGCTGCCCCAAGTCTTTCATCAACCTAGAAGAATCCGGACGACGCGAGGACGTGTTTGCGGCCCTCGATCGCGAAGGTCGGATAGAGAACGACGCCAAACCGACATTTCACGAACGGCAGATCATAGAACTCGAGGCGATGCTTCCGACCACGATCTGCCGTTCAAGCGTGGTTTGTAGACGCACTGCGGCCTCCATGACCTTCTGAAGCTCACGCATGATCGCACGATATGCGATGAGGAAAAGTTGCTCCTGTCAGCTGGCCCAAAGCCCCCCCTACCCTGACACCACTTCTTAATCACGAAAAATACCGCTATTCTCCCGCAAGGGTTGGGAGGGGGAAAAGCCAGTGCGACTCGTTGACGGTGATGATCCGCATCAGAATACAGCTAATTCTAACGCGGTTTCCAAAAAGGCGAACATAATTGCGGACGTCGCCGCCAGCTTTACTTATGCATCCCACCAGAATGCAATTCCGGTTATCCGATCTATTCTGATCGAGAACAACGCCGACACGCAGTTCGAGAAATGCAAAGTCGAGCTGACGTCTTCGCCCTCGTTCCTGAGAGTGAAGACATGGACCGTGGATCGGCTGATCCCCGGAGACAAACTGCCCCTGAGCGACCGGAAGGTCGAGCTCGATGCCGGTTATCTTGCCGGCCTTAACGAGGCAGAGCGTGGCGAGATCACGCTGCGCCTTTCCTCCGGAGGAGAACTCCTCGACGAACAGCGTCTTCCCGTCAGACTGTTGGCGCGCGACGAATGGGGCGGCGTCGCCGACATGGCGCAACTGCTCCCTGCCTTCGTCATGCCGAACGATCCGGGCGTGGCCCAGATCCTGCGAACGGCGGCGGAGCGCCTTGCTGCGCATGGTCACCCAAGCGGACTGGACGGCTATCAATCGCAGAATCCGCAGCGGGCCTATCTGCTGATTGCCGCCATCTATTCGGCCGTCGCCGGGATGGCCCTGCACTACGCGGAACCACCTACGAGCTTCGAGAACCGTGGGCAGAAGATCAGGCGTCCGAGCACAATTGCCCAAGAGCGACTAGCTACCTGCCTGGACACCACGCTTCTCTTCGTCGCGGCACTGGAAGCTGTCGGATTGCACCCGGTTGTCCTGATGTTCGACGGGCATGCCGCCGCAGGCGTGTGGTTGGCCAAGAGAACCTTCTCCCATGCGATCGAGACGGACCAGATGGAAGTCCGGAAGGCCTTGGCATCGCGCGAGTTGATCGTATTCGAGACGACCGGCGTGACGCATCGTCCTGCCATGACATTGGAAAGCGCGCAGCAGGCCCTGGGCCGCCGACTCGTAGAGGAAGAGGCCCACGCTTTCGTCGCGGCTATTGACATCAAGCGCGCGCGAAGCGGCGGAATCACACCCCTCGCCTCGCACGAGCCGATCCGGCGCAACGCCCTTGATGACGAAACGACTCCACTCGTGGACCTGCCGCTTCCCTCAGCTCCCACTTTCGGCGAATCGCCGGGCGAGATGATCGAGGTAAAGCCGACCACCGCTGCCGGTCGCATCGACCGGTGGCAAAAAAAGCTGCTCGACCTGACGCTTCGCAACCGGCTTCTCAACTTTCCTGACTCGAAGAAGACGATCCCATTTGTTTGCACAGACGTGGCCTATCTCGAAGACCGGCTCGCGGATGG
>Ga0182740_1001691_pt1 | contig 14438 bp, 16 predicted proteins | sample eDN5th37CKraftBY_FD_128872 | JGI IMG/M metagenome (GOLD analysis project Ga0182740, IMG submission 128872) | Enriched backyard soil microbial communities from Emeryville, California, USA - eDNA 5th pass 37_C Kraft BY (version 2) (version 2) | ecosystem: Environmental > Terrestrial > Soil >...
GTTCACCAGAATCTTCCGATCGTGGTGATCGTGGTGAACAACGCCATGTATGGCTCGATCCGCATGCATCAGGAGCTTCATTTCCCCGGCCGGCCGAGCGGAACGCTGCTGTTTAACGCGGACTTCGCATTGCTCGCGCAATCCTATGGCGCGCATGGCGAGGCGATCGAACGCCACGAGGATTTCCCCGCCGCTTATGAGCGCGCGGTCAAGGCCAACAAGCCGGCGATCATTGAATTACGGGTCAATCGGAACCAGCTTACGCCGGATCGGGCGTTATGAGCGCCGGACGGGCGTGAAAATGCCTTCGCCGCGCTGCTTGACGGCCTTGAAGGTTTTGGTGTGAGTGGCGTAGCGAGATGGAACGGTAAACGATGCCGGGTAAGGCGAAGCGATTGATCGTAGGCATGAGCGGCGCTTCCGGCGCCGTGTACGGCATCCGGCTGCTGGAAGTGCTGAAGGATTCCGGCATTCAGACGCATCTTGTGATGTCGAAGGCCGCCAAGATCACGCTCGCGACCGAAACCGATTTCAAGGTGAGCGATGTCGAGCGGCTTGCCAGCGTGGTTCATTCCAATGAAGACATCGGTGCGGCTTGCGCGAGCGGCTCGTTTCACACCCTCGGCATGGTCGTCGCCCCCTGTTCGGTGAAAACGATGTCGGAGATCGCAACCGGCGTCACTTCGCATCTGCTGTCGCGCTCGGCCGATGTCGCGCTGAAAGAGCGTCGCCGGGTCGTGTTGGTGCTCCGTGAAACGCCCTTGCATCTCGGCCATATCCGTTCGATGGCGGCCGTCACGGAAGCAGGCGCGATTGTCTTTCCGCCGGTGCCGGCATTCTACGCGCGCCCGGCCTCGCTCGAAGAGATGGTCGATCACACCATCGGCCGGGTTCTCGATCTTTTCGATATCGACGTGGGGCTGGTGTCGCGCTGGACGGGCGAGCGATCGCGGCCGAAGGCCGATACGAAAGCAGAGAAATAGCTCCGGCGCGGTTGCCGGAATTGAGCGAGGACATGAGCGAGAATATCGACCAACCGCTCGAACTCGATAATCCGTTCTGGCATTTTTCCCTGGCGGTTTACGCCATGCCCGGCGTTCAGCACGAATGCCTTTCCCTGCAGAACGAAGCGGGCGTGAACGTCAACATCCTGCTTTATTGCGCCTGGCGCGGCACCGTGGGTGATCGTCTGACGGGTGCGGAAGTGGAGCGCCTGGCGGCGGCGGTACAAGACTGGCAGGCCAATGTCGTTATGCCGCTGCGGGGAGCGCGGGATTATCTGAAGCGTTTCGCGGGCCCGGCAAACGCGGGGGCCAAGACGCTGCGTTCCAAAATTCTCGAGGCCGAGCTTCTCGGCGAGCAGGTGGAACAGGCCGTTTTGTATAAGGAAACGGCTTCCGATTTTCAGCCGGGCGAAGACCGTGCCGCCGCCATCGATGCCAATCTTGCGCTGTGTCTGAAAGCTCATGGAAAGACGCCGGACGCCGCCCGGTCGCTGAAAACGAACGCCGAACGGCTGGCGAGGAAATAGGCCTGTTCGCTCGTTGGGATTGCTTGTCGGCGCCGCGAAAATGCTTGCTCAAAACCGCTCCGATTCCTCATAAGAGAGATGTGGAAACCGGAAAGCCTGAGGCAATGTGCTCGGGCCAAGGATGGTCGGGCGAGGGATGGGCGTTTCTCCTGAAACACTGCTGATCGCGCTGGTCGCGATTCCCTTTGCCGGCAGTTTTCTGGCCATCCTGTTTCGAGCGAATGCCCGCAACGCAGAGGCTTATCTCGCCGGCGTGGCGGCGCTGGCCGCCTTCGTGCTGGTGGTCATCGCCTATCCGCAAGTCACCAATGGCGGCGTCATCCGCTTCAAGGCCGCCTGGGTTCAGGAGATCGGCCTCGGATTTTATCTCCGGATGGACGGTTTCGCGTGGGTGTTCTCGGCGCTCATCACCGGCATCGGCTTTCTGGTGGTGCTCTATGCGCGCTACTACATGTCGCCGGAAGATCCGGTGCCGCGCTTTTTCTCGTTTTTGCTCGCCTTCATGGGCGCGATGCTCGGCATCGTTCTATCGGGAAACCTCGTTCAGCTCGTCTTCTTCTGGGAATTGACGAGTCTGTTTTCGTTTTTGCTGATCGGCTACTGGCACCAGACCGCACAGGCGAGGGACGGCGCCCGCATGGCGCTGATCGTGACGTCGGCCGGCGGCCTTTGCCTGTTCGCCGGCGTTCTTGTCATCGGCCATATCGCCGGAAGCTACGATCTCGAAGCGGTGTTCGCGGCGGCAACGAAAATCCGCGTGCATCCGCTTTATATCCCGGCGCTCGTTCTGGTCGTGCTCGGTGCGTTGACCAAAAGCGCGCAGTTTCCGTTTCACTTCTGGTTGCCGCATGCCATGGCAGCGCCGACGCCGGTTTCGGCATATCTGCATTCGGCGACCATGGTGAAAGCAGGCGTCTTCCTGCTGGTGCGGCTCTGGCCGGTATTGGGCGGCACCAACGAATGGCTATGGATCGTCGCTTCGACGGGTCTTATCACTTTCATGCTCGGCGCGTTCATCGCGCTGTTTCAGCAGGACCTGAAAGGGCTTCTGGCCTATTCGACGATCAGTCATCTCGGCCTGATTACGCTTCTCATCGGCCTCGATACGCCGCTCGGCATCATTGCCGCGATCTTTCACATCATGAATCACGCGACCTTCAAGGCCTCGCTGTTCATGGCGGCCGGGATCATCGACCATGAAACCGGCACGCGCGACATACGCCGATTGAATGGTTTGTGGCGGTTCATGCCGATTACGACGACGCTGGCAATGGTCGCAGCCGCCGCGATGGCCGGCGTGCCGCTGCTGAACGGGTTTATCTCGAAGGAGATGTTCTTCGCGGAGACGATCGAGCTGCACGACAATTCGCTCGTCGATCGCGGGCTGCCTTACATCGTGACTTTCGCCAGCATGTTCACGGTCGCTTATTCGCTGCGTTTCATTCGCGATGTATTCTTTGGCGTGCCGTCGCAGCCGTTGCCGCGCACGCCCGGCGAGCCGCCGTTCCTAATGCGGTTTCCCGCCGAGCTGCTGGTGCTGGCCTGTCTTGTGGTCGGAATCATTCCCGCCCTTACGATCGGGCCGCTGTTGCAAACCGCGCTCTATGCCGTGCTTGGTGACTCGATTCCGAACTACAGTCTTGCGGTGTGGCACGGCTTCACGCCCGAACTCTTGATGAGCGTCGTGGCAATCCTGGGCGGCGTCGGACTTTACTCTATACTGCGCTCGTACCTGCTGACGGCGGACGGCCCGCCGCTTCTGCGCCACATCAAAGGGCAGCGCATATTCGAGCGCGTGCTGGTGACGATTTCCTGGCGGCTCGCGCGATGGCTTGAAGCCGTGTTGGCGACGCGCCGGTTGCAGCCGCAATTACGGCTTTTGGTGATGGCTGCGCTGATTGCAGGTTTTGCGCCGTTTTACCTGCATGGACTGGTGGCGTTTGGCCCCCGGCAAACGGCGTTCGACACCGGATTCGGCATTGTCTGGGCCGTCGGCATCGCCGCCGCTTTGGCAGCGGCCTATCAGGCAAAATTTCATCGCCTTGCCGCGCTCATTCTGATCGGTGTCGCAGGTCTCGTGACATGCATCAGTTTTGTCTGGCTTTCCGCGCCCGATCTTGCATTGACCCAACTGGTTGTGGAGACGGTGACGACCGTGCTCCTGTTGCTCGGGCTGCGGTGGTTGCCGAAGCGTATTCGGAATTTCGCTGCCGGCGATACCGGCTTTGGCGTCATTCGCTGGCACCGCATACGTGACCTTGTCATCGCAGTCGCCGCAGGGATGTCGCTGGCCGCGCTTTCCTACGCGGTGATGACCCGTTCGCAGCCGAAGAATATCTCCGGCTTTTTTGTCGAGAACGCCTATACGCAGGGCGGCGGCACCAACATTGTCAACGTCATTCTGGTCGATTTCCGCGCGTTCGATACGTTCGGCGAGATCGCCGTGCTCGGCATCGTCGCGCTTACGGTTTATGGATTGTTGCGGCGTTTCCGGCCCGCGGCGGAAAGCGCGCAGGTTCCCGAGCAGCAACGCGGCCGGGCTCACGGCGGCGAAGAGGATGGGGAAATGCAGCAGGGTGCCGGTATTAAAGGCGCGCTTGCAGTTCCGGCATTCATGATTTCGATGCTGTTTCCGGTGATCGGCGTGGTGGCGATCTATCTGCTCCTGCGCGGCCACGATCTCCCCGGCGGCGGCTTCGTTGCCGGCGTCACGATGGCCGTCGCCTTCATCCTCCAATACATGGCGCATGGAACGGCCTGGGTGGAATCGCATTTGCGCGTTCTGCCCATCCGCTGGATGGGCATGGGCCTGCTGCTGGCCGTTTGTGTCGGCGGAGGGGCATGGCTGTTCGATATGCCGTTCCTCACTTCGTCGTTTTCCTATGCGGATATTCCGTGGGTCGGCGCTATGCCGCTTGCGAGCGCTTTTCTGTTCGATCTTGGGGTATTCGCGCTGGTCGTCGGCGCGACGGTGCTGATGTTGATTGCGCTGGCGCACCAGTCCGTTCGCGGTCATCGGACGCTGCGTAGCCGCACGCCAAACGGCGAGGCGACGTAATGGAAATCGTTCTCGCGCTCGGTATCGGTGTGCTCGCGGGCTCGGGGGTGTGGCTGATCCTGCGGCCGCGCACATTCCAGGTCATCATCGGTCTGTCGCTGCTGGCTTACGCGGTCAATCTCTTCATCCTCGCAATGGGGCGGCTGCGTACCGATGCTGCGCCCATTCTGTTGGCGAAAGGCGCGGGAATCCCCGCACAATTTGCCGACCCATTGCCGCAGGCGCTGGTGCTTACGGCAATCGTTATCAGTTTTGCGACGACGGCTTTATTCCTTGTCGTGATCATCGCCGCGCGCGGCCTGACCGGAACCGATCATGTCGATGGACGGGAGCCGGAAGCATGAACTGGGCAGGCAACCATCTGATCGTCGCACCGGTCGTGCTTCCGCTGCTCGCGGCCGCCGTGATGTTGGCGCTCGGCGGCGAGCGTCATCGCAGTATCAACGCGGTGCTCAACGTCGTGACGGCCCTCGCGCTGATCGCGATTTCAGCCACGCTTTTGTGCAAGGCGGATGCTGCGCCGGGCGGAATCTGGAATGTGTATCGCCTCGGCGACTGGCCGGTGCCGTTCGCGATTGTGCTCGTACTTGATCGCCTATCGGCGCTGATGTTGCTGCTGACAAGCCTGCTCGGGACGGCCGCCGCCGTTTTCTCGCTGGCGCGGTGGCATCGTGCAGGTGTTCATTTTCATCCGCTGTTGCAGTTCCTGCTGATGGGATTGAACGGCGCGTTCCTGACCGGCGATCTGTTCAATCTCTTTGTCTTCTTCGAGGTGTTGCTCGCGGCCTCCTACGGTCTTGTGCTTTACGGCTCGGGATCGGTGCGTGTCATGACGGGCATGCAGTATATCGCCATCAATCTCGTGGCGTCGCTGCTGTTTCTGGTTGGCGTCAGCCTGATCTATGGCGTCACCGGAACTCTCAACATGGCGGATCTTGCCGCACGTATCGCGGCGCTTCCGGCAGGCGATCGCGCGCTGCTGGAAGCAGGCGCCGGCATTCTTGCCGTTGCGTTTCTCGTCAAAGCAGGGATGTGGCCGCTCTGTTTCTGGCTGCCCGGAACTTATGCCGCGGTCCCGGCGCCGGTCGGAGCAATTTTTGCGATCCTTACCAAGGTCGGCGTTTATGTTTTGCTGCGGCTATGGCTTTTGTTGTTCGGCGCAGGCGCGGGTGCGCCGGCTCACTTTGGTGGAGAACTGCTGTTTGCCGGCGGCATGGCAACCATCGTCTTCGGTGCGATCGGCACGTTGGCCTCGCAGGATATGTCGCGGCTTGCGGCCTGCTCGGTATTGGTGTCTTCCGGCACGGTGCTTGCGGCCCTCGGTCTCGCACAGACCGGCGTAACGGGCGGAGCACTTTTCTATCTCATCAGCTCGACGCTTGGTCTCGGCGCCTTCTTTCTTCTGATCGAGCTTATTGAGCGCGGCCGCGAGCCCGGCGCCGACGTGCTCGCGGTCACGCGCGAGGTTTACGGCGAGGAAGACGAGCCCGAGAGCGAGGACGAAGCCGGCATTGCCATTCCGGCTACGATCGCCTTGCTTGGCCTCGCTTTTATCGGCTGCGCCGTCGTGATCGCGGGCCTGCCGCCGCTTTCCGGTTTCGTCGCCAAGTTTGCGATGCTCAGCGCGGCGTTGCAGCCAAATACTGCTGTGCCGGTTCATTCATGGGTGTTCCTCGTTATCCTGATCCTGTCGGGTCTTGCCGCGCTCATCGCGATGACGCGCGCCGGCATTCGTGTGTTCTGGGTTTCCGAGCGGGAAGCGCCGCGTGTGCGCCTGATCGAAATGGCGCCGGTGGCGGTTCTGCTTTTGCTTTGTGTCCTGCAAACCGTTCAGGCCGGGCCGGTGATGCGTTTCATGCAGGCGACAGCGCAATCATTGCACACGCCGCACGATTATATGCGCGGCGTTCTTGAATTCTCCTCCATGCGCCGTCCGGCGGGTGGAACATGAAACGGGTGTTGCCTTTTCCGCTCGTGAGCGCGGGGCTGTTTGCGCTCTGGCTGGTGCTCAACCAGTCGATTTCGCCGGGGCATATCTTGCTGGGCATTCTGATGGGGGTCGCGGGCGGCTGGACGCTTGCCGCACTCGAGCCTCCGAAAGCGCGCCCGCGCCGGATTGCTGGCTTCTTGCGTCTTGCCGGTCTGGTGATCGTTGACGTCATTCAGTCCAATATCAATGTCGCGTGCATTATCCTCGGCCTGCAACGCAGAAAACATCAGCCTGGCTTTGTCGAGATTCCGCTCTCGCTTCGCAATCCTTATGGGTTGGCGGCGCTCGCCTGTATCATTACCTCGACGCCCGGAACATTATGGGTCGATTTCGATGGCGAGCGCGGAGTTCTGACCATTCATGTACTCGATCTGGTCGATCGGGCGGAATGGATCCGCACCATCAAAGGACGCTATGAGCGAAATCTGCTGGAGATTTTCCCATGAGCGCGATTTTGATCCTGTCGATAACGTTCGCGCAGATCTTGCTCAGCCTTGCGATGGTTCCTGCGGCGTTCCGTATTCTCTGGGGGCCGCGGGCTCAGGATCGCGTTGTCGGTTTCGATAGCCTCTATGTGAACGCGATGCTCCTGCTTCTGACGTTCGGCATCCGCTCGGGGAGTGCGCTTTATTTCGAGGCGGCGTTGATCATCGCGCTGATCGGTTTTGTCGGCACCATGGCGCTTGCGAAGTTCTTGCTGCGCGGCGAGGTGATCGAATGAGCGGTGGAGAAATTCCCCTGTGGGTGGAAGTGCTCGTGTCGGTGCTGCTGATTGCCGGCGCGGCAATCACGTTGATCGGAACGAGTGGGCTGTTGCGGTTCAGGACTTTTTATGAGCGGGCCCATGCGCCGACCCTCGGCACGACACTGGGGACGGCGCTCATAGCCGCGGCGTCGATGATCTATTTCTTCGCGCTGGGCAGCCGGTTCGTATTACATGAACTGCTGATCGTCATTTTCGTCACCGTGACGACGCCGATTACGCTTCTGGTGCTGGTGCGCGCCGCCCGATTCCGGGACGAATTCGAAATGCCGATAAGCAATCATTCTGGCCGCGAGGAAAATCATGATCGATCTTGATCCGGTACGTCTCACACAGGAACTGATCGCCTTCGATACGATCAACCCGCCGGGGCAGGAGCTTTCCTGTGTCGAGATGCTTGCCGGTATTTTGTCGGGTGCAGGGCTGCAGACCAAAATTCACGGCTTCGCGGAAAATCGCGCCAACCTTGTCGCGACGCTGGGCGAGGGACCGGCGCTCTGCTTCACCGGCCATGTGGATACGGTGCCGCTCGGCAATACGCCGTGGCAGCGCGACCCGCTCGGCGGCGAGGTCGCGGACGGCCGGCTTTACGGGCGCGGCTCATCCGATATGAAAAGCGGCGTCGCGGCTTTCGTAACAGCGGCCTGCGCGGCCGCGAGAAGCGGGCGTAAAGCCGGCGGGCGCATCACGCTGATTATCACCGCGGGCGAAGAGATCGGCTGTGAAGGCGCGAAGGAACTCGTGCGTGCGGGCGTGATCGAGAAGGGGGGCGCGCTGGTTGTCGCGGAGCCGACATCGAACGTGCCGATGGTCGGTCACAAGGGCGCGCTGTGGCTCCGTGCTGTCACGACCGGCGTGACGGCGCATGGCTCGATGCCGCATCTTGGCGTGAATGCGGCCTACAAGGCAGCGCGTGCGCTTCACAAGCTCGAAGCCTTCGATTTCAACGAGGCGCCGCATCCGCACCTCGGCAAGCCGACGCTGAATGTCGGCGCGGTGCGCGCGGGCATCAATGTCAATTCGGTGCCGGACCGGGCCGAGATCGACATCGATATCCGTACTATTCCTTCGCTCCCGCATGAGCGCGTGAAAGAACATCTTGCGGCTGAGCTCGGCCAGGACATTACGATGAGCGCGCTCGTGGATGTGCCGGCGGTGTGGACCGAGCCGAAAAATGCATGGCTGGCGAGGGTGTTTGCGGCCGTGCATGCGGTGACGGGCAAGGAGCCGCTGCCGATTGCGACAGTGCCGTATTTCACCGATGCTTCTATTTTGAAACCCGCGCTAGGCGAGCCGCCGACGGTCGTGCTTGGACCGGGTGAGCCCGGCATGGCGCATCAAACCGACGAATATTGTTTCGTCGATCATATTCGCGATGCAGAAAAGATTTACACACGCCTGATCGAAGACTGGCAGGCGTAAGCCGTCAGAGCGCGGTCTGAGAAGAACGCGTAACCGCCGCAAACCCGGCGGTGTCGGCGGTGTTTCGCGCTTGCGAATGCCAGTTCTCGAGCCGGTTCAAGAGCGACGCGCCGACGAAGCCGCCGGCGAAGATCGAGACCGCTGCGAGCGCCGAGCCGAGCGAGAGCGTGGACATGCCGGTCAGGCCCTGACCGATGGTGCAGCCCAGGGCAAAGACGCCGCCGACGCCCATCATCATGGCGCCCACGATTTGACGGAAGAAATCATTGGCGTTGCTGAAGCCTTCGATTTCGAATTTGCCGCGGATCACCGAAGTCACGAAAGCGCCGACAATGACGCCGCCGACGACGGCAATGCCGAAATTCGCATTGGTGCCGGTGAAGATCATCAGATATTCGACGGCGTCGCCAACCGGCGCGACGAAAGATAGGCTCGCGGGGGGAGCCGGATTGAACTCGTCCTGCGCCATGACGCCGGTGAAGTACCAGGCGGCGGCAATGATGAGGCCGATCGAAAGGCCGCCGATGATGTTGCGCGGCGAGGTCCGGAAGCCCTTGCTCGAAAAGCAGATGAAAAGCAGCGCGGCGGCGAGCGCGATCGAGATAATCCAGCGCAAGGTGGCGGCATCGAACGGCAAGCGCGAGGCGAGAAGATCGGGGATCGCCGTCGCGCCGAGATCGGCCCGGGTAGCGCTCTCGCTCGCGAGGCGCAACGGCGCGACGATGCCGCGCAGCGTCATGTACGCGGTGATACCGACCAGTACGACGACGACGAACGAGCGGATATTGCCATAGCCGAGGCGAACGAGATTGCGCGATACGCAGCCGTTGCCAAGCATCATGCCGACACCGAACACGAAGCCGCCAAGGATCGGGCCCGCGAGATTGAGCGGCGTTGCAAGGTAGATCGACTTGGTGAGATCGACGCCGCCGAAAACGAACAGAAGCTGGCTGACGAGAACGGCGACCGCGAGCGCAACGCCCCAGGCGCGCAGCCGATTGCTGTTGCCTTTGCGCACGAGGTCGAGGATCGCGCCGCTGCTGCAGAAGGCGGTCGCCTGCGCGAAGCTGCCGAACAGCAGCCCTAAAACGAGGCCGCCAAAAATAAGCAGTTGTGCCGGCTCAAGCGTGCTCATGGTCTATCCGTAAACTCGTCCCCGGCATGTTGGGGATCGCACTATTTACGGATTTGGATGGCAAATTGCAATATTCCCATTAATTCCACGTATAAAAATGGGAATGCCTTTGGGTCTATTTTCTGAAGTTCTTGGCCTCGAGATCGAGGAATATCCGGTATGCGTTTCCCTTATTGATGCTGTTGAAGGCCGGAAGGCCTTCGTATTTAGACCAGTCGGTGTCCTTGTAGGCCGTTTCGAATTCGACCCAGTTCTCGACGGCCTTGCCCATCGTCTCGCGCACATAGGCGATGTAATCGCGCGTGAAGGTGATGGCTTCCCTGGCTTCGCTCGACGGCTTTCCGTGACCCGGCACGATGAATTGCGGGTTGAGCTTCAGCACTTCGTTGAGCGCCGCGAGCCAGACGCTGCTGTCGACGTCGTCGCTGTTCATGAACGGGATGCGGCCGTTCTGCACGATGTCGCCGGCGAACAGTACGCCTTCCGGCTGTACCATCATCATCATGTCGCTGCCTGAGTGCGCGGGGCCGCCGTAGATCATCGTGAACGTATGCCCGCCGAGCGTGATCGTCGCGCGCTGCGAGAAGGTGATGTCGGGCGCAACGACGCGCGTTGACTTGTCGACCCAGGGAGAAAGCGCGTCGCGGCGCTGGTTGAGCCGCTCGCCGACGCGCTCGTCGGCTATTTCTTCGTCGTTCTCCTTGTATTCGCGCGCACGGTCCTGTGCGACGATGATCGCATCGGTGTGATCCTTGAACGCCTGCAAGCCGTAGATGTGGTCGGCGTGATAGTGACTCAACGCGACGTAGCGGATTTTCTTGTCTGTGTGCTTTCTGATGTCCTGCAACATCGCCCAGCCAAGGCTCGGCGTTCCCAGTGCATCGAATACGACAACGCCTTCGTCGGTGATGACGTAACCGGCATTCGAGGTATTTCCCTCATTGGCTTTGCCGGGCACGCCGGGAATACCAATGCTGTAAAAAATTTGCGTGCCGGGGACCTGCCCGACGGTCAGCGGTTTGGTGATCGGCGCATAGGGTGCGGTGGTGTTTTGGGCGAAGGCGGTTTGTGAAACGGCGATGGCGAAGGCCGCGCACAGATGAACGGGCTTCACTTGATATCCTCGCAATAAAGGCTCTTGAGAAGCTTGATGAGCTTATTCACGCGCGGATCGGAGATTCGATAGTAAAGCGTTTGCGAATCGCGGCGGAAGGTGACGATGCCGGCTTCACGCAGTTTCGTCAGATGCTGCGAGAGCGCCGACTGGCTGATCTGCACCGCACTGACGATATCGCCGACCTTGAGCTCCTTGCCGGCCATCAGATAGCAGAGAATCAACAGCCGCTTCTCGTTGCCGAGCAGATTTAAAACGTGTGCGGCCTCCGCCGCCTGCGCGGCCAGCTTGTACAAGTCGCTCGACTTATTCTTGCGCAACCGCTTGATATTCATTGTCCCAATTTCCATGGGGATCACCTGTTCTGTATTGCGGTGCACTCATATCAAATTCTCTCACCTTCGTCGAAGTGCATTCTTTACTTTAGCGTTGACTAAATTAGCATATGACGATATGCACCGAAGATAAAACAAAAACGGTCCATATGGGACCGAGGGGAAATGATGAAGCGGGACGATGGACGCGCAAATGGCGCGCCGCCCATGCAAGGCCTGTCACGCCGCAAGCTTTTCAGGCTTGGAAGTGCGGCTGTCGCCGGAGCGCTGCTCGCCAGTTCGAAAGCGGCCGCCGAAGGAGCCGCGCCGCCAGCCGATAACCCCTGGTCGCAGACGATGGGCGCGGGCGTGGTCGATCGCCCCTATGGCGTGCCTGCCGAAGGCGAGGCCGGTGTCATCCGCCGCAACGTGCCGTGGCTTACCGCGGGCACCGAATCGTCGGTCAGCTTCTCGCCGCTCCAGGATTTGAGCGGCATCATCACGCCGAACGGCCTCTTTTTCGAGCGCTATCACGCTGGCCGTGCCGACGTTACGCGCGACGAGCACCGCCTGATGATCCACGGCCTCGTCGAGCGTCCGATCATCCTGACGATGGACGATATTCTTCGCTTTCCGTCGGTGTCGCGAATTCATTTTATTGAATGCCCGGCAAACGGCGGCATGGAATGGCGCGCCGCGCAGCTCAATTCGCTGCAATTCACGCATGGCATGATCAGTTGCGCCGAATGGACGGGCGTGAAGCTCTCGACGCTTCTCGAGGAAGTCGGCCTCAAGAAAAATGCCAAATGGGCTCTCGTCGAAGGCGCCGATGGCGCGCATATGACGCGCAGCCTGCCGCTCGAAAAGTGTCTCGATGACTGTCTGATCGTTTACGGCCAGAACGGCGAGGCGCTGCGGCCCGAGCAAGGCTATCCGTTGCGTCTCATCGTGCCTGGCTGGGAGGGCAATGTCAGCATCAAGTGGCTACGGCGGATCAAGATCGGCGACAAGCCGTGGTACACGCGCGAAGAGACATCGAAATATACCGACCTCATGCCGGACGGGAAATCGCGCGGCTTCACCTGGCTGATCGATGCGAAGTCGGTGGTTACATTTCCGTGTCCCGAAAAGCCGCTGCGCCATGGGCCGGGCACCTACGAAATCCGCGGTCTCGCCTGGACCGGTAGCGGCAAGGTGCGTGAAGTGCACGTCTCGACCGACGGCGGCGCGAACTGGCAAAAGGCGCAGTTGCACGAGCCGGTTTTGTCAAAGGCGCTGACGCGTTTTTCGATGCCGTGGCAGTGGGACGGTAAGCCGGCGCTCATTGAATCGCGCGTGATCGACGAGACGGGCTACGTCCAGCCGACAATCGGGCAACTGCGAAAAATTCGCGGGTCGAACTCGATCTATCACAACAATTCGATTCAGACCTGGCAGGTCAAGCAGGACGGGAGCGTGTTTGATGTTCAAACCGCTTAAGCTCACGTTGATTGCAGCGAGTGTGCTGGCGCTCGCCGCCACGGCGCAGGCGCAACAGAAGAAGCCCTATGGCTACGGCAAGCCCGCGACACCCGAGCAGATCGCCGGATGGGATATCGACGCGCGCGGCGACGACGGCGAAGGCCTGCCGGCAGGCAAAGGAAATGTTGCGCGCGGCGCGGAAGTTTTCGCCGAACAGTGTGCTGCGTGCCATGGGACTTTCGGCGAAGGCGAGGGGCGATACCCCAAGCTCGTCGGTGGCAATGGTACATTGACGGCGGAACGTCCAGAGCCGACAGTTGGCAGTTACTGGCCCTTTGCGGTTACGCTCTGGGACTATATTAACCGTGCCATGCCGATGCCGATGCCCCACACTTTATCCGCCGACGACGTTTATGCATTGACGGCATATGTCCTGAACCTCAATAACATCGTTCCGGACGATTTCGTCGCCGACAAGACGAGCCTTCCCAAAGTGAAAATGCCAAACCGCGATAACTTCAGCTGGCAGGATCCGCGCCCCGATACGGTAGCGAAACCATGCATGACAAAGTGTATTGATCCGAAAGATATAAAGATTATTTCCACGGCTGAAGGTACTGATCTTACGCCGCGCACCACCGGTCCGCTCGACACCATGCAACCAAAATGAAAAACGCCACGGAGACCATGATGTCTTCTTTTTATCGTTATCTTACTGCCGGAGCGTTCGTTCTGATCGCCGCTTCCATGGTGACCCGAGCTGGAGCTGCCGATCTCAATGGCAAGGATCTCGCTTTCAATCGCAGCAAAGGCAATTGCCTGACCTGTCACGCCATGAAGGGCGGCGACTCGCCTGGCACGATCGGGCCGGAACTCAGCGACATGAAATCGCGCTTCGATCGCAAGGAACTGATCGCTATCATCAGCGACGAAACCACGCGCAATCCGCAGACGATGATGCCGCCGTTCGGGCGCAACCTCATTCTCACCAACAAGGAAATCGAAGCGATCGCCGATTTCCTGCTGACACTATAAGAACCGGGAGAACTCGATGAATACGAGCCATCATTATTCACGGCGTCGCTTCCTTGTCCTCACGGCGCTCGCGGGGGCCGTTGCGGCCGGCATGGATGCGCTTCGCGCGGTTGCCGCCTTCGCAGCCGACGCCGCGGGCTGGCCGGCGGACGCCTTCAAGCAAAAGTCGGAAGCCGATGCCGCAAAGACGCTTTATGGCAAGACCTTCGAGCCATCGGACAAGGTCAAGCTGGATGCGCCCGAGATTGCTGAGAACGGTGCGGTGGTGCCGATCAGCGTCAGCAGCACGCTGCCGAACGTCACCTCGATCTCGATCATGGTGAAAGAGAATCCCTATGTGCTCGCGGCATCGTACAAGATTCCGGAAGGTACGAATGCGGCGGTTTCCAACCGGCTGAAGATGGCGAAGACGAGCCAGGTCGTTGCGGTCGTCGAATCCGGCGGCAAGCTCTACAGCGCGTCGAAGGAAGTCAAAGTCACCGTCGGCGGTTGCGGCGGCTAACGAGGAGAAACAGACATGGCATCGTCAATTCGCGTTCGCGCTACCGCATCCGGCGAGACCACCGAAGTGCAGGCTTTGATCCAGCATCCGATGGATTCCGGCTTCGTCAAAAA
>Ga0182740_1001692_pt1 | contig 14429 bp, 11 predicted proteins | sample eDN5th37CKraftBY_FD_128872 | JGI IMG/M metagenome (GOLD analysis project Ga0182740, IMG submission 128872) | Enriched backyard soil microbial communities from Emeryville, California, USA - eDNA 5th pass 37_C Kraft BY (version 2) (version 2) | ecosystem: Environmental > Terrestrial > Soil >...
GAGGGCCAGGTCGTCGAAGAGGATGACGGTGGTGCCGGTGAGATTCTCTTCGTCGGTGTAGTGACCGACCTGGACGCCGGGAACGTCCTGGGGAGCCGAATGAATGCGGACCGTTACCTCTACCATTGGATCGTCACTCCTGGCTGGGCGCGGATGATGTCGGCGGAGAAGGTCTCCTGGGCCTGGGCGATCGCCTCATGGGGATCGTTCTCCTCCCACATGTGGGTGAGGACGAGGATCTTCGCGCCGATCTCCGTGGCGAGGGTGCCGGCCTGGGCCGGCGAGATGTGCGAGATCTCGGTGCCCGGCTGCGGGGTGCGGGTGAGCGTCGCCTCGGAGAGCAGGACGTGCGCTCCCTGCGCGAAGGGCACGAGGCGCTCGATATCGGCGGTGTCCGCGGTATAGACGAGGTTCCGGCCCGCTGGCAGGTTCACGCGCATCGACCAGCAGGCGAGCGGATGCTCCGAGCGCTGGAAGTCGATCGTGAGGGCGCCGATGGCAAGCGTCGCCAGCGGGTCGTACTCATGGACATCGAAGGTGAGATTGAGGAATGCCTCGTGTTCGTGCCCAACCATGAACGGCTCTCCGGCGCGGACGAAGAAGTCGCTCCCGCCCGGCGGCACCCAGAGCGGGATCTTGCGGGGGAGCGGCACCGGCGCGTAGGCGAGGGCGAAGCGCAACGCGAAGAGATCGAGGATGTGATCGAGGTGGAGGTGGGAGATCACGATGCCATCGAGCGCCCGGATGTCGGCATGCTTCCGCAGTTCGAGCAGGGTATCGGGGCCGAGATCGAGCACGACGCGCGTGCCATCGTGCTCGACCAGGCTCCCGGAGCAGCCAAAGCCGGTGCCGACCCCGGCGGCGCTGCCACCGAGGGTCGTGAGGGATGTGACAGGGTGGGTCATCGTGGCGGCTCCTGGAAGCGGGGCGAGCGGCGGGGTCAGCCGTTCGGCTTCGCCTCGGGTTCGTCCTCATCCGGCATCAGGTTCGGCGCGAGCCGGAGCGGCTCGACCTGCACGGAGGTGAGGTGCGAGTAGTCGTTGTGGACATGGATCAGGGTCTGGTCCGGTGTCACTTCGAGATGGGTGATGCTGCAATTCTGGACTGCGTACTTCACGAAGTCGCTGGGCGAGCCGCCCTCCACCTGGGCGACGAACGAGCCGATCACCCCGCCGTGGCAGACGACCGCGACCGTCTGGTTGACATAGCGTTCGAGAATGCCGAGAAATGCCGTGAGGACGCGGTCGTTGAAGGTGAAGCGCGACTCGCCCTCCGGCCACTGGAGGTCGACGTTCGCGATGTCGTCCATCCTGGCGCGCATCTCCGGGAACTGCTCCAGCACCTGGGCGATGGTGAGCCCTTCGATGATGCCGAAGTCGATCTCGGACAGCCCTTCGACCACCAGTGGCTCCTTGCCGGTGGTACGCGCGATCTCGGCGGCGGTCTGGCGAGCGCGGAGCATGGGACTGGTGATGAGTTCGTCGATGGGGATGCCGGCGAAGCGGGCGCCAACCTCGACCGCCTGGCGCTCCCCGAGCGGATCGAGGGGGAGATCGGTGGAGCCGATGAAGAGATGCCTGGCGTTTCCCTCGGTCTGGCCGTGGCGGACGAGGTAGAGGGTCGTCACGCCCTGCTTCGGGTGCCGGATGAGGTCGAAGACGCGAGGGGCGACCGACTCGTCGGAGATGGCCGGGTCAATCGGGGTCGTGGCGGTGATGGGCGTAGTAGTCACAGCGGTCCTTCAGGATGCAGACGGGGCAGCGCGGTGTGCGTGCCTGGCAGATCGCGCGCCCGTGGGCGATGAGCCCCTTGTGGGCGGCGTAGGTTGTCTGGGGATTATCGCCCAGAAGGTCCTCCAGGATGCTTTCACATCGTTCGGGCGTCGTCTTCGGCGGCACGAGACCGATGCGGAGGGCGAGCCGGTGGACGTGGGTATCGACGGGCTGCGCAGGCCGCCCGAGGGCGAAGAGGAGGACGCAGGCGGCGGTCTTCGGGCCGACGCCATGCAGGCTGGTGAGCCACGCCCTCGCCTCGTCCAGCGGGAGGTCTGCCAGGAAACCGAGGTCGAAGCCGCCGGTGCGCTCCCGGATCTCCTCCAGCACGCCCTGGATGCGCGGCGCCTTCTGGTTGGCGAGGCCGCCCATGCGAATCGCGTCGGCGACCTCCTCCGGATTGGCGGCGATCAGGGCATCCCAGGTGGGAAACCGCTCCCGGAGCGACGCCCAGGACCGCGCGGTGTTCACGTCGGAGGTGTGCTGGGAGAGGATGGTCGAGACCAGTTCCTCCAGCGGCGCCCCGTTCGGGTGCAGCACGAACGGGCCGTACTCGGCATCGAGGTCGTCGGCGATGGAGGCGAAGCGGAGGCGCAGGTCGGGCGTGGGAGTCGGCATCGGGTTTCCGGACGGTCAGGAGGGGGGACGGTGAGCGTTCCCTTCATGATACGCATTCCCGCCCTTGGCGAAGGGGTGTCCGTTCAGGTACACTAGGGCGATTTTGCGATGCGCTACGGCGCACCACCGGAACGACGGACCCCCTGTGCATTGCCCACCTTTTTCCTGCCTTGAATCTGCCCTGCCCTCGGGTCCTTGCCGGACCTCGGGGGCGGTTTTTTATCCGGTCTGTCATCCCGACAGCCGGACCGGACGGGATCGCCACGCCGATGAGTAACGAGCAGCAAGAACCGGTCGCCCCCGCCACGAGCTGGTGGATACGCGGTGGCCACGTCGTCGATCCGGCCAACGGCATCGATGGCGTCATGGATGTCGTCGTGCGGGATGGCGTCATCGCGGCGGTCGGCACGCCCGACCAGGTCCACGGCGTGCAGGAGGTCGATGCCACCGGCAAGATCGTCTGCCCGGCCTGGATCGATGTCCACGTTCACCTGCGCCAGCCGGGATTCGACGCCAAGGAGACCGTGAAGACGGGCACCGAAGCGGCGGTCGCCGGTGGCTTCTCCGCCATCGCCTGCATGCCGAACACGAAGCCGGCCCTGGACAGCGTCGAAGTGCTGGACTGGCTGGCGGACAAGGTGGTGGAGGAGGGCGTCTGCCGCGTCTTCCCGATCGCCACGATCACGCAGGGACGTACCGGCGGCGAGGCGGTCGATTTCGACGCGCTGGAGGACGCCGGCGCGATCGGGTTCTCCGACGACGGTGACACGACCGCCAACAGCCAGATCATGCGCCAGGCGCTGGAGGCCTCCGCACGGCTGGACCGGCCGATCATGGTCCACTGCGAGGACAAGGCGCTGGCCAGCGGCGCGATGAACGAAGGCAAGGTCTCCCAGCGGCTCGGCATCCCCGGCATCCCCGCCGCCGCCGAGGAGATCATCATCGCGCGCGACCTGATGATCGCCGAGCTGACCGGTGGCTGGCTGCACGTCTGCCACGTCTCGACCGGGCGCGGCGCCGAGCTGATCGCCGAGGCGAAGCGGCGCGGCGTCCGCGTCACCGCCGAGGTGATGCCGCATCACCTCGTGATGAGCGACGAATGGGTGGAGGGGGTGCGTACGCTCCACAACACGAACGAGGCCGCCGGTGAGCCGGGTCGGCCTGGCGATCCGAACACGAAGGTGAACCCGCCGCTGCGGCCGGTGCGTGATACGGAACTCCTGCTGGAGGCCGTGAAGACCGGAGTCTACGATTGCTTCGGCACCGACCACGCCCCGCACGCCGAGCCGGAGAAGGCGGGTTCGTCCTACGAGCAGGCGGCGTTCGGCCTCAGCGGGCTCGAATTCGCCTTCCCGTCCACCTACGCGCTGGTTCGCGCCGGGCACCTGACGCTGCATGACCTCGTGCGGCTCTGGACCATCGAGCCGGCGGATATCCTGCGGTCCAACCTCGGTACGCTGAGCGTCGGCGCCCCGGCGGACATCGCTGTCTTCGACCCCGATGTCGAGTGGGTCGTGACGCCGGAGAGCTTGAAGACGAAGAGCGCGAACACGCCGCTCCTCGGCATGACCCTGCGCGGCCGGTCGATCCTCACCCTCGTCAATGGAGAAGCGCGCCATCATGCCTGATCGACCGACCCCCACCACGCCAAGACACTACGCACCGCCCTCCAACGCCGCCCTCGCGCTCGCCGATGGCCGCGTCTTCCGGGGCATGGCCTTCGGCGCCGACACCGACGCCCAGGGCGAGGTCGTCTTCACGACCACGATGACCGGGTACCAGGAGGTCGCGAGCGATCCCTCCTTCCGTGGGCAGATCGTCTGCATGACCTATCCGCTGATCGGCAACTACGGCGTGAACGCGGACGACGACGAGTCGCGCAATCCGTGGATCGCCGGGCTGATCGTGCGGGAGGCCTGCACGCATCCGTCCTACTGGCGCTCGATCGGCCCGCTGGACGAGTACCTGAAGCGATACGACATCCCCGGCATCTCCGGAATCGACACCCGCGCCCTGACCCGGCACATCCGCTCAGTCGGCGATACGCGCGCCGTGATCGTCCACAACACCCAGGCCATGACCGACGAGGAACTGGTCGCGCTGGCGAAGCAGGCGCCGATCCCCGGCGAGCAGGACGTGGTCGGTGAGGTGCAGGAGCGCGAGCAGATCGTCTGGGGTGAGGAGAACACCGGCCCGCACGTCGTGGTGGTCGATTGCGGGGTGAAGCGGAACATCATCCGCTCCCTGCTGGTCCGCAACGCACGGGTGACGGTGGTGCCCTACGGCACGCACTACGATCACATCCGCGACCTGGACCCGGACGGCGTGATCGTCTCGCCGGGACCGGGCGACCCGGCCAACCTCGACGAGGGGCTGGACGTGGTGCGGGCCGTGCTGGACGACGGACGCCCGTACTTCGGGATCTGCCTCGGCCACCAGTTGCTGGCGCGGGCCATCGGTGCGGAGACGAGCAAGCTCAAGTTCGGGCATCGCGGCGGCAACCACCCCGTGATGGATGAGCGCAACGGCCGCGTCACCATCACCGCCCAGAACCACTCCTACCGCGTGGTGGACGACAGCGTGCCGGAAATCGACGGCTGGAAGGTGGCGCTCCGCAACCTGAACGACCAGTCGGTGGAGGGCCTGGCCCACGAGACGATGCCGGTGCTCTCCGTGCAGTTCCACCCGGAGGCCTCGCCCGGCCCGCACGACAACGGCCTGCTCTTCGACGAGTTCATCGGCATGATGGAGCGACGAGGAGTGAGAACCCAGAAGTGAGGAGTGAGGGTTCTTCGCCCATACATGACTTCTCACTGCTCACTCCTCGGTCCTCACTTCTCTACGAGAGGAAACACGGTTGGCGACAGTTCCAGCGACAAACCCACGCCCCGGCAAGCCGGAGAGCGTCCTGGTGATCGGCTCCGGTCCGATCGTCATCGGCCAGGCGGCCGAGTTCGACTACGCCGGTACGCAGGCCTGCCGCGCCCTGCGTGAGGAAGGCATTCGCACCATCCTCGTCAACTCGAACCCGGCGACGATCATGACCGACGAGGACGTGGCCGATGCCGTCTACATCGAGCCGCTGACGCCCGATGTCATTCGCCGCGTCATCCAGCGCGAGCGCCCGGAGGGATTGCTGCCGACCCTCGGCGGCCAGACCGGCCTCAACCTGGCGGTGCAGGTCGCGGAACTCGGCATCCTGGACCAGTACAACGTCCGGATGCTGGGCACGCCGTTGCAGGCGATCCAGATGGCGGAGGATCGCGCCCTGTTCCGGGACCTCCTGGAGCGGATCGGGGAGCCGATCATTCCCAGCGCGATCGTGCATTCGGTGGCGGAGGCCCGCGCCTTCATGCAGGAGGTGCCGCTTCCGCTCGTCATCCGCCCGGCCTACACGCTCGGCGGCACCGGCGGCGGCATCGCCTATACCGAGGAAGACCTCGACCGCATCGTGACCTCCGGCCTGAACGCCAGCCCGATCCACCAGGTGTTGCTGGATCGTTCGCTGCTTGGCTGGAAGGAGATCGAGTACGAGGTGATGCGCGATAGCGCCGACACCTGCATCACGATCTGCAACATGGAGAACTTCGATCCGATGGGCGTCCACACGGGCGACAGCATCGTGGTCGCGCCGTCGCAGACGCTCTCCGACCGCGAGTACCAGATGCTGCGCACCTCGGCGCTGAACATCATCCGCTCGTTGGGGATCGAGGGCGGCTGCAACGTCCAGTACGCCCTGGACCCGGACTCGATGGAATACGGCGTGATCGAGGTGAACCCGCGGGTCAGCCGGTCCTCGGCGCTGGCATCGAAGGCGACCGGATACCCGATTGCCCGCCTCTCCGCCAAGATCGCGATCGGGATGCGGCTGGACGAGCTGACGAACGTCGTGACCGGCAAGACGACGGCGGCCTTCGAGCCGGCGCTCGACTACGTGGTCGCGAAGATCCCCCGCTGGCCGTTCGACAAGTTCCCGAAGGCCGATCGCACTGTCACCACGCAGATGAAGGCCACCGGCGAGGTGATGGCGATCGACCGCTCGTTCGAGGGCGCGATCCAGAAGGCCGTCCGCTCGCTGGAGACGACCGGCAAGGACCTCGCCTGGGAGGACCCGGACTGGGGCGGCGACCTCGACACGATCCTGTCGTTCGTGAAGCGCCCGACCGATCTCCGGCTGTGGGCGATCATGGCGGCGCTGCGGCGAGGCGTGAGCGTCGAGCAGATCCACGAGCTGAGTGCGATCGACAACTGGTTCCTGTGGAAGCTGGAAGGGCTGGTCGAGCAGGAGCGGACGCTGGCCAGTGAGGAACTGACCGCGCCATTGCTGTGGGAGGCGAAGCGCGCGGGCTTCTCCGACGTCCAGATCGCGCGGCTGAACGGTTCGGCTCCAGCCGACGTGAAGGCGATGCGGCGCGAACTGGGCATGAACCCGGTCTACAAGATGGTCGATACCTGCGCTGGCGAGTTCGCCGCGCAGACGCCCTACTTCTACTCCACCTACGAGGAGGAGGACGAGGCGACGCCGATCGAGGGGCAGCGCGCGGTGGTGGTCGGTTCCGGCCCGATCCGGATCGGGCAGGGCGTGGAGTTCGACTACTGCTCCGTGCAGGCGTCCCGCTCGCTGCGCGAGAACGGCATCGCCTCGATCATGATCAACTCCAACCCGGAGACGGTCTCCACCGACTTCGACGCCTCCGACCGCCTCTACTTCGAGCCACTCGATGCCGAGAGCGTCGAGGAGATGATGCGCCACGAGAACGGCGGCGACCCCGATGGCGAGATGCCGCCGGTGATCGTCCAGTTCGGCGGGCAGACGGCGATCAACCTCGCCAAGCCGCTGACGGATGTCGGCGCGCACATCCTCGGCAGCTCCCTGGACTCGATCGACCTCGCCGAGGACCGCGAGCGATTCGAGTCCTTCCTGCGTGGCCTCGGCATCCCGCAGCCGACGGGCGCGGCGGTGACGTCTCTCCACGATGCGGAGGCGGTCGCGAACCGGATCGGCTATCCGGTGCTCGTGCGGCCGTCCTACGTCCTGGGCGGCCGCGCGATGGAAGTGGTCTATGGGCCAGACCAGCTGGCGCGCTACATCCGCAACCAGGCGAACATGACGCACGACCACCCGGTGCTGGTCGACAAGTACCTGCTCGGCAAGGAGGTCGAGGTCGACGCGATCTGCGATGGCGAGCGGGTGCTGATCCCCGGCATCATGGAGCACATCGAGCGCGCGGGCGTCCACTCCGGTGACTCGTTCGCGGTCTACCCCGGCGTGAACCTCTTCCCGGAGGAGGTCAACACGATCGTGGACTACACGACGCGGATCGCGCTCGGGTTGAACGCTCGTGGCCTGATCAACATCCAGTACGTGATCCACGGTGGACGCATCTTCGTGCTGGAGGTGAACCCGCGTTCGTCGCGCACGGTGCCGTTCCTGAGCAAGGCGACCGGCGTGCCGATGGTGAAGCTGGCGACGGGGATCATGCTGGGCAAGAGCCTGGCGGACCAGGGGTATGAGGGTGGCCTGTGGCCGCGGCAGCCGCTGACGGCGGTGAAGGCCCCGGTCTTCTCGATGGCGAAGCTGCGCGGGGTGGAAGTGAACCTCGGGCCGGAGATGAAGTCCACCGGCGAGGTGATGGGGATCGACCGCACCTTCGAGTCGGCCTTCTTCAAGGCGCTGATCGCCTCCGGAATGGCGATCCCGCCTCACGGCTCGATCCTGATCTCCCTCGCCGATGAGGACAAGGGGACGTCGGTCGACTGGCTGACGAGCCTGGCGCGGATGGGCTACAAGCTCTATGCGACGGAGGGGACGGCCTCGTTCATCGAGCGCAGCGGGATTCCGGTGCAGATGGTGACGAAGCGGATCGGGCGGGGTTCGCCGAACGTGATGGAACTGATCCTCGACAGCGTGGTCGATGCGGTCATCAACACGCCGGGACCGGCGGACAAGGAGATCCTGGACGGCCTGGCGATCCGGCGGGCGGCGGTGGAGCGCGGGATTCCGTGCATCACGTCGGTCGACACGGCGCGGACGATGATCGCGGCGATGGAGAAGGCGAGCTCCGTCTACACGGTGGAGCCGCTCCCATCGTACCGGGATCATTACGTCGGGTACTGAAACCCCGTCGGGAACTACATCCGCTCATCCGGGGCGGTGGCGGATGGTGGGAGCAGATCTTCGGGTCCGGGATCGGTGACGAACGGCTCCCGATCATGCGGGAGCGCTCTTGGACGGCACGATCGGCTACGGGCGGACAGGGAATCGCTGGAGAGGGCCGGGATGCGACCATTTCGTTTCGGGGTCATGGCGGACGCCGCACGGAATCCGGAAGAGCTCGTCGCGCTGGCGACGTGGGCGGAGACAAGCGGATTCTCGACGCTGCTCCTTCGCGATCATGTGGTGGAGCATACGTTTGGTCATCAACTGGGTCCGCTCACGGCGATGGCGCTCGCGGCCATGCACACCGAGACCCTTCGGATCGGGACGCTGGTCATCAGCAACGACTTTCGGCCACCGCTCATCCTGGCCAAGGAGATCGCAACGCTCGATGTGATCTCCGGCGGGAGGATCGAGCTCGGCCTTGGTGCGGGGTTTCTCGAACCCGAGTATGCGACGCTCGGAATCCCGTTCGATGCGCCGGGGGTACGGGTAGCCCGGCTTGAAGAGGCGACCGTGCTCCTGCGGGGCCTCTTTTCCGGCGAACCGGTCACATTCCACGGCAAGCACTACACCGTCGACGGGTTCGCCACCTATCCACGACCGGTTCAAGGCGACCACCTTCCGATCCTCGTGGCGGGGTCTGGCGATCGAATGCTGCGGATGGCCGCCCGCCGTGCGGACATCGTGGGCCTTCAGGCCGCGGGCACCTCTTCGAGCCGGATGGATGACCCAACGGGCCGCCTTGCCGCGTCGGTGGCGCGAAAGATCGACCTCATCCGGTCGGCGGCAGGTGAGCGGTTTCCGCAGATCGAACTGAATACCACCGTGGTGGTCGAGATCTGTGAGGATCGTGAGGCTCGCGCTCGTGAGATCATAGAGGCTCGCGGCTGGACCAACCTGGGAGCGGGCGATGTCCTGCAGATGCCGAGCCTGCTCATCGGCACGCTGGCTGAGATTTCGGAGCAGCTTCGACGGCAGCGCGATGAGCTGGCTCTGTCGTACTTGGTCGTGAGCCAGGCACAGGCCCCCTTGCTGGCGCCGATGGTGAAGAATCTCAGCGGCACCTGACCCTCCTCCGCCGAGTCCTGACACGCTTCGTCCCACCGGGCATGAGCCGGCATTCCAGTGAGCCGGCCTGCGGTGAGGTCCGGTACGGTTGCCCGGCAGGGAGCGTCACTTCCGGGAGGGGCGATCGTCGCAGCGGTGAGGATCGTTTTGGAGGCTGGGACGGAGCTTGGCAAGCGAACGCAACGGCACGAACAGGCAGGGACATGACGACAGCAACGCCCCATATCGACACGAACCCTTCCCCCAGGGGCGCATCCCGCCTCTTCACCGGGACGATCACGGCCACGATGCCCATCATGGGCGATTCGTCGCTTATCACCTTCACCGCGCCGCAGAATCTCGTGGCTCAGGCGCGTCCCGGCCAGTTCGTGAGCATCCTCTGCCGTGGCGAGGGGGCGTACGATCCGCTCCTGCGGCGTCCGATCTCGATCTACCGCGCCGACGCCGAGGCGGGCGAACTGACGATCCTGGTGCGGCCCTTCGGACGGGGCAGCTCGTGGCTCGTCGCCCAGCCCGATGGCGCATCGCTGGACGTGCTCGGGCCGCTGGGCAACCAGTTCGAGGTCTCACCGCGCTCCGGGAACCTGCTGATGGTGGCGGGTGGGGTCGGGGCGGCTCCGCTCCTGATGCTGGCCGAGGAAGCGGTGCAGAAGGGGCTCTCCGTCACGTACCTGATGGGGTCCGCGACGGAAGCGGGACTCCTCCCGGCGGCTGCGTTCCGGGGCGAGATCGAATACGTGGTAGCCACGGACGACGGCAGCCGCGGGCATCATGGATTCGTGACCGACCTCATCCCCGAATACCTGCAATGGGCCGACCAGGTCTTCACCTGCGGCCCGACGCCCATGTTCCACTCCCTGCGGAATGTCGTACTGAAGCACCGGATGGGCAAGAAGCCTCCGGTGCAGCTCTCCGTCGAGCGGACGATGGCCTGCGCGCTCGGGGCCTGCCTCGGGTGCGTGGTGGAGACGAAGCGCGGGATGGTCACCTCCTGCGTGGACGGTCCCGTGTTCGACATGGATGAGGTGGTGTGGTCATGAGCGAGCACGCAACCCCGCAGGACGCGTTCGTCCCGGACCTGAGCGTCGACCTCGCGCCGCGCAACCCGCGCGAGCTGGTGCTGAAGAACCCGGTGATCCCGGCATCCGGCTGTTTCGGCTACGGCACCGAGTACGGCAGTTTCGTCGATGTAGAGCGGTTGGGCGCGTTCGTCTCCAAGGGCATCACGCCGCACCCACGCTCGGGCAACGCAATGCCACGGATTGCCGAGACGCCGGCGGGCATGCTGAATGCGATCGGTCTCCAGAATCCGGGCCTGCGCGGGTTCATCCGGAAGTACCCGCCGATCTGGGAGCGCTGGGACGTTCCGGCAATCGTGAACGTCTCGGCGGAGAGCATCGAGGACTTCGCGCACATGGCGCGAGAACTCGACGAGGTGCCAGGGATCGCGGCGCTGGAGATCAATATCTCCTGCCCGAACATCAATGCCGGCGGCTTCTGCTTCGGCTGGGACGCCGACATGTCCGCCGAGGTGACGCGGGCGGTGCGGCAGGCGACGACGCTGCCGGTGATCGTGAAGCTGAGCCCGGGCGCGCTGGATATCGTCAGCATCGCGCAGGCGGTCGAAGGGGCCGGGGCGGACGCCGTCTCGCTCATCAACACGCTGGTGGGGATGCAGATCGACGTGCGGCGGCGGTGGCCGGTGCTGGCGAACCTCACCGGCGGCCTCTCCGGCCCGGCGGTGAAGCCGGTCGCGGTGCGGATGGTCTACCAGGTCGCGGCGGCGGTGAACATCCCGGTGATCGGGCTCGGCGGCATCGCGACGCTGGGCGATGCGCTGGAGTTCTTCATGGCCGGGGCCTCGGCGATCGAGGTGGGGACCGCGATCTTCACCGATCCGACGGTGCTCACGCGGCTGGTGGACGATCTGGCAGAATGGATGTCGGCGAACGGGGTGCCGTCGCTGCGTGAGCTGGTCGGGGTGGCCAACGACCGCTTCACGCACCCGCAGGGGGTGCCGGCTGCCGACGCGTTCGACCTGATGGTGGAGCTTGGGGAGTGATGGGATGAAGTTCCTCTACCTGCTGCTGATTCTCGTACCGGTCACGCTGGGCATGGAGATCGCAGGGGTAGGGAGCCACCCCGTGATGTTCATCCTCTCGGCGCTGTCCCTGATTCCGCTGGCGGCGGTGCTCGGGAACGCGACCGAGGAAGTGGCGCTCTTCACCGGGCAGAAGATCGGCGGCCTGCTGAACGCCACGCTCGGGAACGCGGCGGAACTCATCATCACGATCGTCGCCCTGCGCGAAGGGCTGGTGAACGTGGTGAAGGCGAGCATCGCCGGATCGATCATCGGCAATATCCTCGTCGTGCTGGGCGCGGCGGTGCTGCTGGGCGGGATCAGGAATGGCGAGCAGTCGTTCGACGAGAAGGTCGCCTCCACGAACGCGAGCATGATGTCGCTCGCCGTGATCGTGATGATGATTCCGGCGGTCTTCTATCTCGCCCCTGCCGATGCGACGATGTCGCACGACGACCTGATCAAGCTGAGCGACGGTTCGGCGGTCGTGCTGATCGTCCTCTACGTCCTCTACCTCGTCTATACCCTCTTCACGAAATCCGGACAGGCCGAGGCCCCGCACTTCGATCCGCCGGCAACCCACGACCGGAAGGTGTTGTACCGGGCCATCGGCCTGCTGCTGGTGTCGACCCTGGCGATCGTCTTCATGAGCGAGATCCTGGTCGGGGCGCTGGAACCGACGGCGGAGCAGTGGGGCCTGAGCGATCTCTTCGTCGGGGTCATGCTGGTGCCGCTCGTCGGCAACATCGCCGAGCATCTCGTCGCGGTGCAGACGGCGCTCAAGAACAAGATGGATCTCACCATCGGGATCGCGGTGGGATCGGGCATCCAGATCGCGCTGTTCGTGGCGCCGGTACTGGTGCTGGTGAGCCAGTTCGTCGGGCCGCAGCCGATGTCGCTGATCTTCAACAACTACGAACTGGCGGCGCTGGTCGGCGCGGTGCTGATCGCGACGCTCGTCTCCGTCGATGGGCGGACGAACTGGCTGGAGGGGGCGCAACTGCTGGCCCTCTATGCGGTCGTGGCGCTGGCGTTCTACTACGTGCCGTAGCACGCCTTCCGGCGGGTCGCACAATCACGACCTGTGGACTAGGATTTGTGGGCGCTCATCGCGGAGCGTGCCGATTCGACTGCCACATCCCACCGGAGGCCGATCATGAGCCAGTTCACGCGCCGACGCCTCGTCGTGTCCAGCATCTCCGCCGCCGCCGGCGCTTCGATCCTCTCGACGTTGGGGGCGTCCGGCGTCCTCGCCCAGGCAACCCCAGCCGCCTCGCCCGCGGCATCGCCGGTCGCGACCGATGCCTTCCCGGTCACGGTGCCCCATGTCTACGGCCAGACCGTCATCGAGTCCGCGCCGAGCCGCGTGGTGACGATCGGGTGGTCGACGCAGGACGCGGTGATCGCGTTGGGCGTGGACCCGGTCGGCATTCCGTTCCAGGCATGGGGCGGCGATGCCGACGGGTTCCTGCCGTGGACGCGCGAGGCGCTGGCGAATCGCACGCTTCCGGCGACGATAAACACGGACGCCGGGATTCCGTTCGAGGGCATTACCGCCCTCGATCCGGATGTCATCCTCGCGCCGTACTCGGGCATCACGCAGGACGAGTACGACACGCTGAGCAAGATCGCGCCGACGGTCGCCTACCCGGAGGTCGCCTGGGGCACATCGTGGCAGGATGTCCAGCTCATCACCGGCAAGGCGTTGGGCATGAGCGCCACCGCCGAGAAGCTGGTGACCGACACCGAGGCGCTGATCGCATCCCAGACCGATCAGTACCCCCAGCTGAAGGGCAAGACGTTCGCTTACGGCAACATGGGCGACGGCACCACCTTCAACTTCTACACCACCACCGACATCCGGTCGATCTTCCTGACCGCGATCGGCCTCGTCCCGAGTGATTTCACCAGGAGCATGGACGAGCAGGCCGGACCGGCGAAGTACTTCGCCACTGTCAGCTTCGAGCTGGCTGGGACGGTGGAGGCCGACATCGTCGTGATGTGGTTCGCCAACGAGGACGAGTACACGAAGGCGCAGGCGATCCCGGCCTTCCAGGCGATCCCGGCGGTGAAGGAAAACCGTTTTGCCGCAGTGGTCGGTGAGGACCTGGTGATGGCGAGTTCGGCGTTCTCCGTGCTCTCCATCCCGTACATGCTCGACCAGTTCATCCCGACCCTCGCGGCGGCGGCCGACAACGTCAAGTAGGCGCCCGCGCTCGCTGCCGCTACCAGTCCCTTGAGCCCCGGCATCCGGACGCCCGTCTGGATGCCGGGGGCGTGGCGTGGCATGATGGATCGGTTGCTCCGACGAGCGGCCCGCTGACCTCCGCATCGCCGAACCAGGAGTCCACCCCACGCATGGCCACGATCGATGTCCTCGACCTGCTGAAGTCCACCGGCGCGCTGAAGGAGGGGCATTTCCTGCTCTCCTCCGGGCGGCATAGCGCCATCTACATCGAGAAGTTCGACCTGCTGCGCAACCCGGTCGCGACCTCGGAGGTCTGCACCGGCTTCGCGGAGTGGGCGAAGGACAAGGCGGTCGATGTGGTAGTCGGACCGACGACGGGCGGCATCCTGCTCGCCTTCGAGACGGCGCGCCAGCTGGGTGTCGCTGCTGCCTACGCGGAGCGGGCCGAAGGGGGCTCTACCGCGCGGGAACTGCGCCGTGGCACCGTCCTGCCGGAGGGCGCGCGGGTGCTGGTGGTGGACGACATCCTGACCACCGGCGGCA
>Ga0182740_1001693_pt1 | contig 14429 bp, 13 predicted proteins | sample eDN5th37CKraftBY_FD_128872 | JGI IMG/M metagenome (GOLD analysis project Ga0182740, IMG submission 128872) | Enriched backyard soil microbial communities from Emeryville, California, USA - eDNA 5th pass 37_C Kraft BY (version 2) (version 2) | ecosystem: Environmental > Terrestrial > Soil >...
GCTGGCAGGCCCTGCACCGCCACGCTGCGTCCCGACAGGGCGCCAGGCTGGAGCAAGGCATCATCCTTGGCGGCGATGAGCGATTGCACCTGCTTGGGCATGACGCCGCGCGTATCGGGCCAGAAGGCCAGGCGCTCGTAGCGGTTGGCCTGTACCAGCGGGCCAAAGCGCAGGAACTCGACGCCGGACCAGGCCAGAGCGAGGTTTTCGAACGCCTGCTTCACACGTGCCGCGTCGGCGGCGCCGGGCTGCGCGCACCAGACGCCCAGCGCGCCATCCAGGGCCGACGCCGCGTCGACCATCCTGGCCATCGCGGGCCGGGCGTAATCGCGCGCAAGGCGCTCGCCCAGATCGGCGGGCGGCGCAGCAAGAACGGGCCAGGGCGCGGCCCCGATCAGCGCGGCGGCAGCCGTCCACTTCAACAGATGCTTGGCAAATCCCGCCATCACAGCGACTCCAGGAAACGGATGAGATCGGCGCGTTCCTCCGGCGTCATCGCCGCCACGCGGTCACGCGCGGGCTTGCCTGCGCCGCCATGCCACAGCACGGCCTCCAACAAGGTGCGCGCGCGTCCGTCATGCAGCCAGGTGGCGTTGGGATTCACGGTCTTGGTCAGGCCGATGCCCCACAGCGGCGGCGTGCGCCATTCGCGTCCATTGGCCAGTCCGTCGGACACGCCATCGGCCAGGTCGTCGCCCATGTCGTGCACCAGCATGTCGGTGTAGGGCCAGATCAGCTGGAAGCGATGCTCAGGCTGCTTGGCGTTGCGGCTGGTGACGTACTTGGGCACGTGGCAGGCGACGCAATTGGCTTCGTAGAACAGTTTCTTGCCGGCGAGCACGCGCGCATCATCGGCATTGCGGCGCTGCGGCACGGCCAGGTTGGTGGAATAGATGGTGACGAAGTCCATCAGCTTGGCCGGCACTTCTTCCGGGCCGAAACGCGGCTGCGCGCCGTGCGGCATGTCCAGGCATTGCTTCTGCGCGGGTGTGCAGTCGCCGGAATGCTTGGGGAACAAGGGCGTCGACAGCCCCATGTCATTGGAGAAGGCGGCGGCGCTCTGCTGCTCGACCGTGGGTTGGCCAGCCTTCAGGTTGAAGCGGCCCAGAGCCCGCGCGCCAGTGCGCACGTCGGTGACCCAGTTGGCTTTGCCGACGATGCCATCGCGCTTGTCCGCGCCCACGTTGGCCAGGATGTCGGCCTCATGTATGGCTTCCAGCAGGCCCAGCCCGATCATGGGCGGCGCCAGCCGAGGCGAAATCTGGGTGTCCGCGCGCATCGGGCCGTAACCCAGGTTCTCGATACGGTACGTGGGCTTCATCAGGGTGACGGTTTCACCGCCATTGAGCGCGACGGGAACCGGCGCGTACTCGATTTCCATGCGGCCTTCGGCGGGCAGGCCCGCCACCGCAAAGTTCTGCAGCTGCACGCCATAGACCGGTTCGGGCAAAGCCGCGATTTCACCTGCGGAAAGCCGTGGGTGGCCGCGATCCGGCCCTTCCGGGACCGCCAGGCGCAGCAACAGCGCCACCGCGTCGGTGCGCTCCAGGGGATCGAAACCCGGCACCGTGCCGCGCCCGTCCTTGGTATGACAGGCCTGGCAGGACCGCGCGTTGAACAGCGGACCCAGGCCGTCCGAGGCTTGCGTGGATGCGGGCGCCGAGACCCAGTCCTTGCGGAACAGGCCGTTGCCGACCTGGAATTCCTGACGCCCCTCGAAGCTCATGTTCGCCGACGGCTGCGAAAAGATGTCGGCATTGATGAGCTTGTTGGTGGTGGCTGCCCCCGCCTGCATGGTTTCGAAGGTCTCGGCCTTCGAGAAGTCCCGCGTGGGCGCGGTGATGGCGGTCACGCGCTTATTGTCTTCGGGCGAAAGATCGTCGCGCCCGGTTGGAGCAGCGGCGGCGCCGGCGTGGGCCGACGCCGCCAGTACGGCGGCTAAAACGAGTTTCACTTGAATACGGCGTCAGGTTTGTCCAGGCTGTCGGAACCTTCGATGGCGACCTTGCCCAGGTCCAGCAGGGCGATCACGCGTTCGAGGCTGCGGGTCTGGTCGACCAGGCGGTCGATGGCGGCCTGCACCACGGCGTTGCCTTCCTTGTTGCCGTCCGAGATCATCTGGTCGTAGGTCTCGACCGTTTCGGCGCGCGTCTTCATCGCCTGCATGGCGGCCACGGTGGCGTCCAGCTTGGCGCGCACTTCGGCGTCCAGCTTGGGATCGCGGGCCTTCACCAGTTCCGACAGGCTGGCGCCCGTAACGGTCTTGCCGTCGACGCGCGTATAGCTGCCCAGGTAGACGTTGCGGATGCCGATCTGGTCGTAGTAGTGCGAGTTGTGGGTGTTGTCGGAGAAGCAGTCGTGCTCTTCTTCCGGATCATGCAGCATCAGGCCCAGCTTCATGCGTTCGCCGGCCAGCTCGCCGTAGGACAGGCTGCCCAGCCCGGTCAGCATGGCGATCAGGCCAGCCTTCGGATCTTCCTCGACAGCCTTGCGCGCAGCGCCGTCCTTCTTCCAGTTGCCGACCATTTCTTCCAGGTCGGTCACCAGCAGGTCGGTCACGGCCTTCAGAAATTCGACCCGGCGCTCGCAGTGGCCGCCCGTGCAGTGCTTGGGATCGAAATCGGTGTGCGGACGATTGCCGGCGTGGCGCTCCTGCGGCGTGCCCTTGCGGTCCGCCGGTGCCGGGCCGGTGCCGTTCAAATCCTGGCCCCACAGCAGGAATTCGATGGCGTGGTAGCCCGTGGCCACGTTGGCTTCGTTGCCGTCGGCCTCGTGCAGGACTTCGGACAGCAGCTGGGGAGTGATCTTGCTGACGTCGACGGTCTTGCCGCCCACCGAGATCTTGGAGTTGGCGATGACGTTGACGGCGTAATAGGCGTTCTCGTCGTTCTCGGTGCCGTAGGACGCGTCCACGTAGTCGATCAGGCCTTCGTCCAGCGGCCAGGCGTTGACGCGGCCTTCCCAGTCATCGACGATGGGGTTGCCGAAGCGGTAAGCCTCGGTCTGCTGGTAGGGCACGCGCGCTGCGAGCCAGGCCTCGCGCGCGGCCTTGAGCGTTTCGGCGCTGGGCTTGGCGATCAAGGCGTCGATGGCGGTGCGCAATGCCTTGGCAGAGGTCAGCGAGTCTTCGTAACCGGCCAGCGCCAGATCCGAATACGTGGCCACCACGGCCTTGGGCTCGACCGCGGCCTGGGCCGTTCCCCCGAATACCGCAGCGGCCAATACCGCTCCCAACAGCAACTTGCGCATCGACTTTCTCCCGTAACTCGAACGGCACCCGCCCCCGCGGCGGCCCGCTCATACTCGAATTTTGAGGATGAGAGTGTAAACAATTTTCGTTTGGTGTTCAGAATAAAGTCAGATACCTGACATTTCTTTGAACCGTCAGACTGGTTTTCCCGAGGCCGGCAAAACGGCGCGCGCGCGCCTGCGGCAGCTACTATCCCCTCTTCCGCCTCTAGCCCGCCGCCATGGAACTTCGCCAACTCCGCTACTTCGTCCGCGTCGCAGAACTGGGCAGCATCGGCCGCGCTGCGCGCGAGCTCGAAGTGGTCGCCTCGGCGCTCAGCCAGCAGATCAGCCGCCTGGAAAGCGAGCTGGCCACGCGTTTGCTGGTGCGCACGCCCACCGGCGTGGTGCCCACCCCCGCCGGCACGGCATTCCTGCGGCAGGCGCAGCTGACGCTGCGGCACGCTGAAAACGCGGTGGCCGCAGCGCGCGAGGCGAGGCTCTCCGGCATGGTCAGTGTCGGCTTCGCCCCCACCACCGCTTCGGTGCTGGCCCGGCCGTTCTACGCAGCCATGGCCGAGCGCTACCCGAATGTACGGCTGCACCTGGTCGAAGGATTGTCCGGCAACCTGGGGGAACTGCTCACGGGCCGGCGGCTAGATCTGGCCGTGCTGTTCCAGAACGACAGCACACAGGGACGCAGCGCCATCCCGGTGCTGGATGAGCGATTGTTCCTGCTTGCGCGCCGCGGCATGGTGCCGCTGGCCGATGGCGAACCAGTCACCATTGCGCAGCTGGGCAGCCTGCCTCAGGCAGTGACAAGCAAGGCCCACGGCCTGAGGGCGTGGGTAGAGGCCGCCTTCGAGCGAGCAGGCGTGGAACCATGGATCGGCGTGGAGATCGATGGGCTGACCACGCTGATGGACCTGGTGCAGGCCAATCCCCTGGCGACCATCCAGCCTGGCGCGGCAGTGGCCCGCGTGGAATCGGGGCTGCTGAGCATGCACCCCATCGATGATCCGTTCCTGTTCCGGCGCAACCTGGTCTATTGCATCAACGACGAAGAGCTGTCGCCGGCGGCGCTGGCCGCGCGGGTGGTGCTCCTGGACGTGATGCGCGCGCTCGTGCGCAACGGCGGCTGGCCGGGGGCAACCCTTCTCGATTCGTGATGCCCCCATGCCGGGACAGTGGCTAGGCCCTGCCCGCCACCGCAGATAAATTGCCAGCCAGGATGCCGCGGCATGGTGCAGCGGCGACAGATCTGCACGAATTCCAATGAGACCTGATCCCCAAGCGCCGGGGCGCCTGCGCATTGCCTCCATGCGTCCGCAGTGTTCCGAGGCGGAGTGGAATGCCCGAGTCGACCTCGCGGCCTGTTATCGGCTCGTCGAGCTCTATGGCATGGCCGACATGATGGCCAACCATATCTCGGCGCGCGTGCCGGACGAAGACAACGCCTTCCTGATCAACCCCTACGGGATGATGTACGAGGAAATCACGGCGTCCAGCCTGATCAAGGTGGACGTGGACGGCACCATCCTGGCCCGCCCTGATTTCGGCGAGCTGGACTACGGCATCAACAAGGCAGGCTATGTGATCCACAGCGCGGTGCACGCGCACCGCCACGAAGTGGATTGCGTCATCCATACGCACAGCTGGGCGTCGATGGCCGTGTCCTCGCTCGAATGCGGCCTGCTGCCCCTGACCCAGACGGCGATGCGTTTCCTGAAGATCGGCTACCACGACTACCAGGGCGTGGTGCTCGGCCTCGAAGAGCAAGCCTCGCTGCTGGAAGACCTGGGCCAGGGCGAAGCGCTCATCCTGCGCAACCATGGGGCGCTGACCGTGGGCCGGACCGTGGGGGAAGCCTTCAACTGGATGCACCGCCTGGAACTGGCATGCCGTTCCCAGCTTGCTGCCATGGCCACGGGGTCGCCGCTCAGGGCCGTCGCCGCGCCCGTGCTGCACGACACCTGGAACAACTACCAACCTGGCACGCGGCGGCCATATGGCGTGATGGAGTGGCCCGCGCTGCTGCGCAAGCTCGACCGGATGGATCCGAGCTATCGCGACTGAGTTGCCTGATTTTGCAGACGCCGGCCGGCGTGGCGGCACGGCGCCATCGAAAACTCGACTACGCCCACGCGAGGAGACATCATGAACACTGCACGAGCCCTGCTCGCTTCCGCAGCGCTGGCGGGCGCCTGTACGCTGGCGCCGACCGCGGCGGCGGACTATCCCGACCGGCCGGTGAAAGTCATCGTCGCGTTCTCGCCTGGCGGCACCACCGACACCCTGACCCGCAGCGTCACCAACACCCTGACCCAAAAGCTGGGCCAGCCCTTCGTGGTCGAGAACAAGCCCGGCGCGGGCGGCAACATCGGCACCGAGTATGTCGTGCGGGCCGCGGCCGACGGCCACACCCTGATCGTCAATTCCGTGGGCCCCATCGCCGTCAACCCCTCATTGAACAAACTGCCCTACAGCCCGCTGACCGACCTGGTTCCGATGGTGCAGATCGCCACCGTGCCCAATGTGCTGGTGGTGCCCCCGTCCTTTCCCGCCCAGGACATCCAGGGATTCCTGAAGTACGTCAAGACCGCGCGGCAGCTCAACTACAGCTCGACCGGAGTGGGCACCTCCTCGCATCTGTCCAGCTACATGCTGATGGACGAGCTGGGAGTCAACGCCACCCACGTGCCCTACAAGGGCGCGGACGCGGTCAACGACTTGCTGGCCGGGCGCATCGACTTCATGTTCGCCACCATTCCGTCCGTCATCGGACATATCCGCGCCGGCAAACTTCGGGCCCTTGCGGTCAGCACCTCGCAGCGTTCCGCCACCCTGCCCGACCTTCCCACCATCGCCGAATCCGGCTATCCGGGCTTCGACGCCGGTTCCTGGTTCGGCTTCTTCGCTCCCAAGGGCACGCCGCAACAAGTGGTGGATGTCGTCAACCGCGAGGTAAACGCCGCCCTGCCCGGGTTGAACGAACAGATGCTGCGGGAAGGCGCTGAACCGGTTGGCGGTTCGCCCGCGCAATTCGGTGCGTTCATCCAGCGCGAACACGACAAATGGGCGGTGCTGGTGCGCAAGTTTGCCCCCGAGGCCCATTGAACCGGCCGCGCCATGACACGAAGCCCTGACACTAGCATCCTGTGCTCGCCGGCCGAGGCGCCATCGCTGCGCCTCGCGCTGGACCGCACGCCGGCGGCCGGCCGCTATGCGTTGATCCACCCCGTGGCGGGCCAGCCCATGACGGCCGAAACCGCCTTTATCTCGCGAGACGTAACGGGCCATTCCACCAAGTTCGAAATCCAGGAGTCCACGGCGCTGTATTACGAGGCCATGCGCCACGCGCCGGCGCTGCGCTGGGTGCATGTGCACTCGGCCGGCGCCGACCGCGAGATCTATCAGGCATTGCACGCGCGCGGGGTGGCGGTCACCACCTCGCAAGGCGCAAGCGACCCGGTGGTCGCCCAGAGCGCCATCGCCGGCCTGCTGGCGCTCGCGCGCAGCCTGCCGGCACTGGCCTCGGACCAGCGCGTCCACGCCTGGCGCCCGCTGCTGGATGCGCGCATGCCGCGGGATCTAGCCGGCCAGCATGCCGTGATCGTGGGTTGGGGCGGCATCGGGCAGCGCATCGGCGCATTGCTGGGTGCGCTCGGCCTGGATATCTCGGTCGCGCGTCATAGCGGCGCACCCGTGCCGCAGGCGCGCCATACGGTGGATTACGGGGCGCTGGCGTCGCTGCTGCCAGCGGCGGATTGGCTGGTGCTGGCCTGCCCGCTCACGCCGGCCACGCGCAATCTGATCGACCGTGACGCGCTTGCCGCGCTGCCTGCCCACGCCATGGTGGTGAATGTGGCCCGAGGCCACGTGATCGACGAACCGGAACTGATCGCAGCGCTGCGAGCAGGACGCGTGGGCGGCGCCTTTCTGGACGTATTCCAGCACGAACCGCTGCCGCCTGAGTCGCCCCTGTGGGACCTGCCCAATGTCATCGTCACGCCGCACAGCGCCGGCTTTTCCGACGGCAATGCCGCGCGTGTGCGTGGACTGTTCGTCGATAACCTCAATCGCTGGCTCGCCGGCGCACCGCTGGCCAATCGCAGCCTCGCCTGAGCCGCCTGCCGCCGCCCGGATCGCCATCCAGGCAGCGGTCGGGCATCGATGCCTCAACGCTGCAAGGGCGCCTTTGCCGTCTCGCGCGCCGCCAGCACCGCCACCGCGGTGACGAGCAGCGCAGCCGCCACATACAGAGAGATGGCGATGGTCGAATTCCAGGATTTGAACAGGCTGGCGATGATCAGCGGCGCGAACCCGCCGCCCACGATGCCCGCCAGCGTGTAAGCCAGGGACGAGCCGGCGTAACGCACGCGGCCCGGGAACTGCTCGGTGATGAACGCGGCCTGCGGGCCGTACATCAGCGCATGGATCAGCAGGCCCACCACGACCGCCGCGCAGATGGCAATGGGATGCGCGGAGTCCATCAGCACGAAGAAGACGAAGGCCCAGATCATGCCCAGCACCGCCCCCGCCAGATACACCGGCCGCCGGCCGATCCTGTCGGACAGATGTCCGCACAGCGGCACCGCGATCGCGTTCAGCGCGGCGCCCAGCATGGTGGCGGTCAGGGCCATGGGCCGGGACAGATGCAGCACCGTCGTCACATAGGTCAGCGTGAATACAACCACCAGCGCATAGAGCACGTCGGATCCGATGCGCGAACCGCCCGCAACCAGCAATTGCCGCCAATACTGCCCCAGCACTTCCTTGATGGGAGTGGCGGCGGTTTCGCGCTTTTGCTCCATTTCCAGGAACACGGGTGTTTCCTCGACGCCGCGCCGCAGCCACAGGCCGAACAGCACCAACGCCACGCTGGAGACGAACGGCACGCGCCAGCCCCATGCCTGGAAATCCTCGGGGCTCAGGAAGGCGGACACCGCCGCGATGAAACCGGTACCTATCAGCGTGCCGCAGGACGGACCGATCTGCGTAAACGAAGCGTTGCGCCCGCGCTGGTCGGGCTTGCCGTGCTCCATGGACAGCAGCACGGCGCCCGCCCATTCTCCGCCCAGCGCCACGCCTTGCACGAAGCGCAAGGCCACCAGCGCCACGGGCGCCCACACGCCCCAGGTCGCATAGGTCGGCAAAAGCCCCATCAGGCCCGTCGAAATCCCCATGATGACCAGTGTGGCAACCAGCACAAACTTGCGCCCAAGCCGGTCGCCCAGATGGCCGAAGACAAAGCCGCCCAACGGCCGCGAAACGTAGCCCACGGCATATGTCGAGAATGCCAGGATGGTGCCCGTCAGCGGATCGAAGGAGGGAAAGAAGATGGAGTTGAATACCAGCGCCGCCATCAGGTTGTAGATGGTGAAGTCATACCACTCCAGCGTAGTGCCAACCGAACTGGCCAGCGCCAGTCTGCGCATCTTGTTGGGCGCGTCCGCGGTCTTGACCGCAGCGGCGCCGTACAGCGTTTCTTCTGCCATGGAATTCCCCTTGAATACGATATGTGGTGCGATGCCGCGGCCTGCTTAACGCAGGTCCGCCGCCGTCAATTTCCAGCCCAGTTCCAGCAGCCAGGCGCCCGAGGGATCGGCGCCGAAGGCGCCGCAGGCCTGGGCGCGCAGGGCGCGAGCGGCCTGCGCCGCGCTCGCCTCCACCACCAGCAGGGGCGCCAGCACCCGGTTTTCGGTGGACTCGCGCGGCAGCGGCGTGCTGAGGGAGGCGTCGGGCACCAGCAGATAGGACTGCACGAAGCCGTCCGTTTGCGCCAGGTCGGCGCCCAGCGTGCTGGCTCGGGCAACCAGGGCCTCGCTGTCGTCCGCCTGCGGCAGCGGCAGCACCACGATTTCGCTGCCGGAGCCAAAGCCGGTCACGGCCCGCACCGCGCACACGCGGCGCATCGGGTTGCGCATCCGGTCCAGATTGGTCACCGACCACGCGGTTTGGCGCTCGAAAGCCGCGCGGTAATCGGATGTGGTGAATGCCGCCAGCGACTCGGTGCGATACAGGCCCAGGTATTTGCGGCCGCCTTCCCGCGAGAGGTAGCGCGCGCCGGAGAGGAAGCCTGGAATGCGCACGCGCTCTTCCACGTGCTCGCGGTCGTACCAGCGGTTGAAATCGGCCTCGTGGGCAGGATCGGCGTCAGTGGCGACGAACAGCAGGCCTGGGCAGGAAAGCGAGGATTCGGTATGGGTGCTCATGAGCTGAAGACAGGGAATTCCTTCGATTGCGGAAGGCTCCATCTTCAGCCGGCGGGCGGGCGGCGGACAAACGAGTAATTTTTCTGCGCGGCAACAGAATTATTGAAAGCCGCCCTAGGGATAACACTATTGCGCCGAACCCAATCGCGGCGCAGTGACCGAGGATGTGAACTGGTCCGAAGCCCGGCTGGCAAGTTCCGCCACCAGCCTGATGGCATCGGATCCAGCGCTCTCCAGATAGCTCACGACCAGCAGCTGCGGCGGCACCGGGATGTCGCAGCGGATGATCTGCACCTCGCCGCGCGCGACGTATTCGTAGATGGGCGGCAAGGGCACCAGCGCCCGGCCAAAGCCGCTGCGAACCAGGCGCGCCAGCGCGGAAATCGAACTGACGCAATGCACCTTGCCCTGCGGCATGCCGACCTCCCGGTACAGGGCCTTGAGCGCTTCATGCGGCTGCGATCCAGGGCTCATGGTCAGCACCGGCTCGCTGAGCAGTTGTTGGGCCGTCAGCGTTTCTTCGTCGCCAGCCGGCCCGACCCAGCCCATCTCCATGGGCAGGCAGGCGGTGCTGATGATGCCGCTGTCGTTCAGCAGGTCCGTCTGCAGCGCAATGTCCAGCGCGCCTTCGCGCAAGCCCCGGTGCAGCGCCCGTGTGGTCTCGGACGTAAGCTGCACCTCGATGCCCGGATAGGTGGATCGCAGGTTGGTCAGAAAGCCGATAAGCCAGGTATGCACCACGGTTTCGATGGCTCCGATGCGCACCAACCCGAAGACTTCGTCGCCACCCTTGCCCAGCGACAGGATCTGCTGCCGGATCTCCAGCAGCCGTTCGCCATAGTCCAGCAGACGGGTGCCGGTGGCGGTCAGCCTGAGTTCCTTGGCGTCGCGCTCGAACAGGCGCGCGCCTATGTCCTCTTCCAGCGAGGCGATGCGATTGGCCACGGCGGCCTGGGTAATGTGCAGGCGATCGCTCGCCGCCCGGAAACTGCCCAGGCGCGCCGACCACAAGAAAGCTTCGACAAAACGCGTATTCATCTCGGTACGACGCGGCCAGGCATCGCGCAAGGACTCAGAACTCCGGAGCCCCAAGCTCCGATCCGCTCCCATGCTACCGCCATAAAGGCAGGCACGGCGCGCGCCTGGTTGTGTCCCCTTCAATGGTGCGGCGTGCACCAAAGTGGTTCAAGCGTGGCACCAGCGCGAGGCTGGCGCGGCCCTCTTCCGGAGTCGGGGAGGCCCGCGACAGGGTTGGCACGGCTTTTGCTTGATGCCTGGTATGCCAGCTTGTCTACAAGCGCCCCTTCTTGCACACCAGGAGTCCCACATGATCTACCGCAACGCGCCCCATGCCTTCAACGCCACCCGCCGCCGACTGATCCAGGGCGCCGCACTGGGCGCCGCGACGCTGGCCGCGCCGGCGTTGGCGCGAGCGCAATCGGGACCCGTCATCCGCATCGGCTTCTGGCCCGTGGCGGCCGGCCTGCCGTTCTATGCGGCGCTGGAAAAAGGCTACTTCAAGGAGGCTGGCCTGAATGTCGAACCGCTGAAGTTCGCCGGAGCGCAGCAGGTCATGGAAGCCATGCTGGCGGGCCGCGCGGACGGCAGCGCCAACGGCACGGGCTCGGCCAACCTGGCGATCGGCGAAATCGCCTCGCCCGGCCTGTTCAAGATTTTTGCGTCCAACCCCAGCAATGCCAAGCATGTGCTGGACGAGTTCATCGTCGCGAAAGACAGTCCCATCAAATCCATCGCAGACCTCAAGGGGAAAAAGGTCGGATCTGGACCCGGCATCCAGAACGCCACGCTGGCCAAAGCAGTGCTGGAGCGCGCCGGCGCAACCGGGGCAACCGTGGTCGAGTTGGCAATCAGCCAGCACGTCGCCGCGGTTGCCGCCGGCCAGTTGGATGCCTGCTACACGCTGGAGCCCACGGGCACGGTAGGCAGGCTGAACGGCACCACCCGCGTCCTGGAAACGGGGGTCATCGCCAAATACGTGCTGGGCGACCCGATGGCGCCCTGGTTCGGCGGATCCGCGTCCCTGACGACCGCCTTCCTGAAAAAACACCCCGAGGAAAGCCGGAAATTCATCGCCGCGTACGCGCGCGGCATCGAACTGATCCGCAACAAGCCCGAAGAAGCGCGCCCCTACCTGAAGGGCTACACCGCCATCGAAGGACCGATGACCGAGGAAGTGCCGCTGGCCGCCTACACGCTCTACAACGAGTTCACGCCCGGCGACATCCAGTACTTCCAGAAGTTCTTCGACCTGTTTGCCGACAAGGGCGTCTTCGCCCAGAAGGTCGACGTCTCGACCATGCTCTACAAGGGCTGAGCCATGACCGCAACCGCAACAACGACGGCCGGCCCCGCCGGCACGGCGCGCCCCGCGCGCAAATTCGACACGACTCGGCTGCTGCCGCTCATCGGCCCATTGGCGCTGTTCGTGGTCTGGGACCTTGTGGTGCGACTACAACTGGTGAGCCCCGTGCTTCTGCCCACGCCCAGCGCGGCCATCGCGGCGCTGGCCAAGGGCATGGCCGGCGGCCCGCTGCTGGCGGACTTCCTGGCGTCGCTGAACCGTACGCTGCAGGCCTTCGTGATCGCGGGTGTGATCGGCGTGCCCCTGGGCGTGCTGCTGGGCAGCAGCGAAAAGGCTTATCGCAGCGTGGAGTTCCTGGTGGACTTCTTCCGCTCCACGCCCTCTTCCGCGCTGATTCCGCTGTTCCTCATGATCTTCGGCGTGACCGACATGAACAAGATTGCCATCGCGGCCTTCGCGGCCGTGCTGGTGATTCTGTTCAATAGCGCCTACGGCGTCATCAACGCCCGCAAGCAGCGCGTCATGGCGGCGCGCGTCATGGGCGCGTCGCGCTGGCGCATCTTCAAGGACGTGCTGATCTGGGAAAGCCTGCAGCCGACTTTCGTGGGCTTGCGCAGCGGGGTGTCGATGGCGCTGGTCATCGTGATCGTGGCCGAGATGTTCATCGGATCCGACAGCGGCCTGGGCAATCGCATCATCAATGCGCAGCAGGTGCTGAATGTGCGCGACATGTATGCGGCCATTCTTGCCGCCGGCGCGCTGGGCTATGTCCTGAACATTCTCTTTCTCGTGCTGGAAAAGCGCGTGGTCCACTGGAGCGGCCGCTGATGTCTACCGTGATCAATCCCATCATCGCACCCGACCCTGCCGCCACCCCGTTCGCGCCCGGCCCGCTGGGCACGCACATCACGATACGCGGGCTGACCAAGTACTTCGCGGGCTGGCCCTTGTATGAGAACTTTAACCTTGACATACCCAAGGGCAAGATCGTCTCGGTGTTCGGTCCCAACGGCTGCGGAAAATCCACCTTGATCAACATGATCGCCGGCCTGATTCCCATCGACTCGGGCGAGATCCTGTTCGACGGCAAGTCGCTGGCGCAGACCAAGATAGGCTATGTCTTCCAGAATTACCGCGAAGCCATGTTCCCGTGGCTGCGCACCATCGACAACATCGCCTATCCGCTACGGCTGGAAGGTCGCAGCAAAGGTGAAGTCGATGCGCGAGTCGAAGAACTGGTTGCCTCATTCGACGTCAAATTCGACCTGAACCGCTATCCCTACGAGTTGTCCGGCGGACAGCAACAGACCGCGTCGATCATGCGGGCGCTGGCCCCCGGGCCCGAAGTGCTGTTCCTGGACGAGCCCTTCTCCGCGCTGGATTTCGAGATGACGCTGTTCATCCGCGAAAAACTGCAGGAGGTGTTCATCCAGACCGGCACCACCATGCTGCTGGTGTCGCATGACCTGGAAGAAGCCGTCTACCTGGCGGACCAGGTGCTTCTGCTGACCAAACGCCCCACGCGGGTCGCAGAGATCCTGGACTACCGCGACGCGCGTCCCCGCACAGTGGAAACGCTGTCCGAGCCCAGCTTCATCCAGATGAAGAAACTGAGCCTGGAGATCTTCCAGCGCGAAGTACGCAAGTAAGCCCCGTACCGGAGAGTCCGCCATGACCCAGGAAACCATCGACCAATACGTACGCAGCGCGCTGGCGCTGGCTGGCTATGCCCTGCGCGAGCAGGCAACGGCCGAAGTCGTGCAGCAATTCACGCGCATCCACGATATCGCGGCCGGCTTCGTGGACGAGCCGCTGTCCGTGGAATTGGAATCAGCTTCGGTGTTCCGCCCGTGAGCGGCCCCGCGCAGGACATCGCGCGCCAGATCCGCGCTGGCGAACGCAGCGCCATGGCGGTGCTGGACGCCACGCTGGCGCGCGTGCGCGAGCGTGACCCGCGCTACAACTGCTTCACCGCGCTGACGGAAACCCGGGCGCGGCAGGAAGCGGCTGCCATCGATGCGCGCCGCGCCCGTGGAGAGCCGTTGCCGCCGCTGGCCGGCGTCCCCTACGCGGTCAAGAACCTGTTCGACATCGCCGACGAAATTACCCTGGCCGGCGGCCGCGTCAATGCGTCCAACCCGGCCGCAAGGCGCGACGCCCGGCTGGTCCAGCGCATGCGTGAAGCCGGCGCCGTGCTGGTGGGCGCGCTGAACATGGACGAGCACGCCTACGGCTTCACCACGGAAAACAGCCACTACGGCGCCTGCCGCAATCCGCATGACATCTCGCGCATCGCCGGCGGCTCATCAGGCGGCAGCGCCGCCGCCGTCGCGGGTGGCCTCGTGCCGCTGACGCTGGGCTCGGACACCAATGGTTCGATCCGGGTCCCTGCCTCGCTGTGTGGCGTGTTCGGCCTGAAGCCTACCTTCGGCCGGCTGTCACGTGCGGGCTCGTTCCCATTCGTCGGCAGCCTGGACCATCTGGGTCCATTTGCTGCCAGCGCCAGCGATCTGGCCGCCGCCTACGATGCGTTGCAGGGTGAAGACGCGGACGACGTGGCCTGCGCCCCGCGCGCTGCCGACCCTGCGCTACCCACCCTGGCGGACGGCGCGCGCGGACTGCGCGTCGCGGTGCTGGGCGGCTACTTTTCCGAGTGGGCCGGA
>Ga0182740_1001695_pt1 | contig 14410 bp, 20 predicted proteins | sample eDN5th37CKraftBY_FD_128872 | JGI IMG/M metagenome (GOLD analysis project Ga0182740, IMG submission 128872) | Enriched backyard soil microbial communities from Emeryville, California, USA - eDNA 5th pass 37_C Kraft BY (version 2) (version 2) | ecosystem: Environmental > Terrestrial > Soil >...
GAAGAATATTCGCGACGTCGCCCTGCTCGCGGATATTCTGCGGAATCGGATCAGGCTCGATGAAGACCGGCGCCGGTGCGGGTGCCGGCCGCGTCACCGGCTCCTGCATTTCTTCTTTTCGCTGGTCTGCCTTTTGCTTCATCCGCAGCGCGCGGCGCATTCCTTCGGCGGTCGTGCGTTTGCGGGCGGCTTTGCCTGTGCTTTTGCGGCGCGCGGTTTTGCGCTTCGCCTTGCTCTTCGTTTTCTTTCTCGCCTTCAGCAGCTTTTTGCTTCGCTTTGTTTTGGCTTTCTTCGCCGTTTTCCTTGCCGTTCTCCTGGATGTCTTCTTGGGCCGCCTCGCGCGGCGCGTCCTCGCTTTTGCCATCACCGTCCTCTTTGTCAGATGGGTTTATGCTGCCTGCCGCCTTTATCCTTCGCGAGTTTGGCGCGCAGAATGCGAATACGCCTCTCCGCGCCTTCGGCCGAAAGATGCCGATGATAGGCGTCGGGATCGCGCCCCTCGCGGGCAAGCGCCTTCAATGTGCGCGCCTGCTCTTCGCTCATCGAGGCCGGCAAATCCGGCCGTTGCCGGTCCGGTTGCCTGGGTGTCCTGGCCGCCATAAGCTTCCTCCTCGCGGGCTTTCCCGCGAACTTGGGGGAACAACGCTTGCTGCTTCGCTCCGTTCCGTCGGCCCTGTTGCTGCGCACCCTGTTCTGCGCCGGACTCGCGTTGCTGCCGCTCGGCTGCACGCAGACCGCGAACAGTGCCGCAACCGCGGCGGCGGCCAATGCGAATGCCAATGCGCCCAAATCCGAGGAAGACCTCAAGACGCAGTGCTGGATGAAACAGGAAACCGGCAAGAACGTGAATAATATCGACGCCAAAATTGCCGCCGTCGATAAATGCATCGCCGAAGGCAAGAAGAACCTGCCGCCCGCCAGCTGAGCCATGGCATCGCCCCGGATCAGCGTCATCGTCGTTTCCGATTACGCTGATGAACGTGGAGAGTGGACCGACGAACGCCGCATGCTCGAAGCCCTCAGAGCGCAGGACATCGGCGAGCCATTCGAAATCGTGCTGGCGAGCCGCGAGGACAGCAAGCCATCGTTTCCGCCAAGCCTGACCGAAATCGCACCGCGCTGCCGGGCGATCTTCCTGCCATACACATCGTCGTCGCAATTGAAGGACGCCGCCCTGCCCTTCACCACCGGCAGCCTGGTCGCCGTTTTCGAGGCGGATGCGCCGCCGCAGCCGAACTGGCTTCGGCTGCTGACCGATGCGCTCGACCGGGACGAAACGGCAAGCGCGATCAGCGGCCGCACGATCTACGGTCACGACACCGCGATCAAGCGCGTCGCCGGCCTTCTCGACCGCGGCTATCTCGAACGCAAGGGCTTCGGCCCGATCGGCTTTGTCTGCAACAACGGCGCGCTATACCGCCGGGAATTTCTCGCCGCCCATCCTTATGGCGACGAGCCGAACCCGTTCATTTCCGGCCGCATGCGCTCCTTGCGGATGGCGGAAGCCGGAAAGCTCCTGTTTCACCCCGAGGCAATCGCCGTGCATCATTTCGGCGGCCTGCCGTTCTTCCGCGAAGTCCGCCGCAATCAGGGTTTCAACGAAGGCCGCTGGGCCTATCTCGAGCGCGGCGGCCGCTTCCCGGCCGGCCGGTTGCCGCTGCAGCTTTATCTTTCGATCATCAAGCTCAAGTGCGACATCCTCACCAGTTGGATGGCCGCGCGCGGCTTCATCTACCCTTACGACTGGCCGCTGCTGGCGGGCATGATGCTCGTCTGCCGGATCGCCGAATGGCGCGGCATGACCGCCGGGCTTTCCGGCAGACCGAACCTGCCTGCGACGCGGTATCGCTAGCTTCGACCGCCCCTGGCCGTGCTAGAATGCGCCTAAATCCGCCACGATTGTGCGGGACGACCATTCGCCATTTCGCAAACAATCCATAAGGTTTTCACGTTCATGCGTTCTCTTGCCGCGGGGCTGCTTGTCCTTGCCACCCTCTCCCTGCCGCTCGCCGGCTGTGTCACCGAAGGCAGCGACGGCCCGGTCGTGCGCGCCACCGGCGAACAGCGCCAGGCCGCCATCGACAGCCTGACCGGCGACACGCCGCCGTCATCGATCGAGATGGCGCGCGGCCAGTGCTGGATGGAACAGGAAAAGAAGAAGAACGTGAACAACCTCGACGCCAAGATCGCCGCGGTCGATGCCTGCGTCGAGGCCAAGCGCAAGAAATATCCCAACCTGCCGCCCGCCGGCTGAGCCGGCTCGCGCTTGAAGTCCCGGCCGTGGCATGCGTTGATCGCACATGCCCCGTGTCGTCGGCATCGATCACCTCGTGCTGCGCGTCAGCGATCTCAAGCGCTCGCGCGCCTTCTATGATTACGTTCTCGGATTTCTCGGCTTCGAGTTGCTCGACGAGTACGAGGACATGGTCGGCTGGACCAACGGCAAGACGCGGCTGTGGATCAACCGCGCCGACGCCGCGGGCAAAAAGCATCCCTACCGCTTCGGCAATATCGGCTTTCACCATTACGCCTTCGAGCTCGAAAGCCGCGCCGATGTCGACGCGCTGGAACGGCATCTCAGGAAAAAGAACATCACCATCGCCGATCCCGCCGCCGAGTATTACGACGACTACTACGCCGTATTCTTTCTCGACCCCGACGGCATGAAGCTCGAGGGCATGAAATACGGCGAAATCAGAAAACGCGCGGCGAAAGGCCGCAAATCTGCTCGCGAGCCTGCTCGAAAAGGCTGATCAGCCGAACGCGATCGCCAGAATGAACAGCAGGCTCACGGTAAATCCGAGCAGCGCCGCATAATCCTGCAAATAGATTCGCATGACTGACCTCCCGGTATGCCTCCGGCGGTATAGTTAATTCGGTTCCCTGCCTTTGGTTCCCCGAAAATTGAATCGCATCGACATCGCATTTACCCCGCGCTAACCTTGGTGCGCGGCACGACAGCGCACGGAATCGGGCCAGAAATTCCGGCGCGGGAGCAGAGGAAAAATGCGCAGCGGCGTTCCGCCCGCACCTCGCTCCAGGACAGGGACAGGGAGTCCGCGATGAACAGGTTCGCCTGCGTGGCGCTGGCCGTGCTCGGCACCGGCGCGCTCGTTCTGGCTTCGACGCCGCTCGACGCCAAAGGTGGCGGTGGTGGCGGCGGAGTTTCGATGCGCGGCATGGCGCGCGCTTCGTTCCGTCCGGCGCCGCGCCCGAATATCGGGCCGCTCTCGCAACGCGGCTATCCCGTGGCACGCAATATCGGCCCGCTCTCGGGCCGCTATCTCGCGAGCCGTCACGGCGGCCACCGTCACGGTCATGGTCATTATGGCCCCCATTACGGTTACGGCTATCTCGCCTACGGCGCTTACGGTTACAGCGACTACGGCCTCAGCGATTATGGCTATAGCGATTATGGCTACAGCGCCTACGGGCTGCCGAGCGAGGTGGCCGATGAGGTGCTGCGCCCGGCGCCGCACAAGGTCGAACCGGTGATCCGCACCGTCGAGAACAGCAAGAATGTTTGCGCCTCCGAGAGCGTCAAGGTACCGGGCTCGAACGGCGGCGAAGCGACGGTGACGATCCTGCGCTGCTAGTCCTTGCTCAGCGCAAATACTGGCTGATCCGTCCGTAGAACTCGTCGGCGGCGGCGGCCGTCTGCTCGACGATCGTCTTGAACGACGCGTCATCCACGCCCGGCGGCATGTCGGCGCGCACGAAGAGATCGCTATCGGCGTCAAAACCGAATTTGACGTAATCGAAATCGGCATTGGCCTTCAGGATCGCTGCCGTAAGCGCCGCGCGGTTGCGCGGCAGTTGATCGCGCGGCACCGGATTGACGCGCGCGGTGATGATGCCCTCACCCGCCGCCAGCACGAGCTTGAATTTCGGCAACCGCTTGCCGTTGAAGTCGAGCGTCCAGATGCCATCCTTCACTTTCAAAGCCGACTTGAAATCGCCCGCCTTCAGCAGCGTCTCGAGCTTTTCCGCCGTGCCGGGATCCGCGCGCGATACGCCCGATGCGAGGCCGAGCGCCATAACCATCCCGGCGAGAAGCGAACGGCGGTTCATGCGAAGCTCCTGTTTCTGGTCCGGCGGCAAGCATACACAAAAACGCCCCCTCCCTTGCGGGAGAGGGCGCGGGTTCGAGCAAAACGAAATTACTTCGCCATCATGTTCTTGAGCACGCCGACGACGATCATCAGGATCGCGCCGCCGATGCCGCCGCCGGCGACCTGGCCGATGATCGAACCGATATCCATGCTGCTCGCCTGCTGCGCGAGCGCCGGCACCAGCGCCGAGAGAATCTGGCCGCCGATACCGCCGCCGACGACGCCGGCGATCGAATTGCCGAGGGTTCCGAGATTGTAGTCCTTCATTGCGGCGCCGGCGATATTGCCGCCGACGGCACCCGAAATCAGTTGGATAATCAGACTGATCATCGCACCCGACATGAAGTCTCTCCCTGTCCTCGCGGAATTGCCATCATCGCCGCGCCGAGGCGTCACCGCGGCAATGCCGAATCGATTCTAGCGGTTTCGGAGCACCGGAAAAACACGCGCAAATACGCCGTCATCCGGCCACAACCGGACGATTTTCGCGGTTGTGCGCGTCTGATTAGGCCGCGCGCATGAAGGAGGAATGACGCCGGTTCAGCGCGCCGCGGCGCTGCGATGGCTGACGAGATAAGCGCTGCCGAGCGCAAGCAGCACGCCGATCGCGCTGTAGATCAGCGTGCTCGTCAGATAGTACGGGAAATACCGGGCGACGCGGCGCGCGAATTCGGCGGCGCCCATCGACGTCGAGAAACCGCCGCCGAAATAATAGCCGATGTTCGAGAGCACGAAGAACACGCCAAGCCCCGCGACGCAGGCGAGCGCCAGCTTGCCGAACCCGGCAAGGCCCGGCGTGAAATCGCCGCGCAGCGCGCGCGGCGCATACCACAGCGCCGCATAGGCCGGGATCATCATGATGTAGCCGAAGGTGACGCAGACCGGATCGACGCCGACCGCGCTGATCGCGGCGAAGTCGAGCCCGCAGGCCTGGGCCAGGAACGCCATGAGCCACAGCGGATTTGAGATCAAGAGGCCGGCGAGGAAGAAGATCGCCGTCGAAGCGTCCGGCACCACCCGGCTGAGGCCGAAATGCTCGATCCGCGTAACCGCCATCAGGACGGTGAGCAGAACAATGACCAGGCGCTCTTTGCGGGCATCGAGAACGAACATTGCAACCCTCCGGCAAATTGCCCAAGCAACAAATCGCCCAAGCAGAATGTCCGGAAACTAGTGACCTGCGCGGCGCGAGGCAAGCCGCAAAGAATTGGGGCACGAAAGACACAGCGGCCCGGAACCGGGAAAAGTCCGCCCTCTCGCACTTGACCCCCGCGCCCGAGCGCCGCATCGTCCGTCCAACACGGGGATTCCATCGCATGAACAAGCGCAACCGGATCGCGGGTTTGGCACGCAGCGCGCTATTTGGCGCGCTGATGACGGCGGCAGCCAGCCTGCCCGCCCAATCGGCTACCTGGTTTGAGATGAATTTCGGGCTGATCGGCCCGCGCTATCACGGCATGCTGCCGGCCTGCGACAATCCGTTCGTCCTCGCCAAGATCGATTTCCGCTTCTGGGCCAAGGAAGTCCGCTTCTGGGATCCGCGGCTGCGCATCTCCGGCTTCGGCGAAACGCGCGAGGTCGCCTATCGGCCCTGGGGACAGGATGCCATCCCGCGCCGCTTCTGCCAGGCGCGCACCCTGATGAACGACGGCACCGAGACGGTGACCAATTACTCGATCATCGAGGATCAGAGCTTCGCCGGCGCGATCTGGGGCGTCGAGTGGTGCGTGCAGGGCTATGACCGCAACATGGCCTACTCGCCCCGCTGCAAGATGGCGCTGCCGTAGTTTTTCCAACCGGAGCTGTCGGATGCCGAAGCGCGTCTTCGTCTGGGCCGTAGCGGCGCTCGCCGCCCTCGCCTCGATCCTCGTTATTCCGAACGCCGAAGCACGCTCCCATTACGCGCGCGAGAGCGGCACACCCGGCCAGTTCGATTTCTATGTGCTCTCGCTCTCCTGGTCGCCGTCGTTCTGCGAGAGCAACAGCGGCAGGAACGGCAACAGGAGCAGCGACGAGCAGTGCAATCGCGGCCGGCCTTACGCCTTTGTCGTTCACGGCCTTTGGCCGCAATACGAGCGCGGCTTTCCGCAGAATTGCGGCAAGGCGCAATGGGTCGATCGCGAACTGATCCGCTCGATGACCGACATCATGCCCGCCTACGGCCTCGTGCTGCACGAATGGAAGACGCACGGCACCTGCTCGGGCCTCTCGCCCGACGCCTATTTCCGCCTCGTGCGCCGCGCGAGCGAGCACGTGAAAATTCCGCCGCGCTTCATGCGCGTCAACGATTACCTGACGATCTCGCCGGACGAGGTCGAACGCGCCTTCATCGAAAGCAATCCGGGCCTTGCCGGCGACATGGTGTCGGTCAGCTGCGATCGCAGACACCTGCGCGAAGTGCGCGTCTGCATGAACAAGGACCTGTCGTTCCGCGCCTGCCCGGAAGCCGAGCGCCGCGCCTGCCGCAGCCAGAAGGTCGTGATGCCGCCGGTGCGCGGCAGATAATTTTCAAAAAGCGCGCTTCGCAAAGCGCGCCGGATAAAGCCTCGCTCGTGAACTATCGCCACGCCTTTCATGCCGGCAACTTCGCCGATGTCGTCAAGCACGCCATCCTCGTGCGCGTTCTTCTGCATCTGCACGGCAAGGACGCGGCCTTTCGCGCCTTCGACACCCATGCCGGCATCGGCCGCTACGATCTTGCGGGCGAAACGCCAAACCGTACCGGCGAGTGGCGGAACGGCATTGGAAAACTGTTGGAGAACCCGCCTGCCGGCGAAGCCGCTTCGCTGCTTGCGCCCTATCTCGATCTCGTTCGCGCGCAGAACGGCGGCGGCAAGCTGCGGCACTATCCCGGCTCGCCCGCGATCATGCAGGCGCTTTGCCGCCCGCAGGACCGCATGCAGTTTTGCGAATTGCATCCGGAGGACTTCGCAGTGCTGCGCGGAAATCTGCGCGATCCGCGCGCCAGCATCACCGCGATCGACGGCTGGACCGCCCTGAAAGCCTATCTGCCGCCGAAGGAGCGGCGCGGCCTCGTGCTGATCGATCCGGCATTCGAGGAGCCCGGCGAATTCGGCCGCCTCGCCGACGGCCTCGCCGAAGCCCATCGCCGCTGGGCGACCGGAATTTATCTACTTTGGTATCCCATCAAGGACCGGGACGAAGTGCGCCATTTCGAAAGGCGCATGGCAGGGTTGCAAATTGCCAAAATGCTGCGGGCCGAATTGTCCATCGGCACGCTGCCGAAACCCGAAGCATTGCATGCCTGCGGTTTGATCCTGATCAATCCGCCGTGGCGCCTTGAAGATGAATTGAAAATCCTGCTGCCGGCATTGCGGACGGCGCTCGCCGCCAACAGCGACGCACTTTACCGCCTCGACTGGATCGCGCGCTAGCTCGCGGCTGCAATGCACAATTGCAGCAAAAGCCTTTCCAGCCCACCCGGGATGGCTTAGGACACTCCTGCCTATTTGTGCCTGTCCTGTCACGCTGCCTCGTGACGTTACTCTGCCACGCTACGGAAACAACCATGCTCATTCTGCGCACTTCGACCAGCTCACCCTTCGTCCGCAAAGTTCGCATCGCTGCGAACATCCTCGGCTTGATGGACAAGATCCGCCTCGAGCCGAGCGACACCCTGGATCCGAAGGACAGTGTGCGAGCGCAGAATCCGCTCGGCAAAATCCCGACGCTCGTTCTCGAAGACGGCACGACGCTGTTCGACTCGCGCGTCATCCTTGAATATTTCGATCACCTCGCCGGCGGCGGCAAGATCATTCCCGCTTCGCCGAAGGAACGCTTCGAAGCGCTGCGCCTGCAGTCGCTCGCCGACGGCATTCTCGATGCCGGCGTGCTGCGTATTTACGAAGGCCGCTTCCGTCCGGTCGAAAAGCACGAGCCGAAATGGATCGAGCATCAGACCGACAAGATCAGCCGTGCCCTCGCCGCTCTTGAAGCCGCGCCGCCTGCGCTCACTACGCTGCCGCATGTCGGCCACATCGCGCTGGCCAGCGCCCTCGGTTATCTCGATTTCCGCTTCGATGGCGTCTGGCGCAAGAACCATCCCAAGCTTGTCAAATGGCTCGGCGAGTTCGCCGCCAAGATTCCGTCTTTCGCCGAAACGAAGCCGGCCTGACCCGAAACAAAACCGCCAAGCGCCGGCAAATGAGGCAGCAGAAAATAAAAAGCCCCGGGAAATTCCCGGGGCTTTATCTTTTTACGCTCTCGTGTCGAGCGTCAGGCGAGGCTTACCAGCGGCCGCCGCCCGTGTTGAACAGGTAGTTGACGCCGACCTTGACCGTATCGGTCGTGAGGTCGATGCGCTGCGTGGGAGCGAGCGCGTAATCGTCGTTACCGTAATCGGCGTGGATGTACTCGATCTTCGCGGTCCAGTTCGGGGCGAAGGCATATTCGATACCCGCACCGAGCGCCCAGCCGACATTCGTGCTCTTGTCGGTGATCGGAGCAAGCGTCGCCTTGCTGCGAGCCCAGGCCAGACCGCCGGTGCCGTAGAACATCACGCGGTCAACCGTGTAGCCGAGACGCAGGCGAGCGGTGCCGAGCATGTCGGTCTTGAAAGCCTGACCGGCAACCGAGTCGTCGATGCTCGAGCCCGAGAGATCCGCCTCAACGCCCCACACCCAGTTCGGCGCGAACTGATAGTTGACGCCGAGCTGACCGCCGCCGAACCAGCCGGTGGTGTCGAAGCCGCTGGCATCGCCCCAGCCGTAGCCGCCGTGCGCACCGACGTAGAAGCCGGTCCAGTTGAACAAGGGAGCCGCTGCGGGCGCCTTGTAGACCGGACCGCGCGTCGCCATGTCGGCAGCGAGAGCCGGTGTCGCGACGAGCGCTGCGAGCGCGACGCCCGAGAGCAGAAACTTTTTCATGGATGAACTCCACTTCGTTCGTTGTTACAAAAATCGGATGCAGTTTTCTTAGACGCAGCCGTTGCAGAAACGGTGATAAATCTGCAACAGCTGTAGAGATTCAGCGAAGCCTTACGCCACAAGGATTTTCGCGGGTTCCATCGTTCGAAAGTCGTGCGGCGATCGGACCAAACGTGGCATGAATGTGTCAGCGCCACGCTTAAAACATCGTTGCCGTTCGTCAGTTCCATCTCGCCATGTTTAAAAATTTACGCATTTTCACGACTCGCATCTGCACGAATCAGAACCGGTAGTTCACGCCGCCGCGCAGCAGGCTCGTGGTGTAACTGACGCCCTGCGGCCCGACGAACGACTGGTAGGTTTCCTTGCCGAGATCGACATAGAGATATTCGAGTTTCGCCGAGATGTTCTGCGTGAGCATCGCCTCGACGCCGCCGCCGATCGTCCAGCCCCAATGCATCTGGTCGTTCGACAGCCCGCTTTGCGACAATTCGTTCTTACCGTAGGCCGCGCCTGCCGTTCCGTAGAACATCACGTTACCGACCGAATAGCCGAGGCGCGCGCGCAGCGTGCCGAGATAATCGGCTTCGAATTTGCGCGGTGCGGCGGTCGTTCCTGCCGATGAAAATGCGATGTCGGTTTCGGCGCCGATCACCATGTTCGGCGAGAACTGGTAATTATAGCCGCCGGTCAGGCCGAGGACGCCGCCCGACGGATCGCCGCCGATCGCCGAGCCCCAGGCGTATCCGGCGTTGGCGCCCGCGTAGAAACCGGTCCAGTTGAACAGCGCGGCCGCCGCCTGCGGCTGATAATAGGGATCGCGACGAAGCGGCAAATCGCCGGTCAATGCCGGCGTCGCGGCCGCTGTCATGATAGCGGCTGTCGCCACGGCGGCGCCGGCCGCTCGAAGCAGCTTGCTCATGTTGGCCTCCACATCTTCCGGCCTTGCGGCCGGTCCACATGCGGAGAAGATTAAACTTTTAAGATAATTGCGTCTTGTTTTCGGGCGCCAAAACGCGCTTGTCTTTTGAGTCTTGGCTAAGAAAACGTTTACGAGCGGCGCTCGCGCGGTTTGAATTTGGCAAAAGCAAGACCAAGTGTTGCTAAATGGTTTCAACGGCGTGATGCGCATTAACGGCTGAGCGATGGAACGGAAGAAACTCGACGTCGATCCGGAAATGGAAATCGCTGACGACGCGGACGACAGTGCCGCGCCGGCGACGCTCGACATCGAAATGAACGGCGCGATCGAAGAGGAGCCGGCGGCTGAGAAAGTCGCGACGGGCGCCGCCGCCATTCAGCGCTTCCACAAGCTCGCGCCGTCGACGCCCGGCGTCTATCGCATGCTGGATGCCAAGGGCACCGTGCTTTATGTCGGCAAGGCCAAGAACATCTCGAAGCGCGTCGCAAGCTACACGCGCGGCCACGGCCACACCAACCGCATCAGCCGGATGATCGCGCAGACCGTCTCGATGGAATTCGTCTCCACCGCGACCGAAACCGAGGCGCTGCTGCTGGAGGCCAATCTCATCAAGCGCTTCGCGCCGCGCTTCAACGTGCTGCTGCGCGACGACAAGTCGTTTCCCTATATCCTCATCACCCGCGATCACGCCGCACCGCAAATCCTGAAGCACCGCGGCGCGCGCAATCGCGAGGGCGATTACTTCGGTCCCTTCGCCGCCGCCGGCGCCGTCAACCGCACGCTGAATGCGCTCGAACGCGCATTTCTGCTGCGCTCCTGCTCGAACGCATTTTACGAGAGCCGCACGCGGCCGTGTCTCTTGTTCCAGATCAAGCGTTGCAGCGCGCCCTGCACCGGCGAGATCGCGCTCGATGAGTACAATCATCTCGTCAATGAGGCGCGCGACTTTCTGTCCGGCCGCAGCATGGCGGTGAAGGAAATGCTCGCCTCCGACATGGAGAAGGCGGCGGAAGTCCTCGATTTCGAGCGCGCCGCCGCCTTGCGCGATCGCCTCGAAGCGCTCTCGACGATTCAGTCGCATCAAGGCGTGCATCCGCGCGCGACCGCGAATGCCGATATCTTCGCCGTGCACCAGCAGGGCGGCGTCACCTGCATCGAGGTTTTCTTCATCCGCAACTATCAGAACTGGGGCGACCGCGCTTATTACCCGCGCGCCGACCGCACGCTGGAAGCCGCCGAAGTGCTGGAAGGTTTCCTGCCGCAATTCTACGAGAGCCGCCTTGCGCCCGCTTGCGTTCTGCTCTCGCACGAAATCGAGGATCAGGCGCTTCTGGCCGAAGCGCTTTCGACCCGCGCCGGTCATCGGGTCGAGGTCAGCGTGCCCAAGCGCGGCGAAAAGCGTGAGCTTGTCGATCACGCCCTGATGAACGCGCGCTCGGCGCTCGGCCGCAGGCTCGCCGAGTCGTCATCGCAATTGCGCTTGCTGAAAGGCCTCACCGAAACCTTCGGGCTGAAAGCGCCGCCGCGCCGCATCGAGGTCTACGACAACAGCCACATCCAGGGCAGCAACCCCGTCGGTGTCATGATCGTCGCCGGGCCCGACGGTTTCGAGAAGGGCCAATATCGAAAATTCAACATCAAGGACGAGATCGCGCCGGGCGACGACATGGCGATGATGCGCGAAGTGCTGCGCCGCCGCTTCAAGCGGCTGCAGGAAGGCGGCCGGGAAAAAACCGGGGAGGAATCGCCGTGGCCCGATCTCGTCATTCTCGACGGCGGCCCCACGCAGCTCGCCGCCGCGCGCGAGACGCTGAAGGAGCTCGGCATCGAGGACAACGTCACGATGCTCGGCGTCGCCAAGGGCGTCGATCGCGACGCCGGGCGCGAGACTTTTCACATCCAGGGCCGCGAACCGTTCCGTCTGCCGCCGCGTGATCCGGTGCTTTATTTCGTCGAGCGGCTGCGCGACGAAGCGCATCGCTTCGCCGTCGGCTCGCATCGCGGCCGCCGCAAGAAGGACATCGCGACGCTCGGTCTGCAGGAAATTCCCGGCGTCGGCCCGACGCGCAAGCGAGCGCTGCTCCGGCATTTCGGAACCCTCGCAACCGTCGAAAACGCGAGCGTGACGGATTTGCAGAAAGTCCCCGGGATCAGCGCCGCCACCGCGCAGGCGATTTACGACTTTTTTCATGCAAACGGTTGAGCCTGCCGGGCCGGAACTGTGCTAGCATCCGCACTGCGCCGAACAACAATATGCCCGGCGCGAAAATTGCGATGGAACAGGTGAGCAATTCGTCGAGGATCAGACCGGTCGGCGCGGAGTATGTCTTCGCGGTGCCGAATCTCCTGACCTATGGCCGCATCGCGGCGGTGCCGGTCATCGCCGGCTGCCTGTTCGTCTATGCGATCTTCGGCGGCGACTACTGGCTGCGCTGGCTTGCGCTCGGCATCTTCATCGCCGCCGCCATCACCGATCTCGTCGACGGCTGGTACGCCCGCCGCTTCGGCCAGCTCTCGACGCTCGGCCGCATGCTCGACCCGATCGCCGACAAGCTGCTCGTCGGCATCTGCCTGCTGATGCTCGCCGCCGACGGCACCATCAAGGGCTGGTCGCTGTGGGCCGCCATCATCATCCTGTGCCGCGAAATTCTCGTCTCGGGCCTGCGCGAATATCTCGCGGAGCTGCGCGTCAGCGTTCCGGTTTCGCGGCTCGGCAAGTGGAAGACGTTCATGCAGCTCCTTGCCATCGGCTTCCTGCTCGCCGGCGAAGCGGGCGACCGCATCCTGCCGGAGACGACGCTGATCGGCCTCACACTATTGTGGATCTCGGCGATCCTGACACTCTATACCGGGTTCGATTACTTCCGCGCCGGGGCGCGGCATCTGGTGCGATGATGAAGGTTCTTTATTTTGCATGGCTGCGCGAACGGATCGGCAAGGCCGAAGAAGAAATCGATCCCCCCGCTTCCGTCGTCACCGCGAGCGACTTGATCGAGTGGCTGCGCGGCCGCGGCGAGGAATATGCCCTCGCCTTCAATAACCCGAAGATCGTCCGCGTCGCCTTCGACCGCACCCATGTGCAGCCCGGCGCCAAAATCGGCGGCGCGCGCGAAATCGCGTTTTTCCCGCCGATGACTGGCGGCTAGGTTGTGCGATGAGCGAAGTCCACATCTCCGAGCGCACGATCGACACCACCGCGGAAGCCGCCGCGCTTTCCGGCCTGGCCAACGCCGGGGCGCTCGTCACGTTTTCCGGCATCTGCCGCCGCGACGAAGACGGCTCGCCGATCGCGGCGCTTTTCCTCGAACATTATCCCGGCATGGCCGAAGCCGAGATCGAACGCCATGTCGAGGAAGCCAAAACACGCTGGCCGCTTCTGGGCGTGCGTGTCGTTCATCGCACCGGCCGCATCACACCGGGCGAAACCATCGTTTTCGTCGCGGCCGCTTCGTCGCATCGCGAGGCGGCCTTCGCCGCCGCCGAATTCCTGATGGACTATCTCAAGACGCGCGCGCCGTTCTGGAAGAAAGTCGAGCGCGCGGATGGCTCCGCCGATCACTGGGTCGAGGCGCACGACAAGGATGATGCCGCCGCGGCGCGCTGGCGGAAGCCGAAAGACGCGGCGGAATAACATGGCGCGGCCGTCACCCGCGCTTCTCCTGACAATACTCGCTATCGCTGCGGCGCTGATTTCGCCGGCGCCGCTTTCTGCCGCCGGCAGCGGCTGGCAGACCTACGCCAACCCCCGCTTCGGCACGCACGCGGATTATCTCGCCGCGATCTTCACACGCCGCGCGCCGCCGCCCGAGAATGGCGACGGCCAAACCTTCACCGACAAGGACGGCACGGCGAAGCTTTCGATCTACGGCGCGTTCAACAGCCTCGACAACACGCCGCGCTCCTATGTCGACGAATTCATTCGGCCGGACGGCGGCATCGCTTACGAGCGCATTACGAAAAACGCCTTCGCCGTTTCCGGAAAGCGCGGTGAAACAATCTGGTACCAGCGTTGCAATTTTGCGGGCGGCGAACCGGGAACGATCCATTGCTTCCTGCTCGAATATCCCGCGCAGCAGAAGCAACGATGGGACCCGATCGTTGCGCGGATCGCCAAATCGCTGCACGGGCGCAGATAAAATAATCCCCATACGCTGGCTGATTTGCCATCATGCCCGGCTTTATGCCGGGCATCCACGCCTTCCGGGCCATGTTCCGGGTCATGTTCCGGACCATGGCGATATTTGCTTGACATTTTCATATATAGGATTATATTCATTATGTCCCGGTCCACGAGGGGCATGTCCTGCAGGCATGTTCGATGTGCGGATCGGGAGCGGTGGCCGCGGCGGGCTTATGCAGGCTTGTTGCGGCGGCCCAAGCTGCGTGTTCCCGGCGAAGATGGCTCTTCGCCACGGACGCCGGTGACATCGACCTTGAGGACTCATCCGGGCCGTCAGTCGATGTTGAGCGTCGAAAGCGGTGGTTAGCAA